>TARA_R110002033_G_scaffold171062_1_pt1 | contig 69484 bp, 60 predicted proteins | sample TARA_R110002033 | Tara Oceans TARA_R110002033 (sample SAMEA4397051) | marine metagenome | biome: Polar Biome; feature: [SRF] surface water layer (ENVO:00010504); material: water (ENVO:00002006), including particulate matter (ENVO:01000060) such as... | depth 5 m
GGTTATGAGCCCGACGAGCTACCTACTGCTCTATCCCGCGATTTGCGTTTCCAAAATAAGCAACTTAGCTTTTAAGCTTTCAGTTCATAATGCTGACTGACATATTTCGGAGTGCAAATATACAAAGCTTTTTTAATACTATCAAAGGATAATTTGAAAATATTTTTCTACCATCGCTTTAAAATTCTTAAATTCCCAGTTCTTTGAAATTTATATACTTATTATGGACTACATAAATGATTTGTTAGCTAGTATTTTACCCTATACCGAATGGCCTATGTTTTTGCTTTTAATAGGCGGCGGTTTATTTTTACTCAGCTACTCTAAATTTGTTCCTTTTCGCTTTTTTGGTCATGCCATTGCCATAACTGCGGGTAAATATGATGATAAAAATGCTAAAGGCGATGTAAGTTCTTTTCAAGCTCTTTCTGCTGCTGTTGCAGCAACAGTAGGTTTAGGAAATATTTCGGGAGTTGCTATTGCTATTCACGATGGTGGTCCAGGTGTGGTTTTTTGGATCTGGATGACAGCTTTAATAGGGATGGGGATTAAATTTTATTCCTGTAGCCTTGCGGTTATGTTTAGAATTACAGATGCTGATGGCAAATTACAAGGCGGTCCAATGTATTATATTACCAAAGGCTTGGGTGAAAAATGGAAACCTTTAGCTATCTTCTTTTGTATTTGTGGCCTTTTTGGATTTTTAGGGGTGTTTACGGCAAATCAGTTTACAGAAACTTTTATGCTTGTTATAAAACCAGAAGAAACCTTGTTTGCCATGGGAGAAGAAAATTGGAAATGGACTATTGGTGTTGTTTTGGCAATAATTACATCATTCGTGATATTTGGTGGACTAACTAAAATTGCAAAAGTAGCTTCTACCATTGTGCCTTTTATGGTATTTATTTATCTAATTGCCGTAATAATAGTCATGGCATTAAATTCAGAAAAAGTACTCCCTGCGTTACAACTTATTTTCACAGAAGCTTGGAATTTTAAAACTGTAGTTACGGGTGGTTTTTGGGGATTGGTCATTATTGGAGTGCGTAGAGCTATGTTTTCAAATGAAGCTGGTCTAGGTAGTGCGCCAATGTATCATGGGCAATCTAAAACTGATAATCCAATAAAAGAAGGCTTGGTAGCTATGTTAGGTCCGTTTATCGATACCATTGTGGTGTGCACCTTAACGGCAATTGTAATTATTTTGAGTGGTGCCTATACCGAAGATATTAGTGGTATTACCATGACGATAGAGGCTTTTGAACGCACACTTTATGGGTATGGAGATGATCTTTTAATGCTTATTGTAACCGCTTTTGCTTTATCTACCTTATTTACCTATTCTTATTACGGGGTAAAGTCGCTTTCATTTTTAACGAATCCTAAAATTGGCAAATTATATAATGTATACTTTGTTATAATGATTATTTTTGCAGCAGTAGCATCACTAGATCTAGTTAAAAATTTAATAGATCTATCTTACGCCTTAATGGTGATTCCAAATATGATTGCAGTTTTGCTATTAGCTCCTAAAGTAAATGTAGCTGCTGCGGCATATTTTAAAAAATTAAAGAATGACAGAGCATAAAGCTGGTTTTGTAAATATTATTGGAAACCCAAATGTGGGTAAGTCTACCTTGATGAATGCATTTGTAGGTGAGAAACTATCTATTATTACTTCCAAGGCGCAAACCACTAGACACCGTATTTTAGGCATTGTAAACGGAGACGATTTTCAAGTTATTTTATCCGATACCCCCGGTATTATCAAGCCGGCATATGAGTTACAATCTTCTATGATGGATTTTGTGAAATCGGCATTTGAAGATGCTGATATTCTGATCTATATGGTAGAGATTGGGGAAAAAGCGTTAAAAGATGAACGTTTTTTTGAAAAATTGAAAAATAGTAAAATTCCTGTCTTATTATTATTAAATAAAATTGATGTTTCGGAACAAGGTGTTTTAGAAGCGCAAGTACAATACTGGCATGAGCAATTGCCTAAAGCTGAAATTCACCCAATAAGTGCCTTGCAAAACTTTAATGTAAAAGAGGTTTTTCTTCGCATTATCGAATTATTACCTATAGCACCACCCTATTATCCAAAAGATCAACTTACCGATAAGCCTGAACGCTTTTTTGTAAATGAAACTATTCGGGAGAAAATATTACAGAACTACAAAAAAGAAATTCCGTATTCGGTAGAAATAGATACCGAAGAGTTTTTTGAAGATGATGCTATTATTCGAATGCGTGCTGTTATTATGGTGGAGCGTGAATCTCAAAAAGGAATTATTATTGGTCATAAAGGAGCTGCGCTGAAAAGAGTAGGGGTCGAAGCAAGGAAAGATTTGGAAAAATTCTTTGACAAGCAGGTGCATATTGAATTGTATGTAAAGGTCAATAAAAACTGGCGAAGTAATTCCAGTCAGTTGAAACGTTTTGGTTACAATAAAGGGTAATCCTTAACAATTAGTTATTCTTTTTTTTACGCTTGAATTATACTTGATTTTCATCTTTGGTTTTTAAATAAACAACCAAATAATGAAAAAATTTCTTGTAGCTTTTGTAGTAAGTGGAGTGCTTTTTACTTCTTGTGTTAAAGACCATATTGGTCATGGAGGGGAAAATGAGGATGTTGATGTTTTGGCATTAACCTTTTCTAAGATTGGAGGTTTTACTAATGGATCTGGTGATGAGGGTTTTGCTGAAATAAGTGCATTCGATTCAAAAACTAAGAAATTATTTGTAGTAAACCCCATTGAAAATGAAGTTTCTGTATGGGATATAACCACACCATCTTCAGCAGTTAAATTAGCTTCTATAATTTTAACAGGAACACCTAATAGTGTAGCTGTATTTGATGGTATACTAGCGGTAGCTGTCGAAAATGTAAATAAACAATTAAACGGTACTGTTCAAACTTATAATACCGAAACACAAGCTTTGCTAAATACCTATAATGTAGGCGCTTTGCCAGATATGGTGACTTTTAGCCCTAATGGTGAATTCATAATTTCAGCGAATGAAGGCGAACCTAATGATGATTATACCGTTGATCCAGAGGGTTCAATTAGTATAATCAATATTCAGGATAATGAAATCAATACCTTATTTTTTACTTCATTTAATGCAGCAGCTATAGGAAATGATTTTAGAGTGTTTGGGCCTTCAGCAAATATTGCACAAAATGTGGAGCCAGAATATGTAGCAGTTTCCGAAGACAGCAAATATGCTTATGTGACTTTACAAGAAAATAATGGTATTGCCGTGGTTGATTTAAATGCAAAGGCGATTACTAATGTTTTTGGTTTAGGAGTTAAAGATTATTCTTTACCGGAGAACATGATTGATGCAAGTAATAAGGATGATATTGTTGGTAATTTTAAAAGCTGGCCTGTTTTAGGTTTTTTTATGCCTGATGCGATTACGTATGCTAAAATTGATGGGTCGGAATATTTAATAACCGCTAATGAAGGAGATTCAAGAGATTATGATGGGTATTCCGAAGAGGAAAGAGTAAAAGATTTAACATTAGATTCAACCATTTTTCCAAATGCAGCCGATTTACAATTGGACGAAAATTTGGGTAGATTAAAAATTACCACGGCAAATGGTGATAGTGATAATGATGGTGATTTTGATCAGCTCTATGCCTATGGCGCTAGATCATTTTCCATTTGGAATACATCTGGAACTATGATTTATGATAGCGCAGATGAAATTGCTAGAAAAACATTAGAAATAAATCCTGCTTATTTTAATGCCGATGAAGGTGAAGCTGATGGTAGAAGTGATGATAAAGGTGCGGAGCCAGAATCGGTTACGACTTTGAAAATTGGTAATTCTACTTTGTTATTTGTTGGTTTGGAGCGTTCAGGTGGGGTTCTTGTTTATGATATAACAAATCCAAATAGTCCAGCTTATTTGAATTGGTTATTTGATGCTACAGATATTGCACCCGAGGGCTTAATAGCGATTTCAAAAGATAATAGTCCAACGGGGAATGCATTGGTCATAGTAACTAATGAGGTTTCAAATACGGTAGCGATCTATGAAATAAAATAAAAAGAAGAGTCTTTCTTATTTTTATGAAAATCCCTGAGTATACACATACTTAGGGATTTTTTTTATTTTCAATTATAGCAAGCATAAACGCATGCAATTGCTGCATTTGCGGTTTGCCTTTACTTCTGCCGGCTCTACCAAATGCATAAAGTATAAACCAAAGTACTATCACAAAACCCATTAATCCTAATTGTAAACCGTATGTTTTACCTAAAGCTGCACTTGAGTATGCCCAAACTCCAAGAACAATAAAAATAGTGGCCACCCCAAAATGTAAAAACATAAAGAATGTCCAAAGGGTTGGGTTCGGTCCAAATAAACCATAGATTTTACTTTTTCCGGCTACTTGTTGGTCGTTTACTATTTCTAAATGTAATTGAGGAGACCAAAAATGTTGTTCTTTCTCGTTGAATTGAATAAAAACATGATCATCCATACGCTTTATTAAAAATAAGGGGGAAGCCTTTGTTTTCTCAAAAGCAAGCAATAGATTTTCATTGGTTGTCTCTAAATCAATTTGAAAACGGGGTCTTAAAACAATGGAATTTGGTAAAGTTTTCACAGACAATAATATTGTAAGGGAGAAGATAGTATTTTTCCTCAGATAATAATAGTATTTTTGCACCAAAATAAGGAAGTATGAGTGCAATAGTAGCCATTGTTGGAAGACCTAATGTAGGTAAATCAACTCTTTTTAATAGATTGATTCAGCGAAGAGAGGCCATTGTTGATGCGGTGAGTGGAGTTACGCGTGATCGTCATTATGGTAAAAGCGATTGGAATGGCAGAGAATTTTCGGTTATAGATACTGGAGGTTATGTGAAAGGTAGCGAGGACGTTTTTGAAGCAGAAATAGATAAGCAAGTAGAATTAGCTATAGATGAAGCAGATGCCATACTTTTTATGGTTGATGTGGAAACTGGTGTTACAGGAATGGATGAAGATGTTGCTAATTTACTTCGAAAAGTAAAAAAACCAGTTTTATTGGTAGTCAATAAAGTCGATAATGGTAAAAGAGCAGAAGATGCTGTGGAATTTTATTCATTAGGGCTAGGTGACTATTTTACAATTGCAAGTACTAGTGGTAGTGGTACGGGTGATTTATTAGATGCTTTAGTCGAAGTATTGCCTGAAAAAGAGGTAAGTAAAGATGATGAATTGCCTAGGTTTGCTGTAGTAGGGAGGCCAAATGCAGGGAAGTCGTCATTTATAAACGCACTTATTGGTGAAGAACGATATATTGTTACTGATGTAGCGGGAACCACAAGAGATAGTATCGATACAAAATATAATCGGTTCGGATTTGAATTTAATTTAGTAGATACAGCGGGTATTCGTCGTAAGGCGAAAGTACGTGAAGATTTAGAATTTTATTCGGTAATGCGTTCTGTAAGAGCTATTGAACATTCTGATGTTTGTATTCTAATTTTAGATGCCACACGTGGTTTTGATGGTCAAGTGCAAAATATATTTTGGTTAGCACAACGTAATAATAAAGGAATCGTAATTCTTGTGAATAAATGGGATTTGGTAGATGATAAAGAAACCAATACCATGAAACAGTACACCGAAAAAATAAAAGAAGGAATGGAACCTTTTACAGATGTTCCAATTATCTTCATGTCGGTTTTAACCAAACAACGTATTTTCAAGGCTATTGAAACTGCAGTTGAGGTATACCAAAATAGGAGTCGTAAGATTCAGACACGTAAGTTTAATGATATTATGCTTCCGTTGATTGAAAATTACCCACCACCAGCCTACAAAGGAAAATTTGTTAAGATTAAGTTTTGTACACAATTGCCAACACCATATCCGCAGTTTGCATTCTTCTGCAATTTACCACAGTATGTACGGGATCCTTATAAGCGATTTTTAGAAAATAAACTTCGTGAGAGTTTTAATTTCACTGGGGTGCCTATTTCTATTTTCATGAGAAAAAAATAAAGTCATATTTCTTATTTAATATTGGTATGCACTACAATTATGTAATGTAGACATTAGCTATGTTCTTTTTCTAGACATTTTTGTATTTGTAATTATTTTAAACGTACTTATACTATTATTTAGCTGACGCATGAATTATTTATTGATACCAGATAAATTTAAAGGTTCGCTAACGGCAAAAGAAGTAATTACATCAATTTCAAACGGAATAATAAGAGCAAATAATTCGGCTACTATATATTCAGTTATTGCTTCTGATGGGGGAGATGGTTTTTTAGATGCTGTTGCAAATAATATTGACTGCGCTGTTATTTCCGTAGAAACTGTAGATCCGTTAGGGCAACCAATTATAGCTCCGTATTTGTTGAATAAGACAAATAGTACGGGGTATATAGAAATGGCAAAGGCTTCTGGTTTAGAGCTTTTGAAACAATCGGAACGCTCAGCCTTAAAAACATCAAGCTTTGGTACAGGAGTTCAAATATTGGATGCCATTAAAAATGGGGCAAAAACCATTTATATTGGTCTTGGTGGTAGTGCAACAAATGATGCTGGTTTGGGCATCGCTATGGCATTCGGGTATGCTTTTTTAGATGCAAATGGTCAAGCACTAAGCCCAATTGGAGATAATCTTGGAAAGGTTGCTAAAATCCACAAACCAGTTGAAAGTAAATTGGTAGATGGAGTTTCGATTTTCGCAGTAAATGATGTTAATAATCCCCTTTTTGGAGCCAATGGCGCTGCTTATGTTTATGCCAAACAAAAAGGAGCAAGTAATCAAGAAATAAAATATTTGGACCATGGGCTTCAGCATTTAAATACGGTAATCGAAGAGCAGCTGTTTGCTCAAAATGCACTAGTGCCAGGTGCTGGTGCGGCAGGAGGAACTGCTTTTGGGTTGAAAACTTTTTTTAATGCAGAATTTATAAGCGGGATCGACTTTTTATTGGAGCTAGCTCAAGTTTCAGAGATTATCAAGAAAAACACTATAGAATACATCATAACTGGTGAAGGTAAAATAGATGACCAAACAAGTAACGGGAAATTGGTAAAGGGAGTTGTGACTATGGCGCAAAAATTTAATATTCCCGTAATTGGTGTGTGTGGTGTATTAGAGTTGAGTTCAGAACAAGTGCAAAGAATGGGTATGCAAACTGCTTTTCAAATAGTTAACCCTGATAAAGGTGTTGAATATAGCATCAAAAATGCAGCACTATTGGTTGAAGATGTGATCTATAATTTTTTTAAATAAGAATTTTAAGCAAAACTATACCATATAGGCAAAATGAGCACAGCATTATTTTATTCAACCTATTCAATGAATATGGTAATTCTATTTTTGGAAATAGCTATTTCATTTTCCGTTCCGGATACAACAATATTTTTCACTTCTTTTTGAATTCCGCAACAACTATTTCCTTCGCCTGTTTTCTCAACCGTAATCTGTGTGCTGAAAAGAGTTTTATTTTTAATTTTGAAGATGTACTTAAGTGTTTCTGAAGGTGTGCCAGGTATTGTAATTCCCATATAATTACCTATGGTGCCAGATGATAGGTAAAAAGGGACAGAATTTGAATTTTCATCTAGAATTTCAAAATCGATATCACTGTAAGTGCCATTTTCTAAAAGATTTTCACCAGAATTGGTATCAATAAGTTTTATAAATAAGGTCTCTGCATAGCACGATACAGCACTGCAATCTTCATTGGAGTCATTTTCACATTGCATTAAGAATATGAAAATTGGAACAAAAATGAATTGCTTAAACATAGATGGCATTTTTCAAAGGGATGAAAAATAATATAAAGGTTGCTTTACTGCCTACGGTTTTTATTTTCAAATGAAAGTAGTCGTTACGTTACCAACCACCTGAAGAGCCACCGCCACCAAAACCGCCACCACCGCCACTTCCGAAGCCTCCTCCAGAACTGTGACCACCGCGTCCCATATTACTTAAAATGATGGCATCCCAAATATTAAATCCAGATGATTTGCCACCGCCTTTACCGCCATTATTTCGGCGATTTTTATTAGAGAGAATGATAATGATGACGATGAATATAATAAAGGGTAGAAATTTTTCAAAAGGAAAAGAGTCCGTGTTATTAAAGGTTCTATCTTCGGTAAATTCACCATTTAAAATACTGAAAATAGCATCAGCACCACGGTCTAATCCACCGTAATAGTCTCCTACTTTAAATTCTGGAATGATAACTTGTTCAATGATTCTTTTTGTCATAGCATCCGTTAAGGAGCCTTCAACGCCAAACCCTGTATTGATAGCGACCTTTCTATCGTCTTTTGCTAAAATTATAAGAACACCATTGTCATCATCACTTTGGCCAATTCCCCATTTTTGTCCCCATTGTGCGCCTAGGTAATTGATGTCTTCACCTTTTGTAGAGCTTATGATAGTAATTACAATCTGCGTAGAAGTACTATCCGCATAACGCTTGAGTTTTTGACCAAGATTATTCTCTTGAACATCAGTCAGTAGATCTATATAATCATAAACGGCTTTCTGTTCACGAGGTTTATCTGGAATTTGAAATTGGGAGAAACCATACCCGTAGATAAATGATAATAAAATAAGAAGACTACCCTTTAGATACTTCATTGCTAAGTTCATTAGTATCGTTATGTTGCCAAGGGAAATGTGCTGCGAGTTCTTTACCCGCTTTTAAAATGCCTTCAATGATTCCTTGTTTAAAATTACCTTGAATAAAATGATCCTGAATCATACTTTTCGTGGTGTCCCAAAAGTTATCTGTAACTACTTTGTCAATACCGCTATCCCCGTAAATTACAAACTTTTTATCACTCACTGCTACATAAATTAGCACCCCGTTTTCTTCTTTGGTATTGTCCATTTTTAACAAATGGAAAACCTCTTGCGCACGTTTTAAATGTGCGAGGTTCGTATGTGTTTCTATATGTACTCTAATTTCTCCAGAAGTGTTTTTTTCAGCCTCAATAATAGCCTGAACAATTTCTTGCTCCTCTTCAGCGGTTAAAAAATCTTCTACTTTAGACATTGTGTATATTAGTTGAAATCAAAATCTACATCAGGAGCATTTTCAGAACCTGCATCTGCTTTATAGCGTGCCATTTCTTTAAAACCAAACCAACCAGCTAATAATTTCCCTGGGAACTTAGTCGTGTGAATATCATAAATATTTACCGCTTCATTAAAACGATCACGAGCTACATTAATTCTATTTTCTGTTCCTTCTAACTGCGATTGTAAGTCCAAGAAGTTTTGATTTGCCTTTAATTCAGGATAACGTTCTACGACAACCATTAATTTACTTAAAGCACCTGTTAACCCACTTTGCGCCTGTTGAAAAGCAGCCATTTTTTCTGGAGTTAAATTATTAGCATCGATTGTAGTAGCTGTAGCTTTTGCACGAGCTTCAATAACATCAGTTAATGTTCCTCTTTCAAAATCGGCAGCACCTTGTACTGTTTTTACAAGATTGCCTATCAAATCGTTTCTACGTTGGTATGAGCTTTCAACGTTCGACCACGCAGTTTTTGCATTGGCTTCATGTTCTACTGCTGTATTGTTAAAGCCAACAGCCCATTGGTAAACAATAACAGCCAATACGGCAACAACTATTAATGCAATAAGACCTTTTTTCATGATATACTATTTATGGTTTGTGTTATAATTGATTTTTTATTTTGATAAGTTCTGCTTTTACATTTTCTAATTTTTGTATAATATCAAAAGTAGACAATGTTTGACTTTTATTTTCTTTTAAATGTGTTTTAGCGCCTTCTAAAGTGAAACCACGTTCTTTGACCAAATGAAAGATTAATTGAAGATTTTTTACATCCTGAGGGGTGAACTTTCGATTGCCTTTTGCATTTTTTTTAGGCTGTAAGATATCAAATTCTTTTTCCCAGAATCTAATCAAAGAGGTGTTAACGTTAAAAGCTTTCGCAATTTCGCCAATTCCATAATATCTTTTTTCAGGAAGTTCTATATGCATTAATCTAATGATTGGTTTTCTTGCGAAGCAGTTCTTAACATGTTTTCAAATTCTTCAGCTGTTAAACTTCCATAATAGAAATTAATTGGATTTATACGTTGATCGTCTTTGAAAATTTCATAGTGTAAGTGAGGCGCTTCTGATCTCCCTGTACTTCCTACAAAACCTATCAAATCTCCGCGTTTAACTGTTCGTCCTGAAGTGACATTGTATTTGCTTAAATGTGCATATAAACTTACATAGCCAAAGCCATGGTCTATTCTGATATGGTTACCATAACCAGAAGAATTACTATCTGCTCGTGTTACTTTTCCATCGCCAGTAGCATAAATTGGAGTTCCTTTTGGTGAAGAAAAGTCCATTCCCCAGTGCATTTTTCTAGCTTTTGTAAATGGATCTGATCGCCAACCGTAACCTGAAGCCATTCTTTTCAGGTCTTCATTATTTATAGGTTGTATCGCTGGTATGGCAGCTAAAAGTTTTTCTTTCTCCTCAGCAAGAATCGTAATTTCATCCAATGACTTAGATTGAATCACCATTTGCTTTTGAATGATGTCCATACGTTTCGTCGTTGCCATGATCATTTCAGAATTATTAAATCCTTCTAGTGATTTATAGCGATTGACTCCTCCAAAACCAGCTTTCCGCTGTTCTTCTGGTATAGGGTTAGCTTCAAAATACAAGCGGTAAATATTGTTATCTCTGTCTTCTATATTTGCCAATACATATTCTATTTGCTGCATTTTTTTGTCGAGCAGCTCAAACTGAAGCTCAAAATTTCTAACCTCACGTTGTAATGACAATTCTTTCGGAGTATTTATAAAGCTAGTATTTAATAAGATGGTTAAACCAAGTAAACCGAAAAGAAAAGAACCCAGTAAAAACAGCCCTATATTTCTGTATTTCCTAGATTTTTTAGCTTCTATTTTGCGATACGAAAGCGTATCTGGATCGTAATAATATTTTACTTTAGACATAAATGGATTTTATCCTATTTTTGTGCTCTCAAATAAGGAAACAAACAAATATAAAAATTGTTTTGCAGAATCTGTTAAATTTATCAAAAGCTTATGTTTTTGCTAATTAATTGGTCTTTTTATAAGACGGAATAGAATTGAAAATGTTACAGTAAATATAAAAGATTAAGCTAAGAACAATAAATTAAAAGGAATGGAATGAACTACAGCATTGTTGGCTATCAATCAATTATGTTTATGGTGCATTACATCTGATCAAAATAAAGCATTAAACAAATCACAGATGAAATCTCAAGAGATACGATCAAAATTTTTAGAATTTTTCAAGGACAAAGATCACAAAATTGTTGACTCTGCCCCAATGGTTATCAAAGATGATCCTACATTGATGTTTACCAATGCAGGTATGAATCAGTTTAAAGAATTTTTTTTAGGGAATACAGAGCCAAAGTATACACGTATTACAGATACACAAAAATGTTTGCGGGTAAGTGGTAAGCATAACGATTTAGAAGAAGTTGGTAAAGATACTTATCACCACACCATGTTTGAAATGCTAGGGAACTGGAGTTTTGGTGATTATTTTAAGAAAGAAGCTATTACTTGGAGCTGGGAGTTTTTAACCGATGTTTGTAAAATTGACAAAGACAGTTTGTATGTAACCGTTTTTGAGGGTAGTAAAGATGCTGATAATTTAGATCAAGATAATGAAGCCTTAAACCTATGGAAGGCAATAGTTCCTGAAAAACAAATTCTTTTTGGCAATAAGAAAGATAATTTTTGGGAAATGGGCGATCAAGGACCTTGTGGGCCTTGTTCAGAAATACATGTTGATATCCGCTCTGCAGCAGAAAAAGCAAAAGTTTCTGGAGCTTCTTTAGTGAATCATGATCACCCACAAGTAGTAGAAATATGGAACTTGGTATTCATGCAATACAACCGTAAAGCTAATGGTCAGTTAGAGTCGTTACCAGCAAAACATGTAGATACAGGGATGGGTTTTGAGAGACTATGTATGGTGATGCAAGGCGTGCAATCTAATTATGACACTGATATTTTTACGCCTATTATTAGAGAGATAGAAACCATCACCAATAGTACTTACGGGAAGGACGAAAAGACAAACATTGCAATACGAGTTATTGCTGATCATATTCGTGCAGTTTCTTTTTCAATTGCTGATGGACAATTGCCTAGTAATACAGGTGCGGGTTATGTAATTCGTAGAATATTACGAAGAGCAATCAGATACGGATTTACTTTTTTAGATACCAAAGAACCATTTATGTATCGCCTAGTAAAGGTGCTTTGTGATCATATGGGTGTTGCCTTTCCAGAATTGAAGAACCAGCGTCAATTAATCGAAAATGTTATTAAAGAAGAAGAGTATTCCTTTTTAAAGACCTTAGATCAAGGTTTAGTTTTATTGGATACGATCATTGCAAATAATCAAGGGAAAGAGATTGATGGTAGAAAAGCATTTGAATTATATGACACTTATGGTTTTCCGATAGATTTAACAGCTCTAATTTTAAGTGAAAGAGGCCTCACTTTAGATGAGAAAGGTTTTGATGTTGCTATGCAGGAGCAGAAAAAACGTTCACGTTCAGCTTCAGAGATTTCAAAAGAAGATTGGACCGTACTTTCGACCGATTTAGAGCAAGAGTTTGTGGGGTATGATGTTTTAGAAACCAATGTAAAATTGGTAAAATACAGAAAAGTAACCTCAAAAAAGGATGGGGAACAGTATCAATTGGTTTTCAATTTAACACCCTTTTATCCAGAGGGTGGTGGACAAGTAGGGGATAAAGGATATTTAGAAATCTCCAACGGAGATGTTATTTATGTACTAGATACCAAAAAAGAGAATAACGAGATTATTCATTTTACAAAAAACTTACCTAGTAATACGACTGAAACATATAAGGCAGTTGTAGATGAAATGCAACGACGAAGAACAGAAGCTAATCATACAGCAACACATTTATTACACCAAGCATTACGCGAAATTTTAGGTACTCATGTAGAGCAAAAAGGTTCTGCTGTACATTCAAAATACTTACGTTTTGATTTTTCTCACTTTTCTAAAATGACTGTGGATGAACTTCAGGCAATTGAGAATTTCGTAAATGCTAGAATCGAAGGTAATTTGGCTTTAGAAGAAAGTAGAAATGTGCCTATGCAAAGGGCTATCGAGCAAGGTGCAATGGCTTTGTTTGGAGAAAAATATGGAGATGCGGTACGTACTATTCGTTTTGGGCAGTCTATAGAGCTTTGTGGAGGAACACATGTGAAGTCCACGGGAGAAATATGGCATTTTAAAATAAAATCTGAAGGGGCCGTTGCATCAGGTATTCGTCGTATTGAAGCAATAACTTCTGATGCCGTTAAAGATTTTTACAACGAAAGCAACAAAACCTTATTTGAAGTTAAAGACTTACTGAATAATACCAATGACCCCGTTAAAGCGGTAACTGGTTTGCAAGAAGAAAATGCTAAACTAAAAAAAGAGATTGAAGGGCTTTTACGTGAAAAGGCTAAGAACTTAAAAGGTGATTTGCTGAACGAAATAGAGACAGTAAACGGAATAGATTTTTTGGCTAAAAAAGTGGATTTAGATGCTGCAGGTATCAAAGATCTATCTTTTGAAATGGGGAACAATAAAGACAACTTATTTTTACTATTGGCAGCAGAAAATGAGGATAAAGCATTGTTGTCTTGCTATATATCTAAAGAATTAGTAGCGCTTAAAAATTTAAGTGCCGTAACGGTAGTTCGTGAATTAGGGAAGTTTATTCAAGGAGGTGGCGGTGGCCAGCCTTTCTTTGCAACTGCAGGAGGTAAGAATCCAGGTGGAATTATGGATGCATTGAAAAATGCAAAGAATTATATAGTGTAGCTTGTTTTACATTTTGGATATGTACTATACGATGGTCAGTTCGGGTGATTGATTTTTAGTTTTTTTCATCAAAAATCGATTGTAACGCGAACCTTTTTAGGCTAAAAGGTTCGCGATACAATTTTTCTTCATTTCAATCAGAAAAAACACTCGAAATGATATTTGAAATAAAAGAAATAATCTTCTCTTAAGTTCTGGTTGGTACTAGTCTAAAAGTTATATATATTCAACTAACAACTAACAACTAACAACTAATTACTACAAATTGAAACTCCAAACACAAGTACCGATAAACAAATCAGAAAATCAGATTGATTATAATAGTCAATTGTTTTTGCTGGGGTCTTGTTTTGTTGAAAATATAGGGCATAAACTAAGCTATTTTAAATTTCAATCTCTTCAGAATCCATTCGGAATTTTATTTCATCCTTTGGCACTAGAAAATTTAATATCGCGAGCATTAGAAAATAGAGAATATCAAGAGGAGGCTATTTTTTATATGAATGAAAGATGGCAGTGTTTCGATGCCCATTCCGATTTGTCGGCAACATCGAAAGAGCAATTGTTACGCAATTTAAATGAAGGTTTGAAAGTAACTAAAAATCACCTGGAAAAAGCTTCACATATCATTATTACCTTGGGTACTGCTTGGATCTATGAAACTTTGGAAAATAATAAAGTAGTCGCTAATTGTCATAAAGTTCCTCAAAAAGAGTTTGTAAAAAAATTGCTGCCTATTGGGGATATTTTGATAAGCCTAGAGAATATTATTGAATATGTTCAAGCTGTCAATAAGAACGTTCAATTTGTTTTCACAGTTTCGCCGGTTCGTCATTTAAAAGATGGTTTCGTAGAAAATCAACAAAGCAAGGCACATTTGATAACGGCCATTCATCAACTCTTAAAGAAAGGTAATGCCATGTATTTTCCGAGTTATGAAATTATGATGGACGAGCTACGTGATTATCGTTTTTATGCGAAAGATATGGTACACCCTAATAATTTAGCGATTGAATATATCTGGAAAAAATTTAAAGCAGTATATATTTCTGAAGAAAGTTATTCCACAATGAAAGAAGTTGATATAATTCAAAAAGGATTAAGCCACCGACCTTTTAATCCTGATTCAGATCAGCATAAAAAGTTTTTAAATAACAACCAGCGTAAAATTGAGTATCTTCAAAAAAGTTATCCATATATGAAATTTTAGTAATGAAGAATATATTAATAGGAGCTCTTGTTACTTTAGCCTTTGTACTCATTTTCCGTTCTTGTTCCGATGACAAAAATGAGAAGTCGATTCTACAAGAAAATTCGATGCTTATTCAGCAGCAAATTGATAATGTTTCAAAATTAATTGTCACTGAAGGTCATTTTGCTGAGGTATACAATTACAAAGACTCACAACAGCTATTTGGTCCTTTAATTACGGCTAAAAAAAAAGCCTTAGTAGTGGTTAATGCAGATGTAACAGTTGCCTATGACTTGAGTAAAATAGATTTTCAGATTGATGAAAAAAGTAAGACACTACTCATTAAAAGTATTCCTGAGCCAGAAATTAAACTGAACCCTGATTTTGAATATTATGATGTAACTGCTGATTTTTTAAATCAGTTTGATGCGAATGATTATAATAAAATAAAGAAGAATGTTCGTGCCTCTCTTCTGAAAAAAGTGGAAAATTCCTCTTTAAAAAGTAATGCTCAAAACAGATTATTAAGCGAGCTTTCTAAATTCTATATATTAACCAGTTCTATGGGTTGGACTTTAGAATACAACGGTAAAATTGCGAATGGTAACTTGTCGGATTTGATAAAGAATTAATGTTAAATTTTTGAAAATCAGCATTATAGTTCATTTTGTTTTTCTAAATTGAAAGGAAAAACAACCATGGAGTTAGTGGAACAATCAAACAACAGAAGAACTTTTTTAAAAACCTCAGGATTATTCGGAGCGAGTCTCTTTATCCCATCAGCTACCCTGATGGCCGAAAATTATGGAATTGCTGATGACAACATTCATCAGTTTGGTAAAAGGGAGGGGTATACCGATCAGATAAGTATTTTAATTTCTATGATGGATTGGATGAGGGCTACCGTATTGCGATCTGTTGTAGGCATGTCTAAAAGAGAGTTAGATTTTCTTTTAGATGAAGATTCAAATTCTATTGGGAGTATGCTACTTCATTTAGCAGCAACAGAACGATTTTATCAAATACACACCTTAGAGGGTAGACCTTGGGGTACTTGGGATAAAGTAGATAAAGAAAAGTGGAGTTTAGCAAGTGGTTTAGGAAAAGAAGCAAGACAAAAAATCAAAGGCAATTCTTTAGCCTATTATACCGATGCGTTAGCAGAGGTGCGAGAAACAACGAAAGAGGCTTTAAAGGTTAAAGACGATAGTTGGTTAATGGTGACTACAGATTTTTTTGGGAATGAACCCACCAATAATTATTGTAAATGGTTTCATGTTGTAGAACACGAATCAAATCACAATGGTCAAATAAAATATATAAAAAGTAGAATTTAAACGATTAAACTCTGATTTACCAATAGTAAACCATCATCAATCAAATGCCCTAATTTAGGCTTGTTACGTTTTACATTTTCTAGATGTTGAATTATTTCTTTAGCAAAATCAGTATCATTATTGGTTTTGGCTAATTCATACAGTTCAATCGAAAGCAACCAATCTGTTTCATAGTTATGCTTTAGTTCTTGAAAAACTTTATTTCTAGAGATGGTTGTATTCTTTCCCTCGCGATAATCTCGAATTTGTTGGTAATAGCGTTCTAACTGCGCACTTTTTGTGTTTTTAACAGGTTTTATAGTAGAGTCGGAGACCTTATGGTTGATCAAATCAAAACTAGCTAAATCTGCCGGACCATTAAAAGCGGAAACAATACGTTCTCCTACCGCCATATGGTATAGGCCCAATTCAGGATTAAATAATAATGTATCGCCATGTGTTACAGTGCAATTTTCAAAAGTGATTAGGATAATTTCTCCTCTCAAATTTCGCGTCCCAGTAATGATATCTCCTTGAACTTGTATGCCTCCTTCAAAATCTAAGGTAATGGTTTGTCCTTCAAATATATTGTAAGCTTTTAAGTCTCTTGGGCTCATATCTTCGATAGCAAGATTTATGCCTCGGAGTTTTCCAATTGGAGATCCAAAACCTTGAGCATGGTGTTTGGTACTATGCCCTACTAATTCTTTTTCACGGTAAGAAAGTGCCGTTTTTCCTATCGTTTGAAAATAAACAGGCTTATTTTCAAATTCTATGACACTTTCAAAATTACCCGAAACCTGCAAACCAGTGCTCAGTTCAATAGTGCCTAATTCTTTAGAATTTAGTAGTTTTTTGATACCAGATAAGTCTCCTTTTCGAAGTGCCATGGTATTCGCAAATTCTTCCAAAACTTGACTTAAATAGGCAAAATCAGGAGTTACAAATAATTGCGGTTGCGGTTTAGTAATATCAAAAGAAGTATGTGCTGCTTCAATCGAATAGGGTATTTTTTTCACCTGATCGGTCATACACCACGCACTTTCTCCAATAGAAGACAGTAAGCCGGCGCCATATATTTTAGGATTTTCAATGGAGCCAATTAATCCATATTCAACAGTCCACCAATGTAAATTACGAATCAGTGCTATTTCACTAGGTTCACCCATATTCTCTTGGAGCTCTTCAATAAGTTTTTCTGCCTTATCAATTTTTTCTTGTGGAGTTCCTTGTGCCTCTTTAATAATAGATAAATGGCGAACGGCCTCATATAATTCATAATCTTTAGCGCTGGAAATGGCTTTGCAGCCTATTTCTCCAAAACGTCTTAGGTATTCCGCATATTCTGGATTGGCAATTATCGGGGCATGACCAGCACCTTCATGAATAATATCGGGTGCTGGAGTATATTCTATATGCTCCAGTTGGCGAATATCAGAAGCGATAACCAATATATTATAAGCTTGAAACTCCATAAAGGCCGAGGGTGGTATAAAACCATCAACCGCAACAGCCGCCCAACCTATTTCTTGTAAAATACGGTTCATACCATACATATTGGGAATATAATCTATTGAAATTCCTGTTTTTTGAAGTCCGTCTACATACGATTTATGCGCAACTTTACTTAGGTAATCTACATTTTTACGCATTACATAACGCCAAACTGCTTGATTGATAGCCGTATAATTGTTATACTCCTGTGGCTTTATAAACTGCTTTAAATGCTTTGGAAGTTTATCTAAAATAACATTGCTTTCGTAAGACATAAATGAAATTTATTATGCCTTAAAGATACAAAATAGGAAGAACATTATATAAGCTTATAAAGCTGTAGATTTTAGGATAAAAACAAAAATTTAAGTTTTTCTAAGGTTTTTATATATTGGGTATGAATGCTTCGTTTTAGATTAAGAGTTGAAATTTAAAAACATAAAAAAAGTCCACCATTTGGCGGACTTAAATTTTTTATTGTACAGTTGCTACAGGTGGATAGGCTTCAAGAATTTCAGAAACAAATTCTTTTATGCGAGCTTCTTTTTTCTCCATCTTTTTTGTTTGGTAGAGCGAGCCAACGCCTTTCCCTTGCCACACCAATTGTTTATCTTTAGCATCAATTAGGTCAATATATAAAGAACCTTCAGTACGCGTACTTACTTGGTTGCCATACATACCTGGACCACCATAGAAATAAGGATTCCAACCCCAACCAAAGCCACCTCGCCAGTAGTTATTGTAGATATCTACTTGTTCTCTTTCTTTCGTGAAAATGCTCACTAATATATCTGGATTTTCAGATTTTGTAAACCCTCTCGCAGACATTTCATCATCAATAGCATGTAGAATTCGCTTTTTATCTAAATCAGAAATTTGTGCTTTGTCTATCCCTGTTTTATAAAAAGCATAGGTTTTATATGCATTAAAATTGGCGTTCTTATCGTAGTCCGTTAATACACGAACAGAAGTGCACGAACTCAACACAAATAGCGTGAGCAGTGGCAATGCTAAAAGTTTAACTATTTTCATAACAATTTGTATTATTAGGTTACTATTTCAATGAATTAATATCAACAATCATGCCGAAAGAATGCTGTTTTAGCTATGAGTTTTTGTTTTTGAATTATAACCATAAGGGCAATGTCTACAGCCACTTTCACAACAATACCCTCTTTTGATATGGTATTGTTCTGTGAAAACCTTATAGCCCTCTTTTGATAAATAGAAATCTCCTTCTTCTATGGGTACAATTTTATTCATATACGTACTCTAGTACTAGGTAAAAATAATTCTTCTTTAGCAATTAATTGGTTTAAGTTAGATTTTAACCTTTATTTAAAATACAGTTGCTGCCATTGGTCGCGTTTGTAGGTCTTAAGTCTATAGAATGGTTTATGGCATGCTTTTAGCTTTTATATTTGTAAAGAATGCAATTCGCAACTATGATTTTAATATCAAGACTTTTTTTTGTTAAGAATTATGTAGGCTTATCACTATGGCCATTCATTATACTTAAAAATAGCTCTTTAAAACAGGATATGGTACTTATCAACCATGAACGTATTCACTTAAAACAACAAAGAGAGCTATTGTTATTACCCTTTTATGTATTTTATATTTTAGAATGGATAGTGCGTTGTATGTATTATTTTGATAGTTATAAAGCGTATCAAAACATAAGTTTTGAAAGAGAGGCTTATGCAAACGAAAGAAATTTAAATTATATAACGAAGCGAAAACCATTCAGGTTTATTAAATATCTTTGAAGTATCAAAGATGAATAGTGAAAAGCGTTAATCAACAAATACTACTTCCAATTTTAGATGAAAAAGAGATATCCCTTTTTATAAAAAGAGAAGATACTTTACATCCTTTTATTTCTGGAAATAAATATAGAAAGTTAAAGTATAATTTAGTTGAGGCTATAAACAATAATTTTAAAACAATACTCACCTTCGGTGGAGCCTATAGTAATCATATTGCTGCCACTGCCTATGCAGGTAAAGAAAATAACCTACGAACTATTGGAATTATTAGAGGAGAAGAATTAGTTGATAAATGGCCTGAAAACCCAACCTTGCGATTTGCCAGAGAAAACGGAATGCAATTTAAATTCGTTTCCAGAGCTTGGTATCGGGAGAAAGATAATCAAGAGGAAATACAACTTTTAGAAGAAGAATTTGGAGCGTTTTATAGAGTGCCCGAAGGTGGTACAAATACCCTTGCGGTTAAGGGTTGTGAAGAGATTTTAACACATGAAGATGCAATTTTTGATGTAATTTGTACTTGTGTAGGCACAGGGGGTACCCTTGCGGGACTTATTAATTCTGCACAGAATCAACAAAGGGTTATTGGTTTCCCTGCATTGAAAGGCGATTTTATAAAAAAAGATATTTGTAAATTTGCTATAAATTCTAATTGGGAGATAGAAACAAACTATAATTTTGGGGGCTACGGTAAAGTGTCTAAAGCGTTAATAGATTTTATAAACGATTTTAAATTAAAAACTACTATTCCCTTAGATCCCATATATACAGGTAAAATGATGTATGGGTTATTAGATTTAATTAACAACGACTATTTTACACCAGGAACTAAAATTTTGGCAATACATACCGGAGGGTTGCAAGGTATTGCAGGGATGAATTTAACATTGAAAAATAAAAATTTACCATTAATACAGTTATGATAAAAAAAGTTGCACTAGTAGTTATTCTTATTTTCTTCGCCGCTTGTAAGTCTAATAAAAGGACTGTTTCCAGTACTAAAAAGCCAACAACGCACTTAAAGCAAAATTCAACAGGTGAAGTTACAGAAGTAAAAACCGATGATGGAAATTTTTATATGCTACCTGAAGATTCAGGTAGGTTTATAGACTTCCCGATCAACTCAGTTCAAGAATATATAGATACCTTTTCCGAAATTGCTCAATTTGAAATGAAAGCCTATGGTATTCCGGCGAGTATTACTTTAGCCCAAGGTATTTTAGAAAGTGGGTATGGGCGCAGTACGCTCGCAAAAAAAACAAACAATCATTTTGGGATAAAATGCCATAGGGGATGGGAAGGGGATTATGATTTTCATGATGATGATGAAAAAGGAGAATGTTTTAGAAAATACAACCATCCAATGTATTCTTTTAGAGATCATAGTATATTTCTAACCTCACGCGCACGCTATGCTTTTTTATTCGATTTACGTCATGACGATTATAGAGCATGGGCAAAAGGATTAAAAGATGCTGGTTATGCTACAGATAGAAAATACCCAAATAAGTTAATTTCTTTTATTGAACAATATCAATTGTACAAGTATGATACAAGTGTTCAAAACCAAGGTTATGTTGAGAAAAAGCAACCTAAAGAATACGAATACAGTACACATACGGTACAAAAGGGAGATACTTTATATTCTATTTCAAGAGCCTATTTTGTGTCTGTAGATGAATTAATGAAAATAAATAAAATGAATAGTAGCAATTTATCTATAGGTCAAAAGGTAGTTGTGAAATCACAAAAAAAATAGATTACAAAAAATGCTATACCAAAGAAGTAGTGACCTTTTCGATGAGGCGCAAAAGTATATTCCCGGTGGTGTAAATTCACCGGTTCGAGCTTTTAAAGCAGTTGGGGGAACACCAATTTTTGTTAAAGAAGCAAAAGGGGCTTATTTAACTGATGAAGATGGTAATCGTTTAATCGATTATATAGCATCATGGGGTCCTCTTATTTTGGGACATGCCTATGAGCCTGTAATCAATGCGGTTATTGAGAAAGCAAAAAAAGGGACTTCTTTTGGAATGCCCACTGAAATTGAAACGGAGTTGGCGAAATTGGCAGTTGCCATGGTTCCAAATATTGATAAAATCAGATTTGTAAATAGTGGTACTGAAGCCTGTATGAGTGCTGTTCGATTAGCACGTGGTTTTACGGGGAAAGATAAGATTATCAAATTTGCTGGGTGTTATCATGGGCACTCAGATTCTTTTTTAATACAAGCAGGTAGTGGTGCCGTGACTTTTGGGAGTCCCAATAGTCCTGGTGTTACTCAAGGCACAGCAAAAGATACGTTACTGGCTGATTATAATAATTTAGAAAGTGTTCAAGCACTAGTTGATGCTAATAAGCGTGAAATTGCTGCAGTAATCATAGAGCCTGTAGCAGGAAATATGGGTTGTATAATTCCACAAGAAGATTTTATTAAAGGATTAAGAGCGTTGTGTACTAAAGAAGGTATTCTTTTAATTTTTGATGAGGTTATGACAGGTTTTCGTTTAGGTAAGGGCGGAGCACAGGAAATTTTAGGGATAGCTGCCGATATTGTAACTTTTGGAAAAGTAATTGGTGGGGGCCTACCTGTTGGAGCTTTTGCTGCGCGTGATGAAATAATGAGTTATTTAGCACCTGAAGGTCCGGTGTATCAGGCAGGAACATTAAGTGGAAATCCATTGGCAATGAGTGCTGGTTTGGCTATGTTGACAGCATTAAATAATAAGCCAGAGATTTTTAGAAGTTTAGCAGATAAAACTTCATACTTGCACAAAGGATTGGCAAAAGTGCTCACCGATAATGGGATAAAGCACCAAATAAACAGATTCGGAAGTATGATTTCTGTTCATTTTACTGATGAACCTGTGGTTGATTTTGCTTCGGCTGTAAAAGGAAATAACGAAACATTTAAAAAGTATTTTCACGGAATGCTAAAAAATGGAGTCTATTTACCTCCAAGTGCTTTTGAAAGCTATTTCTTAAATGATGCACTATCATATGCAGATTTAGACGCAACTATTGTGGCACTAGAAAATATTGTAGGTGAGCTTAAATAAGGGTACGTCTTGTTTAAAAATAGTAAAAAGGGAGGCTTTATAGCCTCCCTTTTTGGTTAACAATGAGATAACTTATTCTTAAACTACTTAAACACTTTGCTGCTGTTTAAATTTTCATCTTTGATAGTGCTAAACGCTACTAAGTTGTTATTCATATGGTTACAATCAAAGAATTATTTGAACTATTAGGTAGGTTCTTCACTTCCTCAAAAACCAAAACTCCACAAATCTTCTTTATTAAACGAGTTGAGTTTTAATGAAAGTATTATATGCAATTCAAGGTACGGGCAATGGCCATTTAAGTAGGGCTCGTGATATTATTCCTATTCTTCAAAAAAAAAATATAGAGCTCCATATTCTGTTAAGCGGTACACAAGCAGATGTTGATATTCCTTATCCAATTACTTATCAACTCAAGGGCTTGAGTTTTATTTTCGGAAATAAAGGAGGTGTAGATCTATGGAAAACATATATCAGGGCAAATTCACGTAGACTTCAAAAAGAAATAAAAAGTTTACCGATAGAGGATTATGATTTGGTAATAAATGATTTTGAACCTGTATCAGCTTGGGCATGTAAAATCAAACATAAGCCTTGCATAAGCTTAAGCCACCAATCTGCTGTTTTGATGAAAGGAGCGCCTCAACCTAAAAAGCTAGATCCTATGGGACATTTTATTCTCAAAAAATATGCGCCAACAACCCAGCAATATGGATTTCACTTTAAAAAATATACGGAGCAAACGTTTACCCCGGTCATACGGCAAGATATAAGAAACGCTCCAATAGAAGTTAGAGACCATTATACGGTTTATTTACCCTCGTATAGTGATGAAAAAATTATAAAAATCTTATCTAAGGTTAAATATGTAAAGTGGGAAGTGTTTTCAAAGCATCATAAAAAGGATGTTCAGAATGATTTTATTACAATTAAACCAATTACCAATGAGGCTTTTATTGCTAGTATGGCTAGTAGTAAAGGTGTATTATGCGGCGCGGGTTTTGAAACTCCGGCTGAGGCACTATTTCTGAAGAAAAAATTGATGGTTATTCCAATGAAAGGACAGTATGAACAGCAATGTAATGCAACAGCGTTAAAAGATTTAGGAGTGTCTGTAATTCCTTCATTAAAGTCGAAACATATGAAGCGTATCAAAGAATGGATAGGTAGTGAAAAACGTATAGAAGTTGATTATCCGGATATTACAGAAGCTATTATTGATCTATTATTAGATAATTTATTTAAAAAGTAAATTAAATAATTTACAATTATGAGTGATTCAAATAGCACAAAGAAAACTAAATTAACGAGTAAGAAATTTGGAGAAGAATTTGTTTGGGGAGTTTCTGTAGCAGCTTATCAAATTGAGGGGGCTCATGATAAACATGATAAGGGAGCTTCAATATGGGATGATTTTACAACAAAAAAAGGGGTTATTCATAAAAACCAAGACGCTCGAATTGCTTGTGATTTTTATCATAATTATGAAGAAGATATCTTGTTAATGAAAACAATGAATATTTCAAACTTTAGATTTTCATTGTCATGGTCACGATTGTTGCCCGATGGAGTTGGAGCAGTAAGTGAAAAAGGAGTTGAGTTTTATAATAATGTGATTAATTATTGTCTTGAAAATGGCATAACGCCATGGGTAACCGTATACCATTGGGATTTACCACAAGTTTTACAAGATAGGGGTGGTTGGACGAATCGGGAGATTGTTACATGGTTTGAATATTTTACAACGGTATGTGCCGAAAAATTTGGAGATCGAGTAAAGCATTGGATGGTATTGAATGAACCTATGGTCTTCACTGGGGCTGGATATTTTTTAGGAGTTCATGCTCCAGGAAATAAAGGGTTGAAAAATTTTCTACCAGCAATTCATCATGCGGTTTTATGTCAGGCTTCGGGCGGTAGAATTTTAAGGAAATTAGTGTCTAACGCTACAATAGGTACTACTTTTTCCTGTTCATACATAACTCCTATAGATAAAAGAAAAAAAAATGTACTTGCCGCTAAAAAGGCAGATGCCCTATTAAATAGGCTTTTTATTGAACCATCATTAGGGATGGGATATCCTTATGAGGATGCTCCAGTTTTGAAAAAGATGAGAAGGTATATACAACTAAACGATGAAGAAAATTCAGTTTTTGATTTTGACTTTATAGGAATTCAAAATTATACAAGAGAAGTGGTTAAGCATAGCTATTTTGTGCCTTATCTAGGTGCTCAAATTGTAGCAGCAAAGAAGCGAAATGTAGCTACCACATTAATGAATTGGGAAGTATATCCCAAAAGTATTTACAAGATGATTAAAAAGTTTAATGCCTATAAAGGGATTAGAAAAATCATCATAACAGAAAATGGAGCTGCCTTTGAAGATTATGTAGAAAATGGTGTTGTAAATGACGTTAAAAGGCGTGTTTTTTTAAAACAATATTTAAATCAGGTGTATAAGGCGAAAGAAAAGGGGTTAAAAATAGAGGGGTATTTTGTGTGGACACTTATGGATAATTTTGAATGGGCGGAAGGTTATGTACCTAGATTTGGATTGGTACATGTAGATTTTGCAACACAAAAAAGAATTATTAAAGCCTCAGGGAAATGGTTTTCTAAGTTTTTGAAGTTCTAAAGAATGCTTAGAAATAAAAAAGCCGATCTATAATCGGCCTTTATCAATTAACTCAACTTAACAATTATGAATACTACTCATTGTTTTCTTTCTCCATTTTATGTTTTCTAGGACCATCTTTCTTTGCACCTTTTCTTTTATGCATATCCATTCTTTTGTGCTTCATTTTCTCCCACTTTTCGAATTGCTCACTAGATAGGATAGATTTCATTTTCTTTTTTTGTGCAATTTGGTGATCTAACATTGTAGATTGCATAGTATAACGTTCATCAGCTGTAGGCTTTTTAGATTGATTACTAGCCATAGATTTTTTGTACTCTTCCCTTTTTGCCTTTCTTTTAGTGGCATTTTCAAGGGTCATTTGATAAATTTTAGTTTGCTGACTTTCGTTTAAATCGAGTGCTAATGTCATTTTTTTTGTTGACAGTGTAGCGAATTGTTCTGGTGTGAGATCTTGCATTTCTCTTTTTTGAGCAATAGCGTTTAACCCTATGAATAGTATTAAAATTGAAATTACTTTTTTCATGTTTTCTTTTTTTAATTATTTCCTTTAGGACTCTATGCTTTTCAAATGGTTTAATAATTTATTTTTATTTAACAGTTTAACAAAAAAAAGCAGCAAACTATGTTTGCTGCTTTTCTACTATTTTAGTTAGGATTACTCTTCTGTTATTTCTTCTTTTTTAATAGCATCCAGCTCTGAATTTAAATTTTCACTATCATCCATATCTATCATTTCTGCTGAAACGAAGTTTGAGCTCTTGACACTTGATTCTTTTTTTTCATTTTCGTCATCATGATAATAAAATAAAGAACAAAGAATAAAGCAGAGTAAAAAAAGTAGACTTTTAAGTTTCGGGGTCATTTAAATTTATACTTTTATATATTCAAATGTAAGAAAATACATACATAAAATGTAATATATGTTGTTAAAATAGATGTAATTGTAGGTGAAGTTGCAATTTTCTGTCATCTAAGGTAGTTGCTTGGTGAAAAAAATGGATGATATGAAAAAAAAGAGGCATGAATTATACATTCATGCCTCTTTTATAAGTTATAACTAGTTTAGTACTAACTAATCTAGTTGAATATAATTACTGTTGTATACGGTACCTTGTTGAGCTGTTTCATTCGCTGTACTTGTATAGTCTTTTTGATTATCGTCAGTAGTTCCTAAAAACAGATACATTACACAAGCAATTACAAAAACTGTGAAATAAATAGAACTTTTTATTTTCTGTGACATAATTCGGGGGTTTTATTATGTTTAAAATTAATAAAAAGTGTTATTCATAAATGCATATTGTTGTCAAATATCAATTTTATGATGTTTAAAAACAGTTTTTGGCAGTTCAACGGTTTTTTGATTGCACCCATTCCTATTTTGGCTCTAGAATCATATCTATTCGCTCAAGGGTATCTTGTAAATGATACTTACTCATATTATCAGATGTTCTTACAATCGCATTTCTAATAGCTCTTTTTAGTATGTTTAACTCAGCTCTTACCACCGATCTAATGTCAGATTGACTTGTATTTATTGCAGTTGATTTAACATAAGGGCTAGATCTTCTGCTAATCCCTTGATTTTCAGCAGTCATTAAATAGGCTAACCTATCGATATGTGCTTTTTGCAAATTTCTGCGATAGGTGTCTATTTTACTTCCTCTAGGAAGTTCTGACCAAATTCCAGTACGTAAATCTTTCATCATTGCCGTTAAAGAGTAAGCATCGTTGCCATTGATAGTTTCATTTTCAATGATACGTGCCATTTTGCCTAGACTTAGAATATTATCTAATGTTCTTACTTGAATCGAACGTAATCGTTCGATAGAGCCTGAATATTCTATCTTATTAAAAATATCTTGATCTAATAACCAAGTTGGAGTTTTGAATAATTCACTTTGTACAAATAATAAACTGTTCTTCTGGCGTTCTTTAGCAACAGGAGTGTAAACAGCACCCTCTTGTCCAAAGGCTTTATAAATTTCATATACACCTCCAATATTATTAGAAACATGCCCCATGTATCGATTGTATTGACTTAATACCTGTTCATATAATGTTTTTAGGTCATCATACTTTTTACCGTCTTCCGCAATCCATAACGCTAAATTTGGGACAATGCGTTTTAGATTTGCAATACCATACGTACTTGCTTTTACAGCATCATCTCCAAGATCTTCTGTTTGCGAACTTGGATCTACAACATCACCAGCTTGTTGATGGCCAAATCTATATAAAGGATCACCAGCGTGTTTTAAAATCCAGCTATCTAAAACTTGTTTTTCATTTTCAGCTGTTTTATCCATAATTGGTTTATAACCCCAACTAATAGCATACTTGTCATAAATGCCAATTTCAGGCATTAAGGCAACACCTTCATCACCAGGTTGCGCCACATAATTAAATCTAGCATAATCCATAATAGATGGTGCTGTGCCATATTTTTTTGTAAATGTTGCAGAACGCAAAGAGTCAACAGGATAGGCAACACTACTTCCCATATTATGAGGGAGACCAAGTGTGTGACCAACCTCGTGAGAAGATACAAAACGTATCAAACGTCCCATTACTTCATTTTTAAAGGCTACACCTCTAGCATCTTCATTTATGGCTGCTGTTTGCACAAAATACCAGTTACGTAATAAGCTCATAACATTATGATACCAGTTAATATCAGACTCTAATATTTCACCAGTTCTAGGATCACTTACGTGAGGTCCGTTTGCATTTGGAATTGGAGAGGCTAAATATCTCACAACAGAATACCTCACATCTTCAGGTGACCATTCTGGATCTTCTTCGATAGTTGGGGGGTCTTTTGCTATTATAGCGTTTTTGAAACCAGCGGCTTCAAAAGCCACTTGCCAATCTTCGATACCTTGTTTGATAAAAGGAACCCACTCTTTCGGTGTGGCTCTATCTACATAATAGACGATTTGTTTTTTGGGTTCAACAAGTTCGCCTTTTTCAAATTTCTCAAGGTCTTCATCTTTTACTTCTAATCTCCATCGATCTAAAAAAGTAATGGTTTTGCTTTCTTGTGCCTCTAGGCCATAGTCCACCTGACCACGCGCAAACCATCCTACGCGCTCGTCAAAATAGCGTCTTTTCATGGGTTCTGCAGGCAACAAAATCATAGAGTTGTTTATTTCAATAGAAATAGACCCTAAGCTTCCATTGGAAGGAGATGCGCTGGCAGCATACGTTTTTACATGTCTCGCCTCAACATTTAAAGGATAGCTTTTTACCGACTCTATATAACTTCTATCCCCATCTAGCCTTGACACCTTATATTGTTTTTTATAGAATTCGGGCATTCCTAGCGCATTTACATCCTTCTCAAAAAGATCGCTGACTTCAATTACGGTTGCCGGATTTATAGAATCTTTATTGAACGCTTTAATATCAAAAGCAAACAGCACTGGTTCAAAGTTAGAATTTACAACGGCTTCATGTACAGGTAGTGAATCGGCAGCAACAATGTCATATGAAACTACACGTAGTAAGACCTTTTTATCTTTCTTCTCCCAGCGTAATACTTGTGTATTGATTTTTCCACCTCCAAAACCTATACCAGTAGCTGTTTTAGAGATACGGCTTACCATCAACATTTCTTTATTAAATAATGAATCTGGAATTTCATAGAAGTATTTACTATCTACCACATGAACATCAAAAAGACCTTTGTCGGTGACAGCGTCTTTTGTAATAACCTTTTCATACGATTCAATTTCACCTTTTTTTGGCTTGGTTTGATCACTAGATTGTTCTATTTTTTTCTTTTTCTTTTTGAAAATTTGAGCTTCAGTTGTAGAAAAACAACCTACTAATAAGAAAACAAAAAGAGTTTTCTGAATTACATTTTTGATCATTTTAGGAATTTGGTTTAATTAGTCTGTTTCAAATAACGAAAATTAAAATTAAAACTTTGTTAACGAATTCTTAATCAATTCATCCCGACGTATGACACTTAATTCTAGAATGTTAAATAGATGCCATTTGTAATTTAACTTAAACCGTGTATAATGTTAATTATGCGTCAAAAATGTAACATTTTAAGATTTAAAGCGTCTCTTTGTTAAGTTCGATAATCAATACAAAAAAATAAAAAGTATGATGTTATTGGAATTAGTTGATTCAAAGCCTCTGTTTTCAGGGGCTTTGTTTCGTTTAATAAATATTGAAACTATTGACAAAAAAAAGGAAAATCAATTGATTTTCCTTTTTTTTAAAGCTTATATAAGTGAAGTGTTTATTCTTCGAGTTTAATAATTAAATCAGCATCAGTTTTTATCACTTTTGTAATTCCGATTTTCCCCATAGCCTTTATACTTTTATCCCAAGCTTTATTACTTAAGCCAGATGCTTCTTTTAGTTCTACAAGAGGCATTTGCTTGTTTTTCTTTAGAATTTCAAAAATCACTTTTTCATTTTCAGAAAGTTCTAAAGGTTTTTTCTCTGGTCGCATTTGAGGGAAGAATAAGACTTCTTGAATTGAAGAATTATTCGTCATCAACATCACCAAACGGTCAATGCCAATACCAATACCTGCAGTTGGAGGCATTCCGTATTCTAATGCTCGGATAAAATCATGATCGATAAACATGGCTTCATCATCACCTTTAGCAGATAATTTTAGTTGTTCTTCAAAACGTTCTCTTTGGTCTATTGCATCATTTAACTCAGAATAGCAATTCGCCAATTCTTTACCGTTTACCATAAGCTCAAAACGTTCGGTCAGCGCTGGATTATCTCTATGCTGTTTGGTTAAAGGACTCATCTCTTTTGGATAGTCCGTGATAAAAGTGGGTTGAATATAAAGATGCTCACATTTTTCACCAAAAATTTCATCAATAAGCTTTCCTATACCCATAGTTTCATCAACTTCTAAGCCTAGCTTTTTGCCTACTTCACGCAGTTTTACTTCATCCATACCCGCAACATCATAACCTGTATGTTCTTTTATGGCTTGTAAAATTGGCACTCTAGGGTAAGGCGCTTTAAATTCAATTTCATTTTTGCCTACTGTTATTTTAGATTTTCCATTGGCATCAATTGCAACTTTTTCTAAGAGTTGCTCTGTCATATCCATCATCCAATTGTAATCTTTATAAGCTACATACAATTCCATCACAGTGAATTCTGGATTGTGGGTACGATCCATTCCTTCATTTCTGAAATCTTTAGAAAATTCATAAACCCCATCAAAACCACCAACAATTAAACGTTTTAAATACAATTCGTTTGCAATTCTTAGGTACAAGGGAATATTTAATGCATTGTGATGCGTCAAAAACGGACGTGCAGCAGCACCGCCAGGAATTGGCTGTAAAATTGGAGTTTCTACCTCTAAATATTCTCTTTCATTAAAGAACTGACGAATACTGTTGGTTATTTTAGTTCTTTTAATGAAGGTTTGTTTTACGTGTGGGTTTACAATTAAGTCAACATAACGCTGGCGATAACGTAATTCGGGATCGTTAAATTCATCATGTACTTTACCATCATGGTCCACTTTTGGTAAGGGTAATGGGCGTAACGCTTTGCATAAAATTGTAAAGTTTTTTACAAGCACTGTTTTTTCACCAACTTGAGTAGTAAAAAGTTCTCCTTCAACACCTATAATATCACCTAAATCTAATAGTTTTTTAAAAATATCATTGTATTTCGAATGGTCATCTGCAGGACAAATTTTATCTCTATTAAAATACAATTGCACGCGACCTTCATTGTCTTGTAATTCAGCAAAAGAGGCTTTACCTTGTATTTTTTTCCGCATTAATCGACCAGCAACTACTACTTTTTTTCCTTCTTTATACTCGTTTTTTATGCTTTTTGAAGTTGTGTCAACTGGGTACAAAGCTGCTGGATAAGGGTCTATTCCTAATTCGCGCAGTTTGGCTAATTTCTCTCTTCTGATTACCTCTTGTTCTGAAAGTTGCATTTTTCTACATATTAAGGCTGCAAATATAGGTACAATGGTCGAATTCATCAATCTGAAAAAAGCAAATGTTGAGATTTACATTCTTAGAGTAAAAAGTGTAACATTTTTGTTTGGTTTTCGTCTAATAGTTACATTCATCAATCAAAATCAAAAAAATGAGTATTTGGAGAGTTATTTTGGCTATTCTTTTTCCGCCGTTATCGGTTATAGGTAAAGGTTGTGGTTCAATTATTATTGTTTTTCTTTTAACCCTTTGTGGTTGGGTGCCGGGAGTTATCGCTGCCTTGGTGATTTTAAATAACCCTAATTAATCGCATCGTTTATTTTATCGACTTTGTATCTTTGTAGCGATGAATAAAAATGTCATACTAGAAAATTTAGGCTTAAAAGATTATAAAGAGGCTTGGGACTACCAAGAACTTCTTTTTAGATCTATTATCGATACAAAGATTAAGAATAAACGAGAGGAGTTGACTATTGAAACTTCTAATTACTTTATTTTTGTGGAACACCCACATGTATATACTTTAGGGAAAAGTGGTGATATTGATAATTTATTAATCGATGAAACTCAATTAAAAGCTAAGGGTGCAACTTTCTACAAAATAAATCGAGGTGGTGATATTACCTATCACGGACCTGGGCAAATAGTGGGTTACCCTATTTTAGATTTGGATAATTTTTTTACAGATATTCATAAATACCTACGGTTTTTAGAAGAAATGGTAATTCTTACATTAGCTGAATACGGTCTTAAAGCTGAAAGATCAAAAGGCGAAACAGGTGTTTGGTTGGATGTTGGAACCCCGTTTGCACGTAAAATATGTGCCATGGGTGTTCGTGCTAGCCGTTGGGTAACGATGCATGGCTTTGCTTTAAATGTAAATGCAGATTTAGGCTATTTTGATTTAATGATTCCATGTGGTATAAAAGGTAAAGCGGTAACTTCTTTAAATGTTGAGTTAGGGAGAAAAGAAGTTGATATGGATGAAGTTCAGGGAAAATTACTTCATCATTTCTCTATTCTTTTTGAAGCAGAATTGATAAAAGAGAAAACCTCGGTATAATCCGAGGTTCTAAATTTAATCAATCAATCACAATCAAAGTTTTAGACCAAAATAGTCCATGACTTCTTCATAAGACATTTTTTTGAAGTTTTCAATTGCTGTTTTCCCAGCAAGATTCCCTTCTATAAAAATGAACCTTAGTCTAAGATTGCTTTGAGTAAAGGTTGATTTAAGTGTTATTCTTCCAATTTCAATTCTATCAATTTCAAGAATAATATTACCGCTAGTAGAAAGGGGTAAAGATTCCCAATAAGCATTACCTGTTACAGTAATATAAGCCAATACAACCCCTGTGTCATAAATTGATTGGGTCATTTCTGGAAGATCAAAAGCAGTGTTGCCGGTATTAATTGTTTGGCCCTCAAGTAAAACAGAAGTTACATTTGCATTTCCATCCACACCATCCACACCATCCACACCATCCACACCATCTTGTCCTTCGAGTCCTTGTTCTCCTTGGATACCTTGTGGCCCTATGGCTCCGTCTTGCCCATCTTCAGGAGTACATGAGAGCACCATTACGGCGCATACGCCCATTAAAAATAGTTTTGTTTTTGAAATTGCATTTTTCATAATTATAAGATTTATTATATGTTTTCTTTTATGCTCTAAAGAGGAAAAGGTTAACATATATAGTTCTCTATTTTATTTAAACCAGATTTAGATAGTGGGTATAAAAGAAAAAACCGAGGAGTGAGCCTCGGTTTTTAAATTTTCTAAAAGGAATTAATTAATGTTCCAAGCCAAAATAATCCATAACCTCTAGGTAGGACATTTTGCTAAAATCAATTTTCCCATTTTTTCCAGTTAAGTTGCCTTTTATTAGAATAAACCTAAAGTTTAAGTTAAGACTTGTGAAGGTAGCTGTTAATCTTATATTTCCTACTGATATTCTGTCAATATCAAGGGCAATATTACCTTCTTGTATTAAAGGTAGCGGCTGCCAAGAGCCATCAGTTCCTTTGAGATAGGCTAAAACAACACCATTGTCAAAAATTTCTTGAGTGAGCTGAGGTATAGCAAAATCATTATTTCCAATTAAAATAGTTTGGTCTTCAAATAAGATGGAAGTAACATTGGCATTACCATCCTCGCCATCTTGACCAGCAGTTCCTTGCTCCCCTTGGATACCTTGTGGCCCTATGGCTCCTTCATTCCCGTCTTCTGAACTGCATGATAGTGCCAAAACAGCGCATACGCCCATTAAAAATAGTTTTGTGTTTACAATAGCTTTTTTCATAATTTCTGATTTAATTATTTCTTTTTAGTCTTATAGAATTATGAAAGGTTAACATTTGAAGTTGTGATTTTTTTAAATCAGATTTTATTAATGGCTAGAAAAGAAAAAACCTCGGTTTGAGCCGAGGTTTTTTTTGATGTTATCTAAATAGTTAGTCAGGAATGTTATAATATTTTTTAACAGCTTCGTAGTCATTGAAATCTACTGCTTCTTTTTTTGCACTTATGGGGGTGCCACCTGGAATAAAAATAATTCTAAAAAAGATGTTTTTAACATAAAAAACATCTTTTAACCATCTTTCTCTGGTATAGGAAGCAGTAGAGCCACTTAGTACATCAATTGTCAAATCTATACTAGAAGGTTCCATACGATAATCTACTTCCCATTCAAATCCATTATTTGAATCTCTCCTCATAAGAGATATAATATTAGTAGGCCGAATAGGAACTTGGCTCAGAGTTCCCGTATAAACATATCCTTCATATACCAAGACAGCTCCCCCGTTATCTATAAATGATTGATCGTAGAAACTAAATGTCTTACTGCTAAGATAAAAAAAGTCGTTTCTTGTTGTGGTATCTTCAAAATTGAACCATGGGGTGTATTTTATGTCAATAGCTCCATCTTTTCCATCAGCACCATTTTGTCCAGTTATCCCTGGTTCGCCTTGCGGTCCCATTGCACCATCATCTCCATTTTCTGGAGAACATGAGATAATGATAACAGCGCATATGCCCATTAAAAATAGTTTTGAATTTACAATGGCTTTTTTCATAATTTAAGAATTAATTATTCATTTCTTTTTAGTCTTATGAAATTATAAAAGGTTAACGTGTGTGCTTATATATTTTATTCGAATCAGATTTTGTGCACGGCTATAAAAGAAAAAACCTCGGTTTGAACCGAGGTTTTTGAAGTATTATTTTTATGTATGTTACATTAAAAGATAGTTCACCTTCTTTCAATCTAACACTAACTATTTCTTAAATAAGACACGTAGTGGGTATTAAACCAATGCTTACTCCAAAGACAATACCATCTACTTCATAGTCGCCAATGATTAAAATTCCATAAGGTTTATATTGTACCGATACATTTTTTAAATTAAAGGTTCGTAATTGAGATTCAGGTATATTCCATGTTAGTTTTACGCTGTTTTTATCCACTTTTTTTGAATCATTTCTTTGTGGATAAATTAAAACCTCAAAATTGTTTCCGAAGTTTCTATTGAAATTCTTATCACTTCTTACTAGTAAACCATTTGTTCTCAAATAATTGCGTTCCACTCTTACATATTTTGTTGAAGAATAATATGCATCAATTGCCTTTAATGGCGTTGGATTCTTTGGTGGAATAATAGCCGTAGCGCTAAGGTTTATGGTGTAACAATACTTACCGGAGGCAATATGATTTTTAATAGTTTCTAAGTTTAAATTTGCATCCAATTTATTAGGGTCAATAGTTATTCCCGAAGGTAATTTTTTATTGTTAGTTGGTATTTGGGCATTCATTGTTGAAAGACTCAATACACTTAATGCGAATAGTAAAATTGTTGTTTTCATAATTTTATAATTTTTTTGATTAAAATTGATTTTGACTTTTTTATTCAATCCATATTTTTGACACTGAAAAATTTAGCCCCTGTTGCCCCTGGCATATAAATTGAATTTTAAGGAAATCTACATTTTTGATGGTAAATTTGTTTTCAACGCCAGCATTATCCTGAGCACTTATAAATTGGTTTAAAGGAATCTTTAGAACAAAGGGTCTGTTACTACCATTTAAAGAAATGCTACCTTGATAAACTTCATTTGTGTTTCCGCCACCTCTCCAAAATGCTCTATTTGGGCCGTTGGAAAACATACTCACATATACTCTTCCAAAATTACTTTTGGTCTGGTATTCGATATTTAAAGTTTTGTATTTAGAGAGGTCTAAATTAAGTTCATCTAAACGATTGCCGCCATATCGTAATTCTATTGCTCCGATGATTCCAGCACCTAAACTTGCCGTTAATTTACCAGCAGAAATTTTTGTTTGAAAGAGTTGATTTTCTGGGTTTTCACCTATTTTTACTATTGTGGAACGTTTTTTATTAAAAATTTTATTACCTGTTTGATTGTAAGTAATTGCGCCTTGAGCACTTAAATTGGTTTGCACCAAAGGTCCTGTTGTAAAATCGTCTAATACAATTTGTGCATTTACCTGAATGCAGATTGCAAATAATACTAGTAATGGAAATATTCGTTTCATAATTTCTATTTTTAAATTATTTATTTTTAGTCAAACCAGATTTTATTTATAGCCATGGAACAGCCTGATTTACTTCTAGAATCGAACTGAAAACGGATGTAATCTATTTTTGATAGGGTGTAAGTAGGACCTATTTTTTTAATATCAGAAAGGGGAATGGTCAACACAAAAGTCCCTTCTCGGGCTTGAACATGAGAAGAGTATACGGCTCTTGAAGTACCTGTAAATAAAGAAACGTAAATACCGTTGATGGTGCTTTTACCGTCAAACTCTATTTTTAAGTTTTTATAAGTACTTAAATCCTGATTTAAAGGCGATAAACCATTTTTGTCATGACCGTAGTTAACATATACTGTCCCCCTGGTGTCGTATGCTGCTGTGATCACCAAATGGCCATCTTTTATATTTAGTTGAAATGATTGTTCATATGGATTTTGGGTTACCTTGCCGTAAATGTGTCTTGTTTTGCCTAAAACTTTGTTACCTGTTTGGTAAAAAGCATCACTTTCCCCGGTATTAAATACTGTACGATCTAAGGTGCCGGTGGTAAAATCATCAACCAGCAGTTGCGCTTTAATGTTTGTGGTCAATATCAAAAGTAATAAGGTGATTGTTGTTTTCATGAGAATATTTTTTTAGATACCATTAATGTAGATCTGAGGAAAAGGTTAACACTGGTTTTTTTTAGTAATGTAAAAGGCCGAAGTTTTTAACCACGGCCTTATGTTAGATTTAATTACAGAACCTTATTTTTGTTCCATCACTTGAGAATGCTATGCGTCTTATAGTGCTAATACCTAATGAAGCAATTATGGGTCTAATTCTTTGAGCGATTTCTCTTTTAATTGCAGTATTGCTTAATAAGACTCTTCCTTTACTCTGTATATCAGACTTTATTCTATTTTCCATGTTTCGAATCATTCTTGGGAAAAAACTTTCAAGAGGTCCATTCACATTAAAATTTCCAAAGAGTTGCACATCTAAAACTTCAATAGTAACTGAGCCTTCAAATGGAACTGGTCTAAATCGAAGTCTTGCAATTCGAGCACCTTCCCAATTTACATCTGGTGCTCTACTATCCCTAGAAATGCGTATGCAACCTGGACAGATGCCTTTTATTTCTTCACTATTACCTTCAAATTTTACATCGAGTACAAAGTTTTTCTGATTTTTATCGAACCAAAAGTTAGAATCCTCAGATCTAATATCTTGTACGTGATAGCGCCAGTCTCTAAGTGGCTTACTAATATTTTCTGCAGGAATTGTAAAACGTTCCGTATTTCCTAAAATTGAAAAAATAGAATTATCTCGGTCTAGTGTAATTGACAAAGTAGGTTCAATTAAGGTCTTCAGGCTTTGGGTTAGCTGGGCTACATTAATTTCTCTACATTGAGCAAGTAAGGAGCTTCCTGATAATAATAGGGCCATAACAAATAAGCCTGTTTTTGTTTTCATTGTTTTCATGATCATCCAAATTTTAAGTTATACTCTTTCATGAAGAATTTTATAAAAGGTTAACATTGGCTTTTTTTCTTTAATTTAGATGTTAACCAATTTGCCTTAATTACATTAAATGGAAAAGCCTTCTGAACAACTCCTTTTTGATTCGTTAAAGAATGGTTCTGAAACCGCTTTTACTTCTGTTTACGAGAATAACAGAGGCCTGTTTTTAAATTTTGGAAGAAAATATGGTTTAGATGAAGATGAATTACTTGACATATACCAAGATGCGTATATTGTTTTTTATGAGAATATTGAAAAGGGGAAATTAATAGAATTAAAAAGTAGTATATCAACGTATTTAATAAGTATTGGAAAGTATAAAATTATGGAGCAATTACGAAGAAATGCGAAGAAAGTTCCCACTGAGGCTTTATTAAATGTAGTTCATGAAGTGGATAATGAAATCGAAACTTTTGATTTAATTCATGAAGTTTTATCACCGGAACAAAAAGTGCTTCAATTATATTTTGAAACACTAGGAGAAAAGTGTCGCGATATACTTACCATGTTTTATTACAAAAATTACAATATTAAACAAATTATGGAAGCTGGTGGATACAATAGCGAGAACGTTGTGAAAAGTCAAAAATCACGCTGTTTGAAAACCCTAAAAGAGGCCATTAAAAATGCCCCCAAAAAGTGATGGATAAAGAGCAACTATTAACTAACTATTTTCAAGGTGAATTGACTTCTAATGAATTAGAAGAGGTCAATGCATTGTTAAAAGAAGATGTAGAATTTTTGGAGCAATTTAATTTTGAAAAAAATTTACAAATGGCTATCAAAGATAAGGAAAGAAGCAAGCTAAAAGAAAAGTTACAGCGTTTTGAAGCTCAAAAACCAGCTCCAAGAGCTATAAGTAGAAATAGGTTTACTCCAATGCGTATTGCTGCTTCTATTGTAATTTTACTAGCGGTTGTATGGTTAATTTATACTATTAGTTTTACATCAAGCCCTGAAGAACTCTATGCAGCAAATTATGACAAGTATCCGAATACGGTATATGCCATTACTCGTGGAAATACCGAAGACACTAGCTTGGAACGTAAAGCTTTTGAAGCTTATGAAGCGAATGATATACTAAAGGCAATAGGCTATTTTCAAGACCTAAAACAAAAAAGCGGGCTAGATTATGTAGATTTTTATTTAGCTCAGGCTTATTTAGCCAATAATGATTTTCGGAATGCCGTTCCATTATTTGAGAAAATAATAGAAGAGAATGCAGATTTTAAAGCAGAAGCATTGTGGTATGCGGCATTAGCTAATATTAAGACTGGGCAAGAGACTAAAGCAAAACAGCAATTAGAAGCTTTGATATTGGTGGGTTCTTACAAGAAAGCACTAGCAACAGAACTACTTGAAAAATTGAAATAACCGTTTTCTTCCTAAATAGATTGTAATTAATAAAATGACTCCAATAAAAATCCATATCCAATACTTTGGTGTTGAGGTTAAGGGGTCGGTATTTCCTTGAATGACAAAACTAGACCAATAGTAAGGGTGTGTTAGAGCGTTTTCTTTGTTTTTTGTGATAAATGAGAGTTTAGCTTTTTGCAATGCCACATCTTTACGATCTCCATGTGCTAGGTTCTTATAAAACTCGTTCATAATATCTGAGGCAGATTGGTCAACCACATTCCATAAAGTGTTTACAAGACTTCGTGCACCGCTATAAAAAAAAGCACGAGAAATGCTTAGAGCACCTTCTCCTTTTTTTAATGTTCCCAGACCTGTTTCACAAGCACTTAATGTTACCAAATCGGCATCTAATTTAAGGTTGTAGATATCACTAACATAAAGCACATAATCACTCTTATCTTTTGGTGTAAATGCTAAATAAGAATATTCGGGCGAGGTGTCGTTGAAAACCGCATGGGTCGCCAAATGCACTACATTATATTTTGATATGTGGGTATTAAAATTGGAAAGAGAGGCTTCTTCCCCAAAATAAGGTTGCCCATTGAAGGATTTCAAAATATGATTCACTTCGCTCTCATTATTGGGCAAAGGGGCAAGGCCCGTACGCAGTTCTTTACCTTGAACAGGTTCGCCGTTAAATTTGGGTGCAAAAGCAAGTATTGAATTGTTTGAAGTATTGGCCTTGTGCAATTGGTTTAGAAGCGTAGCTGAATTGATCGAGCTTACCGCATATTTTTCCACCAAATAGTTGATGCCGATTTCGGTTGTGTTCAACGCGTCGAAAGGAATGTAATTTAAGAGTCCATCGGGAATGATTATCAATTTTTTTTTTACTTTTTTGGTCAAGGAAGGTTCAAGCAGCTTTCTGTATATGTCGTTCGAAAGGTGACTCAAGCGGTTGATATCCGATTTGGGATTAGAGAGCATTTGATGAAATTCTACAATTTTATTTTCGAGGGTCGCAGTTCGTTCAATACTTGTTATTTGTTTAGAATCTTTCGAAATTGCAATAGCATAGATATCTTTATCACCATAAAAATAGGAAATAAGTAACTCGTCTTCGGTAAGGGACGATTGAATGTCTCCCAAAGAGATAACTTCATTATTATAGCGAAGATTATAATAATCAGGATATTCTTTTTCAAGCGTTTCGATTAATTCCCTTTTCTTTCGGTTTAGTTTAAATAGATTTTCTTCAAGCTTGGATTTATCGACATCGTCATACTGCAATTCCCTTTCCGAATGTGTGATTAAAGATTTCAACTGGCTCTCATTTTCTAAGATATCATCTGGAATTTTAGCAAATTTAGTCGCTTGTGAAGATAGAAGAGCATCAAGTAATAAAACGGACTTACTCTTTTCTGAATACAAAAAAGCCTTTTCTATATAGTCCTTATTATTCGTAAAACCATAAATCTTATTTGCAGCTTGAACTGCGGATTCATATAACGGAAAGGCATCCTCAATCAATAATAACTTATCTGCTGAACTTTTAAAGCCAGGTTTTAAGGTATCTAATAGATTTGTCGCAATTGCGATAGTTTCTAAGGATTTCTCATATCCTTGTTGCTCATTTAGCTCATTCAAAATAGCCGCTTTGTTCTTGAATATCTTGATGGCAAATAGCTCTTTATTTGAATTTTCTAAAGATTTTTCAAGCGCCAAATCAAAATTGACAATAGCTTCTTGATACTGATTTAGGAGACTATATACTATGCCTTTTTCATTGTAGGCAATTGCCAAATCAGCATTTTTCTGACCCTCAAAATTATTGTTAATGTGTTGTATCGCTGAATCGATTTCTATTAGTGCAACCTCATATTCCCAATTGTTCTTATGAATTTTGGCTTTTCCTAAGTGATATTTGGCATAAAAAACCGGATTTTTATTAAAATAGTTTTTTGCCTCTGCTAAATAATATAGGGCACTATCTTTTTTTAATTGATAACCATAGTTATCGGCAATATGAAAAGCGTTAGTAATTATGGAGTTGGTGTTTTTATTTTTTTTATTGTAGGTATAAGTTTTGAGCCAATAGGAGTTGGCCTCAAAATATTTTTCTTCTTTAAGCAAAACTTCGGCCAACAAGTTGTAGTTGCCGTATAACATTTCTAAGTTGTCAGGTTGCCCACTTTTGATATCCCGAATACTTTTTTCATAAAGTTTTTTGGCTTCATCATATTTTCCCTCCAAAAGAAAGATTTTACCCAAAAAACTATAAGAGACTAACTCTAAACTTTTAAGAGATTCACTTTTGTTCGCTTCAGAAGCCAAAGCGCTATTTTTAATAATACGCTCAAAGCATGCCCTCGACCTAACATAATCGAACAATTTTAAATAGTAGTCACCTTTAAAGTATAGTAGGTAGTTAAAATTATCTGAAATAATTGAGTTAGCTCGAGGTACTAAGGAATCAAGTAGATTTAAATTTTCCCTCATTTTCTTTAAATCGTAATGATAGCTTGCAACGCCTGTCGCATTAAATACCGATTCTATTTGTATTGAATCACTATTAATAGTATTGGCGATTTCAGAAATTAAGGTGTAATAATAGTAGGCGGAATCTTTTTCATAATAATAATGGTACCGAGCTTTTTCATTCAGAGAATCTAATTTTGAAATGTAATCGTGCTGCGCCGACATCAAAATCGGTATAAAACAAACATAAAAGAGGAGTTGTTTCTTCATGCGAAAAGGCCTTCTATTTTGAAGGCCTGTGTTAAATTAAGTGAATTTGAAGCTATTTACCAAGTGTTACAGCATAAAAAGTCTCTTTGCCATTTATATCCTTTTTTGCGATTTTTACTATAATTTGGTCTCCAAAATCTGCTACTGGTAGTCGTGTGTATTGAACTTCTGATCCGTATTCCACGAGCGGACTTAATTCAGCAGACGCCAATTCTTTTTGGCCATCACTAGTGGTGACAGCTGTAAGCATTGCTGAGTATTTTATACTTGAGATAAAGTATTCAAGACGAACTGGAACGCATTTTCCATTTGGCAAATCACATGGTACTACAAGGTCAATGCCTATCTGGCCTAAATCGATAATTTCGCTAAGACTTTGTGATAGTTCAGCTCTTTGTTTCAATAGTTCCTCCTGTTCATTGCCGCTTGCCTGTTTTATCTTGGCATCAAGCAATGAAATTTGCTCGTTTAAATAAATCCTTTCTAAATCTCCTTCATAAAGAAAATTTTCTTCGGTGAGTACTACTTTGCCTTGACCACCAGAGCCGTAGAAGTCTTTAATGCATGATGAGGTTAGTACAACTAGTAAGGATAAAAGTAAGAGTTTTGTTTTCATGATATTTTAAATTTTGAAAAGGTTAATTATATGTGTGTGGGTTTTTTATGTTTTTGTACTATTATTAGTCCAATATTTTTAAAGCTACCTATTATGTGTTATCAATTAAATGCTATATGTAGCTTTTGCTATAAAATGTGTATCATTTGATCAATTTTGCGTATATATGGTTGTTATTCAATCTGTTATGTGTTTGAAAGCATAAGAAAATTCTCTCAAATATTTGTTGGAAATATAGCAATTGAGACTAAATCAAGATCTCAAGAATAATCCTCTGATTTTATTAAATGGCTGTTACGCAAAACACTAGTAATACGATTGTTAACATTAGCTTTTTCATAACTCCTTTTTTTTAATTAAGCCTGTCAATTCGAACTTCGGCAATAGTAACGGGGAACCATTTATAATCTTCTACACTAGGATCTACATGGGCTGTCCCAGTAAATCCGAGCTTTATGTCGCATGATTTTGGTTCACTGAAAATATAATTGAATTCATTTAATTCATTCATATTTATACGTGAAATGTATAGTCCATTGCTGGACGATCTGCTTACAAATAAATATTTATCTTGATATATTCCCCATGGGTCTATCTCCTTCAGTTTTAGTCGATATTCAATCCCACCAATTACTTTAAATTCTATTTTCAAATCAAACACGCCACCAGCAGATCTACCGCTATTTAATCTTTCAACATCTTCTCGTATTGTTCTCTCGGGACCTCTACCAAAATTCCATGAATTTGTTGTTATCCATCCATCCAATCGTTCAAATTTTAGAACCCCGTCATTTATTATTCTTGGATTTATCTTCCATGTCTGAGTAGGTTTTGCATGCAATTTTTCTTTTGTCATCTGCTGAACAGGGATGTTTAATTTCTCAAAATCCGCTATAGTTTTTAATCTGTTAAGGTTGTTCACTTTTACTCCTTGCAGCTTTGTATTTGTTTCTATAGGCGTAGTATTCACCTTTACCTTGGGTTTTTTTATCTGCGCATTGGTTAGCGCTACTATTGAAAGTACCAATGCAATAGTTGTGATTACTTTTTTCATGATATTTAATATTTTTGGTTATTGTGTATAATTTTATGGTAGTTGTTATTCATGTATTTACCTTAATTTATAGTCCCCATATCCTGCAGCGCAATGGTGTAATAGGTGGCATTGCTGCCATTGATTGTATAACCAGTAATAAAAGTTACTTTATTAATTTTTTTGAGTACTACATTAGATAGGACCGCTTTGGTATTACTCCATGTTATGAATGTAACTTCTACATTTACCTTGTTGCCATTTTCTGTTAGAATGATGGATTCTACGGTTTTAGAACCAGAAAAGAATGCGCGATCGCTAAAAGCAGTGGACAGGTTTTTTAACTCCAGCGTTTGGTCATTTAATTTATTTACATCTTGGGTAAAACCATAGGAACTGAACAGGTCTACCTCTTTTCCTTTGGTTTTCTCGTTCAGGGTGCTAACGGTTGCATTAAAAAAATGTCCCGTTTTTATTTTGTTGATAACATTAGCAAAATAAGGGTTTACTTTAACAATAGGATCTGATGGTACGTTTTCTAGAGCAACATGTTTAAAACTGAAAGCTTGTATCAGATTAATTTGAAATAGTGCAAATACAAATAGGATAAAATAGCTTCTTTTAAAAAAGTTAGGTTGCTGCTTTTTATTTTCGATTACTACGGAAGAATTTTTCATAATTACTTGTTTTTTAGTTTGTTACTCTATTTCTATTTTGAATGTAACTTTGGCTTTAATTTCTCCTTCAAAACCTTGCACTTCTAATTCTTCACCCACCTGACCTATATAATTTATATCCTCTCTAACTCCGTCTATATTGCCAAGAAATATTTGACCATCTGATGTTTTTATAAAAAGCTCTATACTTTTTACGCCCGGAAAATAATTGATGTCAATATCCTCATCGGTTCGTTCATTCCCTGATAGCCCGTCATCATCTCTTAGCTGTAACCACACTTTCGCATATTCTTCATTTCTAGGGATAGCATATCGGAATTGCCAGTTAGGACGAATATCGTTATCTGATTCTTCAACTTTTCCACTGGTTATTCTTTCGGTTGGGTTGCTGTAACCTCCTGGTCTCCAATTCCATCCTGGTCCTGTTTCACTTTTCATATAAAAATCTATGGCTGTTTTCCTGCCTCCATCTCGATCATTAGATTCAACTCTTAGAATAGTTGTTTTTACATAACGTAAAGTGGTAATTGGCCTTGTTACATAGCTTACATAATCTGTTTCGTAAAGTGTGTTAATACCATCAATATCCATATTTGTTAGACCACTACCACCACTTACTGGATTATTAGTCCTTATATCAACTATGGTAGGCATTCCATTCTTACTAAATGCCGTTCCATGGTAGTGCATGGTAGAATTTGGGTCGTATGGTGTAATTTTAAAACCATCGGTTGTATGTTTATCAAAATTACTTTCCAGACCATCTGCAATGTTTTCCCAGTTAATTTTTATATACCTATCCCTATCGCTTCTGCTTTGCTCATGCCAAAACCCAGCTGTGTGTAATGTTTCATGAATCACAGTTTCTTTGGGTGCATTACTGTTCAATCTTATTCGTTGGGGGATTCTTGCTCTACCAACTCTACTTCTTCCACTACCAGCGAGATCTTCATCCTTAAAAAATGCTACAAAATGATATTGACCATTATGAGGTACTAGATTTAAATTGGTTCTTCTGTTCAATTCTTGGATTGCATCTATTATAGCCTGCCTTTCTGAAGTCGAAAACCCATTGCCTATTTGATATGGTATTATTCCATAAGGCCACAACCAATCTCTGTCTATTAGGCCATCACTTACTCGATACACTAGCGGTTGTGTAGTTGAGCCGACCGCTCCATTACTATAAGAACTAAAATCTCTTTTTATGGGATGAGGATTAGGTTTAGGATCCACTACATTCCTGGCACTGCCTAAAACAATATCTCCTTGATAAATAGCCAAGTTGTCTTTCACTACATAAGAAATATTTTGTCTGGTTCTAAAACCAGGAAGTATGATGTTTCTTTTTTGGACATTTATTTTTGCAAAACTAGAATAGTCAATAATTAGCAGTAATGGAGCATTATAGGATAGCACATTGAATTGTACATTTTTCGGTATAGCTTGTCGGTTTTGATTAAAAATGGTCCATTTTTTACTGTCAAACCAAACTCCACCAACATTCGGATTGTATACTCCTGCATAGTTTTGAATTGTAAATAATTTAGCATTTTCAGGTACTAGAGATGGGCTATTAATACTACTGATATGACCAGTTGAAGTATTCTTATATTTAAAAGCTTTTAATTCTATATTACCAATTTTATTGGTGCCTTGATCAACTACGAATACATTAAATTTTGTGCCGATCGGCATTGGTTTGGAAGTATCTTCATTGTAAATTTTCCACTTACCACCATTATACCATACTCCAACATTTGAAATGTTGTATTTTCCAAAATTTTGGGTTGCAAAAACAAGTGCATTTGGTTTACCATTAATTAAAGGAGAATCTAAGGTTGTTATATGAGCATTACTATTTGAACTATTTGTATTATGTACGAAAGCATTCGCATTAGTATTTGGCATTACCAAAACATTAAACTTTGCATTATTCGGAATTGATTTTTTATTTTGATTAAAAATTTTCCATTTACCAGCACTATACCATACCCCAATTTCGTTATTGTTATAAACCCCAAAGTTTTGAGTCACAATTAATATCGCATTACTCTTTCCATTTGTATTTACATTATCAATTGTAGTTATATGACTGCTTGTGTTTTTAGGCGTTGCGATATGATTAATAATGCTCTGTGCATTTATATTTGCAATTAGTAATAATGCAAAAAATATAAGTACCTTTTTCATGATCTTTGGATTTAAATGAATATTTCTTTCACTGTTTATGATTGCTTCTAGAAAAGGTTAACATGGGCAATACTTTTAATTTAGTATTGATCGGCTTTCAAGACTTCATTGAATACTGTTACTAATTTTTTGTTTTGAAAGACTTTTGTAAATTCTTGAACAAATACTTTTTCTAAGTCACTTTTAAAATTAGGTGCTATATCAAATTGATCTTCACGTTTTAGAAATCCTTGAATTGTAACATACTGTAGTTTTAAGCTTATTTTAGTTGCTTCTTCTAAAGGTTTTAGTGCAATAGTTATTGATTTTTTTCCAGTCCATAGTATTTTATGTGGTGTTACATCCATTGTTCTGGTTACACAACTGTGTGCATTTTTTTTTATGTTTATGATGATGGTATCTGGCTTAGTCATATGAAGTTGTAACTGGACTGTTCCTGTAGAATCTTGCTGAATAGTTGCCGTTGAAGTACTTATTTTTTCGAAGTTATAGATCCAAAAAATGGGACCTATGTAAGGTCCTTTATTTTTTTTATTCAATTTGCCAAAAAAGGATTCTTTTTTAATGAATTTATTGATGCCTATTCCTTGATGTACATTTAAAAGATGAATACATCCAGAATCTTTTTCCATAGTAAACTGTACATTGGGGATAACGTTCTTTTGAAGCGTAGCGGTAATTTCGTTCATTGAAATTGCTTTGCATGTCTGAGTATTTCCTTCAAAATACCAAAGGAATACTACTGCGATTATAGCCAGTGTACTATTTTTCATCTTGTTATATATTGGTTTTTATAACTGGAGTACGTTGAGAATAAATTTGGAATTAATAGGGAGTTACCAAAATTTCGACTCGTCTGTTTATTGCCCTTTTTTCTTGCGTATCATTCATTACAATAGGTTTGGTTTCTCCATACCCTATTTCTTTCCATTTAAAAGCGGGATTGTTGATGGCTTTTTTTAATGCAGCCGCAACACTGGCGGCACGCTTTTGTGATAGGGTTTTATTGGTTGTATCGCTCCCTACATCGTCTGTATGGCCTTCGACGGTTATAGTACCCTTTTGCAAATTTTTCATTTGTTCGGCAAGTGATTTTATGGCCAGAATACCCTCTTCTTTTAATACATGCTTACCAGTTTCAAAAAGCACGGCGCTGTCCAGATTCATGCGTAGCGCACCACCAATGGCCGCTACAGCATCAATATCCGCTCCTGGCATTCCGCTATACGTGTCCAAGTCTGTTAATCGGATATAATTAAAGGTGTCGCCAGGTTCTACAAAGTCGTGAATATCTAGGCCAGCAGTGCCCCCCTCAATTTTACCTACATTGATCCAATCGATGCCGTTTTTTGAAATTTCGATATTGGTTGGCTCAATCTGTCCTATTTCGAAAACATAAATATCTGGGCCGTTCACATCTGATATTGAATTGTCTTCGAAATACAAGGTTAGAATGCCTTTTATACCTAAAGTAGCGCAATCTTCTAAGGTGAGTAGCCTTCCTTGTGCCGGTCCTAAGGCTCCTTTGGGGGCTCTTCCTTTTGGTTTACCCGGATTAAATGCGATCACAGAATCTGCAAATGAGGCATCCCCTAATGGCAGATAAACCATATTAAGTCGATAGTCAATATAGGTGTCTTCCACACTTTCGTCCAAGGCAAACCAAGAAGGATTGTCCTTATAAAACTGCGTTTTACCGGCCAGAGCCTTTTTTTTGAAATCGAAAGTTCGTTCCTTGGCGGTAGTCCGACTTTCGGCAATGAGTTCCTTGAAATTATCGGATGCCCTTCCACTCTCCTCATAGGCGGTTACTTCGGGGTTATACAAGTCCTTTTCAATTTGTTCCGCATGTTTTACACTAACAATATCATTGTCGGGCATCAGGATTAGGGAGAGATCCACTTCTTCTTCGGTGACCTCCGCAATCTCTGCAAAAACCTTTCGCATGGGTTTGCCTTCCTCACTTTTTAAGAATTCTACATTTAGTTGTCCTTCTGGCGTAAAAAGGCCCTGCCCTGCAGAATCGGTGGCCACATTGCCTATCATGAGTCCGCCAATGACGTTCATGAGTCCGCCCAGATCAATTTCAGGAGTTTCTTCTCCAACATTTACTACCTCCTCTGCTTGGGTTTCCGTTTCCGAAGAAGGATCGGAATCTTTGGGGGAGCGGCTTTCGGTTCGGCAGCCCACAGCCAAGGCAAGAAGCATTAGGCATAGGAATGTTAATGAAGATTTCATAGTCATTGGTTTAGAGTAGTTATGATTACTTGTTTAAATGGCATGGGTCGCTGTTTGCGTTAACCATGGTTACTTTGTTAAACATCGCGTTTCGAATTGTTAATATAACTGGTTGTTACATTAACTAGAGCGTTTATAGTACATGGCGTTGAATTCATAGAGCAGGTGTCCAAATCGGTCGTACCAATCCTGGAGTCCATGTTCATTCTCACAGTCATTAAGGTCCATTAACAGCTGTTGCTGGCTCTGCATCAACTCCTGATATTTCTGATCATAAGCCAACTTCAATTTATTGATGGATTTCTCCAGTTTGATACGTTCAAATCCCCATGCCATGCCCCCTCCTCCGGGGAGGGAGGAAAAACTGTTGCCGAAGGCTATGGCTACATCCGTATAATTTTTTGTGCATTCATAGATGGTCTTGAGCTTTTCCAATGAGTATCTGTTATTATTCAACGCCCTCCGGGCATCAACAAAACATTGTTCGCATTCATTAGATTCGCAAAAACTTGGGATACTGGGCATTCCTGGTGGGGGTGTGCTTCTCATACAGGAGCCTAAATTTTTGTGGGCCTCATAAAGGGACTTAGCTACACTGTAAAGCCCTACAGCCTGATCTATATTTTTACCTAAACCTCCAAGAAACTTGTCTGCTCGCCTAAATCCCTCCCTGACTTCTCCAGCTCTTCTCCAGGGACCGCTGGGGTTGGCAGATTGCGTTTCGAGCCAGTCCCTATATCGATCCGCATTGTGCCAGGTGGTTCCGCCCCCTCTCTGTGCACTTAACAGGGTAATTGATCCCAGCAGTATGATCAATAGTGTGGTCGACTTTCTTCGTGCTAAAAGTATCCCCAGCAGCAAGGCTATCACCAAAGCTGCTATTCCTATAATAATGCAAAGCAGCCTATTGGAAGAATTTTCAGAAGGAGTGCCGGCAAGTACTTGACTATCACTTTCATCTGCCACACCTAATTCTGCCTTTGTGGCCTTTCGGAAAGGCGAGTCTAAATAGGTCATTGAAGGCTCGGTTGCACTAACGGCAATGGTAATATTCGTTTCCTGGTCTGCAGGATGAATATGAAGACCGAAGGCATCATAGGCCCTTAACTTAAAATTTATAATGCCGTCTTCGGCTTCCGAAGTAGTTTTTGTGAACTGTATATCGTTCCAGTTATTGTGAGCCAATTCTACCTTGAAATTCGGATTTCCTATGTTACTGAATATAGAGACGTCTACGAATTCGAACATATCATGTCCTTTTACATGATAGTAGAGTTCCTCGTTGTTCAGGTAGGCATTGGCAATCACCAATTTTCCTTTGCCATTTTCATTTTGTTTGAGTTCCAGCAGCAATGGCTTAAGATCCTTATCTAAGGTATAGGGCTGTCCGGATAGGGATATGGAACTTAATCCAAACAGAAGGAGTACCCAAAAGAATGTATCATTTTTCATTTGCACCATTTTTTTATCTGATTTTATATAGGCTAACCCTATACTACTTTTTATGTTTCTTCAACAAATAATTCGCCAGTGCAATCATTTTTTCTCCCAATTCAGCATGTTGTTCTTTGGTTCTGCTTTTATAAATTCCTTTAGGAGCATAATTCATGAACATCCAGCTATCATAATTTCCATTCATTATAGCCAGGCGACCACTAAAGGGCATTTTGGCTATATAGCTATCACCAGTTTCGCTTAGTTCAATGCCCATTCCTAAAACATTTTCATTATTAGTCTGATCCTTTAAATACTTTTTAATTTCCTTGTTGACTTGTTGCTTTCCTACTTTTTCAAGCTTCCATTGAATAGTTGTTTCTTGACCTAAGGCATTTTCGCCAAAGCCTTTGATTAAAAAAGAGCAACGACCAGGACTTTGATATTCTGAAATACTCACATTGGATTCAGAGATGTTAAGCGCAGTTGCTACTTCCGCAACTGTCAAATCACATTCATATTTGTTAAAAAGGGAGCTGTAATCGGCGCTTGGTAATGGCTTATTACTATCTTCATTTATTGTATTTGATTGCTTGGTTTTTTGATCTACTTTCTTTTCTGGTCTTTCACCGCAGGCAAATAATAAGCTAAAGATCATTGTGATGAGGGCTATTTTTTTCATGGCTATTTTTTAAAAGGTTTTGGCGAATTCACTGGAGTATATACTAAAATCTGTTGGGTTTAAAGCAGTGCAGTGCATTTTTATGTTTTTATGCTTTTTCTTTGATGTATCCACCATATTCATTTCTAAGGTTAGTCCTTCGACCATATTCAGCCAAGCTTGGTTTACAGTATTCTTGCCTTTGTTATTCGTTTTAGTGGCATTAAATGCATCGGAGAAACTTATATCTGCTTCTTGTGTAACCCAAATAGTTCCTTTAAAATCATGTCCTTCTACTTGATATTCTTCACTAGGGTAACCTAAAATATCTTTGGAATTTCCGGTAGCTTCAATAACTATATCGTCCTTAGTAGCTTGGTTATCGGCAAGTTTTTCAAAATCCATAGGAAATGAAATCATGGTTTTATTTCCGCCAAAATCCATAAAACTATAAGCTGATTTTCTCGGTAAATCTAGTACCATTATCATTTGTTCATTTTCTTTCATTTGGATACTACTTCCTAAATATTCATGGGTATTAGTTAGGTAGTAGGTAACCTGTGTAGTGTCTTTGCCAGAAATAATATCCATTTGGTAAGCATGAGAAAAAGTATATGCTTCCATTGGCTCGGAGGCTTTACCTTTAAATAGTTTACCTTGATTATTGAAAATGCTGTCAAACGATTTTTCAGTTTCGCGTTCGGTTTTTTCCTCTACTTTGCGTTCTACAGTCCTCTCTGCTGCTTCGGCTGCTTTGTCTTTAAGTTTTTTCCAAAATTGCGCATTGACGTTCGCACTGAAACAAATGGCTATTATTAAGGTAAGTGTCTTATATGTTCTCATGATAAAATATTTTTTAATTCAAATTTTATGTTCAATAATCAAAAAGGTTAACATCAATTTTTATCCGACAATGATTTCGCCATAGCTTCATTCAATTTTTCATTGAAAATAAGTTTCAGGGAATCTTTTTTTCTTGGGTCTAGGCTGAGTTCATATAGTTTATATTGATCCAAAATATTTTTTTTGATGTCTGGCGGAAAGTTAGCCTGCTCAATAAGATCAAGATAGCTGTCCACATTTTTCAGCGCCCTACCTTCCTCAGTATCTACGTTTCCGAATACTTTAGACAATAATTTAGCTTGTTCATCTAAGAGGTTCATTTGCTTGGTGGTGTCTTGGTGAACAACAACGTCTACTTTCTTAGTTGTTAACGCTTCTTTTTTTTCAAGCTTTTTGTCTGTGCTATCATCACAACTAAGTAAGAGGAGAAAAAGAGTAAAAATGCATACGATTAATTTTAAAGTCCCCATTGTATATAATTTTAGTATATGCTTCTTAATGTTACCCTTTGTAAAAGGTTAACATCATTGGACTTTAAATTGTGGTTTTTAAATACAGTAGTTAACCAAAGAAGCTTATGTGGTGGTTATTGATTAATATTTAAAGACTAGTTACGTGAAGCGTGGGGCCATCTGAATTCCTTGTAATTTGAAATGGCAGCAGTGTTTATAAACAAAAAAAACCTCGGTTTATGCCGAAGTTTTTTCTTGATGTAATAAAACTTTATTCCTATTGGTTAAATTTACTAAGTTCTGTAGTACTCATTAGATCTTTATCTTTTTGATAGCTTTCTTGTTTGACCATTCCTACACCTTCAGCAAGCCATAATCGGGAAGGAAATGTTTTTTTCATACCCATAATTTGCGATTCATTTTCACTATAAATAACATAACATTCAAAAGAGCCTGCTGGGGTGGTCAAAGTTTCTTTTTTCTTTACTTTTCGGTTCAACATATTCGCAATAGTCTTCATGTTCATTCCTGCTATTTTGATGTTCATGATCACATTTGCTTCCGCAAGTTCTTGCCCTACCTCTAGATCATTAGGTAATTCGATATCCGTTCCTGAGAGGTCAATAGTTACATCCATCTCTTTATATTGCTCTAACATTTGACTAGACATTAATGATTTAAAATCAATTCTTACTCCATTATCAGTGCAGTAAATGTTGTAATTAGATTGCATTACTTCATTGCCTTTTTTATCTGTAAAATTAACAGTCATTTGGGCGACAGTTTCGTTTCCAGAATTTTCTACCTTAGTTACTTTGTAATCTGTAGTTCCGTCAAACTTCCCTTTTTTGTCATACATCGTATATTGAAAACTAGTACCTTCTTCTAAGGGATAGTATTTGCTGCAGTTTATCTGAGCGAAATTTGTAGCAACAAATAAAATACAGATGGCACAGGTTAATAATAAATTTTTTATTGTTGAATAATTTTAATGTTCTAATTTAAAATTACACTAAAATCAATTGAAGTTAAAGTCCATTTGTATGTCTTGCGAAAATTTAGGTGTAAATAGGGTAGATGTTAGTTTATGCGATATACAATCAAAGAATTTTCTAGATCTTTGGCTACAAGCTCTATTTTTTTATCATTGTTGATATCTGCCAAATCAATTATAGAATTACCATAAACTGGAAAATTTTGGATAGGTTCTGAATTACTATCAAACAAATATATTTTCTGATTTTGAATATCAGTCACACTTACATAAATTTTGTTGTAGATATAAAAAATACTGGGTTTTGTGTACACACCTAATTCTAGTTCTGTTTTTTTACCTTTTATGGTAAGTGTGTTGTCATTCATACTTGCTAAAGTATTACTAGTGGTATAAAATCCGTGGTCTTTATTTAGACTTAAATTGTTTTTAGAAATTGCTCCTTTTTCATCTATTTGATATAAAATTCCTTTCGTATCCGTAAACGAAAATTTGTTTTTGTAGAGGAAGATTTCATTTTGTGAGAAATTGAATTTCTCTTTCACGGGTATACGGTCTGATCCAACTCGGTTTAAAATTCGTAAACCGCCCTTGTCTTCCGTAAAAGCAATGTAATCTTTTTTATGTATTCTAAAATGTTTAGGCGCATTAGTTATTTTAGCATCATCTTTTATGAAATTGAACCCTTCAACAATAGCCCCCTTATTGTTATACATTAGTATTTTATTATTCTGTGTAATCAAAAAACGATAATCTCGGTTGTTGTCATAGTCAAAAACAGAAAGGAAATTAATATTTTCGGAATCAAAGGTCTTATCAAATGGTTCTACGATCTCACCATTTCTGTCTATAATTAAAAACTGATTGTCGGTGATAAGAGCAAGTTGTAAACGACCGTTTTTATATAAGTCTACCTGCGCTATTTTACCTTTAATCCTTCCTTTAAGCTGTTTTTTCCATAATACCTTACCATCTGTAGAGATTAAATAAAGATTATTGTCTTGGTCTTGAACCACAATTTCTTTTTTATTTGTTCTATGATTGATTACAAATTGGGGCTGTGTAGCAACATCACTATCTAGTCTAATTGTAAATAGCGGGGAAGTTATATTTGATTCTGTATTTGAAACTAGCTTTTTTAGAAGGAAACTAGTATGATAGAAATTTTTATCAGAAACAATTTGGGCAATAAATAGTTGATTTGATAAATCTAAGGCGTTTAGGTCACTATAAATATCTTTTTTAAGATCGTCTTTTAAAAATTTTTGAATCCCATCCGGCGTAGCAATAAATAAAATATTTGATTCATCTGAAATGCTATTTTTTGCATTTAAATAGGTAGCTGATTTTTCAAAAGTAGCTTCGTTTTTAAAACTACTCACTGTGCTTTGAATAGATTCAAGGTCTTCTGAGAAAATTACAGCATTTTCTAATACAGCAGCATAGTTAGTATTAAAATTGGAAAGTAAAGCTTGGAACGGCTTTAGAAGATTTTTTTCAGTTAGTTTTAAAATTTCATTACCTTGATAGTTGGAACTTTCGTTGGCATAATTGGAAATATATTTCAGAATATTATCAGAGCTATAGGTGTGAAGAATTACGTTTTTTTTATCATTGAGATAAAAAATCCCTAATTCTTGGGTAGTATTAAAAATAGTGTCTTTCTTAGGAAGTGATTCTAAATATTTTTGCTGATTGGAATAATAATCATCAAAATTATCAAAAGTGTATGATAGTATTGCTTCTGCATTTATGGGGGCATAGTTTGGGGTGTTATTGGTTAAAGGCTTTATTTTTTTAAAAAGATTTAGGTATTTATCTGAACCATTAGCAATGCTAATTCCTGTAAATTTTGTTTCATTTTGTTCTATGATGGCATCAAGTGATATCCAGTCTGAAAATGCATCAATTTTAAAATTGTTTTTTTGATTTAAATAGGCGTTTATTAGACTTTTAGCATAGGCAGTATGTATAAAAAATATGGCTGATTTACTATTGTCGGATGCAGTATATAATTTCGCAAGTGTTTCATCAATCTTAGGAATTTCTTTTGTTCTAATTAAGTTTTCAATTAGTAATTGTGATGAACTAATAAAAGTATCAGAGCCTAAATTGTAACTGTATATAGTTTGATGGTCTAAAGTGATTTTATTAAAGCTATAATTCTCATAAATTAGTTGCTCCACGGTTTTATTCTTACTGTCTTTGAATGCTAATAAACTGGTATCTTTTTTGGTTTTGTAAAAAAAGTCGAAATTCTCTTTGCCAACCTCTACAAAGCATAAAATGCCTTCCCCTTTGGGTTTTATATCGTTTAAGGGTTTTAATTTTTCTATATATTTAGAATATTGTTTTGTCTTTTGATACTCTTTTAAAAAATTATTGTTTTTTAAATCACTTTTAAATAAATCAAAATCGTTTATTTTGATTAGGATAGCAGAATTTTGAGGAATATAGGCTAATAAAGGATTTCTTTTCGTTTCCTCTTTTTTACAACTTATAAGTAATATAAAAAGGATAGCAAGAAGTTTGATTCTCATATAAAGTGCTTTATGCAAATTTAAAATTTAAAACAAAATAAGTTTACATATTCAGTTTTAATTGTTCTGGCAGTTGTCTAAAGCTCTTTCTATGGTATTTTGTAATTCCATATTTGCGAATAGCTTCTCTATGCTCTTTTGTGGGATAGCCTTTGTTTTGTTTCCAATTATACATTGGGTATTCCAAATGTAGTTTATTCATTAATTCGTCCCTATAGGTTTTTGCTAAAATAGATGCTGCAGCAATAGACATATATTTACTATCCCCTTTTACAATGCATTCATGAGTGAAGTTCTTATAGGATTTAAATCTGTTGCCATCTACGATTATAAAGCTAGCATCAGTTTTTAGCTGAGCAATGGCGCCATGCATTGCCAAAATTGAAGCATTTAAAATATTTATTTCATCTATTTTGAGTGGCGTAACATTAAAAACGCCAAAACTAAGCGCAGATTCTTCAAGTATTGGTTTTAAGATATTTCTATTGACTTCAGAAAGCTTCTTTGAATCATTTAATAGATTATTTTTAAAATCATAAGGAAGAACTATGGCGGCGGCTGTAACAGGTCCGGCTAAACAACCTCTTCCCGCTTCATCGGTGCCGATTTCATTTGGTTGAAAATAAAAGTGTTTAAGCATTTGGCCAATGTAAAATATTAAATCTAGTTTTGGAAATATCACAAAATGAAATTAACTAGTGTTCATTAAAATGCAAAATTGAGATTAAATTTAAAGTATGCTATTTATTTTAAATAGTGTTTCTTTTTTTTCTATTCTAGAATAGAAGTGTTTTTGTCAAAATTATTTGAATTTTTTTGCCTGTTTTATAATAAAAAGAATGAATCTTAATGTTTTTAGTTAATTTTTAACGCATTTATTTACGTTTTATGGTGTGATAATGTTAAAACATTTAATTCTTTGGATGTTGTGAAACCTATATATTAATTATATCATAATTAATAACACTTTTTTAACAAAAAGAACCTGTGATGCATGTATTTTTTTGTTTTATTAACTTAAAATTACCATTTTTGTAATTGACTAATTCAAAAAACTATTTAAATGAAATCAAAGTTAACATGGATGTTAACGCCTTTACTGGCGTTAATTATGAGTTTTTCTTTTGCTCAAGAGAAAACAATTACAGGGAATGTGACGGACCAATCTGGTTTGCCTTTGCCAGGTGTTTCTGTTTTAGTAGTAGGGACTACAAACGGAACACAAACAGATTTTGATGGTAACTATACCATAACTGCTAGTATAGGGCAGCAATTAAGGTTTAGTTATATAGGCCAAAAAACAACTGACAAGTTAATTGGAGTATCAGGTACAATTAATGTTCAATTAGAAGAAGATGCTCAGGCATTAGAAGAGGTTGTAGTTGTTGGTTATGGTACTGTAACTAAAGAAGCCTTTACCGGTACTGCTGCTACAATTAGTTCAGAAAACCTAGAGGTTAAGTCTTTTTCAAATGTTTCGCAAGCATTAGCTGGTGAAGTTGCTGGTGTGACGGTTATTAATAACTCTGGTCAGCCTGGTAGCACATCTACAATACGTGTAAGAGGGTTTGGTTCTGTAAATGGTAACAGAGATCCTTTATATGTTGTTGATGGCGTGCCTTTAAATGATAGTAGTAGATCTGGAACAGGTGCTTCTGGTAGCGGTTTAAATGATGGTAATGTATTGAATTCCATAAATCCCGCAGATATTAAGTCTACGACAATCTTAAAAGATGCTACAGCAACAGCTATTTATGGGGCTCGAGGTGCCAATGGTGTTATTTTAATAACTACTAAATCTGGTTCTGCGAACTCTTCAAGTATTGAAGTTGATGTAAAAACGGGAGTTAACGTGCAAATGTTACCTAGAAATTCTGTAATTAAATCTCCTGAGGAGTATATTGAATTAAGTTGGGAAGGTTTAGTTGGAAGAGGTGTTGCTACTGGTGAAGCCGATCCTATTGCATATGCTGATAATAGACTTTTTAATGGAGCTATTAGTCCTAGTTATAATATGTGGAATGTGGCTGATGGAGCTGAGTTAATAGATCCAGCAACAGGAAAAGTTAGACCTGGGGTTTCTAGAAGATATAATCCTGAGAAATGGGAAGATTATGGCTTTCAACCTTCATATAGAACTGATGCGAATGTTAGATTAAGTGGAGGTACAGATAAGACAAGATATTTCACTTCTTTTGGTTATTTGAATGATGAAGGTTACATTATTAATTCTGATTATAATAGATATTCTACAAGAATTAATTTAACTCATGAAGTAAAACCATGGTTGAAGGGTACAATGAATATGAGTTATTCTGTTTCTGAAACAAATAATAACGGTCAAACATCTGATTCTGGTAGTATATTTTGGTTTGTTGATAATATTCCATCAATTTATCCATTATTCTTGAGAGATGCTGATGGCAATTTTGTTGCAGAACCAATTTTTGGAGGTAATGAATATGATTATGGTATCGGTAGAGGTTTTGGAGCGTTAACAAACTCTATAGCAGATGCTAAGTATGACCAGAGTAGACAAAACAGACAAGATTTATCTGCAAACTTTTCTTTTGATGTAAAATTACACGAAAATTTACATTTTGAAACTCGTTTTGGATCTCAGTATTTTAATAATAAATATAATAGTTTAAATAATCCTTTCTTTGGTTCTGCTGCAGGTCAAGGAGGTTCTATATTTAAAAGAGATACGGAATTTTTCAGTAAAAACTGGTTGCAATTATTGCGTTTTAATAAGCAATTTGGAGATCATAGTTTAGAGGTATTGGCTGCTCACGAATCTAACGACCAAACTACTAAAGTTGGTTTTGCAAGTAAATCAAAAGCTATTGTTCCTGATTTGGTTGATCTTAATAACTTTGTTATAGTTTCTTCGCCTCCAGGATCATATACTGATGAGGTGGTTTTAGAAAGTTACTTTTCTCAAATTAGTTATAATTATGATGGGAAATATTATTTAACCGGGTCATTTAGACGAGATGGTTCTTCTAGATTCGTAAAAGATAAATGGGGTAATTTTGGTTCTGTTGGAATTGGATGGATAGCATCTAAAGAGGGCTTTTTAAGTAATTCTTCTTTCATTAATTTCTTGAAATTTAAAGGAAGTTACGGTTTAGTTGGTGAACAAGCGGGTGTTGGTTTATATCCTGGCTATAATACATTTGACCCTGCTAACTTAAATGATGAAATCTCATTATCTCCAAGAGATAATGGTAACCCTGATTTAACCTGGGAGACTTCAAAAATGTTTCAGGCAGGTGTTGAGTTCACTTTAGGTGATGTATTAGAAGGTGGTGTTGATTATTATATCAAAAACACGGATAATTTATTATTTGATAGAAGAGTGCCACCATCTCAAGGTATCGCTATTATAACAGTTAATGACGGACAACTTAGGAATAGTGGTTTAGAATTTAGTTTAACTGGACATTTAATTGATACGCCAGATTTTAAATTAGATTTGTCATTGAATGGAGAGGTATTGGATAATGAAATTACTCAAATGCCGATAGAGCCAAGTGAAAACGCTCCAAAGTATATTGATGATTCAAATAGTCCTTATGCATATTCTGAGGGCCGTTCAATCTTTGATTTTTATTTGAGAGAGTGGGCTGGTGTTGATCCATCTGATGGTACTCCAATGTGGTTCAAATATTACGATGATGTAAATGGAAATAATCTTTTTGATACTGGTGAAGGCATTGGTGATGATCCAAACAACGGTACTGAGTCTATAGTAGAATTTTTAGCTGAAAATCCTGATGCTAATATTAAAAAGGAAACTACAAAGGATTATGCTGATGCAACGCAAGTTTATGTGAATAAATCCGCCATTCCAAAAGTAAGAGGTGCATTTAGATTAGGAGGAAACTATAAGAATTTTAGTTTTGGTGCGCAATTTTTATATAGTCTTGGTGGCTATGCTTACGATTTTCAATATGCGACTTTGATGAACAATCGTCAAGTTGGTAATGGTAACTGGCATACAGATATTAGAAATAGATGGCAACAACCTGGAGATGTTACTGATGTTCCTAGACTTTCTGATAATGCGGACACAAATACAGCTTCTTCGTCTAGTAGATTTTTAGTAAAATCTGATTTCTTGAGTTTAAACAACCTTCAAGTTGGTTATACTATACCAAGTAGATTTATTGAGGATTCTGGAATATCTAAAGTAAACATATCTCTTTCTGGTGATAATTTATTTTTAGCTAGTACAAGAAAGGGTTATAATCCTTCTACATCTGAAAGCGGATCTTCTAATCAATATCGTTACTCACCTTTGTCTACGTTTACACTAGGTGTAAGAGTAACATTTTAATAATAATATAAAGATACTATGAAAAAAATATTTAATTATGGAGCAATTGCTTCACTGATTTTAATTATTGCAAGTTGTAGTAAGGATTATTTAGAAGTAAGTCCTACACAATTTTTAACCCAAGAGCAAGTTGCAGAAGCAAGTGTAAATAACCCTGATGTAATAGCAGGAAGTTTAGCGGGTATTTATTCACTTACTTTTAATACAGGTACGGGTGGAACTACAGGTCATGATGATTTTGGTCAAAAAGGATATGATATCTATTCGGACTTTTTATGTAGTGATATGGCGTTGTCTCTTAGTACTTATGGATGGTATAGAACGTTAACTGAATTAACGGTTACTACAGATTTTACTCAGCAAGATAATTACCAGCCTTGGAGGTATTATTATAGAATCATAAGATCTGCAAATACTGTAATTGCAGCATTGGGAGGTAATGATGCTGTGCCAGAGTTGGAGGCAAACAAGTATATTATGGGGCAAACAAAGGCAATGAGAGCTCATAGTTATTTTTATTTAGCCCAATTGTATGCCGATAAATATGATCCAGCACATCCTATATTACCTATTTATAACGATCCATCACAAGGAAGTCAACCTAAGAGTACTACTGCAGATGTATATGCTTTTATAACTAAGGATTTAACAGATGCTATTAGTTTATTAGATGGTTTTGATAGAGCTGCTAAAAATGAGATTAATGTATATGTTGCTAAAGGAATTTTAGCTTATGTATATGCTGCAATGGGTGATAAAAATACAGAGGTTGTTACTTTAACGAATGATATCATCACGAATGGAGGTTTTCCTTTATTGAGTGCCGCAGAACTAACAGGTGGCTTTAATGATGTAAACACACCAAGTTGGATGTGGGGATTTGATATTACTTTAGATAACGGTTTAGATTTAGTTTCTTGGTGGGGTCAAATGGATATCTTTACGTACAGTTATGCGTGGGCAGGAGATAGAAAAACAATTGATCAAGGTTTATTTGATGCAATACCTGCTGATGATGTTAGAAAAGGACAATTTTTAGATAATCCTGCAAGTGGATATAATTTAAGTCCTTACAATAAATTCTATGATTCAGGAAGAACAATTGGTGGTCAAAGAAATATTACTACTGATTATATTTTCATGAGAATTGAAGAAATGTATTTATTAAATGCTGAGGCTTCTGCTAGAGGTACTAATGAAATAGGTGCTCGTAATATGCTAAAAACTTTGTTACAGGAAAGACTTCCTGATGTGACTTATGTTGATGGTCTTTCTGGTCAAGCATTATTAGATGAAATTTATCTTCAAACTAGAATTGAATTTTGGGGTGAAGGAAAAAGTTATTTAGCCATGAAGCGTAATAAAGCAACAATTGTTAGAGGAACCAATCACTTATCTTTAGTTGGTCAGCCAATATCTTACGATGATAATAGGTTAACTTTTGAAATTCCAGATTCTGAAATTCAAAACAATCCTTTAATTAATGATCAAAACTAATTTTGATTTTTAGAAAATAAATTACAACACTACCTTAATTCTGTTGAGGTAGTGTTATTTAATTAACTAATTGTAGTCGATGCTTAGGGCAATTATATCTTATATATAAGAAAGGCTATTTAAAAATTACTAATCATGAAAAAAACTAAGTATTTAATATTAATGATTGCTGCTGTTTTTGCGCTAAATAGCTGTGAAACGGAGCCAGAAACAATTGATTTTGTTTCTTTTCAAGGGGAAACATTTGAATTTGGTGTTGATTTAGCTAGTAATACTTCTAACGATATAGCTATATATGCTACTACAACTTCTGGAAGTGATAGGTCATATACAATTGAAGTGGTGGAAGAAGGTACAACTGCTGATGCAAGTGCTTATACTGTTCCTACAACCGTTACAATTCCTGCAGGAACTAATAAAGGTGTATTTACTGTGAATATAGCTGATGTGAACATCGGTGAAGCTGGTAAAAACTTAATTTTGGCTATTAAGCCTACTAATGGTGAATACTATACAGGGTCAAATATTACCCTAAATATTACTCAGGTTTGCCCAGTGAATGATCTTAAATTAACCATTACATTTGATGATTATCCTGAAGAAACTTCTTGGGAGTTACTAGATTCTACTGGAGCAACAATTGCTTCAGGTGGTGAGGCTGGAGCATATGATGGGGAAACCTTATTTGAGAAAAAGTTTTGTTTAGAAGATGGAACATATACGTTTACTATTTATGATGTTTATCAAGATGGTATAGGAAATGGAACCGATGCTCGTGGGTATAAATTAGTCAATGGTACTAATTCAATTGCTAGTGGAAGTCTTTTTGGTGCTTCTGACACGACCACATTTACTTTAACGAAATAGTTGTAAATTTTATTTTATTCAAAATAATTAAATTGTGAAATCGGCCGTTAAACATGTGTTTAACGGCCGATTTTTTTGTTAAGATAATAAACTATGAAGGTTTAAATTGACTACACAGCACCTAAATAACCTGTATGTTTTGGAATTGATATTATGATTATGAATTCATTTATTAGTTCTTTTGACAAGAAGTACAGGATTGTTGCTATTATATAATATTGAAATCGTATTAATATTGTAAGGACCTTATCCCCAAAAAAACATTTTTGATATAAGAGTTTAACGGAGAAAAAAAAGATGGTGGATATATTATTAATATCACACCATCTTTAATATTTAATATATATGAGAAGAAAGGCTATTAACTTACTTTAAATTCAAATACTTCAGATGTAGAGGTGTTTTCTTTGTTGTCTGTAGTAATTACAATCCAATAGTAAACTAATCCGCTAGTTACAGTAGCTGTAATTGAATTTGTTGTTAAAATACCTAATGATGTTGTAGGATTGGCCGATGTTCCAAACAAAATTTCATAGTTTTTAATATCATTATCGATGTCTTCACCCGACCATTCAAGAGTTACGCTGGCAGTAGCTCCAATGGTACTGCCCCTTTTAGGGTTTATTGCCTGAGCAGGAAATGGAGCATAGTTTTCAATTCCTAGACCTTGGTTATAAAACCTCCAAGTTGGGCTCACCGAGGTTTCAGTGGTTCCAGTTGCTTTAGAGATTACGAACCATTCATAGGGTGTTCCTCTTTCTAGGGTAATATTTTTCTCGTTTGTATTTGACGTTGTTTTTGTGGTGTTGTTTGAATTTAGATTCGTAATATTAATTTCATAGCTATCTGTGTTTTCAGATGAAGTCCATTGGAAAGTTATGGTACTTTGAGTCTCACCCTGTACAAGCCCTTCGGTACACTCCTTGTTATTCTCAGGGAATATTAAATTACTTGCTTTGGGAGATGGTATTGGTGTTGGAGCTGGTTCAGGTGTGGATCCGCTTCCACCGCAGGAAGCTAAAAATATTAAATTGACTAATATGATTTTATAGAGAGTTTTCATAGCTTTTATTTTCTAATAATTTTGTAGGATGATAAAGTGTTTTCTGTTTTTACATTCAAAATATAAATTCCTCGTGATAAACTATCAACATTAAATAATATTTTTTGGTTATTGATGGTGTGCAATTTTGAAAATAACCTAGTTCCATTTATACTAAATAATGAAACAACTGCTGTATTTGATTGACTTTCGCCTGAAAGTATAGTTAGGTTTCCACCTGCAATAGGGTTTGGGTAAATATACACTTCTGTTCCAAGTACAATATTTTCTTGGTAAACACCCTGACAATCTTTACTGGTTTTAACAAAAAGGGTATTTTCTATTCGAGATAATGATAATGTTATTTCATTTTTCGTGGTTGTAATTTCAATACCATTCAAGTTAATAATATATTCATGAGCCCCAGTTAAATTTAAGGTAACTTGTTTTGATAAACCATCAATTTTACTACCAACACCGAGAGGTTCTGGTGCAGTGATTATTACATCAGAGCAATTTATATAATTCGGTCGACTGTCAATTGTTATACAAACTGAGTAATTTCCAGAGGCAAGATTATCAAAAATTGTGGTAGCAGTAAAGTCACTACTCATATCTACACCATTGCCAGTTAAAACCGCGCTATAATTTAAAGATTGATTCGCTTCGATATCAATTCTTCCGTTGTTACTCGAAATACAAGATTCACTTGTTGTCCTAATTCTATAATTATTTGAAGGAAGAGAGAAAACTTCACATCCATTTACATCAACAACAGCATTAATTGTTGTTTCTGGACATTGATCGGTTGAATTTGGTACCCCATCATTATCAGCATCACTATCACAAACATCACCAACACCATCATTATCTGCATCTTCTTGGTTAGGATTAATTGTCAATGGGCAATTGTCATTAACATCTAAAACTCCATCACCATCATCATCTATATCGCATACATTACCTATTCCGTCATTGTCTGTATCTAACTGATTTGCATTTGCTATTAATGGGCAATTATCATTTACATCAAGTATTCCGTCGTTATCATCATCATCGTCATCTTGAACTCCTTGAATTTGAAAATCATCAATAACCACTCCTTCTTGATTAACAGCGGCATCTGAGTGAAAAACAATTCTGAATATAATATTTGATTCGTTAGTTAAATCGATTTCGCCTAAGGCTGCATTTGCTATAAAATCATAAGAATATTCGGTGATGATTGCATTTGTGCCTGTCCATTGTGCTCCAGGGCAATTCTGGCAATCATCTTCAATTCCTGAACTAGCATTTGTACGGTCACTAGTATACCAATTAGGTTGACTGTTTATATTGCCTAAAACGTTCCAAGTAGCTCCAGCAGTAGTAGAATATTGTACATAAACAATATCCCAGTTTAATTCTAAATCATAAGCCATTTTAAACTTAAGAACTGGAGCTGTAATTGAAGAAAGTTCGTAACAATTACTTAATAAAATTGCTTTTACTTTATCAGGGTGATTGCCCGCAAGATTTGTAGCATATACTTGTTTCCCCGATCCTGATTGATTTAATAAAGTTCCAGTTGGAATACCTTTTTCCCATACAAATTCATCACTATCTTCAGTATAAGCAATAAGAATTTCCTCGGGAGTATCAAAAGTATTTATAGTATTGCCAATGCCATTTCTATTTACAAAAAACGTATTTGAAATTTCATTATTATCACTAAAGGTATCGTTGGCAATAATTACCTGCGCATTTAATATGGCTTTGCCATAAACAGAGGTGCTTAAATTTGGTAAAATTATATTTTGAGATTGACCACTTGTTATAACCCCAGTCCAAATGAAATTTTGTGCTGTTTCACCCTCAATTCCGTAATTTACAGTAATAGACGTGATGTCATTAATTCCTTTGTTTTCAACTAAAATCTCGGGGGTAATCTCACCACATAAGACAGCATTTGTAATAGGTGATGCTGAAGTTAATCTAATATCATCATCAGCTTTTTTGATTGGAATTGGTGATTGCCATATTCCTCTTCCGTATGTCGCGGCCGTAATAATTTCATCATCAAGACTAATTTCTAAATCTCCAATAGCTACACTTGGCAAATTCGTGAAATAATCTTCCCATTCGCTTAAGGTGTCATCAATTCTATAAACACCTAGACTTGTGCCAACAAAAACAGGGTTGTCTGTATTTCTGCCTTGATGAATAATAGAAAAAAAGGCTTGATTTGTTGGTAAATTATAAGTTATGTTTTCCGAAGTAGCAGAATTACCATTAATGGTAATTTTAAAAACCCCTCTGTCTGCCTCTGCAGTCTGATTGCTTTCCGCTGTTCCTATCCTTTTTGACGTAGTTGCATATAGGATATTGCCATTAGTTCTATTAATAGTTAAATCAGAAATTTCAGAGCCTAAAGAGGTAATAAGAGAAAAATTAGCACCTCCATTTGTGCTTCTATAAATTCCATTGCTTTCAATGGCGTATATATTCATAGAGTTGTTTGGATCAACTTCCAAGTCATCGATATTACCAACTCCTATTACATTTGATATTTTTTCCCAAGAATTTCCAACAAGTTTATATACGGCATCAAAACCAGAGTAAACATCACCGGCACTACTAATTGCTAATGGCGTAATCCAATTTCCTTCTCTATCCGAATCATCCGCATTTTTTGGTGGTCCAACAAACCCAATAGATTGCCCAGAATCTGTTGATATGTTTAAAGAGCCTCCATTCTGAGTAAAGCCATAAAGTAAATTGTCGTTATTTGGGTCAATAACATTATCCATTCCGTCACCTCCATGATATGTATTCCATTGGTTGCCATTATGAATATGGCCACCATTGTCTTGAAGACCCCCAATTACTTTTTGCGCATTTCTTTCGGCGACAGATATTCTATAAAATTGACTAATGGCCATGTTTGATGTTTTGTCGGTAAAACTGTCACCACCATTTTCCGAAACATAAACACCTCCATCACTACCAACAAAAAGTTTATTGTTAAAAAAATTAATTGAATGTATATCTGCATGAGTATAGGCTTGATTGTTGGTTGACCAATTGTTTTTTTGAATAAATGAAGTTCCTCCATTTGTGCTTTTCCATACATTTAAACATCCTACATAAAGCTCATTGGCATTTGTTGGGGAAACTTCTAAAGCTAAATCAAACCAAGCCTGGTTAGATTCAAATATGTCAGTAGTGTTAGTGGTTTTCGTAAAAGTTACGCCACTATCAGTTGATTTGTATAGGCCCTGATAGGCGTAACTATTAGCGCTAGTATTGGCACTTAGGATATAAACAACTGCTGGGTTCGCCGCTGAAGTACCCAAAACTAACCTTCCAGAAGAAGCTGGCAGCGTACTAGTAAAAGCTATAAATGTATTGCCGTCTATAGATTTGAAATATTGATTTGAAGATACCGCATAAATAGTATTGCTGTTTCCGGGTTTCAATTTGAAATCTTTAATATTGCCACCTTGTTTGACGCTCCACGTAGCTCCTGCATCAATAGATTTCATTAATCCACTATTAGTTGCTACCCATATGGTATTAGAGTTGCTTGGGTCTATAGTAATTTCATTCGCTAAAAAATTCACACCTGTGTTGGATGGGTTTAGTCCGGTTTCATTCCATGTAGCTCCTCCATCTAAAGATTTGTAAACACCAATACTATAGGAATCCGCAGCGTCATCATCACCTGTTGCTATATAAATAATATTAGAATCATTTGGGTCAATTGCTATCCCAGAAACCCCAATTTGCATGAAATCATCAAACAAATTAACCCAAGAGCTACCAGCATTAGTGGATTTCCATATGCCACCTGCCGGGGCTCCAGCATACCAAATATTAGGATTGTTTGGGTCAACAGCAACAGCATTAACTCTTCCTTGTCCAGGAAGTCTCCCCGTAAATGCACCGTGTTTATCAGGAGTTAAAGCTGTCCAATTACTTACTTCATTCACTTTTGCTGTACTTTCAGACTTATTTTTCCAGCTTTCCCATAAAGATTTGGCAGATGGTATTTTTCCATTTTGATCTACAAAATAGGTCCAATAATTTTCCCATCTCTTAAATGGTTTGTAGCCACTTCCTTTTTTTTTGTAATCTTTATTTATCCAATATTCGTTAAATGCTTCTGAAATTTCATCTATACTGGTAATGTTGTCTTTTGAGGTTTGATTCTTTGTATTCTTTATGTCTTTCATCCATGGTGCGTCTTGGTTGAATTGCGCATACGAAAATGTGGAAATAAAGAAACATACAAAAATTAATTTTCTTAACATCTTTAGCTTTTTTTGTAAATATCCTGAAAAAAAATAGAATTATAAATTTTTTTTGACATAGTGCCGGTTATTCGCACTGAATACTTAATAATTCAATTAAAAATGGCTATTACGTATTATTTAAACTTTCACATTTTGTTAAGGACAAAAAAAATTACCTTTGTTTGAGTAAGGAATAGTCAATGAGATATCTGATTTTAATAATTTTTGTTTTTAGCTTTAATTTAATCCATAGTCAACAAGATTCAATATTGAATCCGAAAAGACCCGATTCTTTATCAGATAAAACAAAGAAGTTTGACAAAAAAGCCAATGGAAATAAGCCGATAAAGGAGGAAAAACCTTTAATTAGTGAGTATAAAATTATTTCTTTTCAACGAGATACTACCTATTTGGACACTACGCTTACCATTAAAAAAGAATATCAATTTAATTATTTGAAAAAAGACAATTTTGAACTTTTACCGTTTGCAAATATGGGACAAACGTATAATAGTTTAGGATTGGATTTTGAAACTACATTTTTCTATCCAAAGTTAGGTGCTCGTGCTAAGCATTTTAATTATATGGAAATGGAAGATATTAACTATTACAGTGTTCCTAGTCCTACAACAGATGCGATGTTTAAAACGGTTTTTGAAGAAGGACAGTTTTTAGATATTATGCTAACATTTAATCTTTCTAAAAGATTAAATTATTCAATAGCTTATAAAGGGTTTAGGTCTTACGGGAAGTATGTTTCTAGTGAGGCTGAGGCTGGTAATTTTAGAACATCAGCAAATTATGAAAGTAAAAATAAAAGATATAACCTTAGGATGCATATTGCAGCCCAAGATTTAATAAATCAAGAAAATGGAGGTTTATTAAATAAAGAAGATCAGTTTGAGTCTGAAGACCCACAATTTCAAGACCGTTCTACTATTGATGTTAATTTTAGTGATGCCGAAAACAAAATATTAGGCAAACGGTATTTTTTTGAACACCAATATAAATTAGTTCGTCAACAAAAAGATTCAAGTGTTGTCGAAAAAACATCCTTAGCGTTGGGTCACTTATTTAATTACGAAACTAAATATTATCAATTCAACCAAGATGCTCAAAATAATTATTTTGGTGACGCCTTTGTGACTGGTGATATTTCAGATAAAGCACATCTTAAAACCTTTTATAACCAACTTAGTGCAGAGTTTTATAATGCACTATTAGGAAGATTAAAAGGGAGTGTAAACATATATAGCTATAATTATTTCTTTAATAGTTTGTTGGTAACTGAAGATCGGAGAATAAATAGCCGGTTAAAGGGCGAAGAAATTTCTATTGGTGCAGATTATGAAAAAGAAATAGGAGGCTTTCGATTAAAGGGTAATATGTCTTATAATTTGTCTGGTGAATTGTCGGGTAGCTTGTTAAATGCATCTGTAGGTTATAGATTAAATGATAATCTTGATTTTAGTGCAGCTATTTATTCTTCATCAAAAATGCCAGATTTTAATTTTCTATTATACCAAAGTGATTATGCTAATTATAATTGGCAGAATACTGACACTTTTGAAAAAGTGAAAACAAATAGTTTGCAATTTAATTTAAATTCAAAACTACTAGGAGAGGCCTCTGTTAAGTTTACATCATTGGATAACTATACTTATTTTGCTGTTGATCCAATGATAGCTATGGTAGATGGTGAATCTGAAAGTAAATACATAAAACCGTATCAAGAAGGTTCTAGTTTGAGCTATTTAAAAGTAAAATATCAAAAAGAATTTAAGTATGGTAATTTCGCTTTAGATAATACAATTATGTATCAGGCGGTTTCTCAATCAAACGATGTTTTAAATGTACCCCAATTAACCACTCGGAATACTTTGTATTTTTCTAAAGAGGTATTCAAAAAAGCAATGTTTCTTCAAACCGGTGTAACCTTTAAATATTTTACATCTTATAATATGAATGCCTATAACCCACTGTTAGGAGAGTTTTATATTCAAGATGTTGAAAAGCTTGGAGGATTTCCTTTATTAGACTTCTTTATTAATGCTAAAATACAGCAAACGCGGATTTATTTAAAAGCAGAACATTTTAACTCTTCATTTTCTGGTAATAATTATTATTCAGCTCCTGATTATCCGTATCGCGATTTTATAGTTCGTTTTGGAGTTGTTTGGAATTTTTTCTCCTAGGGGGAGAGTATATTATTAGTTATAATTTTCTTTTTTTAATGAGATACTCAAGGAGTATGAATAAAGTTTCATTTTTTTTTAATTATTGGTATTGTGTTAAGTCTTTGTTTTTAGG
>TARA_R110002033_G_C3897411_1_pt1 | contig 69429 bp, 60 predicted proteins | sample TARA_R110002033 | Tara Oceans TARA_R110002033 (sample SAMEA4397051) | marine metagenome | biome: Polar Biome; feature: [SRF] surface water layer (ENVO:00010504); material: water (ENVO:00002006), including particulate matter (ENVO:01000060) such as... | depth 5 m
AGGTTTTGAAAAAGATTAAAATGTGTGGTTTATCGGACGCTTACGTTTAATATGCAAAAACCTGCGGCACCATCCGAATGGGCATGATGGCCAGGTGGGCGGCAAGCAGCATACGCAGTACTGGATTTTCCTGTTGCTATGCAGTCTGCAGCACTAATGGCTGTTTGTGCTGATGCGTAAGCTCCCAACCAGCTTTCTTCCCCAATTAGACAAGATAAATCCATAATATGCCACCCGATTTGACCAATAGTATCTTTGGGATATGAAGGAGTGTGTTTTACTGGGTGACTTTCAGGAAAAATCTCGGAGCTAGGCTCAGATAATAAAGCCCATTTAGGATAGATAGTTTTTAAAAAAAATAAATAATTTGGTGTATGAACTGCAGAGATAAATGACATGCCAAAATCATTAGCTTCTTCCAAGGGGATATTAAGCTCATTTATTACCTTTATAAAAACGTCTTCTCGCTCTGGGATTTCTTTTGCAGGTGTTGGTTTGCCATGTTTAATATAAAATTTAGGGCTGTGTTTTTTTTGGTTTTTATGATAGAAGGCTTTCAAAGTATTTCTCCATAAAGTTTATTATTGATAATAGGGCAGATGACATTATTTAAAAGCTTTGCTATTCAATATGATGAGCAAGTGTTTAATCAATTATTTCTAACAGTAATTCAGCACCAAAACTTGTTTTTTTCTGCCGATTAAAATAACAAAATGGCACGGCCATTTTAGGTCTTTATGCGAATTTTAGGTCTTTATGTGAAACTAAGTGTAACACCTAACGTGATACTCACATGGCCATCATGACAAAAAAAATCAGTCGAAAAACAATAAGCCTCTAAGGTTTCTCTAAATTTGATCTGCGCCATATTTTTTAGTTCTCATATTTTCATATCCTTTGCATATCTAATAAAATAGAAAACCGTATTTTATACGGTTTCTTTATTAATGAAAATTTTAAAAAATATTAGAAGATAATCAGGAGTGAAGATGCTTACGCAGAAAATTTTGAGTCCGTTCCTGATCAGGGTTACTAAATAACTTCTGAGGAGCGCATTCTTCAACAACGACACCACCATCCATGAACATAGCCCAATCTGAAACATCACGAGCAAATCCCATTTCGTGTGTCACGATCAACATGGTCATTTGCTCTTCAGCTAGGCTTTGCATTACCTGATTAACTTCTTCAACAAGCTCTGGATCTAAAGCAGAAGTCGCTTCATCAAATAGCATTACTTTAGGCTCCATTGCTAAAGCACGAGCAATAGCGACTCGTTGCTTTTGACCACCTGATAACCAATTTGGAAATACATCAGCTTTACTGGCAAGACCTACTCTATTAAGCAACTCCATACCAAGTTCTCTAGCTATTTTGGGGGGCATTTTTTTAAGTTTTCTAGGTGCTAAAGTGATGTTATCAATTGTAGATAAATGGGGAAAAAGGTTAAAGTGTTGGAAAACCATACCCATATTCTGGCGTATATGGTTAATATGCCGCTCAAATTGCAAACCTTTCATATCGGGCCGATTAACTTGTACTCCATCAAGAAGAATATTACCTTGATCAATCACTTCAAGGTGATTCACTGAGCGCAATAATGTACTTTTACCAGATCCAGAAGGGCCAATAATAGAGACTATTTTTCCTCTATTAACCGTTAAGTTGATGCCTTTTAGAACTTCCAAGTCGCCAAAACTTTTGTGAACATCACGAATTTCAATCATCGGTTCGTCTTTATTTCGTTCTGTATTCATTTCCGTTCTACCTTAATTATAAAATTGGTGAAGTTTTAACGACGATACGCTGTTTCACGTTCAAGCCAAACTTGTCCTAGTTCCATAAATATATTGATTAGATAATACATTGCAGCGATGACAATAAAGAATTCAAATGGTCTGAAAGACACACTTATTGCATACTGAGAGGCATACACTAATTCAGCAACCCCAATTGCTGATAAAACCGACGTGTCTTTTACCATCAAGATCATATTGTTTCCTAATTGAGGGATAGAGCGAATAAAAGCTTGTGGGACAATAATATAAAAAATAGTAGCTGCATGTCCGAATCCGAGAGATCGTGATGCTTCATATTGTCCATTTGATACTGACTTTATAGTCGCTACGAAGATGTCAGCATTATATGCCATATAATGAAAACCTAGTCCGAGTATGCCAACTAATATGGCGGGAATCAGAATCCATTCTCCAAGACCAAAATATAAAAAATAGAGCTGGAGTAATAAGGGCGTTGTCATGAATAGCCAGATAAAAAATCGTAGGGGCCAACTCACTATTTTATTAATATAAATAGATATCACCGCTACTAATAAACCACCTACAATTGACATAAAAGCAACGATAACAGCAACAAGAGAACCCACTCCAACCCCTTTTAATAAGGTAGGAAAATATGTTATTACCGGAGTGAAATCAAATTCCATTTCTGGAACCTCCTATAGGGTTGTATAACGCATTGCACGACGATAGGCTAATTCAATAATTCCCATTACCGCATAAATTATGATGACATACATGAACGCACTAAGCGTAAATATCTCTAAGGGTTTATAGGTAGAACCAATCAAACGTTGTGCTTGATAAGTTAATTCAACCACCGATATTATAGAAACCAATGAAGAGTTTTTGATCAACACGATGGCTAATATCCCGATAGAGCGGATCATCAGTGCAGCTGATTGCGGTAGTATAATAGATACTAAAGTTTGAACTTTCCCAAAACCTAGAGACCTTGAGGCTTCTACTTGGCCGCTATCAACAGACTCAATAGAGCCCCTAATAGCTTCGCTCATATAGGCCGCAATATTGAATGCACCGACGACAACTCCGCACGTAATGGGGTCAAGCCTTAAGCCAATACTTGGTCCACCATAAAACACTAATAATAGCTGCACGAAATATGGCGTTCCTCGGATGACACTAATATAGCCACGAGCAAACCAGCGTATAGGTGCAAATTGAAAAGACTGTAAAAAAACCAGTCCGCACGCAATAAAGAAGCCAAAAAATAATGAGCGGATAGAAATATCGATCGTGATCCAAGCCGCTTTGACTAGCAACGGAGTAACCTCGATCATCAAATTGAAATCCATGAGCTTACCTTTGTTTTTCGTTATTAAGCTGCTACGTACAATGTAACTTCTTAATGAGAAGTATTAGCGTGAAAAAAGATCAGCGCATTAAATGCGATGATCTTTCCCATGGTCTTTACTGGATATTGGCACCTTTACCAATCCATTGATCTACAATTGCCTGGTAAGTACCATCGGACTTGATCTCTTTTAAAGCAGAATTTAAAGCAGCAAGTAACTGAGGCTTATTTTTTTGAATAGAAATTGCGGCTGGAAAGCGAGGTAAAGGACCTACATCGACTATTTTAATATCGCTTTTGTTTTCTCTAATGGCCACCATGACAGGTACGTCATCAGCAATCATTATATCAATGCGGCCTGTATTAAGAGCATTCATCATGTCAGGTAAGCCTTGAAAGGTTTGGTTACGCCATTTACCATCGGCTTTTTCTACTGCCCACTGGTTACCTGTTTCACCTAAAGTAGAGCCAACACGCTTACCAGAAAAATCTGCAAGACTACTCACATCATTAGTATTACTTTTTACCCAGACTGCTAAGCCAGCACTATAGTAAGAGTCTGTGAAAGCGACGGCTTTTCTACGTTCTTCGGTATCACTCATACTACAAATACAGGCGTCAAAACGACCACCGGCTAGAGCTGCAATAATGCCATTCCAAGGAGATGACTGAACATTAACTTTAACTCCCATCTTTTCAGCTAGAGCCTCGGCAATATCTACATCAAAGCCGACTAACTCACCTTGAGTATTGACAAAACTAAATGGAGGATAAGCACCTGAATTGACCACTTGAAGCACATCACCACGGATTTCATCTAGGTCACGTGCGTATGTTGACGTGGAAACCATAGCGGTAGCACCAGAGATGACGGCTGCAAGCATAAAAGTTTGTGATATTTTTTTTGTGAATTTTTTCATATTTTGTTCCTTTCTTTTCAGTTTATTATGATAGACGGCGCACATTATTGTGCATCGTAATTTTTATACTGATTTATTATTATTTTATCTTTTAACTCTCTTTTTATTCGTTTTTAATATTTCTAATATCAATACCCGCTCTTATATGGAGTATTATTTATTCTATTTTATTTGCTCGAAAGCAGTAAAACTTTCGTCCAATAAGGAAATTATTTCATCAATATCTTCACTGGTTACGGTTAGTGGCGGTGTAATTAATACATGGTCTCCTGCTAAACCATTTAAACAACGTCTTGGGTAAATAAGTAAGCCGCGTTTCTTGGCTAGAGTTGTGATTTTTTCAAAGGCATTAAACGATGGTGGATAAGGTTCTTTAGTTATCTTGTTTTGTACGAGTTCTAGACCTTGAAGCAAGCCAATGCCACGTATATCACCAATACAATTATGCTTAAGGGCCAGTAGCTCAAGTTGCTGATGAAGATAGGTGCCTTGTTTTGAAGAATTACTGATCAGTTGTTCAGTATTCATCACATCAATAACAGCAAGGCCGGTGGCGCAGGCTAAAGGGTTTCCTGCGTATGTATGACCATGCATGAAACCACCACTAAGGTCTACAACATCGACTAACTCTTTTCGCGCCATCATAGCCGCTATAGGGTAATAACCAGAACCTAAGCCTTTGGCCAATGTTAAAATATCAGGTGCTATGCCGAAATGTTGATAAGCAAACCATTTTCCTGTGCGTCCCATACCACTGAGTACTTCGTCCATAATTAATAGACAACCATATCGATCACACAAAGCACGCAACCCTTCCATATAACGTTTGGTGACCATGCGTCCACCAGTACTGGCTCCGCCAACTGGCTCTAAGACAATGCCAGCTATTGTGTCTGCACCTGCTGTTAAAATAGCGTTCTCAGTCTGTATCAGTACTGTTGTGATGTGTTCTTCAATGTTGGCTTCTTTGTAGCGGTATAAATCTGGAGAGGGCACTTTTATAGAACTAATAGAAATTGAGCGATATGGTGCCTCTAATGGTTCGTACCCAGTTAAACCTAAGGCTCCAAGAGTGCTACCGTGATACGAAGGACTTAAGGATATAAACTTGCAGCGTTTTGGTTGGTTACTGGCGACAAAATACTGTACTGCTAGCTTTATTGCGCTTTCGACAGCTTCTGAACCACTACCAACAAAGAAAACTTTATCCAAGTCACCTTCAGTTATATTGACAAGTTGATCTGCTAAATCTACAGCAACTTGACTTTCGAATTGAGTTCGATAGCTAAAAGCAATTTTATTTAGTTGTTCAGACATTGCCTGTATTACGGTCGGATGGTTGTGTCCAATATTACAAGTAATAGCACCTGAGCAACCATCTATGTAGCGATGTCCTTGTGTATCCCAGATATAAATACCATTTGCATGACTGACAACCGGCATATCGTTATTGGTCAAGTAGAATAAAGCGTTATTAGTCATTACATTTCCTATTGTCAGGTGCATGACGGTGTTTTTCGACTGAATTCATTATATGTACAAGTAAAAATTTATTTCAATGAAATATATTAGTTAATTTGTTTGATTTTGGATTATTTTGCCATTTATCTGAAAATATATTAGCTGTACTTATACCTTATATTATTTTATATAATTTGACCTTTCATTCTGTGGGAAATACATTTGATCGATCAAATGTGAAAATGTCTTTAACCGAGAATTTAAGCGTTAAATAAGAGTGCGTAATATGAAAATATACAGTCATGAAAATCAAAAGTTACATAAGCCTAAAAGCTTTTATTCTCGGGGTAAAATACATCAACCTCAAGAAAAGCCAGAGAGATTAACTGCTTTATTAAGAGCTCCTGAAGCCATGGGTTTAAACGTAATAGATGCTAAAGAAATTGGCATTGATCCAATTCTAGCAGTACATGACTTTGGTTATGTGGAGTTTCTAAAAAATGGCTATGATGAATGGATTGCTTTAGAGGATGAGGTAGGAGAAGAGGTTCAGACATCAATCTATATGCCACATAATAACTTTGGGCTTGGTATTTTAGCTAAAGCGGCTAAATATCAAGCGGATGGTAGTGCTCCTATAGGAAAATACACATGGACATCTATTTATTGGTCTGCTCAAACTGCATTAAATGCAGCTGATGCATTATTAAAAGAGGGAGAGCCGTCAAATAAAGTACAGATATGTCTAACAAGGCCTGCTGGACATCATGCGCGAAAAAGTGCAGCAGGTGGTTTTTGTTATTTGAATAATGCTGCAATTATTGCTGAGTATTTAAAACCAAAATTTAAAAAAATTGCCATCATAGATACAGATATGCACCATGGACAGGGAATACAGGAGATTTTTTATAACCGTAAAGACGTTTTATATGCTTCAGTACATGGTAGCCCTATCAATTTTTATCCGATAGTTTCTGGACATGAACACGAAAAAGGAGAAGGAGAGGGTTATGGGTATAACAATAACTTTCCAATGCCTCATGGAACAGATGAAGACGGATTTTTCAACTATGTTGATAAAGCAATTGATAAAGTAAAATTATTTAATCCAGACGTTGTTATTCACGTTCTAGGTTTTGATGTTTATAAAGATGATCCGCAAGCTAAATGTAATGTTAGTACAAATGGTTTTTTTAGATTGTCAAAAAAACTAAAGGCACTTAATAAGCCCATTATTATTTTGGTAGAAGGTGGTTACTGTATTGAAAAGCTGAATGAAAACCTTCAAGCATTTATATCTGGTTTCACCTTAGATGAATAACACTTTGCATTTTTATGTCTAGGTATATGTGAATTTATACACAGATTGGGAAAAGGATATGTTATGCGCTATGAGGTTATTGTTGTTGGTGCAGGTATGGTTGGAACGTCTATAGCTTGGCACCTTCAGGAAAAAAAAACTAAGGTTCTATTAATAGATAGAAAGTCACCAGGATCAGAAACATCATATGGTAACGCCGGTCTGATTCAGCGAGAGGCGATCCACATACATCCTTTTCCAAGACAGCTATTTGAACTGTTGAAAATAGTGCCTAACAACAATACCAGTATTCGTTATCGTTGGCCTGCACTTCTACATTATCGACAAGCTCTACTCCAGTACTGGCAATTTTCATCTCAACATTTAGTCCAAAAAATAGAAAAAGAATGGCAGACTCTAATTGAGCATTGCACATATGAACATCAAAAGATGATTACAGCCGCCAATGTTGAAAACCTCATTCGGCGTGATGGTTGGATTGAGATCCATAGAACCGAGACTAAATTTAAAGCGGCTGTTGAAGTTGCTAAAAAAAGTTGTGATCAAGGTGTTAATCATCAGATTCTTTCTTTGAAAGAATTGCAAAAATTAGAGCCTCATTGCAACTTTAAAGGGGTAGTTGGAGCAATACATTGGTTAAATTCTTGGCAGGTTTCAAACCCTGGAGCATTGGTTAAAGCCTATGCTAAAAGCTTCCAAAACATGGGAGGAGGGATAAGAGATAGTGATGTTAAAAAAATTCTTCCAGATGGCGATGGGTGGCAGATAATAACGGATGACGGTATTTTTTACTGTAATCACTTAGTTGTTGCTGCCGGGCCTTGGTCGAATCAGCTGATAAAGCCTTTAGGGTATGATTTTCCTTTATTTCCAATGCGTGGTTATCACCAACACTTTAAAGTTCAAAACGAAAACACAATTAATCACAGCTTGGTTGAAGTCGACAAAGGATTTGTTATGGGGCCTATGCAACAAGGCATTCGTATTACTACTGGGGCTGAGATGACCTTAATAGACGCGAAAAAAAATGTAGGACAACTGTCTGATGTAGTGGCTTTCGCAAAAAAAATCTTACCTTTAAATGATAGCGTTGAAAATGAACCATGGTGTGGCTCTAGACCTTGCATGCCAGATATGAAACCTGTAATTGGTGCTGCTGGTAAACATGCTAATTTATGGCTCGCATTTGGACATGGCCACCAAGGCTTCACATTAGGGCCGATTACAGGTCGTATTATTGAAGAGTTAATTCATAATAAACCGACAATAGTTGACATTAGTCCATTTAATGCTCAGCGATTTTCTAAAATAGAATGATTTTTTACTACCTAGAGGAAGAATAATGCAAAAGTTTCATAGCAATCAGCGTATGAGCCAAATAGTGACCCATAATCAGACGATATATTTATCAGGTCAAGTTGGTGCTATTGATGAGGATGTGTCAGAACAAACATTAACTTGTTTGAAAAAAATACAAGCTCTATTAGAAGAAATGGGTAGTGACAAATCGAAAATATTGTCAGCAACGGTATGGTTGAAAAGTATGACCGATTTTCAAGCAATGAATGCAGTTTGGGACAAGTGGTTTGATGGTACTTTACCGCCAGCTAGAGCATGTGGCGAGTCGGTTCTAGCCCATCCTGATTTGTTGGTAGAAATCACAGTGATTGCTGCTGAATAAGAAGTTGCGTATACGCTGTATGATCATTGGCTGATGACAAATAGTCTGCTAATGATCATGCATTTTTACTTGAAAAGAAGACAAATTTCTTAAATTTTAAAGAATAGTATAAATAATAAAATAAAAATCTGTGTAGTATCTAACTATATTGTAGTATCCGTTACAATAGGGTGAAAAAATGTATCGTGCTGTGTGATTGTCGGTGTAAAAACCATAGCCTTCAATTTGCATTTTTCAGTTATAAAAACACGATAATATAAGTGCTTTGATTATTATGATACAACAGAAATTAGCAGATAATTTGAATTGGACACTACTTCATGTGCTTATTGTTATATATGAAGAAGGGAGTGTTAGTGCTGCTGCTAATCGTTTGAACATCACTCAATCGGCTGTCAGTCAAAGCTTAAAGAAGCTTGAAGAGAAAATTGACAGTCAACTTGTTATCCGCAATACCAAACCTTTAAAGCTTACTCCAATGGGTCACTATTGTTTGAAAGTTGCTCAAACAATTTTCACAGAAATTACTTCCATTGAGGCGATGAAAGGAATTAACTCACATTTATTAGAAGGTGAGATTAAGATTTTGGTGGCTAGTCGAATTCACAATCCAAAATATAATAATTTTTTAGTCTATTTTAAAAGAAAGTATCCTAATATAACGTTGAATATGAACGTTAAATCTAGTCTGGATATTTTAAGTGATATTGAGCAAAAAAATCCTGCAATTGGTATTTGTTTAGGAAGATATACCCCTGAAGTAATTAACCATAAACTATTGTTTGAACAGCGATATTATTTGTATTGTGGGTATCATCATCCTCTATTTGATGCTATTGATTTGAATCTAGATAGTTTGTTAAAAGAAGAGTTTATTGCTTTATTGTGTGAAGATATTGGCGATGTTCTTTCACCAATTACTTTATTCAAGGAAGCCCATGGTTTAAATGGTCGTATTAGTGCTTATACTAATAATCTAGATGAAGCTGTCCGCCTCATTTATACTGGATATGGTATTGGAGCATTGCCTGATCAATTTATTGAAGCGACCCATCTAGAATCCAAGCTTAGACGCTTACCTCCTGAAGACGGCGTGGCTGATATCCCTGTTCATATTTATTGGCATAAAACCCGAGCCTTGTCACTTATAGAGTCTAAGTTTATTGAAGAAATAGTAGCGTTTTATGGCTCTTGATCTACAAACGCTAATTTAACCTTATAATGTTCTTGTTAATGTATTGATATAGGCGTTTGTTGTGGCCCATTGCTCTGATATTACTTTGTCTGCATGCGGAGAACTTGAATACGTGGGTAAGCTAAAAGCAGGGTTGCTTACATTAAGCCGGTGATTTTTTTTGCTCATCGAAACTGTTCGGCTGCTTGTACTGTAAGGATGTGTTGTTACCATCACTTTCAAGTATTACTAGATATGGTTGGAGCTTTTCCTTGTCATTGCTATTTAATGAACAAGATTGTTTTGTGGCTTTGTCTATACATACAACTGTTGTACGTCCTACTACGCAAAGTTTCTCGTATTGAAACATTTCTTGATAAAAAGTAATCGACTTGCTGCCAGTGCGTTCCACATAAGTATTGACGATGACATCATCACCATGAAGTACTTCTTTTTTGAAATCGATAGAAATATTAGCAACCACCCAAGGCTGTATTATTTCAAGGGCTGATCGGCAGAAATCGGAGCGTGATTCGGCCATCCAAACAGGAAAAACGGTATTGCTTATATGTCCTAATTTATCTGTTTCAGAAAATCTAGGTTTTATTATTGTAGTATGAAACATAGTTGATCTCTGTAGGGTAAAGCGTTAGTTGCAATAAATTCATTTTAGAGTAAAAATTTTTAGTGTTCGCCTATTTGTGCATATTAACATCTCTCATTAGATAGCCAAATTAACTACGCTGCTACACTAGGTTTAACTCTATGTGTGTTTTTCTTAACTACGAGGATGATCCTACGGAAGCCTATATTGATGCTAGAGATAAAATGACTGGGGAAGAAAAAGCCGAAGTTCGCGAAGAAATTCGCAAGCTTGATAAGGCATTCCCTGAGCATTTCGCGTCACTATACAAAGGGGATCCAAAGTTCTCCAGCTGTCCTTATCATGAGACTCTGAAAAAATATATTCCTACTCAAGAAAAAGTTGTTTCCGATGAGTTACATGAAATTGAGAAACAATCGGGTGTTATTGAGTAAGGCTAATATATGAACGATATTCAATCGATATGAATGCACAAAAAGACCGAACATAACGTTTGGTCTTTTTATTATTCTGCCACTGAAGATGAAGAGTAGATATTGTTTGGTACCTCTTTATTGCTTGTCGCGCCATCATCATTCGATTTCATCAATACATGGGTTCAATTTTAAGGGCTTGATTAAAGCCTATTTACTGATAGCTTCGTCATTAATAAAAATAACACACAGCTAGTTAGTGGATGTATCTATGATTGATCGCTTTCAAGACAATGGCATGAGTGCCTTGTTGAAATTCAAAATTCCTCACTTACGTCTTGGTCTTGTTGCCGTTTCTTTATTGACCACGTCGGTTGCTATTCAGGCTGAAACTGTATCCTCCAGCCTTAGTCGCCCTAATATATTGTTGATTATGGCAGATGATTTGGGCTACTCAGATCTGAGTGCTTTTGGTAGTGAAATAAACACCCCAAATATTGATGCTTTGGCAGCACATGGTCGTATTCTAACTAATTTTCATACCGCAGCTGTGTGTTCGCCTACTCGGGCAAGTCTGATGACTGGGGTTGATCATCATCTGGCTGGCATCGGCAATATGGGTGAGGTTGTAGGGCTGAATATTGTTCAGAATAAGCCAATCAATGCACCTTGGGGAGCATCAAATAGCTATGATTTTGATAATATCCCTGAAGGCTATCATGGTCATATAAGTGAAAAAACAGCCACTATGCCAGAGTTGCTCTCTGATGCTGGTTATCATACTTATATGGTAGGGAAATGGCATTTAGCTTACGACGTGAAAGCCCCCGATAAAGGTCACAAACGCTGGTATCGTGTTAATAAAAGTGCTCTGCCTTACGCGAGAGGGTTTGAGAAAAGCTATACTTTAGTGGATGGCGGCGGGTCACATTTTGCTCCACCAGCCGTGCCTACTCCGCTTGATTTAACCATGTATGCTGAAAATGATCGTTTATTTCCTGCCACGCAATTACCAAAAGACTTTTATTCCACTGAGTTCTATACCAATAAGCTAATTGATTATATCGATTCGAGTCGTGGTGATGGTAAACCTTTCTTTGCCTACGCAGCCTATACGGCTCCTCATTGGCCATTACAAGCGCCGCAAGCGGATATTGATGCTCAAAAAGGTCGATATGATGAAGGCTATGATGCCATCAGAGAAAAGCGTATTTCCAGAATGAAGGCCTTAGGTTTAATTAAGGATGTTAACCAAGTTGCCGATGAGTTTATTGGTCCAAAACGTTGGAATGAACTAACGGAAGAAGAGAAGCTTAAAGAAGCCAAAAACATGGAAATTTATGCGGCTATGGTAAGCAATCTAGACCGCCATATAGGAAAGCTAGTCGCTCATCTGAAAGACATTAACGAATACAATAATACCTTGATCGTATTCATGTCTGATAATGGGGCAGAAGGCGCGCCAGCTTTCATGTTGCCTGTTCCTGGTACTAAGGTTGATAACTCGTTAGAAAATATGGGTAAGCCTGGTTCCGTTGTGGCATATGGACCTCGTTGGGCTGAAGTGAGTGCTGCTCCATTTCGTTTATTTAAAGGTTTTACTGGTGCAGAAGGGGCGACAGCCTCACCTTTTATTGTGAAGTTAAACGGTCAAAAAGAGCATAGACCCAATTCGAATGCTCGCCTGCAGGTTGTAGATATTTTACCTACCGTATTAGATGTTGCTGGCGTCGATCTACCGAGTACACGCTATAAGGGTAAAGAGATTTACCCACCTAAAGGCGTGTCATTTTTATCTGCCTTACAAAAATCAGGAAGTTTTACTGACGTTCATCCGAAAGGAAGTGTGTTGGCAGATGAGTTGATGGGAGCCAGTTATCTGGTTCGTGATAACTGGAAGTTGAGTCAGCAAGCGCCTTTAAGTAGTACACCTGTGTTCACAAAGGATGTTCCTTTTGCCTTGTATGATATCTCTAAAGATCGTGGGGAGACTAAAGACTTGTCAGCTGAATATCCTGATGTGTTTGCTGACATGAAAGAAGAATTTCGAGAATACATTCGCCAAAATAAAGTCGTCGAGCATGCTGCTTCCTACAATGGTAGATAACATATTCGTTGTTGGAGATACTATGAATCACAAGGTAATAGAGCGAATAAATAACTTCGGTGTCATGGCAAAGCCGAGTAGTTCGGTCTGCAATATTGACTGTACCTACTGTTTCTATCTAGAGAAAGAGCACCTTTATCCGGATAGAAAAAAACAGTGGAGTATGAACAATACCACGCTAGAAAATTACATACGTGAGCAAATTCAGTCTCAGCAAGGGGATGTTATTGACTTTGTATGGCAGGGAGGCGAGCCCACGTTGTTAGGGGTGGACTTCTTTCGCCAGGCAATAGCTTTTCAAGAACAGTATCGCGGTTATAAAACGGTGACTAATTCCTTGCAAACCAATGCGACTTTGCTTGATAAGGAGTGGGCTTTATTTTTCAAAGAACATCACTTTTTAATTGGTGTTTCTATCGATGGTGATCGAATTAGTAACGATACCTATCGTCTTTCCCGTAAAGGTAAAAGCACCTTTGACGAAACGTTGAACGGTCTTGCGTTACTTAAAAAACATAATGTGGATTTTAATACGCTAACGGTCGTGAATGCAGAAAACGTTAAGCGGCCATTGAATGTATATGCGTTCCTAAAACGTATTGGTAGTCGATATATGCAATTCATTCCCTTGGTTGAGCGTAAAGCCATTGTCCCAGATAGTCATGGCTTAACATTGATTCAACCGACATTTGCTGGCGAATCAAATCTAGCTGAATGGTCTGTCCCAGCTAAAGCGTATGGCAAGTTTTTGAATACGATTTTTGACCATTGGATTCAAAACGATTTGGGCGAAGTCTTCGTGATGAACTTTGAGCAAACCATGAGCCAACTGGTTGGTCGTCCGGGGGCTTGTGTGTTTAGTGAAACGTGCGGTAATGGCTTAGCAATGGAGTCTAACGGGGATGTGTATTCATGCGATCACTATGTTTACCCAGAGCATAAGTTAGGCAACGTTAATGATACCTCGTTGATTGATTTGGTGAATCTGCCGCAAAACCTTAAATTTGGCCAAGACAAACTCAGTAATATCAGTATTGATTGCCATCAATGTGAAGTACGTTCCGTGTGCCATGGTGGCTGTCCAAAACACCGATTTGAGTCTTCTAGTGATGGACTGTCTAATCGTAATTATCTTTGTGATGGCTTTAAATCGCATTTTTCTCATGCCATACCGAAAATGTCTGAAACCATAAGCTTATTGAGCCACCAGTTGCCAATGAAAAAGGTAAAGCAAGAGATAAGGCGAAGGTTTTATTCATAAACGATGAATTGAATAAAACCTTTCCTAAATCGAACATCCCCCATTTCTGAGTTTTGTTTATTCAGCATCCATATTAATGGCGGCTTCTTTTAGTATTTTTCTTAACCAAACCAGCCCTTCGTCATTATTTCGGTATTGATGCCACTGTACACATTGTTTCATTGGTTGAATTTCAAAAGGCAATGGCAGTATTTTAAGTGGCCATACTTTGGCCATCTTGTGTGCTAATCGGGCGTGAATGGTGGCTATATTTTCGGAGCCAATTACCAATGCAGGCAGAGAAGCGAAGCTGAAAGTGGTGGCAATTAAGCGGCGTTTAATTTCGTATTTTTGGGCAAAAGAGGTTTCAAAAAATTCTTTTTTTATTCCTGCTGGACGCATCAAGACGTGGCCCGCTTCAGTGTATTTTTCAACCGTTAATTCTCCCTGTGCAATTAGACTATGTTTCCAAACAACACAGACAAATTCTTCCTCGTACAATGTTTCATAGGGATGATCTTTTGAAACGAAATTAGTTGGGATGATAAGTAAATCCGCTTTTCCTTGTTCCAGCTGTTCATGAGGATTATCAACTTGGGCCAAAAATTGAAAACGAGCGGTGCTTTTTTGCTTGCCGACTATCTCTAAGGCATGAGGAGCGAGTACAGTTTGTGTGTAATCTGAGCAAAAAATACTAAAGATCCTATCCGTTGTTTGGGTTTCAAAACTGGGTTGAACAAGAATAGTACTTTCAATGTTATTTAAGGCATTACGAACATTGGTTTTTAGGCTTTCTCCTAAGGGGGTAATGACCATTCTCCGACCTATTTGCGTTAGCAGGTCATCTTCAAAATAATCTCGTAATCTGGACAGAGAGTTGCTCAGGGCTGAAGGGCTCATGTTGAGCTTTTCTGCGCCTTTAGTGATGCTTTGTTCGGTGAGCAGAGTGTCCAAAGCTACCAATAGATTTAGGTCGAGTTTTTTAAATCGCATAGGTATTCTCGTTAGTTGTTGTTTTTATGATCTTTCGATCATATCGAATGGTTGTGTCTATTTAAAGGTTTTTTTCGAATGGTTGTGAGCCTAAGGGCAGACTTGTGAACAAATTATATGCAAAATCAAGTTGATAGTATCAAGGTATGGATTAACTATTATCAACTTAATCGAAAGCGTCTTTTCCCTTATTCTGATATTAGTCGCCATGTAGGAAAGACGACACTAATAAAAAGATCGATATTGTTGGCGGTAATGTAACCGTTATTTGGGAGCATATTTATGAATAAACTTAAAATATCAGGCGTTGCCCTAGCTTTGACCATGATGGCTGGTTGTGCGAATTCTAATGCTGTTGATCCTCAGGCATCAAAAAGTACGGAGATAAATATGAATAAGCCCAGTATTTTGACCGAGGCGCCAAATATTCCTGCGGGCGTTATTCCTGATGAAGTCAATTTATCCAACACCGTTAATTTAGAAGAACTAGAAGTTCAGTACACTTACAGTTCGGGTCGAGCTTATAAGTTAAAATTTTATGATGATAGAGTTTCTTTTACTCAGCTTGATGCAGGCCACATTCCTACTCTGACCGTACCGTATCGAGCTAGAAAAATTGGTAAGGATATGTTTTTAGTTCATTGGCTCGTGCCCGGACGAGTTGGTCACGTCACCTTGATTTTGGATTTAGGTAACAAGATTATTCATGCTTCGGCGCTTATGCCTGGTGAAATGGAGCTTTTTGATGAAGGTCCTATTGTTGATGTGAAAGAAGGTAGATATACGCAATAGAAAATCCCTAGGAATAGGCTCAACGAGTAATAAAAGCTCGGTAGGCGTTACCGTCTTTACTACCATAAATTAGCCATATCTCCTGTAATACTGACCTGAAAAGGTCAGTTTACTTTTCTGTTTAAAAAATACTTCGAGTGATTTTGTCTCTATTCCCATCTCAGCTTATGCCAGAAAATCCTCTTCAAAATAATGTCCAAGTCTCGATTGCGAGTTGCATCTGATCGGTCATTTATATTGAGCTTCTTTGTGTCTTTGATGATGCTTTTATTAGCTATTGTTTCTTTAATCATTCGATGGCATCGAATGATTGATTCTGTTTAAAGGATTTTTCCGAAAGGTCGCGGTGATTTACATTTAGCTTGTTCTTAAAAACATAAAAATAAAATTTGAGAGGAAGAACAAGTGAAAATAATCAACTCGACGCCATTTCGGCTAAAAGCATTGGCTATCGCCATTGTTTCTAGCACTTCTACAGCCTATGGATTTGAAATAGAAACAGGTAACTCTGACTTAAGGGTCAGTCTAGGTAATACCGTCAAATACAGTACTGCTTTTCGCACCAAGAATGCCTCTTCGGGTTTAACAGAAGGGAGTGGTGCTGATAACTTTAACGATGGTGATAACAACTTTGATAAAGGGTTGGTATCAAATCGTTTAGATCTATTTTCTGAGTTTGACCTGTCTTATAAAGACGCCGGAATTCGTATTAGTGGTGCTGCATGGTATGACGATGTTTATCACCAAGATACGGATAATAATAGTAAGACCTCAAACCATAGTCCTGCCAATGAATTTTCAGATACCACCAAAAAAACCATGGGGGGAGATGCCGAAATTCTTGATGCGTTTGTTTACTCCCGATTCCCTGTAATGGACGGAATGGAAGGCACTATTCGTGTTGGTCGTCATAGCTTGTTGTGGGGCGAAAGTTTGTTTTTTGGCGCGAACGGTATCGCTGGCGGTCAAGGACCTGTCGATGTAGTAAAGCTCTCATCTGTACCTAATTCTACTTTTAAAGAAACAATGCGGCCAACAGGTAAGGTTTCGATCGATATTCCAATTTCTGACACAGCTTCTTTAGGTGCTTATGTCGGTTATGAATGGGAAAAATCTCGTTTTCTTCCAGCTGGATCTTATCTTTCTGCAGGAGACACTCTAGAAGGTGAACAAGTTCTTGCTGGCTCATCAAGCTTCAAACATACGTCTGATGAGGAAGGTTCTGATTCTGGTCAGTATGGCCTACAACTTAAGTGGAGTGATTACGATATTGATGCGGACTTTGGTTTGTATGCGATTCGTTATGATTCTAGCTCACCAAGTAATATGTATACCATTCTGGATTCTTCTTTCCATCCTAGCCAGTACAAATGGGCTTATGCCAAAGGCATCGAAGCTTATGGCGCTAGTATGGCCAAAACGGTTGGAATTTGGAGTTTAGCAGGTGAAGTGTCATATCGTCGAAATGCTCCTTTAGCAAGTACCTCTCAAACAATAAATACGAATACACCACAGTATGACAATGATAAAACCCCAGGTTATGCGGTGGGTGATACGGCTCATGCACAGATGTCCTGGTTAGCGAGCTTAGGGCCAAACTTCCTATCTAAAGAGTCCAGTTTTGTTGGTGAAATCGCTTGGAATACTCGCGTTAAAACAACTCAAAATGAAAGCATGTTGAACTCCAATGCGGATCGTTCAGCAGTCGGTGTGCGTATGGTGTATACCCCAACCTATCGTCAGGTTTTTGATGGTGTTGATTTAAGTCCTTCCGTTGGTGTTGGCCACACTTGGGGGAAATCTTCTGCGGTAGGCCCATCTTTTGGTGTAGATGACGGTGGCGATATTAATGTTGGTGTTAGTGCCGTGTATTTAGATCGTTGGAAGGGCTCTATAAGTTATACCAAATATTTAGGGGACGAAGGAGTATTCAATGACAGTTCCAACAATGCAACTTATAAGCAATCACTCAAAGATCGGGACTTTATCTCCGCATCTGTAAGCAGCACCTTTTAATTTTTTGGGGAAAATGGAAATGTATAACAATAAAAAACACTCTCTTAGTCTTTTAGTTACCTCTGCAGTACTAGGTTGTTTTTCACTGGCTTCTTATGCTGCTGTTAGCCCAGAGCAAGCCGCTCGATTGGGTGCAGATTTGACCCCTTTTGGTGGTGAAAAAGCAGGCAACAGTGATGGCTCTATCCCTGCCTGGACAGGCGGCTTTAACGATCCTATTAAAGGCGAAGTCTTGGGTGGTAAGCGCTTGGATCCTTTCGCTAGTGAGAAGCCTTTATATACAGTTACTGCAGCGAATATGGATAAGTATGCTGAGAAATTAACTGATGGTGTGAAAGCTATGTTGAAAAAGTATCCAGATACTTATCATCTAGATGTTTACCCAACTCATAGAACGGCGACGGCGCCAGAATGGGTATACAACTACACAATGCAAAATGCCTTGAAGGCCAAAATGGATGGTCAGAATATCGTTGGGGCCTATGCGGGTATCCCATTTCCAATTCCTCAAAACGGCCTAGAAGCTATCAATAACCACCGTTTGTCTTGGCGTGGGGTGAGCTGGGAAGCCGATATTAACCAATATCAAATTACATCAAGTGGCAAAGTCGTTATGACAACGGATGGTCTATTGAAGAACCAAATGCCTTACTACTTTCAAGAAGGTTCAAGCGAAGAGTTTGATGGCTATTTTTGGGAAGTTAACCTTGAGAACTACGGACCACCAATTCGCGCAGGTGAACGGATTGTCGGACGCACTAATTTGGATGCAGATAAAAGCGCCGCTTACGTTTATCTAACCGGTCAACGCCGTGTTCGTAAATTGCCAAATGCTTGTTGTGACACACCGACACCTGCGACGGCCGGCTTAATGTCATTTGATGAATTAAGTGTATTTTCCGGTTCAACAGAAGTGTTTGATTGGAAGTTATTAGGTAAGAAAGAAATACTCGTGCCTTATAACGAAAATCGCTTTTTACAATACAGTGATGAGCAAGCTATTGCTGGTAGTCATTTAAATCCTGATTCCGTTCGTTGGGAATTGCATCGTGTTTGGGTTGTTGAAGCGACGCTTGCAGAGGGCAAACGTCACCAAGCAGCACGAAGCAAATACTATCTAGATGAAGACACATGGCAGGCATCTTTGGCAGACCGTTGGGACTCTAAAGGCCAGTTATGGAAAACGCTATGGCAGTTTAATTACATCATGCCTGAGTTCCCTGGAACAATTCCACAAACCTTTGGTTTCTATAATTTGCTGTCCGGTGAGGCTTATGTTGCCAATGTTATGAATGATAAGGCGTTCCAAAATAAACCTGTTGAGCGTTTTCCTACCAGTACGTTTACTGGTCAAGGTCTAGCTCGTCAGGGCACAAGATAGGTACATCTACTACTCAGTTAATCCGATTACCTTTGTATCAAAGGGAGAGTGTTGCCTTACCCCTTTTGGCTTTGCTCGTCCTTTGATACAGGTTTTGGTCTGATTGAGAGAGTTTCATTTTACAAACTAAGCTGTTTGTCGGCTTTCAAATAAAAGATGTTGGAGTATTTATGTTTCGCTATTTTCCCACTAATTATCCATGGGACCTTTCTATCAACCTTGCTTTAGAAATGGGTGCGCGTATTGGTGAAATTGAAGAAATGTGTGCACCTCTTCAGGAAGCGGCTAAAGCAAAAGACGCTGCTGGCTCCAAAGCTTTTCGTGATAGCTGGGAGCGCATGGCAGATAAGTTATGTGAGTTGGCTAAAGAGGATGAAGAGCGTGGTCGTTTGATTTCTGCTGGTGAAAAGTATGGCCGCGCAGCAACGTATTACCTCACAGCTGAGCGTTTACAGGCACATGGATCACAAGGTAGAGAAGCCTTGTATCAGCGTTTTCAAGAAATATTTGCTCGTGGTTTAGAGCTAGCAAAAGAAAATTGTGAACGAGTTGAGATTCCGTACGAAGGCAAGCATCTTTCTGCCCTTTATGTGCGTGCCGACGGCGTTGAAGGTAAAGCGCCAATTTTGGTTCAAGTTAACGGCTTGGACTCCACAAAAGAAATGAAATATCGCGTTGGTTTACCTGCTTGGTTAGCTAAACGAGGCGTTTCTTCTCTTATTGTTGATCAGCCGGGTACTGGTGAAGCACTTCGTTTACAAGGCTTTACGGCTCGTTTTGATAGCGAACATTGGGCATGCCGTATTGTTGATTGGTTGGAAACTCGTGAAGAAATTGATGCCAAACGCATTGGCATGGAAGGCGTTTCTCTGGGCGGTTATTACTGTCCTCGTGCGGTGGCGTTTGAGCCTAGGTTTGCTTGTGGTGTGGTATGGGGAGCGAATCATGATTGGCGAGATGTACAAAAACGTCGCTTAGAAAAAGAGGGCAGTTTTCCTGTTCCACATTATTGGGAACACGTGCGTTGGGTATGGGGAGCAAAAGACATGGATGAGTTCATGGAGATTGCGGAAAAAGTTCATCTAGATGGCGTATTAGATCGCATTAAGGTGCCATTCCTTGTCACTCACGGAGAAAAAGACTCTCAAATTCCGTTGAAATGGGCTCATCGAACCTACGAGCAGTTGACTAATAGCCCTAAAAAAGAGCTTAAGGTTTTCACTGATCGTGAAGGGGGCGTTCAGCACTCTAGTTTTGATAATTCTGCCAATGCTGGGGCTTACATCGCCGATTGGGTTGCAGAGACATTGAATGGTCATACGGCCTAATCACAAAGAGGATAGGAAAAATGAAAATAGTAGGATTAGAAACTATCGTTTTTGGTGTTGAGGATGTTGCCTCTTGTGCGACCTTTTTAACAGATTACGGTTTGCTTCCAATAGGTGTAACTGCAGAGGGCGGGCGTTTTGAAGCATTAGATGGTACCGCCGTTGTTTTGGCTCATGCTTCAGACGAAAGCCTTCCAGCAAGTATTGGTAATGGCTGCATGATGCGTAAAACTGTCATGGGCGTTGCTGATACTGAAACGATTCAGGCGATTACTGAAGAACTGAGTAAAGACCGAGAAGTACGTCAATTAGCGGATGGCTCGATTGAGTCTACGGATGATTCCGGTTTTGTGATTGGCTTTCAAGTGACCACTCGTAAAGAGTTGAATTTGGCAGGTGAAATTTCGAATGTGCCAGGATCACCATTTCAACGACCAGTTAATCATCGAGCTGTTCAGCTAGAGGCGGGCCCAATTCGTCCTAGAAGCTTGTCTCATATTGTGTATTTTGTACCTGATCCCGTTAAAGCTGAAGCGTTTTATGTTGAGCGTTTGGGTTTCCGCTGTACCGATCGATTTGAAGGCGCAGGTCCATTTTTACAACCAGCAGGAACGTTAGATCACCACACACATTTCTTGATTGGCGCGCCACCGTTTATGCAAGGTGTCGAGCATTTTACGTTCCATTTTGGTGGTCCTACTGAAGTGATGCAAAACGGTTCTCAGTTTATAGAAAAAGGTTATCAAGCATTTTGGGGACCTGGGCGACATATTATGGGATCGAACTGGTTCTGGTATTTCAACAGCCCGTTTGCATGTCATATTGAGATGGATGCGGATATGGATTTGCATGATAAAAATTGGAATCCTCGTTCGTTCCCAATGGGCGCCGATAACTCGCAAGCGTTTCTTATGCGTTATCGAAATAAATGGTCGCCAGGAAAAGACACCTCACACAATGGTGATTACGAGTAAATTTATTTTATTAAACAAAAACTTGTACAAATAATTGATATAAAAGAAAAGTTTTTATGGGGAGGAGCGGTAATTATTCATTATTGCCCCATAAAAAACTGAATGCGGCGATACGTCGCTACCACGAAATAACAATAAACAAAGTGGATGGTAATAGTATGTTGATGATATCTGTGAGATACGGGATTTTTTGCTGTACGGATCTAAGAAAACCGACCTTTCTGATGGGAGGTGCACGATGAGCCATCGTTTTGGATTTAAAGGTAATCTTGCTTTGATGGTTTCCCATTGTGCCGGCATGCTAGACCTAGTTGCTTTGCCTTTGTGGGTAGGGATTTTAGTAGCTTCGTATCATTTTGATAGTCAGCAAGCCGGTGGCCTAGTCACTCTGTTCTTAATTGGAGCGGTGTGCGCTAGCATATTAATTGCCCCACTATTTAAAAAATTAAATCGCCGCATGATTTCAGCCTTTGGCTTTTTAGTTTCTGGCTTAAGTTTCTTTGCTGCTTCTCAAACCAATGATTATGTTCAATTAGCTCTATTGCATGTCGTAGCGGGTGTCTGTTCCAGTGCCGCATTAAGTATGGCTCATGGAACTTTTGCCCGAGCTGAAAACCCTCATAGATTGTTTGCTATTGCAGGTTTTACGTTAGGTATCATGGGCTTTATCTTTATGGGTGCGACACCCAATATTACTAAGGTGGCGGGTGGGCATTCATTGTTTATTATCTTTGGCGGCATCATGACCCTTGCCGCTCTTGTGTGTGCTGTGGCTTTTCCTTCACTGGTTCTTGATCACGAAGAAAATGTGAATGACAAATTGGTAGTGTCTAAGATCCCGTCTAGCGTTTGGTATGGCATTGTGGGTATTAGTTTAATGGCAGTGACTCAAGCCATGAATTTTAGTTTTATGGAACGAGTAGGCCACGAACGTGGCTTCAGTACAGATTCAATTACTATTGTTTTGGTGGCTATGGCGTTTATAAATATAGTTGCCGCTGCACTGGCGGGTATATTTGAAAAACGTATTTCTGCCCGTGTTGTGTTATTCGCAGGACCTATTCTGCAAATCATTTTGTCCAATGTCATGATGAATGCGAGTGGATTTGTTTTTTATGCCGCTTCAGCAGCTTGTTTTGTCTCATTGGTGATCTTTACCCATACCTTTTTGTTTGGGCTATTAGCGCGTTTAGATACGTCAGGTCGAGCTATGGCTGCAACGCCAGCAATGATGATGTCGGGTGCCGCTATTGGGCCAATTCTAGGAGGGACTATTATCAAATTTGTGGGATATCAAGGGATTGGTATTGCTGCGTTGGTGTTTGGGCTTATTACACTTTTCTGTTTTATGCGTATCTTTCACTCTGATTCTGTTGCCGTGAAAACAGACGTTGTAGTGTGAGGTGGATAATGTTTAACCAGAATAAAGCGACAACGTATCCAGCTAGCTTCTTACGTAAGCTTGCTATGTTCACTCTGATGGCTTTTTTACTTTGTCGAATTGAAGGTGTTATTGCTGCCGTTGCTGATGCTATTGATCGTCCAGCCATTGAGTCTAATTTAGGCGCGCATTCTGTTTTGATGTCGGTGACATCGGTCGGTAATCATTTTATTGCCGTTGGTGAACGCGGTTTAATTCTGCGCTCGGATGACGATGGTAAAAGTTGGCGCCAGCTGCCTTCTCCAGTCAGTGTGACTTTGACTGGCGTGAGTTTCTTTAATGATAAAAATGGCTATGCCATTGGTCATGGCGGCATTGTACTGCGTACTTCAAATGGTGGTGATGATTGGAAAGTGCAGTTGGATGGTCGTCAGTTAGCAGAAGAACTATTGCGTCAAGCGGAACAGTCTAACGATGATGAATCGGTTCGTCAGGCCCAACTGTTGCTGGCAGATGGGCCTGACAAGCCTTTCTTAGACCTACTAGTGCTTGGGCGTGATCATCTTGTTGTAGTTGGTGCTTATGGTTTTGCCTTTGAAAGTATCGATGGCGGACAGACGTGGGGCTCTTGGATGGATCGCATTGATAACCCATTTGGACTGCATTTATACAGCATCCGTAAACAAGGTGAGCGCATGCTGATTGCTGGTGAGCAAGGTTTTGTCGCTCTTTCTATGGACGATGGTCAGTCGTTCGAAACCATCGAAACGCCCTATGAAGGCAGTTTTTTTACTGCTCAATTGCTTGGTCAAGATGAAATAGTGCTGGCTGGTTTACGAGGTAATACCTTGGTATCCGATGATAATGGTCAGCACTGGAAAGACATAAAAAATCCTATTAGTTCGTCGATTATGACTTCTGTTATTCACTCTGATGGCCAAGTAATCATGGCGAATCAAGCGGGAATATTGCTTGGTTTGAGAGAAAATCGATTGGTTCCACTTACCCGTAAGCGCCTTCCACCTTTAACCAATATGCTAGAAAAAGCGAACGGTAGTGTACTTGCTTTAAGCATCAATGGGCCTGTCTCTATTGATGTAGGAGATTTCAAATGAAACATCATACGTCTACTGCCGCTTTACCCGAGGATAAGTTCGACCCGAATTCTGGTTCCTTTATTGAACGGGTGTTATTCAATCATCGTTTAGTTGTTATTATCATTTGTGCTTTGATAACGGGATTATTAGGTTGGCAAGCGACTAAGTTAACAATAAATGCCAGTTTTGAAAAAACCTTACCAACGCATCAAGTTTATATTCAAAACTATTTGAAATATGAAAATGAGTTAACCGGTTTAGGTAATGCGTTACGGATTGCCGTGGTGAACCCTAATGGCAGTATTTATGATGCCCATTATCTAGAGTTATTGCGTCAACTCAGTGATGAAGTGTTTCTATTACCTGGTGTAGACCGAGTGCAAATGACATCACTTTGGACGCCTTCAACTCGCTGGATTGGAGTAACTGAAGAAGGTCTAGATGGTGGCCCAGTCATCCCTGAAAACTACGACGGTTCTCCTGCCAGTTTACAAGAACTGAAAGCCAATGTGGCACGTTCTGGGCAAATTGGTCAGTTAATCGCAGCAGATGAAGAATCCACTATTATCTACATGCCGTTGCTAAATCAAGATGCAACAGGGGAAGCGTTAGATTACGCAAAGTATTCTGAAGCCCTTGAAGGTCTGCGTGCTAAGTATCAAGCAGAAGGTTTGGAAATCCATATTACCGGTTTTACCAAGGTAATGGGTGACTTGATCGAAGGTGTACAGGCGGTTTTATGGTTCTTCGCATTAGCGGTAGTGATCGCGACCATTATGGTGTTTTGGTATACCCGTTGTGTACGCTCAACCTTCTTAGTGGTATTTGCTTCTATACTAGCGGTGGTATGGCAGTTGGGTATTTTGCCTACGCTGGGTTATGTATTAGACCCGTATTCGATTCTAGTGCCTTTTCTGGTGTTCGCTATCGGTATGAGCCATGGCGCCCAGAAAATGAATGGCATTATGCAGGATGTTGGCCGTGGTTTTGACAAACTGGTTGCGGCACGTTTTACCTTTAGACGTTTATTCCTTGCTGGTTTAACCGCCTTGTTGGCAGACGCCGTTGGCTTTGCTGTGTTGTTAGTGATCGACATTAAGGTGATTCAAGAGTTAGCTATTGCCGCTTCTATTGGGGTTGCTGTACTGATTTTCACTAACCTCATCCTTTTGCCCATTATGCTTTCTTATGTTGGTGTTGGTGAAAAAGCAGCGCAACGCAGCGTGATAAACGACATTGATCAAACCAGCGCGAAAAAGATGCCTGCATTATGGGTATTCTTAGATAAGTTTACCCAGCGTAAATGGGCAACTGGTGCCTTGATAGCAGGTGTATTGTTGGCAGTTGGGGCATTCTCGTTAAGTACTCAATTGAAGATAGGCGATCTTGATCAAGGGGCTCCTGAGTTACGTCAGGACAGCCGTTACAATCAAGATATCGCCTTTATGAATCAGCATTATGGCGCTTCCAGTGATGTGGTAGCGATCATGGTCAAAACGCCTGATGGTGAATGTTCTCAATACGATACCTTGAAAAAAATAGACGCACTTGAGTGGCAATTACGCCAGCTTCCTAGCGTGGAATCGACAAACTCTTTGGCTCTATTATCTCGTCGTGTATTGTCTGGCTTAAATGAAGGCAATCCTAAATGGTATGAGTTTCTTCCAAACCAAAGTATGTTGAATTACATCACGGCGGGCGCACCACGAGGCTTGTACAACAGCAGCTGTAATCTGTTGACGGTTTATGTCTATCTGCAAGATCACAAAGCAGACACTTTGAGTAATATTGTTAATCATGTGGAGGCTTTTGCTAAAGACAATAATACCGACGATGTGCAGTTCTTATTGGCCGCGGGTAGTGCGGGTATTCAAGCAGCGACTAATATCTCCGTAAAAGCGGCTTGGTATCAAATGTTGTTCCTAGTTTATGGCGCTGTGGCTTTACTTTCTCTTATTACTTTCCGCTCCTTTAAAGCCGTTATAGTGGCGCTTCTGCCTTTGATGCTGACCTCTATTATGGTAGAAGCCTTGATGGTGCAATTAGGCATGGGCGTGAAAGTCGCCACCTTACCTGTTATCGCTCTAGGGGTCGGTATTGGTATCGATTACGCCTTGTATATCTTATCCATTACTTTGGTTGGATTACGTCAAGGTACTAGCTTATCTCAGTCTTATTTAAGAGCGCTTAATTTCACCGGAAAAGTGGTGATGTTAACCGGTGTGACCTTGTCTGTTGGGGTAATTACTTGGATTGCTAGCCCGATTAAATTCCAAGCGGACATGGGGTTATTGCTAGCGTTTATGTTCATTTGGAACATGTTAGGGGCGCTGATTTTATTACCTGCTCTTGCGCATTTTCTACTTAAGCCAAAATATGCAAATGACACCAAAACGCATGATGAGTCTGCGTTATGAACATGAACAAGTTTGAAGCAAAAGCTCTATGCCATATTGATGATATTGAAGAAGGGACTACAAAAGGTTTTTTGGAGAACGATGCTGGGCATGATTTGTTTTTCGTCGTGAAGGTGGATGGCCAGTTATTCGCTTGGCGAAATGCTTGCCCTCATGTGAATGGAGCCCCAATGGCGTGGCGAAAGGATGCTTATATGGACGCAAAGAAGCAACACGTTGCTTGTCATGCTCATGGCGCTTTGTTTGAACCTGACACTGGATTGTGTATTCAAGGTCCTTGCCTTGGCAAGGCATTAGAAAAAATCCCTGTTCATGTTAATCAGACGGGTATTGTTTCAATTCAAATAACGGACATTAACTAATTGTACTAACAACAAAAATAAGGAGTCATTAAATGGCTGCAGTAAATAGAGTATTGGTCATTGGTGGTGGTTTCTCCGGTATGGCCACAGCAATTAAAATGCGCAGTCATGGCATTCAAGTTGATCTTGTTGAGATTGATCCAGAATGGTGTGAACTAGGAGCTGGTATTACCATGAATGGCGCATCCATGCGAGCGTTAGAAAATCTTGGCTTGTATCAGCAAGTTGTTGAGCAAGGTTGTGTAACCGATGGTGTGGCTATGCATTTGGCTCATGGCCCTTTAATTATGGAGCTACCAACTCCAAGCCCTGTCGGCTCTTCTGTGGGAGGCAGTGGCGGTATTTTTCGTCCTACTCTCGCTCGCATTATGTCTACTGCGACACTTGAGTCTGGTGTCAATGTTCGTTTGGGTTGTACCTATACAGACATTCAACAGACTGAATCTGGTGCTGTTGTGACTTTTACCGATGGCAGTACGCACGACTATGACCTTGTCGTTGGTGCGGATGGTGTTCATTCCAAAATCCGCAAAGAATTCTTCCCTGAAGTGGCTGATCCTGAATACATAGGTCAGGGTGTTTGGCGCGCCATTATGCCTCGCCCTGCAGAAATTAATCGCGTGACTATGTGGATGGGGAATCATCTTAAGCTTGGGGTGAACCCAGTATCTGATACGCATATGTACATGTTTATTACGGAAGACCGTCCAACCAAAGAGTACATTGATAAAGCAACTTGGCCACAGGTTTTCGCTAGTTTGATGGAAAACTTCCCTAATCCTATCGTGGAAGCGCTTATTCCTAACGCTTTCGCTGAAGGCGCAAATATCGATTATCGCCCATTGGCCAACTTATTAGTGAAGACGCCTTGGAACAAAGGCTGTCTAGTGATGATTGGTGATACGGTTGCAGCGACGACTCCGCATCTCGCTTCTGGTGCTGGAATTGGTATCGAAAGTGGCATCGTATTGGCCGATGAATTAGCCGCGAATGATGACCTTTCGGTAGCCCTAGATAAGTTCCATGAGCGTCGTTGGGAACGTTGCCGCATGGTGGTCGAGAACTCAGCGCGCTTATGTCATATCGAAATTAATGGTGGTGATAAGGCTGAACACTCGAAAATTATGGGTCAGTCATTGATGACCTTAAGTCAGCCAATTTAAAACTCCCTTGGGCAGTGTGATGATGTCTATAGCTGATCACTGTCACTTTTTATTGACTACTCGTTTTTGTTTTATGTTCAAGAGGTTTTTCAATGAGCTTCCCTGATATTTACCGTGTAGTAACCGGTCATGATGACAATGGCAACGCCATTATTTTAGAAAACGGTCCACTTAATACTGTAATGGATCTTGAGGCTGTTCCTGGTACCAAGTTTCATGAAGTATGGAGTACCAGCGATGCACCGGCTCCAATTACCTATACTCAAACTGACCCAACTCTAGGGCCTGTGGTTTTACCACCGATGAAATCCGGAACTCGAATTCGGTTTGTTGATATTCCGCCAGATACTGAGGAATTTCTGACTCAAGGTAAAGACAAGATGAAAGATATGTTTTCAAAAGTCGGTGATGAAGAGGCTTCGACAGTAAAAGAAGACTCGCCTCATCCTTTGATGCATCGCACTGAATCAGTTGACTATGGCATTGTCATTGAGGGTGAGTTGACCCTGATCGTCGATAAAGGTGAAGCCATTTTAAAACCCGGTAGTGTGGTTGTTCAGCGTGGTACTAACCATGCGTGGGCGAATCGTTCAGGAAAAATGTGCCGTATTTTATTTATTCTAATCGGCGGGCAATATGACGACGAACTAGCTAAAGCTTTGCGTTAAGAAGAGCGTAACAAGGAATAATTTTATGAAATTTGCAACTTTACCCAATGGCACGTTAGACGGCCGTTTGGTTATCGTCTCAAAAGATTTAACCAAAGCCGTAGATGCTACGGTTATTGCGCCTAACTTATTATCAGCGGTACAAAACTGGCAAGAAAAAGTCGCAGATTTACAGGCTTTATACGATTTGTTAAACGCAGGCAAAGTTGATTTTGCTTTCGATTTTGACCAATCTGCTTGTCTTGCGCCATTACCAAGAAGCCCTCAGTGGCTAGACGCCTCGGCTTTTACTAATCATGGCAAGCTGATGGAAGAAGCCTTTAATACTAGGCCTATTCCCGATTTCGACACTATTCCGGTGATCTATCAAGGCGCGAGCGATGACTTCCAAGGGCCAACCGCGGATATGCCAATGCCAAGCGAAGCAGATGGTATCGACTTTGAAGGCGAGTTTGGGGTGATTACAGAGCCAGTACCTATGGCGGCTACTCTGGACGAAGCGGCTAAGGCGATTTGTTTATTTGTACAGATTAATGATTGGAGTTTACGGTCGTTTGGGCCTCGTGAAATGGCAACGGGTTTTGGTTTCTTACAAGCTAAGCCTTCATCAAGTTTTGCGCCGGTTGCTGTCACTCCTGATGAACTGGGTGATGCTTGGAAAAATGGTCGAGTAAATATGCATCTTAACGTCACGTGGAATGGTGAGCGTTTTGGCGAGCCTCATGGCAGCGAAATGAATTTTTCTTTCCCTGAATTGATTGCTCATGCGGCACGAACTCGAAAACTGACAGCTGGTTGTATTGTTGGTTCGGGCACAGTCTCTAATAAATCTCGTGATGCTGGATCGGCATGTATTGCCGAGCGACGAGTGATCGAAAAAATCGACCTTGGTGAGATCAAAACTCAGTTTATGCGTTTTGGTGACAGTGTGCGTATGCAAGCGAAATTTGATGATGGTCGCGATGGCCCATTTGGCGTAATCGAGCAAAAAGTCATAGCAAATCAATAAAAGAAGGGTTGTCAGATGCATGTATTAATCACTGGAGCAAACGGTTTTGTTGGACACGCATTAGTAAAATATATCCTATCTCAAGGCTGTGTTGGAGCGAGCAAGGTCTCACGTTTGACCTTGCTGGATCGTCAGTTTGATGATGCTATTGATAGCTCAATGCTTGGTTTAGTGGTTGAGCAACATAGCGGTGATCTTGCAGACGAGCAGTGGTTAAAAACCACCCTTGGGCGTTTTTCGTTGGATGTTATTTTTCACTTAGCCAGTATTCCGGGTGGCATGGCGGAAAAAAATGATGAGCTTGGCCGCCGTGTGAATATTGATGCCACGATGACCTTGCTTGAAAGTTGTAAATCACAAACGGAATCGATAGGGCGCAAGCCTGTATTGGTGTTTGCGAGCAGCATTGCGGTTTTCGGTACTATGCCAGATTTGGTCACCGATGATACACCGCTGAAACCTCAGATGAGCTATGGCGCTCATAAAGTGGTGGGCGAAGTGATGATTAACGACTTTAGTCGCCGTGGTTGGGTTGATGGACGCTCCTTGCGTTTACCCGGTGTGTTGGCACGACCACCTGCTGAAACAGGTCAGCTTTCCGCTTTTTTGAGCGATATTATCCGTGAAGTATCTCAGGGTCATACTTTCGTTTGTCCTATGTCGCCACAAGCAAAAACATGGGCGTCTTCTCTGCCAAACATAATTGAAAACCTTATTCATGGTGCAGCGGTAGAGGAAAGCAAACTAAAGGCGACTAGAACGTTTACCTTGCCAACTCTCTGTTTCAGCATGGCAGAAATGGTCGATGCCATTGGGGTTGTGTATCAGCAAAAAGCAAATGAACTCGTTAGCTATGATCCAAATTCTATGATTGAAAACTTGTTCGGACGCTTTCCACCACTAGAAACACCTTCTGCCGATGAAGTGGGTTTTAAACATGATGGAAGCTTGACAGATTTAGTCAGACGAGCGTTACCTAGCTAGCAAGACAGAGTTAGAAGTTAATATCTAGTAACGGGTAAAGTAACAATGAGACTTAATAGATTAGATCTTAATTTGCTGATTGCGCTTGATGCTCTGTTGTCAGAGCGTAGCATCACTCGTGCTGCAGAACGTATTTTCTTGAGTCAATCCGCTACGAGTGGTGCACTTTCTCGTCTGAGAGAGTTTTTTGGGGATGAAATACTCGTTCGAGTTGGCGCGCAAATGATGCTAACACCATTGGGTGAAAGCTTAGTTGCTCCAGTGCAAAATATTCTCTTGCAAATTCAAAGTATGGTTGATCGCGGCCTTGATTTTGAACCAAATCATTCAGATAGAAAGTTCCGTATTCTCTGTAGTGATTATGCCGTTAATACCATTATTAACCCACTGGTTCTACATTTAGCGAAAGTTGCTCCTAATGTGCAACTAGAATTGTTTATGCCAACCAATAATCTTAAGGAAACACTTGATCAAGGAAACGTCGATTTTTTGTTGATGCCAACCTATTTACTTTTTGATGACCACCCTAAAATGAGTCTTTTTCAAGAAGGGTTTGTTTGTATGGGGTGGAACGAAAATCCAATATTGACCGAAGGAATCACTGAAGAAAATTTTCTAAAGGCCAAGCATGTTTCTGTTCGATTTGGACCGACGCGCCAACGTAGTCAAGATCAAGTTTTACTAGAAACAGAATTTGGTGTGATTCCTCAAGTAGAAATTGTGACCGCAAACTTTAGTGTTATACCCCCAATGCTGGTTGGTACACATAGAATTGCTGTTTGTTCCGAGCGGATGGCAGAAAGTTGGGTGAGGCTTTTACCATTAAAAACGTCTCCAGTACCTTTTGATTTGCCTAAAATAAGCTGGGGACTGCAATGGCATAAGTTCCGTGAATTGGACCCAGGCATACAGTGGTTGCAGAGTCAGCTTAGTTTTATTGCAGGACAGTTATCTAAATAGCTATTTCTCTATTGTTTAATCATGCTTGCGCCCCTATTGCTATTATCAATAGTCTTTATCGATAAAAGGGAATTCATACATTGCTCTAATACCAATAAACTCTAATTTTATGACTAATTAAAGATGGTTCACCATCATATCAATAACTTCTAAGGAAAATAATAATATGAAAGTATTGAAAAATATTTGGTATCAAGTTGGATGGGTAGATGAAATCCCTGAGAGCTCACATCTTGCTCGGACCGTTGCCGGGACAGCCATCGTATGCTTTCGCGATAAAGAAGGTCACATTGTTGCATTAAGAGATCGTTGTGCTCATAAATTTGCACCGCTGTCATCAGGCAGGGTTTGTGATGGTGCGATTGTGTGTGGTTATCATGGCTTAGCCTATGGTAGCGGTGGGCTATGTACTAAAAACCCTCATGGGGCAATTCCTAAACGTTTAGTCGTTGATGCCTTTCCTGTTGAAGAGCGCCATCGATCAATTTGGGTCTGGTTAGGGGATGCAGATAAAGCGAATGTTGATTTAATCCCCAATCTTTCATTTATTGATGAAACGCCTGAACACGCTGCGGTTAAAGGTTTTTTACCGACAGCATGTAACTATCAATTAGGCGCTGACAATATCCTAGATTTAAGTCATGCTGATATTCTTCACCCGACCACATTAGGCGGAATGATGATCGCGTCTGATATGGATATAACAGAAGATGACGATACGCTATGTGTTACTTGGTCTGCAAAAAAGGTATTAACACCACCAGACTTTCCGCAACCGTTTGAAGGTGAAGTGGATAGTGTCATAAGTGTTAAATGGTTTCCTCCAGGACTCATGGTGTTATCCGCATGTTTTGTACCTACAGGACAAGAAATGAAAGAGGATGATTATGTAACGACATTGCATAATATGGTTCCCGAAACAGACGGTACAACGAATTACTTATATTGTGTTACTCGCCGCTTTGAACTTGATAATCCCTATATTACAGAGTCTGTTCGCAACACAGTACAAGTGGCTTTTGTTTCTGAAGACAAACCTATGCTTGAAGCACAGCAAAAAGCGATTGGGAATGTTGACTACGCCGATTTAAAACCTGTACTGCTATCGATAGACGCAGCAGGAGTGAAAGCTCGACGCAAGCTTGAAAGGCTACTTAGGGAAGAAGCGGAGGTGTGAGTATATCCTGATAAGATAAAAAACAATGATATGAAGGTGACATATGCTCTTGTCACTTTCATATCATTGACTAGTTTATTGTATAGAAGAGTATTAAGCATGAATATGAATACGCTATTTTCGCTACAAGATAAGGTGGTGCTGGTTACCGGGGCATCTGGTGGATTAGGTTCTACTATTGTCGATACCATGGCCGCTCATGGGGCTAAAGTGATTGCTTCCGACAGGACTGATCAGTCTATCGCGAAAAGTGGCGTGGTTTTTATTGCTTGTGATCTAAGTCGTAATGAGGACATCGATAAGCTAGTTGAACAAGCCAAGACACTTTACGGCCGTATTGATGTTTTTGTGTCAAATGCTGGCGTACAGGGACCTGCTGGACCAATAGAATTCATCACCGATGACGACTGGGATTTGGTCATGTCGATCAATTTAAAAAGTGCATTACGGCTTTGCTCTGCACTGATTCCCGATATGGCTGAACGAGGTCAAGGATCCGTGATTTTAATGTCTAGTATTGCCGGATTAAGAGGTAATAAGACCATTGGTCTCTATGGTTTATCTAAGGCCGGATTAGCTCAGCTAGCGCGGAATCTAGCCGTTGAATGGGGACCTAAAGGGGTTCGAGTGAACGCCATTTCTCCCGGCTTGATCCGAACGCCTTTGGCCACAGAGTTACTTGAAAATGAACAATTTATGCAACGCCGATTACTCGCCACACCACTTCGTCGAGTCGGTGAACCAGAAGAAATCGCCGGCGTGGCGGTGATGTTGGCAAGTAGGGCGGGCGGCTTTATTTCTGGGCAAAATATCGTTGTTGATGGCGGTACTATTATCAGCGATGGCAATTAGTAGAGGTTGTTGTGACAGTACGACAGCGGATTATAGCGTTTGTTTATTAGCGAAAATAGTTAGCCTCTAATCTATGATTAGAGGCTTTTTTTATCATTCAAAAATAGCGACAGCGCGGATAAAACCGGCGGAACCATTTTTGATCTTGTAAGGGAAGCAAGACACCATAAAACCGTTAGCAGGTAAGCTTTCTAGGTTAGACAGTTTTTCCATTTGGCCATAGCCAATATCTCGACCAGCTTTATGGCCTTCCCAAATGATGGATGCATCACCCGATTCAGCGAACTTTTCACGAGTGTATTTGAATGGCGCATCCCAGCTCCATGCGTCGGTCCCGACCACACGAACGCCTCGCTCTAATAAATACATGGTGGCTTCACGTCCCATCCCTACGCCAGCCTCTAAATAGCCCGCTTCACCGTATATAGCGCCAGCACGAGTATTTATCAATACGATATCGAGTGGTTGTAGCTCGTGTTTAATGCGCTTTAGTTCTGCTTCTACTTCTGCGGCAGTAATGATATGGCCATCAGGGAAATTGCGAAAATCCAATTTTACCCCTGCTTGTAAACACCAATCTAAAGGTAACCTGTCAATGCCATAAGCGGGTTTTCCGCCATCGGTTGTGGACGCATAATGCCAAGGAGCGTCCATATGAGTGCCATTATGGGCGCTCATCACCATTTTTTCGACGGCCCAAGCCTCGTTACCTGGCATGTCTTCTTTTTTAAGACCTGGGAACATACCCGCCATTTCAGGCCAGCCTTGTTGGTGATCGGTGTAATCAATTTTAGGTAATAGCGGTGGTGGATCGGTATAAGGATTGTTATCCAAAGTGACGGATAAGTCGACAATACGTCGGGTGCTGGATGGTTTCATGTATCTATACCTCTTTTTATTATTGTGTCGTAGCCAAATGACAGCTATTCAATTTTTATCATTCAATAGTAAGGAAAAAAGGCAGTATCATTAAGTTGATAATAGCGATGTTATCTGTCGATATTATCAACTTGACTTTTAGATGTTTTTTATGGAATTGATCAGATTCTAGTTTGATTTTGACTTAAAAGCCGTATTTAGATTTATGCTCTAAATACGGCTTTTAGGTGCTCGATGACTTATATTGGTGATAGCTTAAATGAGTTTAGCTCGCTTTAATCATGTCGGCCGCTTTCTCTGCGACCATGATGACAGGTGCATTTGTATTGCCAGCTATGACATAAGGGAATATAGAGGCGTCTGCTACTCTTAGTCCTTTGATGCCTTTTACTCTTAATTGAGGATCTACAACCGACATTGCATCAATACCCATTTTACAAGAGCCATTTTGGTGGTGGTAAGATAATACTGCCGAACGCGCATATTCAGCCAGCTGCTCGTCCGTTTGAACGGATGGTCCAGGATAAATTTCTCGTCCTCTCCATTCATCTAGTGCAGGCTGTGAGTTGATTTCCCGCATTTGTTTAATTGATTGGACTAGAATATCTACATCATTCTTCGTTTGTAGAACCTGAGGATCGATGTTCATTTCATCTTCGGGATCGGATGAGCGCAGAGTGATGCTGCCACGAGATGTTGGTCGAACTCCTGCGGCACACAAAGAATATGCGTTCATTGTTGGTTTTTCTTGTTCTGGTGCGTAGTAGGGAACATGAAAAAATAGTGGCTGCATATCAGGTCCAGGTAGACTTTCTTTTGATTTTACGAAGCAATGTCCATGAAGAATCTGGATTGACATGTCTGTTGGTGGCGGTATTTCTTTTGCTCCTTCATAAATTACAGGGCATAGGGTGTGATCGTGTAAATTTTTACCTACACCTGGTAGGTCAACTTTTACTGCAATCCCAAGCTTTTCAAGTTCTTGCTTTGGACCTACTCCTGAGAGCATTAAAATACGTGGACTCTCAATTGCCCCACCACATACTATGACTTCTTTTTTAGCAGAGACGGTTTGTTTCTTACCTTCCTGCATATAGGTTACACCTGTCGCTCTGCCTTTCTCTATCTCTACTTTATGAACTCGAGCATTGGTTATTAGTGCCAAGTTTTGACGTTCAAGAGCAGGGCGTAAAAAAGCGACTGCAGTTGAATCACGTTTCCCATTCCTAGTATTAAGGTCGGTAAATGCAACCCCTTCTTGAGAAGCTCCATTGGTATCATTGTTATATGCTAGTCCTGCTTGTTGAGCGGCTTCTACAATTGCTTTTGTAACAGGGTGGGGTGTGAATTCGCTAGTAACATGAAGTAGACCACCTACACCATGGTAGTGGTTTTCTCCACCAGAAAAATCTTCTGATTTTTTAAAGTAGGGCAAAATCGAGTCGTAGTCCCAACCGGTACAACCGAATTCGCTTGCCCACTGGTTATAATCTGAGGCGTTACCTCTTACATAAATCATGCCATTTAGAGAAGAGGAGCCACCGAGTACTTTACCCCTTGGCCAATAAAGTGAACGACCATGGGCATGTTCTTGTGGCACCGTTGAATAGCCCCAATCGTAAACTGTCCCCCATAGCTCTATTAAACGCATGGGAGTAGATATTTTTTCACTATTGTCAGGTCCGCCAGCTTCGATAAGGAGTACGCTAGCGCCGTTTTCCGTCAATCTATTTGCAAGTACGCATCCTGCGGAACCTGCTCCACAAATGATGTAATCATATGAATTCTCAGCAGCATTAGCCAAATTAATACTAGCTCCTAAAAGGCCACCACCTAGAGCTAATACTCCAGATGCCACCATAGTATGCCCAATAAAGCTGCGTCGAGATAAATCGATTTTTTTTGTTTTTTTATCCGTCATAATTAACTCACTATTATTTAGTAGACTATTTCAGGGGAATGGTTCTCATATAGTGTTATGACTGAGGCCATTCCAATTTTGAGCATTGACTAGTAAGAATTAGCTAAAAATAACCTGAATATCGGTATATTCCATTAAGCCTTCATCTGAAAACTCTACACCGATACCAGATGATTTAACGCCTCCGAAGGGGGCATTCGGTTGAATAGCACCATGCTTATTAATCCAAACTGAGCCGCATTCTAATCGGTTAGCAATGCTTTTCGCCGCTTCGATATTTGATGACCAAATAGAGCCACCTAAGCCATTAGGTGAGTCATTGGCAAGACGAATCGCTTCATCTAGATTGGAATACTTTACAATAGGTAATACTGGTCCGAATTGTTCCTCATCAACCAAAGAATCTCCATTTTTCAAATCGGAAATAATTGTTGGAGGATAGAAAAGACCTTTTCCAGGCTCGCCTCCTAATAGCACCTTTCCTTGCTCTTTGGCTTCTGAAATCAAGCGTGAAACTTTATCAAACTGTGCTTTATTTTGGATTGGGCCTAATATGCTTGATTCATTCATACCGTCACCAACGGGTATTTTTTTAGCAAATTCAACAAGTGATTCACATACAGCGTCATACACTGACTCATGAACATATAGTCGCTTCATTGCAGCACAGGTTTGTCCATTGTTAATGAACGCCCCCCAGAATAAGCCTTCTGCAATGGCATTAGGATCGACATCCGGTAAAACAATGCCAGCATCATTACCACCTAGCTCTAAGGTGAGTCTTTTCATGCTGTCGGCAGCGGACTTCATTACTTTTTTACCTGTTGCACATGAGCCAGTGAAAACAATTTTTCTTATATCTGGGTGTACAGACATTGCTGCGCCTAAGTTGAATTCTTTATCGTCACCTGTTACGACATTAACAACACCGGGAGGTAATACTTCCTGCATTATTTCTATTAGACGAATAGTAGATAGAGGGGTATTTGGTGAGGGTTTAATCACAACAGTATTACCTGTTCTTAGTGCCGGTATTACATGCCAAATTGCGATTAATACAGGAAAGTTCCATGGTGTGATCGAGCCGATAACGCCAAGTGGTTTTCGGTGTAGTTCCACTTTTCCATCTTCGGTGTCTTGTAATACTTTGACGGGAATAGATAGATTAGATGTATATCCAGCCCAAGCTACAGCGGCTCCTATCTCCCAGCGAGAACCTAAACCATTTAATGGTTTTCCTTGTTCAAGGGTTATTAGTTTTGCTAGTTCTTCGGAGTGATCTTCTATTTTCTTAGTTATTGCAAGGCATCTTTTTTTAAGTTCGTCATCAGCCAGCGAAGACCAAGATAGGAAAGCGGTTTTAGCGGTTTCCACCGCTATATTTAACTCATCATTTCCCATATTTTCTGTATGGCCAACAATTTGGCCTGTAGAAGGGTTTAGGACATCGAAACTTGCATCATCTGCTCTATTTGAAATGGAACTGTTCATTATTTTTATTCTCCATAGTTGCTCGGTGCGTTAACAAATAACGAGTAACAAGGATGATAAAAAAATTTTAACCGTGGGGACTTGGACTTATCCGACAACGCTATTGGACAATTACGTCACTATTGCGTTGACCCCGGTGTTATATGGTATTTTTTTCTGAATTCGCGATAAAAATAAGATAAATCGTTGAACCCTGAGCTAAGTGCAATATCGGTCACACTTTCATTTAATACCCCTTCTTTTCGTAAACATAGTCTAGTGTGAGCGTGTTCAAGTCTCGTATTAATAATCCTATGTCTTGGTGTTTCGCCTAAAATTTGAAAGTGCCTTTGTAGGGTTCGTTCAGAAATATTTAAATGATATGCAACATCACGTGGAGAAAAGCTTGAGTTTAAACAGTGTTTATCGATAAGCGCTAACGCTCTTGAAAGTAGCTGTTCGCTTGGCTCTATATGGCTAACATTATATGTGGTGTGAAGGTATGCACTGATTAAACTAAGAAAAGCATCACCTAAAGACTGTTGGTGCGTATCGTCAGATGTAATCATTTTTCTCAAGACAGAATGTATTGCTAACCAGAGGGGGTCATCTCGCGATATGCTAATGCCACCATAGCCAATATTGCCAAAGCGATGCATCGCTTCATCTCGAGGAATGTGAAAGGATATTTGGCGAGATCTGTTATTGTCATATCGGAATGATGATGGTTTTACTGAATCGACAAGAAACATATCGCCTGGACGCAATTTTGTTATATTTTCTTCTTGTTGGACTTGGCTGCACCCTAAGTCTTGTACTAAAAGGAAAAAGTATTCTCCAGGGTCTTGGCGTATGGCTTTTTTATCCCTTTTTATTTGAACAGAATTAATGTCTACAATTGCTGTATCAAAATCCCCGAATCGTTTGGTAGTTACTCCTCCATCAATCATACCTGTTCTTGACTTGGGTTCGACATCAAATTGTCCGCACACTTTACGGATTTCTGAGGTGAAAATTTCTACTGGTAATAGGTTATGATGAGATTGAATAAGTGGTTCCATCTAGACCTCATTGAATTCATATATTTTTATTTTTAGAAATTTATTTTTGAACTCCACTTACAAAAATGTAGCACAATAAGATACATAAAATGAAACTATTAGTATTTTATCGTATCCTATTGGCTGTTGTTTATACTGGTATCAGCATGAGAAATATTTTGTCTACATAATATTAATGTATAGGCCTACCATTGTTTATGCTTACTGCTTTCCTTAAACAGAGTGTAAATCAAGAAAGCCGAACTATTGTCCGGCTTTTTGTTTCTGCTTAAATTCCTAGACTAGGAAGCTATGTTAAGTAATACCTTCTCAAAGAAGCTTGTTAAACCATCATGATCGTCTAATGGCAGAACGTCTGCCACATATTGGTCAGGTCGAACGATGATGATGCAGCCGTTTTTCTTGTCGATTCCTCGTTTGTCATAAAACGAGTTCTCTTCACAAAGAGCGCTGTAGACTTTTTCATAATCTTTTAATCCGAGGCAGCCTTTTGATGGCTGTAAAAGCGAATGAATATCGGCTACTTCTATTTCCCGATGAGGTACTTGGAAGACAGCTTGCACATTGATTATGGCATCGATATCTGCATCTTTTGGTGTAAAACGCTGGATAGGGGATGACGGATTGTTTTGTAAAAACTCGCATAGCGCTTTAACTTTGCAAGTATCGCTCATGAAGTTTTGTTCTCCTGCAAAGGCGAGAATGTGCCAACGACCATCAGCTTTCATGCTGTGACCAAGGTGTACTGGTTTCGCATCAGCATGGCGAGTTACTTTGGCAGAATGAAAACGCATACCAATGGTTTGTCCTGTTGCTAAACCTTGATGTTGTCCAGACGATACCAAGTCTGACTGCGGATAGTGAATGGCGGTACCAGCGGTGAAGCGACCAAATTGAACAAAGTATTGCTGAAAGGCGGTTGGATCAACACCATCCGGATTGGTCGCAGATTTAGGTTTGGCGCTGAACATTTTCGAAAACTCGCGATCGAAATCGATTAATTGCTGAGCCACAGTTTGTCTTTCGAAAGAATAAGACTGCAGTAATTCTGCATTTGCTCTTCCTGTTAGCACATGGGCAAGTTTCCAGCCCAAATTCCATGTGTCATTGACTGAAGTATTCAGTCCTTGCCCCGCTTTTGGGCTGTGAGTGTGACAAGCGTCGCCAGCTAAAAAAACATGAGGTAATCGACCATCTTCGGCGTCATCAAATGCGGTAGTAAGCCGCTGGCCGATTTCATACACGCTCCACCAAGCGATTTCTTTCACTTCAATGGTGTACGGATGCATGATGCGGTTTGCTGCAGCAATAAGGTAATCGGTTGTGATTGATTGCTTGCTGAGTCGTTCATTATTTTTTAGTTTGTCCAGCTCAATATACAAGCGCACCATGTAACCGCCTTCGCGCGGAATGATCAGCATGTTGCCTTCATTACTGGAATGAATCGCTGATTTTAGGCGAATATCAGGAAAGTCGGTTACTGCCAATACATCCATAACGCCCCATCCTTGATTGATAGAGTCGCCGACCAATTCACGGCCAATGGATTTACGTACTGTGCTCCGAGCACCGTCACACCCAACCACGTATTTGGCTTTAACCGTCTCGATCACGCCAAGATGTTGAGAGTCTAAGCGTTCAAACGTCAGTGTCACCGGGTAGTCTGTGACTGTTGAATCGACTTCAAGATTGAGTAGTTGGCGGGAGTAATGAGGAACGACTTTTCCTGGCCCGTGGCGCATCACATCAAGAAAGGCATCATGCACTCTGGCTTGGTTGATGATGACATGAGGCATTTCAGATAAGTCATCTTCCACGTCTTGAATTTTGCTACTGCGTGCAATTTGCTTTGGTTGTTCAGTATTAGGTTTCCAAAAAGCGGTTTCGTTTACCCAGTAGGCTTCTTGCTTAATTTGATCTGCGAAGTCATAGGCTTCAAACATTTCCATGGTACGACAAGCAATACCATCAGCTTGACCTACTAATAAACGATCGTCTTTTTGTTCGACAATACAGGTAGAAATAGAGGCGAATTTCGACAACTGCGCGGCGAGATTGAGCCCTGCAGGACCACAACCCACGATCATTACATCTACTTCTGATGGCAGTGGATGTTTTAAAGGCGGAGCGATGACTCGATCTGCAGGATCTGTAATTTTAGGATCGCCTGGGTGAAAGCCTTGTTGATAAAATTGCATGGATTGTCCTCTTATTATTGTCTGTGGCTGGCTATTAGAAATTAAAATATTTGCTGTCTGGAATAGAAATGACTTTAATGTATTCAAGGTATAAGTAAAAATAGATTTTTATCTCAAGACTAATAGAAAACGCATAGATGAATCCTAACTTATTGAAGCAATTAGCCATCGTTGTGAAGCAGGGCTCTCTTAGTCGAGCTTGTGAGCAGCTGTATATAACTCAGCCAACATTGACACGTAGTATTCAGCAGTTGGAAATGAGAGTCGGTGCACCAGTGCTTATTCGAACGCGTTATGGCGTTCAGCCTACCGAAATTGGTGCAAGATTAGCGCAAATTGGCGAAAGGATTTTGGCTGAAACAGAACAAGGTGAAGAGGTCATTCGACAGTTTCATAGCGGCTATCATAATGAATTTGTGATTGGTATTGATCCGCTTTGGGAATTTGCCACGGTAGAGCAAATGACCGCCTATTTTATGCAAGAAAAGCGTTATGTCTTTCACTTTAGGACGGGCTCCGCGGCCGCGCAGATTGAGTTATTACAAAAGGGTGAACTCGATTTTTTATTGGCGCCTGCGCACCTTACAGTTAAGCAAGGGGCGCTCGATAGACAGTTGTTGTTTCGAGATCGCTCCGGTGTTTTTGTTGGGAAAAAATCGGCTCTGAGAGGAAGGGATACCGTTATTTCTCAAGAGATTTTGGAGAAGCAACATTGGATAGCGGCAGGAGCAAATGCCGGCTTTCTTGATCGGCCTAGTGAGATTATCGGGCTCAAAGCTGCCAGCATGGCGTTTACGGGAAGTATTCGCTCGGTTTTACACCTTTTAAATACGTCCGATGTATTGGTTCGTCTACCTGCTCGTTTAGCCTTAATGACTGGAGCGGTTGAAATCGATCAATTGATCAAGGTGCCAGGACCAAAAGGACCAAGGCGAGACATCGCGCTTTGGTCAAGAGTTGATAATTTGGAGCGCCCTGAGTGCATGAAAGTTCATGAATTGATTCGTGGTTTTATGCAAACACTGGACGACACTGTATCGACATTTGAATTGGACCTATGACCTAGTCAGGGCGCCGGCTGCTGACGATAAAATTGGCACAGTAGTCGGTAAACATCAGGCATCTCTTTTTTCATCATTTTAGGATCTTCAAAAAAGGTTTCACTGCACACCGCGAAGAACTCGGCAGGGTTGGTTAGTGCATATTCATCCAGTGGTAAGTGTTTGTGATGCTGCCAGTCATTTTGTAGGCGTTGGAAGGCAGCGGTGAATATGTCATGCCATTCCCCGGGCTTCATATCCGGGTGCATCGGCGGTGCGCCATTAGCGCCATCACGAAGCATGTCTAATTTATGTGCGAATTCATGAATGACCACATTACTGGCTTTGCCATGACGTGCATGAGCGCCCGTTTCTAGGATGGATTCCCACGATAGAATCAACGGTCCTCTTTGCCATGCTTCGCCGCTTAACCCTCGACCTTCAGCATGTACGACACCATCTTCACTTTGATAAGGATGGTTGGTGATAAAGTCACCTTCGTACAAAATGATGGTTTTGCAGTGGTCGTACCAATCTAAACCGAGATGTAAAATAGGCACGCATGCCATGGTGGCAAGTTTTAGACACATTGCTTCAGTGAATTGAAATTCGGCACCAGGAGTAACACCTTTACGAGCAAGGAAATGAAAGCTCATATCACGAAGTGTGTCACGTTCAGCGCCTTGGTAACGGTTCATAACGTGCCAATCAGCAATGGCGGATTCCCATTGTTCTATGGTAAATTCCATTGCTTTAATTTGTCTTTTTTCCAGCCAATTATTGAGTTGTTTGAACATGATTTATCTCTATTGAGTACGAAGGCTTCTTTAATATATTGTTCAATATCAGTCGAGTAAGCGCATTTGTACAGCGATGTAGTCGGTTGAGAGATATAGTTTAATGATAATAAGCATCATTAAACTTCCTTAAGCACAATCTCTCCTTAATTCTTATGAATTCCTCCGACTTTGCTGCCTTAATCTCGCGCGAGTTTACTTATATCATGAGTGTCAAATTTATGACGTCATCCTTATGTTGAGGATTGGTTAAGTCCAATTAAGCAACGAGAGAGCTTCTTTTGAAATTATTTTTTACTTCTTTATCTCACATGCGCGCCAATTCGTTTTGGCTTATAAAACGATCTTTATTAACGTCCCTATTAATTAACTTAATAGGTCATGCGCAAGCAGAAGAGTCTGATGTTAAGGTGGATTCTGTTCCTGTGGCTGAAAGCGTTCAATTAGAGCAAGAGTCAAAAGGGTATGCTTTTTCAAATCAAACGGTTATTGATTTGGCTAAAGAGTTGGCTCAATCTCCAATGAAGCCTGCGGAGAAAGCACCGCAAGCACTGACTGATATGGATTATCCTACCTATCGACAAATTAATTTCCAGCAAAACCAAGCGGTTTGGGGAAACACGCCAACAAAATTTTCAGTTCAGCTGTTTGCTCCTGGTTTTATATTTAAAGATTTAGTCTCTATTGATGTCGTGGAAAATGGCCGTGCTTTTCCCTTGAATGTATCGTCAGATTCTTTTACCACACCGAATGCAGAGATTAGTAAGCTGATTTCTCAGGTTGGCAAATATGCCGGATTACGTTTGCATTACCCAATTAATGATGCGAACACGAATGATGAATTTGCTGTTTTTCAAGGTGCTAGTTATTTTCGTGCAGTTTCTAAAGGTCAGTCTTATGGCTTGTCAGCCCGAGGCCTTGCTGTAGATGTTGCCCAGCCAAAGGGTGAAGAGTTCCCAATGTTCAAGCAGTTTTGGATTGAACGTCCATCATCAAGCCAAGATGCGATTGTTGTTCATGCTTTATTGGACAGTAAGAGTGTTACTGGAGCTTATCGTTTCGGCATCTATCCAGGAAAGCCGACTCGTATCGATGTAAAAGCGACGTTGTTTCCACGAGTTGATTTGAAAAATGTGGGTATTGCTCCGTTGACATCGATGTTCATGTACAACAGCTCACTGGATGTTTCGGATGTGCCTGATTACCGTACTGCTGTTCACGACTCTGATGGTTTACAGATTTTAACCGGTAAAGATGAGATGCTTTGGCGACCTCTGAATAACCCAAAATCACTGCAAGTTAGCGCCTTTAGTGATACCTCGCCAAAAGGCTTTGGCCTAATCCAACGTCATCGTAAGTTTGAAGACTATCAGGATTTAGAAGCCAGCTATCACACTCGTCCTTCTGCTTGGATTAAACCGATGAATGATTGGGGGGCTGGGCACGTTGAACTAGTAGAGATTCCATCAAACTCTGAGACCAATGACAATATCGTTGCGTATTGGCAGCCTAAAGATGGGCTTAAAAAAGACCAATCATATACTTATCAATATTTGATGACTTGGTCTAACGACACGCCTGTTTCATTGGATTACCCTCGTGTTGTGCGCAGTGCCAAAGGCGTAAAGCTATTTAAGACAAACCCAGAAGTAGTGATTGATTTCAATAAAATGCCGGATGTAAATGTTGATGATCTGACTATTGATGCCAGCATTAGCAAAGGAAAAATACTCGAAGCGATAGCCGTCAAGAATCCCCATAAAAATGGTGTCCGTGTTTACGTTTCTTTTGATCCACAAGATGTGGATTTGGCAGAGCTAAGAATTCAACTTAAACAGGGAGATACTGCCGTTGCTCCTACTTGGCTGTATCGTTGGATGAAGGAATAATCATGTTAAAGGATAGCGCAACAAAATTAGCATTGCCGCAAGCTTCGCCTTTGGATATGCCGCGTCATACCGTTGATGAAGCTCCCCAAGCTCGTAAGAAAAGATTACAAGGTTTTGCCGTTACGACATTTCTTTCGCGCTTGTTTGTTTTATTTAGCACTGCTGGGTTGTCTTGGTACGGTGCGACTGAAATGTACAGTGTGCTGAATACCAATGCGATTGCAGGCTTGCAGTGGGCGTTCTTGGTTTTATTTTGTATTAACTTTACGTGGATTTCTTTTGCGTTTTCCCAGGCAACGCTTGGCTTGATTTTCCAACTGTGGCCATTTTCTCGCACTCGAAAAGAACAAGACGTAGAAGGCGTTACGGCTATTTTGTTACCTGTTTATAATGAAGATCCTCTGCGTATTCGTGCTAATATCCAAGCCATGCATGAAGACCTGATGAAACAGGCTCCGGGCAAATTTGCGTTCTTCATTCTTAGTGATACTAATAGAGCGGATGCCTGGATTGCCGAGGAACAAGCGTTTCGTCCTTTGCTAAATGATGATGCTACGGCTTGCCCAATTTATTACCGTCGTCGTTACAACAATGCCGAGCGTAAAGCTGGCAACATTGCTGAGTGGGTGACAGGTTACGGCGGCGATTATGAATGCATGATTGTGTTGGATGCCGACAGTTTGATGGGGGCAGATTGTTTGATTTCTCTGACTCGCCGTATGGCAGCCGAACCAGGTTTGGGCTTGATTCAAACTTTACCAACCATCATTCGTGCGAACACTTTATATAGCCGTATTCAACAGTTTGCCAACCATTGTTTTGGTCCTATTTATGCTTCTGGTTTGGCGGCGTGGCATGGTTATTCTTCTAACTTTTGGGGACATAACGCCATTATTCGTACCAAAGCATTTGCCGATGCTTGTGGCTTGCCAGTATTAGAAGGTAAAGCGCCTTTCGGTGGTCATGTGATGAGCCATGATTTCATGGAGGCCGCGTTATTGCGTCGTGCTGGTTGGGGCGTGCGTTTCGATACGGATTTAGAAGCGTCTTACGAAGAAGCTCCACCGTCGCTGGTGGATGTGATTGTACGTGATCGTCGTTGGTGTCAGGGCAACTTGCAGCACAAAGCCTTTGTGTTTGCTAGAGGTTTTCATTTTGCGACTCGCTTGCACTTGATGTCTGGCATCATGTCTTATCTAAGTGCTGTTTTCTGGTTGATGTTGATCGTGGTGGGTTTTGCCTTGGCGGTTCAGGCGTATTTTGTCCGTCCTGAGTATTTTGCTAATCCATCGTTATTTCCAACATGGCCGGTGTTTGATTTCGAAAAAGCGCGTTCTTTGTTCGTCTTGTCCATGGCCTTGGTGCTAGCCCCTAAAGTGTATGGCTGGTTGTCAGCGATGTTGAACTTTCGCCGATGCATGCAATTTGGTGGACCGATATTACTGACCTTAAGTACCTTGGTAGAGACAGTGTTATCAGCTTTGTATGCACCTATTTTGATGTTGTCTCAATTTCAAGTGGTTTACGATGTTTTTAAAGGTCGCGACAGTGGCTGGAAACCTCAGTCTCGTGATGACGGCGCAACTTCATGGAAAGTCGCTGCTCGTGCGCACTGTAGTCATACTTTATTGGGCTTAGGATTGGCGAGTGGGGCGCTATTTTTAAGTATCGAGTTGTTCTATTGGTCTTTGCCAATTAGCTTTGGTTTGATTTTGTCTATTCCATTATCTTGGATCAGTGGCGGTGCAAAACGTGGCAATGTGATTCATTACTTGGGTCTTATGCGCGCACCAGAAGAAAAGCGTCCGCACCCAATTATTAACATGCAAAGTCGCTATGATGAAGCGCAAAGCGAGCTAGATTTTGATGGCGCTTTGTCTTCTTTAAAACGTTTGTCATCTGATGCGACACTTTTTTATTGGCACCTTGCTCAAATGCCAATAGATGAACCAAACAAAGAATTTTGTCGCGCGTGGATTTGTGCCGAATGGCAAATCCTTAACAGTAACAATATTCAAAGCCTGTTAGATCATCTCAGTGAAAAAGAGTGTCTCGCTATTTTGCAACACCGTGAACTTATGGTAGCAATGGAGAAATACTTGCCAGAAGATAAGCGTATGAGCAAACAGATAGAAGAGTTTGTGTTGGCTTAAGACTAGACTGCGGCGCAAAGAGAGGCTAATAAATGTTTCTCTTTGCGCCGTTTTTTATATTACGAGTAGTCGCTTAGAGGGAATTCACTTAACGGGAATTCCCTTGTTATTTTTGGCTGTCTCATTGAAAACATGGTGTTTACCGAGCGAACGCCTTTTGCTTGTAAAAGTTGTTTGCTCAAAAGCTCATCATAACTATCTAGGTCTCTGGTGATGATCTTTAGGAGGTAGTCACAATCACCACTGACAGAATGACATTCCTGTATTTCAGGGCAGTTGCGTACGATGGAAAGGAAAGGTTCCAGTGTTTCTGGGTGATGGTTATCCATTGAGACTTGCGCGAAGGCGATCACATTTAAGTTCACCTTCTTCGGATTCAACTCTGCTGTATAGCAATTGATATAGCCTTCTTCCTCTAGGCGTTTTAAGCGTCGCCAGCAAGGTGCGGTTGAAAGGCCAATCTTATCTGCTAAGTCTCTATTACTTAAACGACCGTCTTTTTGTAAGGCGGCAAGAATACTGATGTCAAATTTGTCGAGCATGAAAGTGTTTCCATTTTTTGTTATTTGAACAAACTTTATTGCTCAGTCTGTCAAAGACTCGGCAATTAAGAAAGATAATTTCGCTGAATCATAGATAAGATTAACTACATCATACTTATAACAATAAAGCTGAAAAGCAGCTGAAGATGGTGTACCTCTATGAATCAATTGCTAGAAAAAAGTAATCACGTCACAAATTTCATGCGTCAAAAGCCTGAATTTAATTGGCTTCAAGTTAGTCAATTAATGCTTTTATCTCGTGCTCTGGATGAGATAGAAGAAAAAGAGTTAGTGCCAGAAAAGTTAGTGTTTAACCAGTTTTCTGCTCGTGGACATGATTTTGCTCAGATTATTTTAGGTTCTTTGCTGACACATCCTCACGATGCTGCAAGTGGCTATTATCGTTCTAGACCTTTTGTCATGAGTCTTGGGATCGATTTGGATGAAGTGGTTGCATCGCCTATGGCGAAAGCGGGCGGCTACAGTGATGGTAGAGACATCGGCGTAGTGTGTAACTATCCTAATACCGATAGAAAAGGCGCTATGTTATTCCCTATGTGTGGCGGTGTTGGCGCACAATATTCGCCTATATCTGGTTGGGCGCAATCCATTATTTATCACAAAAATCAGTTGAAGGACTCAAGCTATACGGGTGCTATTGCTGTTTCAATGGGTGGCGATTCCTCCATGTCGACAAGTGGTTTTTGGGCGGCATTAAACATTTCAACGACCAACAACTTACCGCATTTATTTTACATTGAAGACAATGGTTATGGCATCTCCGTTCCGCAGGAAGTGCAAACGCCTGGTGGTGACCAGGTGGCGAATCTTAAAGCCTATAAAAACCTGAAGATTATTGATGGCGACGGAACCGACCCGGAATTGACTCCAGCACTTATAAAAGAAGCTGTCGACTATGTCCGATCTGGGCAAGGCACTTGTTTACTTCGACTAAAAGTCCCGCGTTTATGTGGTCACACATTCCAAGACACTCAAACTTACAAAGATGCTGACTTTATTGCCGATGAGCAATCCAGAGATCCGCTTCCTAAGCTAAAAAGCTATCTATTAAATAATGGCTTAATGACCGCAGATGAATGGCAAGATTTGGAAGACGAAAGTTATCGTAATATCCGTAATGCGGTTGATAAAGCGAAGGAGCGTCAGCAACCTGATCCTGAAAATCTTACACGCTTTGTTTATGCCGAAAAAGATCAGGTTCAGCTTCGGGGTGGATTAGCGGCAAGTGGTCATGTATTTCCAGCTCAAAGCGATCAGACTAAGCCTGAAGGTTCTCGTCTTAACATGCTAACGGCGATCCGCAAGACACTTGATTACGAACTAGAAACGAACCCTAAAGTGGTTGTATTCGGCGAAGATGTTGGACCGAAAGGCGGTGTTCACGGAGCAACGCTTGGTCTGAATGAAAAGTTTGGCGGTAATCGAGTGTTTGATACCAGTTTATCTGAAGAAGGGATTATTGGTCGCTCTGTAGGAATGGCGTTGAGTGGCTTGATGCCAGTGCCAGAAATACAGTTCCGCAAATATGCTGAGCCTGCAGCTGAACAACTTTCTGATACCGGCATTATGCGCTGGCGCACTAATAACCAATTTGCTGCGCCCATGGTTGTAAGAATTCCGGGCGGGTTTGCCCGTCGAGGTGATCCATGGCATTCCATGAGTGACGAAGTGGAGTGGGCGCATAAAGTCGGCTGGCAATTGGCTATGCCTTCAAACGCTGAAGACGCTGTTGGTTTGCTGCGTTTTGCCCTAAGAGACAATAATCCAACTATTTTCTTTGAGCATCGATCTTTATTAGACAATAGCTGGTCGCGTCGTCCATATCCTGGTGATGACTATGTCATCCCATTTGGGAAAGCAAAGACGATTCTATCAGGCACCGCATTAACGGTAGTTTGTTGGGGCGCGATGGTAGAACGCTGTCAAAATGCAGCAACGAGTCTTGATATGAGCATTGAAGTTATTGACCTTCGAACCATTCAGCCATGGGATAAAGAGGCGATACTTGCCTCTGTCGAGAAAACTGGACGTTGTTTGATTGTTCATGAAGATAATAAAACCGCTGGTTTTGGCGCTGAAATTGCGGCGACGTTAGCCGATGAATTGTTCTTTAGTCTTGATGCGCCGATTCAACGATTGACCATGCCTGATATCCCTAATCCTCACAATTTTCTCTTGTTAGAAAAAGCCGTGCCGAGTGAGCAAAAGATCGCTCTCGCCATGAAAAAACTGATTGAAGTGTGAGGAGGAAACGATGAACGAATCAATGACTATTACGCTTCCAGTGGGCGCGTTGGAAGGAACCGCGGCGGTATTTTCTACTTGGTTGGTAGGAGAGGGTGATCAAGTTCGAAAAGGCGATCCCATATTAGAGCTGGAAACCGACAAGGTATCGATGGAAGTGTGTGCTGAAAATGATGGCTCCATTGGAAAAATCTTGGCGACATCGGGTGATAATGTTGATGAAAAGACCATCCTTGGCTACTTAAATTGTGGTGAACAATCAGAGGTAGATAAAGCTTCTGTAGATAAATCATTATCTCCTGTTGCTAATGACGCTTCGCAAAATGCGTCAGTTGTAGAGGTTGCTAAATGCGACGTGGCTGACGATGGCTCAAAACGCCATTTAATTGGACCTGCGGTCAGAAAGTTATTGAGAAAACATAACCTGAACTTGTCCTCTATTGATGGCTCAGGTAAAGGTGGACGTGTTACGCGAGATGATATTTTAGCCTTTATTGATACCCGAGCTGATGAGGATAAAAGTCACTCAAATACTTCTATCCCAGCAGAAAAATCGCATGGTTTAAAAAGTAAGCTGGTTCCTCATACTTCCATGCGCAAGAAAATTGCGAATCATATGGTAGATAGCTTACTGCACACTTCGCCGCATGTGACTAGCGTCTTTGAAATGGATATGGGGCGAATCATAGAGCATAGAAAAATGTGCAAAATGGGCTTTGAAGAAGCGGGTGTAAAGCTGACTTTTACCGCTTATTTCTTGGCCGCCAGTGCTAAGGCAATGCAAAAAGTTCCTGTCGTTAATTCGCGTTTTCATGATGATTGCTTGGAAATATTTGAAGACATTAACATAGGTGTCGGCACAGCGTTAGGTGATGATGGACTGATTGTCCCAGTCGTTAAACAGGTTCAAGAGAAGAACTTGTTTGAAATCGCCTCAGCCCTACAGCAACAAACAGACAAAGCCAGACAAGGTAAATTGGCTGCAGCAGACATGAGAGATGGCACATTTACCATCTCAAATCATGGCGTGAGCGGAAGCCTATTTGCTACGCCGATTATTATCAACCAGCCTCAGGTGGCTATTTTGGGGATCGGGAAACTTGAAAAAAGAGCCGTGGTGGAAGAAGCGAATGGTGAAGACATAATTGTCATCCGACCAAAATGCTACGTGTCTCTTAGTATCGATCATCGAGCCTTGGATGCATATCAGACTAACTTATTTCTGAGTCATTTTGTCGAGGTGATAGAAAACTGGGGGAAATAATGACCTATGACATGGGGCGTTGTGTAGTGATCCCCATGTCATTCTATCGTCTTTTGATGAGCTGCATTTCAACTCTATGTAGTAAGAGGTGTTTCCTTTTCTCATAAAATACATGGGTATATTTTGAGGATTTGAAATCATTTTTACATTCTTTCTAGCATTATCTCTTCTCTTCTCTTCTCTTCTTTAACCACGTTCGTATTTAAGCTTTCTTGCCATTTTTAATGGTATTTAGAGTCCTATTGCATTGCTATAGTTGGTTTTTCTATATTTTTTATGCAAATCTCATGTGAATTTTATGATTGTAAAAAAGATTTTTTTTGATTTGTTTTTGTTTGTATGAAGGTAAATAATCAAAATAATGATTGAATAGATATGATTTTTTGAGTATTTTAAATCATAACAATGACATTGTGCTTAAGGTTTGTTCTTCATCTCTTAGTGGAATTGTCAAAAAATAAGAATAAGGAATTGGTTTTGAACTCAACAGTAGAATTGGCATTTTACGGAGACGATTTCACCGGCTCCACTGATGTACTTGAAAGTCTAAGCTTACGTGGCAAGAAAACGATTCTATTGCTTCGTGTGCCAGAGGGAAATGATGCGGTTAACTTTTCTGATTACGACTGTGTCGGAGTGGCAGGGATAAGTCGAAGCAAAGATCCTGCGTGGATGAGAGCTGAATTACCGAAAGTATATCGTTATCTAAATTCTTTCGACCCTAAGTATATACATTATAAAGTCTGTTCAACTTTCGATTCTAACCTTCATAAAGGCAACTTGGCTGTTGCGACTCAAGTTGGCATTGATGTTTTGTCTCCTCGCTGGACTTCTATTGTGGTGGGAACGCCAAAAATTAAGCGCTATGTTTGCTTTGGTGAGTTGTTTGCTGATTCAAAAGGGGAGACTTATCGCATAGATCGACACCCTGTGATGAGCTGCCATCCAGCAACGCCAATGACAGAAGCGAATCTGGTAAAGCATATGCATCAGTTAGGTGAGGTTGATTGCGCCTCAGTTAATTTGAGTATGTACTCCGACGACTCTGCGGCGACTAAATTAGAGCAATTTATTGCTGAGAATAAAGTGGTTATCTTTGATTCTGTTGATCATTCCTCTCAATCCAAAGTTGGGGCGCTGATTAATGAGCATTGCCAAGAGGGTCTGCATTTTTCTGTTTCTTCATCTGGCTTCGAAGATGCTGTTTATAGCCAAAATAAACTTGTCGAGAATATCAATATCACGCCTAAGTCTAGGATTTTGGCGCTATCCGGTAGTTGTTCTTCTATTACAAGTAGTCAAATTGATTATGCGTTGAGCCATGATTTTATTCCCGTTGAACTTGATATCGCCAGATTATTGATACTTGAAAACAGGTCTCAATATTTAGATGAGATCGTTCAAACTTGTATTGATTTACTTAGTAGTAATAAATCGCCTTTGGTGTATTCCGCTTTGGGTCCTCAGAAAAGCGGTTCAACGACCACTTCTCAAGACGGAGATCTACATTTTGATGAAATGCTTGGTAGTTTCCTTGGTGCTATTGCTTTAGCCGTTACAAAGACGGGTCTTATTGAGCGACTTGCTGTCGCAGGTGGTGATACCTCAGGTTACTGTATTCAAAGTTTAAACTTAGATGCTTTGACGTTTATTGCACCACTTTGCCCAGGTGTTCCTCTATGCAGAGCTCATGCTCAAGACAGTGATATAGATGGGGTAGAGGTGGCTCTTAAAGGTGGGCAAATGGGATCTGAAGATTTCTTTGTTCGATTATGCTCAGGTGGAGAGTAAATGATGGATAGATTTGAGGTTACGTACTTAATTCATAGTTTCATCAGTTTAGCTCAAGTTGCTGAGAAAATTTGTAATGATCAAACAACTGGAACTTTTACGAAAATTCCAGATATCTCAAGCGGTAATGTGGGATGCTTTTCGGCCGAAATTATTTCTGTAGAAGAAGATTTTGTTTCATCATTAAAGCAATATTGTGGCCGTGTGGTTATCTCTTACCCTATTGATTTATGCGGATATGACTTGTCTGCTATTTTCACTATTGCTTGTGGTGGGGTCTCTTCTATTAAGGTGATTGAACGTTTAAAAATAGAAGACATTCAATTCACCGATCAATTTGTTGCTCAATTTCAAGGTCCAAAATTTGGTATTGAAGGTACTTATCGTAAATTGGGAATGTCAGAAGGGCCAGTGATCGGTGGGATCTTAAAACCGAATATTGGTATTACGCCAGAAGACAGCGCAAATCTGGTTGCACAGCTTGTGGCTGCTGACATTGATTTCATCAAAGACGATGAGAAACTACAAAGTCCGCCATACTCTCATGTAAAAGATCGCATCGACGCTATTATGCCTGTTATTGATAATTGGCAGCAAAAAAGCGGTAAGAAAGTCATTTATGCATTTAACATTTGTCATTCAGATATTGGTGAAATTGAACGTAATCATGAGTATTTGAAAAGCAAAGGCGGTGATGCTGCTGTTATAAACGTCAATCAAATAGGTATTTGCGGTTTAGATTCAATTAATAAGTTTAGTGATGTTATTTTGCATGCTCATACTAATGGGCTGGCTTTTAATGAGCGCAGCGAATGGGGGATTTCTTTCAATGTTTGGCAAAAAGTTTGGCGTCTATTAGGCATAGATCACCTCCAAATTAATGGTATTGATGGGAAGTATTGGCAAGGTAATGATTCCGTGATGGAGGCTTATTATGCAATGACTCAACCTCTTGGCCATTTATCTGCAACTTTACCTGTTTTTTGCTCCGGTCAGTGGGGTGGTCAGGTGCCAGAAACCTACAATCGAACAGGTAAATCTACAGAACTAATGTATCTCGGCGGCGGTGGTATACATGGTCACCCATTGGGTGCTCAGGGTGGAGTAAAAGCCATTAGACAAGCTTGGGATTCCTGTATCTCAGATCAAAATATATATGATTATGCCGTGACTCATCCTGAGTTATCGCAGGCATTATCGTATTTTTCTCATAAAGCAAAACAATAAAAGTGGAGTAAGTATGACAACTATATCTTTAATCGGTGCAGGCGGAAAAATGGGCATGCGTTTGTCTAAAAACCTGCAAAATTCAGATTATAAGGTTAATCACGTTGAAATAAGCGAGCAAGGTCGTAAGAACCTAAAAGAGCAGCTTAATATTGATGCGATTGGCCCTGATCAGCAAAATTCTGCTTTAGAAGCATCTGATGCGGTTATTTTGGCTGTGCCGGATACTCTCATTGGAAAAATCAGTAGTCAGGTTTGTGAGCATTTGAAACCGGGGACTATGGTTGTGGTTCTTGATGCTGCTGCACCGTTTGCTGGTCATCTCCCTAAGCGTGATGATCTTGTGTACTTTGTGACTCATCCTTGCCATCCAGTCATTTTTAATAAAGAACTTAATCAAGATGCTTTAAATGACCACTTTGGTGGTTTACATGCAAAGCAAAGCGTTGTCTCAACTTTACTGCAAGGTCCTGATTCTGCATGGGAGCTTGGGGAAGATATTGCGAAGACTATCTATGCACCGATCAAAAATTCGTACCGTGTTACTTTGCATCAAATGGCAATGTTAGAGCCAGGTTTGTCTGAAACTGTTTGCGCAACTTTGTTGACTGCAATGCGTCAAGCTATGGATGAAGTGGTTGATGGTGGTGTTCCGTATGAATGTGCTCGTGATTTCCTTTTGGGCCATATGAACATTCTGTCAGCAGTTATTTTTGATGAAATTGATGGTCAATTTTCTGATGCTTGCAATAAAGCAATCGATAATGGTTTGGATAAGTTGCTCTACCCAGATTGGAAGAAAGTCTTCAATAAAGATGAACTCGCTCACAGTATTCAGTTAATCACTTAAGTAAATCTCAATTTATAAAATGATCATAAGCAATAACGTAAATTAAAGGAAACCCCAATGAATATAATAAAGACAAAAATAATTCAATGTGCTGCTTTAACTACTCTCGCCCTTTCTCCGTTGGCTCTAGAGGCTAAAACCATTAACCTCGCTTTTACCCAAACGATGGATTCACAATATGGTGCGGCCGGTAATGCTTTTAAATCAGAACTGGAAAAGCTAAGTGACCATAAAATTGAAGTCGATTTGAAACCTGCGGGTGCTTTGGGTGGTGAACGTGAAGTGGTTGAGAGTCTGCAGTTAGGCATTATTGAAATGACTATTTCTTCAACGGGGCCTTTAGGAAACTTTGATAAAGATGTTTATCTGTTTGATTTTCCTTATGTATTCGAAAGTTATGATCATGCGCATCGCGTACTAGATAGTCATATAGGGAAGGATATTCTTAACGGAATGTCAGAGCATCAGATTAAAGGTTTGGCTTGGGGGGAAAATGGATTCCGCCAGCTTACTTATAATGGTGACCCGATCTTGAAGCCTGAAGATCTTAAGGGTAAAAAGATCAGAACGATGGAAAACTGGGTTCATTTAGCGACATTTAATGCATTAGGTGCTTCGCCAATCCCAATGTCTTGGACGGAAGTATTCACTGCGCTTCAACAAGGAACGATTGATGGGCAAGAAAATCCGATCAATCTTGCGGTAACATCAAAGCTTTATGAAGTTCAAAAACAAGCCTCTATGACTCAGCACCTATATAGTCCAGCTGTTATTGCTATGTCTCAGGGATATTGGGATGGACTTAACTCAAATGAGCAAAAGTGGGTTCAGCAAGCGGCCGATGTTGCAGCTAAAGTGATGCGTCAGTCGCGCGAGAAACTTGAAAATGAAGCTTCTGATCAGCTGACTCAAAAAGGTATGACTATTCATAAAGTGGATATAGCACCTTTTGTAAAAGCTACCGAGGGTGTTCGTAATAAGATCGCCAAGGAAATGGAGTTTACTGAGAAACTAGCTGAAATAAAAAGCATGAAATAATAGGTTAAGAAGGCTGGTATGAAAGTATCAGCCTTCTTATTTGAGGATACGAAAATGGCAAAATTCATTATTAAATTTAGTCGATTCCTTAATAATTCTGCTTTAAATGTTTCTGCGGCTCTTATGGGGCTCATGGCTTTATTAGTGTTTTATCAAGTCATCACACGGTTTGTATTTGGTGCTCCATCAGCGTGGTCTGAAATCTCGGCTAGGGTGATGATGGTATGGATGGTTTATATTTCTATGGGGTGTGTATTTAGCCGTGGAAGTATGATCAGCATTACTTTTTTTGTGGAAGTCCTTCCAGATATCTTTGGTCTATGGGTAAAACGAGCGGTTACCATCATCGCGCTGATTTTTTTGGGCGTGTTGATATGGTATGGCTGGGATATTGCAGTAAGGGTGAAGAATCAGAATGTCGCTATGTTAAATATATCTGCATTTTGGCTTTATATTAGTATCCCTATTGGTGCTGTTCTAAGCATTCCGTCCTTACTTGAATGGCATATATTAAATGTCGAAAATAAACCTGAGCCTGCCGATCTTAAAATAACTAAAACCGCAGAGGTCTAGTCATGCCAACAGTCATTGTTTCGCTATTGCTTACATTCATTTCATTATCTGTACCTATTGCCGTCGCTATTGTTATTGCGTCAGCAGTAGGGCTTTATTTTTTCAGTAACCTCCCATTAATTATCATTCCACAGCGAATGTTTATTGGTTTAGATAGCTTTCCATTAATGGCAGTTCCTTTATTTATCCTCGCCGGAAATATTATGGGGCAAGGAGGGGTTTCAAAACGCTTGGTAACTTTTGCTAAATCTCTTGTGGGCAACCTTCAAGGCGGCCTAGCGATTTCTTGTGTTATCACCAGTATGATTTTTGCTGCCGTGTCTGGGTCGAGTGTTGCGACAGCATATGCTGTAGGAGCGATCTTACTTCCAGCAATGATAGCGCATGGTTATCCTAAACCTATGGCGACGGCGATTCAGGCGTCTTCTGCGAATTTGGGAATTGTTATTCCTCCATCTGTGCCATTAATTATGTATGGTGTTAGTACCAATACATCCATAGGTAAGCTCTTTCTTGCTGCAATAGGCCCAGGGCTGCTTATGGGCGTCGCTCTTATTATCATGGTTATTGTTTGGTGTATTGTGACTGGACATGGCAAAAATGATGCAAATGATCAACAGAGTTTACTTGCTTCATCAAAAGATGCCTTACTGGCTTTGCTAATGCCTACCATGATTCTTGGTGGAATTTATGGTGGTGTTTTCACTCCAACTGAAGCTTCAGCTATCGCTGTTATTTATGGTCTGATACTGGGCGTTTTTGTCTATAAAGAAATCTCGTTTAAAGATATACCAAGGATACTTAAAGGTTCTGTGGTATCAACGTCTTCTGTGATGCTAATTATTGCGGCAGCTTCATTGTTAAGTTTTCTTGTGAGTCGGTCCGATTTGCCTCAGCTACTTTCTACTTTTGCTACGGATAACTTTTCGACTAAGTTACAGTTTTTCTTAGCGGTTAATTTGTTGCTTTTAGTTGTTGGTATGTTTGTTGAAACATCTGCTTCGATTTTACTACTTGCACCTATACTTGCCCCCATTGCTATTATTTATGGTATTGATCCTGTTCATTTTGGTGTGGTGATGGTTGTAAACTTGGCCATAGGTATGTTTACCCCTCCACTTGGGGTAACCTTGTTTGCTGCGAGCCAAGTGGCTGAAATCCAGGTTGAAAAAGTCATATTAGCGACGTTGGTACCTTTAGGAACTTTGCTCTGCTGCTTGGTTCTTATTACAATATTTCCTTCGATTACACTATTTTGGGTGAATTCGTGATTATTTACTTAACTAGGGTGACCAAAGTTGATGAAAAAACAGCACCGCTATAAAGATATAGTTGATTACTTAAAAGATACTAATTTAACGACTGTTGATGAGCTTGTTCAGACTCTAAATGTTTCTCCTGCAACAGTAAGGAGAGATTTAATCGATCTAGAAAATCAGGGTGTTGTTAGAAGGACTCATGGTGGTGTCACTTTAAATAATTTTGTTGCGACACAGCTTTCTGTTCAAGAAAAAAACCAATTATTTAAGGCTGAAAAGGAAAGGATATCTAAAGCAGCAGCTGAGCGAGTTGAGTCTGGGAATTCTATTATTTTAGATGCCGGCACGACGACAATGGAAATTGCGAAAAATATCACACATCTTCCTCTCAGGGTTATCACCCCTGATTTAAGAATTGCGCTGTTTTTAAGTGAATTCAAACAGATTGAAGTAACCATGTTTGGTGGGGAGATTGATAATGCCAGCCAGTCTTGCGTTGGAGAGCATGCAAGAAGGCTACTTCAGTCTATTCATACGGATATTGCTTTTATAAGTAGTAACTTTTGGAGCTTTGAGCATGGTGTAACTACGCCAAAAGAAGCAAAAACAGCGCTTAAAGCCGATATGATGAAGTGTGCTGAAGAAAGTATTCTAGTGGCTGATAGCAGTAAATATAATAGCTTTTCTTTGTTTAAAGTGGCAGAACTTGATCAGTTTTCAGAAATATATACAGACAGTGAACTCAGCCAAGAGGCCAGAGAAAAGCTGATGAGTTTTAATGGTAAATTGCATATTTTGTGATGTTTTATTCATATATTTGAATATGTCAAAAAATACAACACTGGTATTTCCTAGATACTCAGAGGAAATATCAGTACTAAACAAAAAAATGTGATTTTTAACATCTACTAATCATGTTTCACGCAGTTTCCCCTGTTATCTTGATGGTTTCCTATCTAAATTCGATTTTATAAATGTTATTCTACTCACTAAGTAGCGTGAAAACTGGCTGTTTTCACGTTTTTTTGTGATTTTAATCTGGAATTTCTTGGTTTTGTGTCTTAAATAACATTAAGTTTAACAAAATAAATATATTTTTGTTAAATATAACTTTTAAAATGTTATTTTTGGGTTTATAACATACTCAAGAGGTTTGCTATCGAAGTGAGTGTTTATGAAGCGTGATGAACGTAGACAGCAAATTATCGATCTTCTTGTCGAAAATGGTGTTGTTGATCTAGAGGAGTTAGCGAAACGTTTTGCTGTTTCGAAGATGACAATTCACCGTGATTTAGACGAACTTGAAGCCGGCGGCTTACTGCGTAAAGTGCGAGGCGGTGCGACTATTGAAGCGGGCATGCAATTCGAAAGTGATTTTAGACTGCGTGAACGTCAGGGTAGTGAAGGTAAAGAACTTATGGCGTTAGAAGCATTGGAGCTAGTTGAGCCTGGGATGACAGTGATGGTCAACGATGGATCTATGGCTGCAATGTTGGGGAGCATGCTTCCTCGTAAAAAGCCACTGACAGTTATTACCAATAATGCTTCCATTTTGGAGGCATTAAAGTTTGAAAAGGGGATTGATCTTATTGCACTTGGTGGAATGTATTCTTCTAAGTTTAATGGTTACTTCGGCGTGTTGGCAGAGCAAAATTTAACTAGTTTGCGAGCGGATCTTGCTTTTTTATCGAGTCCTGCGGTATCTGGAAACCAAGTGTTTCATATGGATGCTGATGTGATCAGAGTAAAAAAAGCCATGATTAATGCGGCGGTTAAGACTTGCTTGTTGGTTAATCACACACGCTTTGATCGTGTTGCACTTCATGTACTGGCAAATCTTGATGATTTTGACTGGGTCATCACCGACCAAGTTCCAGAGCCAAACGTCCAACAGCAGTTGGTGGACGCTGGCATTCAGTTAACTATTGCGAGACCACTGGAAAATACATGACGGATAAAAAGCAATTTTGGGTTGGTACAAGTTGGAAAATGAATAAGACACTGGCAGAGGCACAAGCGTTTTCAGTCGCTTTACAGGTTGATGATGCTAATGCAGATGCCCATATTCAGAGATTTGTTATCCCTGCATTTACATGTGTACGTGAAGTAAAAGAAATACTTCGTGATACATCCGTAAAAGTAGGAGCCCAAAATATGCATTGGGCAGAACATGGAGCTTGGACAGGAGAAGTGTCTCCTCTAATGCTGAATGACTGTCACCTTGATATCGTTGAACTGGGTCACTCAGAACGACGAGAGTATTTTGGTGAAACCAATGAGACTGTTGGCCGTAAGGTCGAGTCTGCTATTCGTCATGGTTTAATTCCGCTTATCTGTGTTGGCGAAACATTGGCAGATAAAGAAAGTGGTCAGGCAGCTCATGTCTTAGCAAAAGAAGTGCGAGGTGCGTTGCAATTTCTGAGTGATGACCAGAAAGATGCGCCTATTTTGTTTGCTTATGAGCCTGTTTGGGCAATAGGTGAGCGAGGGATTCCAGCTTCTGCTGAGTATGCCGACGCAAGACAAGCTGAAATTCTGGATGTTGCCAAAAAAGTATTGGGACGCAAAGTTCCTTGTTTATATGGCGGCTCGGTGAACCCTAATAACTGTGAAGAACTTATAGCCTGCGAACACATTGATGGTTTATTTATTGGTCGATCCGCTTGGAGTGTTAGTGGATATATCGATATTTTAAATAAATGTGCCGCAGCCGTTCAAACGCAAATATAAAGCCGAGGATAGCATCATGAGAATTGCAATTGCTGGAGATAGTGCTGGCGAAGGGCTAGCAAAAATTTTAGCTGACCATCTTAAAGATCGTTACGATGTAGAGGAAGTTTCTCGTACTGACTCTGGAGAAGTTGAGCCGTTTTATGCCAATTTGTCTGATCGTGTCGCTAATGCAGTTTTAGAAGGAAAATACGATCGTGCCATTTTATGCTGTGGTACAGGAATTGGAGTGTGTATTGCAGCAAGTAAAGTGCCGGGTATTCGAGCCGCTCTCACTCATGACACTTATTCTGCAGAGCGCGCCGCACTTTCTAACAATGCACAAATTATTACTATGGGTGCACGTGTAATTGGGCAAGAGTTAGCGAAGTCCATTGCCGATGCGTTTTTGGTTCAAGTATTCGATGAAAATGGTCGCTCGGCAGATAATGTTAAAGCAATAAACTCTATTGATGAAAAATATCATGCTCGCCCGTAATTCATAGGTTTAGATTGTAAAATGGAGGTGTTGTGTTAACACGTAAGCAAAAATCAGAGATGATAGAAATTGTTCGGGACGTTGCCAAGGCAGAAATTTTGCCTAGGTTTAGAAGGCTCTCGGATGGTGCTGTGTCGTTCAAAACAAGTTTTGATGACCTTGTTACTGAAGCGGATGTTGCCTCTGAAAAAGCATTAACACAGCGCTTTCAAACGCTGTTGCCTCACGCTGTCATCATTGGTGAAGAAGCGGTTTCGGAAGATGAGTCATTATTAGATCAAATTGATACGAATGAACTGGTTGTTATCATCGACCCTATTGATGGGACATGGAATTTCGCTCATGGCTTATCAACCTTTGGTGTATTAATTGCAGCTATCTATCAAGGTGAAACCGTTTATGGCTTGTTGTATGACCCATTAAATGACGATTGGATTGAAACGAGTTTAGGTGAAGGCTCTTGGTTTGTTCGACCGGACCAATTGCCACGACGCTTAATGTTAAGTAATCAGCCTGTTGACTCTAAGTTGGTTGGATTTTTTTCGCCTTTTTTGTTTGAGGACAGTGCTGTGCGCGAGCGTGTTGCTATTCAGCAAGTTAATTATGCCCGTTCTTCCAATCTGCGTTGTTGTTGCCATGAATATCGAACAATGGTGCAGAACGGTGTTGATTTCTTTATTAGCCCTAAACCAAAAGTGTGGGATCATGCCGCAGGAATTCTTGCCTATCAGGAGTCGGGTGGCTATGTCTGTATGCTGGATGGAAGTTCTTATAAACCTACTGTTCGTAAAGGCGTGATTGTTGCTGGGCGAACAGAGGCGATTAAAGACCGTATCATGAAAGATTTTCAGTCTATCGACGTGATGTAGTAAGAGTAAAACAGGGTGAATACTTGTAATGCTTTGACTCATTCTGCTCCTTGAGAGTGGAGTGAGTTTTTTTAATATCTAATTCCAATCTAGGGTTATCTTTCAATGATGTCAGCATCATTCCAACCACCTACCTTCTAGTTACCCCAATAATTATCACAGCTGCTTAACCTTTGACATTGCTGTGGCGCGTCTTAGATAGAATGCAATTATGTAGATATTACAAGCAAAAGTTGAATCACCCACAATGCTTTTAGGGTGGCTATGTAGGAAAGGATAATTTTTTTCATTTTGTACGCGAGTAAAAAAAATATTGACTCGAGTAAATTTAAGGGGTAATTTTCTTCACATATCTACTATTAATTATTAATAGCTGGTTTGTGTTGGCGTGATACTTATAAAAATAAATGTACAGGAAAATCAAAATGAAAAACCTTAAACGTTTTACTGCAATTGCTGTCGCTCTTGCTTCCGCTTCTTTCAATCTTTATGCGAAAGATGAGCCTGTTGTTTGTGCTTCTCTTTTGACTCAATCCCATCCGTTTTATATCGCTTTAGGTAATGGCCTCAAAGAAGGTGCTAAGTTGCAACATATCAACTTAAAAGTTTCTGTGGCAAACCAAGATCTTGCTAAGCAAATTAACGATATAGAGGACTGCATTACTAAAAACGTAGATGCCATTGTCATATCTCCGGTGGACTCTAAGGGGATTCGTGGGCCGCTGAAAAAAGCTGAACGTGCAAATATCCCTGTCATTACTGTTGATATCGGTGCTGAAAATAGCAAGATTGTATCGCATATCGCGACGGATAATTACGGTGGCGGTGTCGTTGCAGGTAAGTTGGCAGTGAAACAGCTGGGTGGAAAAGGGCAGGTTGTTATGTTGTCTTATCCTGGTATTTCTTCCGTAGAAGCCAGATTGCAAGGTTTTCGTGATGCTGTAGCAGATACTGATATCAAAATCGTTGCGGTTCAACCAGGCAAAACTCGTGAAGAGTCTATGACATCAACTATTAACATGCTGCAAGCAAATCCTGATACGGATCTGATCTTTGCGTTTGGTGATGACATGATGATTGGTGCTGGTCTTGCGGTTACTAAGCAAAAATCCAAAGCAGTTGTTATTGGATTTGATGGTATGCCAGAGGGTATTAAAGCTGTCGACGAAAATGATCATATTATCGGTGTTGTGAAACAAGATGCTGATGCTATGGGTAAAACGGCAATGAAAGTCGTTGCAGATTATTTGAATGGCAAAGAAGTTAAGTCTGAATATCCGATTGTCCCTGTGCTGTATACAGGTAAGTAATTAACGGCGATAGAAATAGGGCTGATGTAGGCCCTATTTTTTGTTCTGGAGCTATTGATGTCGAAAGTATTACTAGAAACAGTCGGGTTGTGTAAGCATTTTGGCGACAACAAGGCTGTAGATGGGCTATCCATAAGGTTTCGAGCTGGAAAAGTGCATACTATTTTAGGTGAGAATGGTTGTGGTAAATCTACCACTCTTAAGATGCTGGCGGGCGTTCATCCACCTACATTTGGCAGTATTTTACGCAATGGTAAAAATGTTGAGTTTAAATCACCTAGAGATTCTCGAGACAATGGTATAGCTATTATTTTTCAAGAGCTTTCTTTGTGTAATAACCTCACAGTTGCAGAAAATATATTTGCAAATAATGAGCCTCATCGTTTTGGCGTGATCGATTCTAAAAAAATTATTTCCGATGCTAAAGGAATTCTTAATAAATATCACATACCAATATCGGCAGAAATAAAAGTGGGTTCTTTGTCAATGGCGCAGCGCCAGCTGGTAGAAATTGCCAAAGGCTTAAGTTATCCGTCTGATGTTGTTATTTTTGATGAGCCTACTTCCTCATTATCTGACTCTGAAGTCGAAATTCTATTCAATATAATTTCCGAACTGAAATCTGAAAACAAAGCCATTATTTATGTCAGCCATAAGATGGCTGAAATTATGCGTATTTCTGATGACATAACCGTTATGCGCGATGGGCAATATATAGACACAGTTGATAAAGCCGAGACATCAATTGACCCCCTTATTACCATGATGGTGGGTCGAGAGATGAGTGATATTTATCCATCAAAAAATGAATCAGCTTCAGAAATTGGTGACCTTGTCTTGAGTGTTAAATCTCTGACTAATCCTAATGCCTTTCATAATGTTAGCTTTGATCTTCATGCTGGTGAAGTGGTTGGTTTTTTTGGTTTAGTTGGTGCAGGACGATCAGATGTGATGAATGCTTTATTTGGCATGTTGCCATATGAAGGTGAAATTCTTATTAAAGGCAAAAAAGTAGCAATAGAAACCCCCATTATAGCGATCGAAAATGGTATTGCATTTGTTACTGAGAACCGGAAAGAAGAAGGCTTAGTGCTAGATCACAGTGTGCATATTAACTGTAATTTGGCGAGTTTTGAGCGAATAGCAACCCGTGGTCTGCTTAACGAGCAAGCAGAAGTTAGTCAAACCGAAGACAGTATTAAGCGGATGAATATTCGAGTACAGAATAGACACCAAAGTGTGGGGTCGCTGAGTGGCGGGAATCAGCAAAAAATCGTACTAGCTAAGTGGCTTGAAAGACAACCTGATATTTTGATCTTAGATGAGCCTACCCGTGGTGTAGATGTTGGTGCTAAATATGAAATCTATAGCATTATTCGCGAGCTGACGGAAAAAGGAACGGCTGTTATTTTGGTTTCATCTGAGTTACCTGAGGTGATGAATATGAGTGATCGATTATTTGTTATGAGAGAAAAGAAATTGGTTAAAGAGTTTAAAACGAAAGGGTTAACTCAGGATAAAGTAATGGTTTATGCAACGGGAGTTGATTCAAATGATTAAAAGTTTTTTTCGCGAATATGCTGGAATACTAGGTGGGTTATTAATTTTATGCTTGGTTTCTTCTTTTTTATCCGAATATTTTTGGTCAGTAAATAACGTTACAAATATTATTTTACAAACATCGATTGTTGCTATTGTTGCCTTTGGTATGACATATGCAATCTTACTTGCTGGAATTGATTTATCAGTTGGTTCTATTGTGGCACTAACGGGACTGGTTTTAGTAATAGGACTAACAAATGGTTTACCTTTTGGCCTGATGCTTCCAATAGCGCTTTTAGTCGCTGTCTTTTGTGGTTTTTCGAACGGGTTTATCACCACCTGGTTAGGTGTTCACCCTTTCATTGTCACCATGAGCTTTATGGGAATTTGGCGTGGCGTCGCAATGTTAACCAGTGATGGTCAAGCCGTCTCTCTTTATGATAATGCTCCTTTTGAATACATTTTTAACGGTTACCTTTTTGGTATCCCTTTTCCCATTATTATTTTGTTGTCGATGATAGCTCTGAATCATTTTGTCTTATCAAAGACAACTTTTGGGCGTCGAGTTTATATTGTCGGTGGTAATCCAGAAGCTGCCGCTTATTCAGGTATCAACGTATCTAAAACCACTATTTACTCATATATGATCACAGGATTAATGGCTGGTGTGGGTGGTGTTATGTTGGCCTCAAGAATGTTTTCTGCACAGCCAACAGCCGCAAATGGTATGGAGCTTGATGCCATTGCAGCTTGTGTGCTCGGCGGAACTTCTCTTACCGGTGGTAGGGGAACAATTATTGGCACTTTAATTGGCGCTTTGATTATCGCTGTGCTTAGTAATGTTATGAGCCTAATGAATGTCGATTTCTTTGTTTCTCTTATTGTTAAAGGTGTCGTGATATTGATCGCTGTAGGCATCGATGTTTATAAAAATAAGAGAAAAGCTGCTTAGTATTACTATTTGGTTAGGTTTTATAAATGATGATTATTTTTTTATGGTCATATTTTTCTACAGACCTAATAGAGATTTCTAAAAATATAACCATCCTTGAATATTTTATAATTTAAAGAATTTATATTGCTGTTTTATATTATCGGTAATGTATCCCTGCATAGGTAAAGTAATGAAAGAAGTAATCACTCTTGGTGAAATTCTTGTTGAAATAATGGCTAAAAAAACGAACCAGTTATTCATTGAAGCTGGTGAGTTTCTTGGACCTTATCCTAGTGGTGCACCTGCTATTTTTATCAATCAAGTAGCTAAAATGAAAGTTCCAGCTTCGATAATTGGCAGTGTTGGAGATGATGATTTTGGTAAAGTTTGTTTAAAGCGACTTATAGATAATGGTGTTAATACCAGTCTAATTGGGGTTAATAGTGAGCTTCCAACAGGAACAGCATTTGTTAGGTATCAAAGTAATGGTAGCCGCGATTTTATTTTTAATATTCGTCATAGTGCCTCTGCTGCTTTTGAGTTAACTGATATTGCGAAAGAGCGTCTTTCTACTTGTGCTGTTTTACATGTTATGGGGTCGTCTATTTTTTCGCATGATGTAATACATATGATGCGAGCAGCGATTGAAATCGTAAAAAATAATGGTGGGAAAATATCTTTCGATCCTAATGTACGTAAAGAATTGTTGGGTGATTCAGCCTTGTTTGCATTTTTTAAAGAAGTTTTAGCCAAAACAGATATATTTTTGCCTAGTGGTGAAGAGCTATTTGCTCTAACTAATAAACAAATTTTAGAGGATGCGGTCGAATCGGCACTTGAATTGGGTGTTAGTGAAATCGTATTAAAACAAGGATCTGATGGCTGTGCATTTTATAGTCATAATGACTATTTCTTTATGCCATCTTTTTCTGTTGAAGAAGTTGATGCGACTGGGGCTGGAGATACTTTCGGAGCTACTTATATTGCATGTCGTGAATTAGGTTATTCACCGGAAAAATCTCTTGGGCTTGCTAATGCAAGTGGAGCCATGGCTGTATCTCATTGGGGGCCAATGGAGGGAGCATCATCAGAAGAAGAGCTTAATAAGTTTATCGATACTTTCACTGAATCTTTAGAGGAAATATAAATGTCTTCAACAGAAATACTAAAAAATATCGTCGAGCTAAATCGCTCAGGTGAGCAGATAGGTATTTATTCCGTATGCTCAGCAAATCGTTTTGTTTTAGAAGCTGCTATGTTAGAGGCGAAAGAAAATAATTCTCCACTATTGATTGAGGCGACTTGTAATCAGGTAAATCAAGATGGTGGTTATACCAATATGACCCCTGCTGACTTTCAAGCTTATATTGCTGAGGTTGCTAAGTCCGTTGATTATGATACTAATCAGCTTATTCTTGGCGGAGACCATTTGGGCCCAAATCCCTGGAAGCATCTTTCTTCAGCTGATGCTATGGAAAAGGCAATGGTGCTTGTAGAGGCCTATGTTAAAGCTGGTTTTACTAAAATTCATTTAGATGCAAGTATGTCTTGTGCTGATGATGAGGTACCGTTGTCGTCGGAAACGATTGCTAAGCGTGCCGCTATTATGTGTCAGGCTGCTGAACGTGTCTCTTTAGCGCAACAGAAACCTTATTACGTAATAGGTACCGAGGTTCCTGTTCCTGGCGGTGCCCAAGAGGATTTAGAAGAACTTCAGGTGACCTCTACTATAGATTTGGCCGATACCATTCATACTCACCGCGTGCTTTTCTCTAATCTTGGTATTGACGATGCTTTTGATCGAGTGATTGGTGTTGTAGTGCAGCCAGGAGTGGAATTTGATCACTCAAGTGTAATTGAATATGACCCAGTAAAAGCAAAAGAATTAAAGTCTGTTATTCATCAGTTTTCCGGAATGGTTTTTGAAGCTCATTCAACGGATTATCAATCGCAATCTTGTTTGAGCCATCTAGTAAGAGATCATTTTGCGATTCTAAAAGTGGGTCCGGGATTAACATTCGCATTTCGCGAAGCGGTATTTGCCTTAAGTTATATTGAAGATGAATGGATTGAACCTGAAAAACGCTCCAATATTCGAGAAGTGTTGGAGCAAACCATGGTAAATAATCCTAAGTATTGGGAAGGTTACTATCATGGGAATGAGCAAGATAAAATGTTTGCTCGCAAGTTTAGTTTTAGTGATCGCTCTCGATACTACTGGAATCACACTGATATTGAGGCAAGCTTGAAGGTGTTGATTCAGAACTTGACGACATCTCCTGCTCCGTACCCATTGATTAGTCAGTATATGTCTGCGCAATATGTTGCATTAAGAAAAGGTGAGATAATTAATGATCCTGCCGTTTTTTTGCGGGAACGAATTCGTTCTGAGATAAAAATGTATGCTCAGGCATGTAATCAATTTTCAGTAATCTAGTTGTTGTTTTTGTGGGTATTATTTTATGAGAGGACTTTTGATTGAAAAAAGTTAATACAATGGAAGAGTTTGCTGCGCTAGCTGGAGTATCTCGTCCTACGGCCTCTAAATATTTTGAAAAAAAAGATGCCGTTAGTCCTCGATCAAGAATGAAAATTGAGGCAATGCTAAAAGAAGTGGATTACCGTCCAAATCTTTTAGCGTCGCGCTTAATGCGTAAAGATTCGAAGATAATAGGGGTGTTAATTCCTTCTTTAGGGGATCCTTTTTACGCCTCTATTGTACGCTCGATTGCCATGAACGCGTTGGTTTATGGCTACTCAGTGATGATTGAGTGTTCTTATGGTGATCCTGCTCTTGAGTCGAAGGCTATTGAAAACTTTCTTTCGGTGAAAGTGGCTGGAATTTGCTATGCGCCATCCGGGATTCGACAAGTTGAAAAAAAGCTTCATAGAATCCAGATGGAGTTGCCTTTGGTGTTTATTGATGCTGTTTTTGAAGGAGCCAATTACAGCGTCAGAAATAACAATAGGCAAACAATTGGTCTTATTACAGATTACATGCTTGGGGCGGGGCGACATCCCGCTTTTTTCCCTATGCCGAATGTAAATAGTAATGCTCAGGAACGTTTGGACGTGTACCTCGACACGATGAAAGCAAGTGATGAGTCGCCTATCGTCCTTCCTGTTGGGCAAAGTTTGCGTTGGGATTTTGAAGAGTGGGCGCGAGAAGAAGCCTTGCGTATGATTAGATCTAATCAATTGGATGGTGATGCCATTATATGTGCCAATGATCGGGTGGCATTTGGGGTTATTTCAGCAATGTTTTCAGAAGGTTTGATAACATTTAAGGATCAAAATGCCTTGAGTATTTCAATATCAGGTCATGATAATCAGCCTTTGAGTAAGTTTACTTGTCCACCATTAACGACGGTTGAACAGGATGTAGAAAACATAGGTAAATGTGCTATTGATATGATTATGAGCTTAATAGGTGTCATTTCAGATGAAATAGAGAATCATATCAAGCTGGACGGCCGATTGATTATTAGAGAGTCTGCTTGATCTTCTATATGGATTTAGTTCATTGTGTAGTGAAATAAGCTTTATAACTCATAGAGACTTCTTGAAGAAACTACATAGGTACTTATCGCGTTGCTGTTCAGGGAGGCTACTTACAGGGCATCCCTGCTTCTACTAGACAGAAAAAGGCTTGGTTGGTGACACTCCACTTGAATGCGAATGACGCTTTTTCTGCTTGTAGGACATATATGGACTTCTCTGGGGATGCAACAATAGCGTCCCTATTTTTTAATAAAGAATC
>TARA_R110002033_G_C3897409_1_pt1 | contig 69161 bp, 64 predicted proteins | sample TARA_R110002033 | Tara Oceans TARA_R110002033 (sample SAMEA4397051) | marine metagenome | biome: Polar Biome; feature: [SRF] surface water layer (ENVO:00010504); material: water (ENVO:00002006), including particulate matter (ENVO:01000060) such as... | depth 5 m
CGCTAACATTATGATCTATATTGAAATTTTGTGGGGATACCTCAGGATCAGGAGTGAATAAAAACAATCCATTAAATGATCGGTATCGACGCAAAGTTCAGCTTTTATACAGCGACTTTCTAACTGTTGCCCCATTTTAGAAGAGTATTTTATATGTCGGAAATGAACGAAGGGAACACAGAGTTTGATTTATTTATTGCCGATTTGAATGGCAATCTTCGAGGTAAGCGCATCCCTGCGAGTGGTTTAGACACTGTTATGGCCCAAGGCGTTAAATTGCCGCAATCGGTTATTGGCTTTGACAACTGGGGTGATGATGTTCTTACCAATGGTTTGGTTTTTGAAACCGGAGATACCGACGGCGTTTGTATGCCTGTTTATGATGAGCCGACTTCTGTTCCTTGGGCGGAATCGCCCCGTGACCAAGTGTTAGCCATGATGTTTAATATGGATGGCACACCTTTTTACCCTGATCCACGGCAAATCCTCGTGCGTATTGTTAATCGTTATAAAGCATTGGGTTTAACGCCAGTAGTGGCGACTGAGCTGGAGTTTTATTTATTGGATGGTGAATCTGAATTTAAACGTCGTCCAGAAGAGCCAATTATTAACGATGGAAATGGCCGAAGACTGAGCGAAACAGACTGTTATTCGATCGATGAAATGGATGGTTTGGAAGGCTTTTTTACCGAGGTTCGTGAGGCTTGCGAAGCCCAAGGAATCCCGGCTGATACGATAGTGTCAGAATTAGGCCCGGGACAGTTCGAAATTAATATGCAACACACCAATGACGCAGTATTATCCGCCGACCATGCGATCCTTTTTAAACGCTTGGTCAAAGGTGTTGCCCGTCGTCATGACTTGGGTTCCACCTTTATGGCTAAACCTTACGCCAATAAAAGCGGCAGTGGGATGCATGTGCATTTTAGTTTGCTGGATGAAACGGGCAAAAACGTATTTGATAACGGTGATGAAGATGGCTCTTTGCTGCTTCATCAAGCGGTGGCAGGTTTGTTGGATCACATGCCGGAATCTATGCTGGTATTTGCGCCACATATGAACTCTTATCGTCGTTTTCAAAATGGTGCTCATGCGCCAACTTTTGCAAGTTGGGGTTATGAGAACCGCACGGTTGCTGTACGCATACCGGAAAGCGAATGCGAGGCTCGTCGTATAGAGCATCGAGTCGCTGGTGCGGATGCGAACCCTTATCTTGTGTTGGCGGCAATATTGGGCGCGGCATTGCATGGTATAGAAGCCAAAATGTCACCGCCTGAGCCAATTATAGGGGACGCATACGCCGTTTATGAACGCTATGAAGCCTTGCCAAATCGTTGGGAATTGGCGACGGAAGCGTTTAAAGACAGTGCATTTATGTGTGAATATCTTGGTGACACCTTTGTCCGAGTGTTTAGTGCGGTGAAGGAGCAAGAGCAGGAAAAAATCTATGGGCGTATTTCAGATGTGGAATACGAAGCGTACTTATAAAGTTTAAACGTTGGCTTTGGTCAATGTTATTAGCTTATTTATTAGTTAATAGTGGGAGATCCCTAAATGAAAAACAAAACGCTTGGTTTTATGCTCGCATGTGCGGCTAGCTCTGCAACACTTCACGCACAAGACGTCGTTAATATTTACAACTGGTCTGACTATATGGCACCAGGTACTTTGGAGCAGTTTACCGCTGAAACTGGCATTAAAGTGAACTACGATGTGTACGACAGTAACGAAGCTCTAGAAGCCAAAATGATGGCTGGCGGTTCTGGTTACGATGTTGTTATGCCGTCGAACTCCTTTTTCGAACGCCAAGTAAAAGCGGGTGTTTATCAGACTATCAATAAGAGTAAGTTAAGCAACATTGGTAATTTGGATGGCACCTTACTTAAACAAATCGAAAAACACGATGCGGGCAACCAGCATAATATTCCTTACGCTTGGGGAACAATTGGTATTGGTTACAACACGCAAATGATCGAAGAGCGTTTGGGCACCAGTGATATCGATTCATGGGATATTTTATTCAATCCTGAGATCGCAGCTAAATTGAAAGACTGCGGTATTGCAGTGTTAGATTCACCTGCCGAAGTTATGTCTATCGCGAATAATTACCGTCAAGTTGATCCAAACACTGAAGATACGAAAGAATTGGAAGCATCGGCAAAATTGATGAGCCAAGCTCGTCCTTTCATTAAATATTTCCATTCTAGTACCTATATTTCTGATTTAGCGAATGGCGAGATTTGTGTTGCTATAGGTTACAACGGCGACATTCTTCAATCCCAAGGTCGAGCTGAAGAAGCCAATCAAGGTGTGGATATCAATTTCGTGATTCCGAAAGAAGGCACTTTGGTGTGGTTTGATTTGATGGCGATTCCTGCTGATGCACCACATCCAGCGGCGGCATTGGCATTTATTAATTATATCTTGCGCCCAGAAGTGGCTGCGTCGATTTCTAACTATGTGTATTATGCCGTGCCGAATAAAGCTGCTGAGCCATTGTTGGACGATGAAGTTGTTAACAACAAGGGTATTTATCCTACGCAAGCGGTGAAGGATAAGCTTTATGTACAAGTTGCTCATACGGCGCGTTTTGATCGTTCTTTGACTCGTGCATGGACAAATATCAAAACTGGTCGTTAATCGACGTATCGGCGGAGCTTTCTTGCTCCGCCATTTTTTCGCTCAATCATTTGGATAGGTCGTAGGTTATGTCTGCTTTTCCCAATACTTCTACTGTACAGACGCAATCTGTGCCGACATGGCGTCAAAAAGACGCTAAACCATTTGTGCAAATTGAACAAATCACCAAGCAATTTGGCCAGTTTACTGCGGTCAATTCGGTATCGCTTGATATTTATCGCAATGAACTTTTTTGTTTATTGGGTGGTTCAGGTTCAGGGAAAAGTACCTTGTTACGTATGTTGGCAGGATTCGAAGAGCCAACGTCCGGTCGTATTCTAATTGATGGCGTTGATATGACGGGAATTCCACCTTGGGAACGTCCGGTTAATATGATGTTTCAATCTTATGCCTTGTTCCCGCACTTATCGGTCGAAGCCAACGTGGCTTTCGGTTTGAAGCGTGAAGGATTAAAAAGCGCAGAAGTGAACAAGCGTGTTGCTGAAATCTTAGGCATGGTTCAGTTAGGTCATTTAGCGAAACGCAAACCTCACATGTTGTCTGGTGGTCAACGTCAACGTGTTGCCTTGGCTCGCTCCTTGGTAAAGCGTCCAAAACTCTTGCTGTTAGACGAGCCTTTGGGGGCTTTGGATAAAAAACTGCGTGAAGAAACTCAGTTTGAATTAATGCGCTTGCAGGATGAATTGGGTATTACCTTTATTGTTGTGACTCATGATCAAGAGGAAGCCATGACTTTGGCAACGCGTATTGGTGTGATGAACAATGGCGATATTGTGCAGACGGCAGAGCCTCACGAAGTGTATGAATACCCACAGAATCGATTTGTGGCTGAATTTATCGGTAATGTTAATTTGTTTGATGGCACTGTGATTGATGACGAACGCGATACGACATCGATGCGTAGTGCCGATATCGATGGATTATTGCAAGTTGATCATGGCATCAGCTGTGCGCCGAACCAAGATGTGAGCGTGGCGATTCGTCCTGAAAAAATCCGTATTAGTCGTGAGCCAATCGACTTAGAAGTAAATGCGACAACCGGTGTGATTTCGGATGTGGCTTATATGGGCAGCCAGTCGATATTCAAAGTTCGGCTTAATTCCGGCAAAGAAATTCGTATTACTCAGCCCAATGTGTCTCGCGAAATGGGCAACCGTTTAACTTGGGAAGATCGCGTTTTTCTCTCTTGGGACGCGGATAGCTGCGTTGTGTTAGTAGCATGATGCTGAGTAAGCTGCGTTTGGGGCGAACGGCGGTTATTCTGGTGCCAATGTTGTGGTTGGCAGCGTTTTTCTTTATTCCTTTTTTGGTGGTTTTCAAGATATCTCTAGCCGAAGCCATGATTGCGGTGCCGCCGTATTCACCTTTGCTGCAATGGGATTCGAGTAATGCTTATCTCACGTTTAAAGTGACGTTTGGCAATTACCTGTATTTGTTCGAATCACGATTTTATTTGGATGCGTATTTAAGCTCGTTAAAAATAGCGGCCATATCGACGTTTTTTGCTTTGCTAATTGGTTTTCCGATTGCCTATTTGATTGCTCGCAGTCGTCCTACTATGCGGACGATTTTGCTCGCCTTGGTCATTTTGCCTTTTTGGACGTCTTTTCTATTGCGTGTTTACGCTTGGATGGCGTTGCTGAAAAAGAATGGCTTGGTTAACGATTTCTTATTGGCAACGGGCATTATTGATCAGCCAATACAAATTCTGCAGACCGACTTTGCCGTTTATCTTGGCATTGTTTATACCTATTTGCCGTTTATGATTTTGCCTTTGTATACCACTCTGGAAAAAATGGATTTAAACCTTCTGGATGCGGCGCAAGATTTAGGTGCGAAGCCTTATCAGTCATTCTTCTTGGTGACCTTGCCATTGGCGAAGCCGGGAATTATTGCTGGCTGTTTGTTAGTGTTTATTCCAGCGGTTGGGGAATATGTGATTCCGGCTTTGTTGGGTGGATCGGATACCTTGATGATTGGTCGTGTGTTGTGGGATGAGTTCTTCTTAAATCGTGATTGGCCTTTGGCATCTGCCGTGGCGGTGGTCATGCTGATTGTGTTGGTTGGGCCAATTATGTTTATGCGAAACAGCAATAAGGAGGCCGAATGAAACAGGGCAGTTCAGTAGCTTTAAAAGTGATGGCTGGTGCGGGCTTTGTGTTTCTGTATGCGCCGATTATTGCCTTGATTGTGTATAGCTTTAATGAATCCAAACTGGTCACAGTGTGGGGCGGTTGGTCGTTAAAATGGTACGTTGAATTGTTCCGTAACGAGCAAATTATGAGTGCGGCGTGGGTCAGTTTGAAGATTGCTTTTATCAGTGCGACCTTGGCGTCTGTGTTGGGTACCTTGGCAGGTTTTGTCCTGAGTCGAATGCGTAAGTTTGCTGGCAAAGCCATGCTAACAGGCTGGGTGACGGCACCTTTGGTGATGCCAGAAGTGATCACAGGCTTGTCTTTGCTGTTGTTGTTTGTGTCTTTGGAAAGCATGTTCGGCTGGCCTGCTGGTCGTGGTGTAACCACCATAGTGATTGCTCATACAACCTTTTGTTTGGCCTATGTCGCTGTAGTAGTGCAATCTCGGCTGGCTTCATTAGATGAGACATTAGAAGAAGCGGCGATGGATTTGGGCGCCAAACCTACATCTTTGTTCTTTTTGATTACTTTGCCTTTGATTGCACCCGCGATTATTTCTGGTTGGTTGTTGTCCTTTACCTTGTCATTGGACGATTTAGTGATCGCTAGTTTTGTTTCTGGCCCGGGTAACAGCACCTTGCCAATGGTGATTTTTTCGAAAGTCCGTTTAGGCGTGACTCCAGAAGTGAATGCTTTGGCAACCTTGATGATAGTGACGGTGTCGATTGCGGTGATCGCGGCGATTGTGATTATGCATAGACAGAATCGCTTTAAAGATGCGAATAAATAGTGCTGCTTATTGAAAAACATTTTAAGGATAAATGAATGAAGATCGGTATTCTTGCTGCAGGTATTACACCTGATTCTTTACTGGGTGAGTTCCCAACCTACGCCAATATGTTTGCCGAACAGCTTGGGAAAATGCAAAAGGATTTTTCCTTTGTCACTTATGACGTGCGTTTGAATGAGTTCCCAAGTCATGCGGAAGAATGTGATGCTTGGTTGATTACCGGATCTAAAGCCGATGCATATTCTGATGAGCCTTGGATTCTGCGTTTGTGCGCTTTGATCAAAGATATCGATCAGTTACAGCGTCCTTTAGTCGGCATATGTTTTGGCCATCAAGTCATTGCTCGTGCATTGGGCGGACGCGTTGAAAAATTCCAAGGTGGCTGGGGCGTAGGTATTCATCAATATGATGTATGTGGGTCTTTGCCAGTGCTTCCAGAGGCTAAAGAGCTTGCCTTGTGTGCCTTCCATCAGGATCAGGTCGTTGAAAAGCCTGCGCGTGCGCGAGTGATTTTACGTTCAGAGTTTTGTGAAAATGCAGGCTTGCTTTATGAAGATCATATTTTGACTTTTCAGGGACATCCTGAGTTTTCCAAAGTGTATGAAAAAGCCTTGGTCAATTTATACGATGGTAAGCAACTTACCCAAGAACAAGCCAAGACTGCTTTAAGCTCTCTTGAAAATAGCGACATTCACTCTAATCAAATGATGTCGTGGATTGGTTTGTTTTTAAAGAAAGAGTCTTAAAAAATAAAGACTCTTTGTGAAACGGCCTTTGTATTTTGTTAGGGTAATCGATCCAGCATAGAGTAATACAACATCCCAGCTACTAACCCCGGCCAACGCAGTAATGTACCGCCGGGGAAGTCTTTTATAGGTAAACGCTCAAAGGCGTCTATGCCTTCTAGAGAACCTTGTACCGCTTTTGCAAAAATAGCGCCTGCGTAAGTCGCCAGCGCCACGCCATGACCAGAATAACCTTGTGCGACAAAGATGTTTTGTTCTTGTCGAGCAATGTGCGGCATGCGATTTAGCGTGATGGCTAAAGTGCCACCCCAAGCGTAATCAATCTTGTGAGAAGCCAGTTCTGGATAAATTTCAATCATGTGCTTTTTCACAAAGCTCGCGATATCTTTGGGGAAATGTTGGCTGTAGTTTTCACCGCCGCCCCAAAGCAAACGTTGGTCAGCAGACAGGCGGAAATAATTCACCACAAATTTGGAATCAGCCACTGCGACTCGTTCAGCATTGATGCGATTTGCCTGCTCATCACTCAAGGGTTCCGTGGCAATAATGAAGTTATTAATCGGCATGATTTTTTTCGCCGCTGCGCCATTAAGTTTGCCCAAATAACCATTGCAAGCGAATAGCAGGTAGCGACAACGTATCTTGCCTTTTTCGGTAATAACCTCCGGTTTCTCACCCGGTTTATAAGAGATGACAGTGGAGTTTTCGTAAAGAGTGGCGCCATGAGCAGTTGCCGATTGCGCCATGCCTAAGACGAAGTTAAGCGGATGAATGTGCGCGCCTTCTCGATAAAACTCGCCACCAAAATAACGATCCGTGCCGAGCTTTTTAGCAACCTCGTCAGCGGTTAGATAGTCGACTGCGCTGTAGCCTAATGTATTGCGTTTGTATTCCACGGATTCTTTAATTTCGTCACCATGACGGCGTTTGCTGGCGACGTGTAAAACGCCTGCAGTCAAGTCGCAATCTATGTTGTAGCGCTTAACAAGTTCTTTCACTAAAGCAACCGAGTCCACCGAGCTTTGCCATAGCAAATCGGCGGTGTCTTTGCCGACTTGCTTTATCATGTCTTCGTGGCCCATGTTATGGCCTTGGCAGATCTGACCACCATTACGACCAGACGCTCCCCAGCCAATTTTATTGGCTTCGACTAAACTTACTTTAAAGCCAGCTTCTGCTAAATGCAGAGCGGCAGAAACGCCAGTAAAACCACCACCAATAATACAAATATCGGTTTCTTGTTCGCCTGTTAGGCTTGGGTAATCTGTCTGTATATTCGCTGTTGCAGCGTAGTAGGATGCTTCGTGAGTATTCACTTGGTGAGTCCTTTGAAAACAGATAGCAACGAAAGGTTGGTATCGAATTAGATGATGGTTTTATTTTGACCCATTCTGGCAAAAGCAGTTGCTTTAGTCGATCAACTAAAATATGTTCAAAGCCAAATTATCAACTAATTTAGTGATCATAGTAAACAAATAGACTGTATCCGCAATAGGCATTTTTTTAGCCGTTTTAATAAAGAAATTCGTTGGCACAAGGTGGGTTATGACAGAGTTTGAAGCTTTTTTGAAAGAACATTCAATAACGGAAGTCGAGTCAACGTTGGCAGACATGACGGGCAACGCTCGTGGTAAATTTTATCCAACGTATAAATTCTTGGCAGAACTATTTGGGCGTATTCCAGAGACTATTCTCGTGCAAAGTGTCACCGGTGATTGGGCTGACAATCACTACGAGCTGGTGGATGCGAGCGACCGAGACATGGAGCTTCACCCTGATCCGAACACCTTCCGATTAGTGCCTTGGGCTGATGAACCGACGGCGCAAATTATCAATGATTGTTACGATAAAAGCGGCCAGCTGCATCCATTATCTAGTCGAACGATTCTACGTAATATTCTTGCTTTGTATGCGAAAGAAGGTATCACGCCAGTGATTGCCCCAGAAGTAGAGTTTTATCTGATTGATCCAAACACCGATCCGGATTATGAGTTAAAACCCGCAGTAGGGCGCTCTGGCAAACGAGAGACTTCACGTCGTTCTTACAGTATCGATGCGGTGAACGAATTCAACCCAGTGATTGATACACTTTACAGCTATTGCGAAGCACAAGGTTTGGATGTGGACACCTTGATCCACGAGTCTGGTGCAGCACAGATGGAAATCAACTTTATTCATGGTGATCCGTTAGACTTGGCCGATCAGGTATTTGTCTTTAAACGTACTTTGCGTGAGGCGGCAATGAAGCATGGCATGTACGCGACGTTTATGGCCAAACCTATGCAACATGAGCCGGGCAGTGCGATGCATATTCACCAGAGTTTGGTAGACAGCAAAACAGGTAAAAACTTGTTTGATGACAACGGCAGCCCAAGTGAACTGTTTTATAACTACTTGGGTGGACTGCAAAAGTACACGCCAAGTGCGATCAGTTTTTTTGCCCCAAACGTCAACTCTTATCGTCGTTTCTCTCCAGATATGGCGGCTCCAATCAATATGCAATGGGGATTTGATAACCGTACTGCAGGACTACGAGTTCCGTTTTCACCACCTGAGGCGACGCGCATTGAAAACCGTTTTCCAGGTGCGGATTGCAACCCTTACTTGGGCATCGCTGCGACATTGGCTTGTGGTTATCTTGGCATTAAAGAGAAATTGCATCCAACCGACCCAGTGGAAGGTAAAAAGCCACCTTCTGAAGAAGTTGAAATTGCTCGTACTCTTGAAGAAGGTTTGCGCCTTTTGGAAGAGTGCCAGCCGCTTTGCGACATCATGGGCGAACACTTCGTCAAAGCCTACATGGGCGTAAAGCGTAGCGAATTTGAAACCTTCAACCGAGTTATCAGCTCGTGGGAACGAGAACATCTATTGCTGAACGTTTGATGTTTTAGGATGTGACAATCAAAACTAAAAAGGCCAGACGTTTCCATCTGGCCTTTTTATTTATCCGCATTTCAATTTGGGCTTATCTCTCTATTTGGTCTTATCTAAAGAAAATCGCTAAGCCGCGGCTTCTTCGCGTCCAAAGTGTTTACCAAGTAGAGCGTGGTAAAAGTTATGGTCGTTGAGGATGCCGACGGATTTACCCGCTTCTTCCAGCACCATGAAGTGGTTGGAGTGATAGCGCAGCTCTACCGCATGGCGCATGGCGATGTTGGCAGGCACGATAAAGACAGTGTTATCAGGTACGTTGGCAAAGATGGTTTCTGGTGTCCAGCGAGCCGTTGGAATGTCGCCTCTTGGCCCTTGCACAGAAATCAGTTTGCCGTTTTCAAGTTTCATTCTAATGTCGTCATTGATAACAATATGGTCGTCTTGTACTGCTAATTCAGCCAATGGTGTCATTAGCGAGCTACCGCGTAGTACGTTCAGGGGGTTGGTGTGAGCAACGAACTTCTCTACGTACTCTGTAGCAGGATTTAGGACGATTTGCTCAGGAGCGTCTTCCTGAATGATTCTCGCAGATTCCATGATCGCAATCTTGGTGCCGATTTTCAGTGCTTCATCTAAATCGTGACTAACGAAAATAATGGTTTTATTTAAGCGTCTTTGCAGCTCAATAAGCTCGTCTTGCAGTTGTGAGCGGATTAATGGATCGAGCGCAGAGAAAGGTTCATCCATGAGTAAAACATCTGTATCCATGGCAAAGGCTCTTGCTAAACCAACACGTTGGCGCATACCGCCAGACAATTCGTCAGGCTTTTTATTCGCCCATTTGTCTAGGCTGACCATTTTTAGCTGCTCGCGTGCTTTTTTAAGACGCTCGGCTTTTGGCATGCCTTGCATTTCTAAACCAAAGGCGACATTTTCAAGTACGGTTAACCAAGGCATTAAGGCAAAGCTTTGAAACACCATGGATACGCGACGAGTACGCATGTGACGTAATTTTGCGTCGTCACATTTGGCCATATCGACCATTTTTTCGCCATCTCTTACAAGACAACGGCCTCGGGCTATTTTATTTAAACCATTGACGGCGCGCAGTAGGGTTGATTTGCCAGACCCAGATAGTCCCATCAATACGCAGATTTCACCTTCGTTGACTTCAATGTTGGCGTTCTGCACACCCACTACGTCGCCAGTCATACCAAGTATTTGATCACGAGTATGACCTTTGTCCATAAGAGGGAGTGTTTTTGCTTTATTGTCACCGAAGACAATGTCGACGTTTTCAATTGTTACAACAGACATAAATTACCCCGCGTTCTTAGATGATGGCGACTTACAAATACGGTCTAGCATGATGGCAACCAATACAATGGCAACACCTGCTTCAAACCCTTGGGAAATGTTTACCGTATTTAGTGCTCTGATAACTGGTTTCCCTAAGCCATCCGCTCCAACTAAGGCTGCAACCACCACCATGGATAAAGACAACATAATACATTGTGTGACACCTGCCATGATGTTTGGCATGGCAGCTGGTAACTCAACTTTATAGAGCAGTTTTGATTTTGTGCAACCAAATGCTAAGCCGGCTTCGATAAGCTCATTGGGTACCTTGCTAACGCCTAAGTAGGTCAAGCGAATTGGCGCGGCAATAGCAAAGATAATGGTCGATATCAAACCTGGTACGTAACCTAGACCAAATAGAATGAGCGTTGGAATAAGATAAACAAAGGTTGGAATGGTCTGCATCAAATCCAAAATTGGACGCAACATGGTGTATAGCCATGGCCGATGAGCGGCCGCAATGCCAATAGGAACACCAATTAATACACTTATTGCTGTTGCCGATACGACAAGCACTAGGGTTTGGATAGTTTCCACCCAATAACCCATATTAATAATCAGTAATAGGGACAGAGTTATAAAAATAAGTAAGCCAATGCTGCGATGTAGGAACCAAACACCAACTAAAATAATGGCAATAACAGCGAACGGATGAATGGAATCAATCGCGTCGACCATTGTAACTATCATTGTTTCTAATGTTATAGAGACTAGATCAAAAAAACCGGAAGCCGCAGTAACCAGCCAATCGACAAAGTTTTCCATCCAAGCGCCAAGAGGGATTTTATTATCCGTCAGCCAATTCATATATGTGTTCTCCCGATAGTTCGATGATGCGCCCTCAACGGTGTGTTGTTAAGGGAGCTGTGATGTGCAAATGATGTATTACAGACCTAGGTGTGATTTCACAGCGCTTAGGCCGTTATCACCGGATTTAGTGGTTACACCTTTAAGCCAAGCATCTAGAACTTCAGGGTTCGCTTTTAGCCATTCTTTTGCTGCGATATTTGGTTTTTTGCCTTCATCAAGAATGGCACCCATGATTTGGTTTTCCATCGGCAAAGAGAATTTTAGGTTTGTGATGAGCTTGCCAACGTTAGGGCATTGTTGGATGTAGCCTTTACGAACGTTGGTGTGTACGTCGGCACCACCGTAGTTAGGGCCGAAGTAATCGTCTCCGCCAGAAAGGTACTCCATTTTAAAGTTGGCGTTCATTGGATGAGGTGCCCAACCTAGGAAGGCAATCCATTTGTTGCGGCGGGTATTACGGCTAACTTGAGATAACATGCCAGCTTCGCTGGATTCAACTAATTGGAAGTTGCCAAGATCAAAGGCATTCGAATCAATCATGCCTTGGATAATGCGGTTGCCATCATTGCCAGGCTCGATACCGTAAATGCGACCGGCAAATTCTTTGCGGTGTTTTGCAATGTCTGAAAAGTCTGTGACACCAGAATCAAAGGCGTCTTTACTAACCGCTAGTGTGTATTTTGCACCGACTAGGTTTGCACCAAGATCTTCAACAGTGCCTGCTTTTAGGTAAGGATCGATGTCTGCCTGCATGGTCGGCATCCAGTTGCCTAGAAAGACATCTATATCGCCATTTGCTAGCGAAGTGTAAGTAACAGGAACAGATAACAATTGTGTTTTGGTTTCGTAGCCTAGGCCTTCGACGATTTCGCTGGTGACTGCAGTGGTGGCGGTGATATCCGTCCAGCCTACATCTGAAAAGCGGACCATTGAACAATCTGCTGCCATAGTTAGACCTGAAACACTCGCCATACTAACGGCTATTGCGGTCTTCTTTGCCTTATTTAACATACCCTTACCTCTTTTCTATTGAACTCAAAATCTATGAGCGAATACAGTGCCGAGTGCTGGCACTGAACGTGAACTCCTAAAACATTGGCAGCGTATTTCGTCGGCTACCTAAAAAATAATATATGTTGATGATTCTGTTTCTTGGTGTGTTTAGGTTCGATCCTGAAACACGAGATCCAAGTAATCTTGTATTTGCTGCGCAGACTCTTTTTTGTTGATGCCGCCTGCTAATGATCCGCGTAGCCACATACCATCGATAAGCGCTGCGACGGTGAGCGCGATACTACGGGCTTTTTCAATCTCAAATTCTTCTTTTAGTACACACACCAGCGATGTTTTTAAGCGCTTAGAGTAGACATTTTGTAATCGATACAAAGAGGGTGTATGCATGGCTGATGCCCAAAATCCCATCCAAGCTTTGACGACTTGGGGATGTGTTTGGGATTGGCTAAAACTGGCTTTTACGATGGCCATTACTTTATGTTTAGCTGATTTATTTTTCGTTTTTATGACTTCTTTGGATAAAACTTCAAAAAATTCACGAATCAGGCTTCTCATAGTTGCTTCATATAAGCCATTTTTGCCACCAAAGTAGTGGTTTATGATGGCTGGAGATACGCCAGCTTTTTTACCAATAACACTGACTGTTGCCCCCGCAAAACCGTATTTGTCTATGGCTTTTATTGCGGCCTCGATAAGCTGAGGTTTACGTATTTCAGGCATTCCAACTTTTGGCATTCTGGATCCTTTTTTATTAAACAGCCGTTTAATGAAAACTATACTAGGCTGATTGTGCAATTTAGGTCAACCCTTGACAAATCAAAAACTTAGTTCTCTAAGTAATTTAACTATATGATTTTTAAGGGTTAATTGGCTTTTTAAATTTTTTTTGGTCTTTTTTGAGAACTATTGTGTCGGTTTAAGATAAGAAATGAGGATTTTTTTGCTTATATCTTACTTAAAAGGCTATCACAACCTTGCTCTTTTTCATTTTCCTTAGCGACTATTATGGCTGGAGTTTTCGGCCAGAGTTGTGTTAATTATAAAGCTAAATCAAAGATTGGAGTGTTATTTAATGGATGTCTCTTTTTCGGTATTTGATACTCTAATAGACAGATCAAATATGAGCAGCGATAAGTGGTCTAAATACCCTGGAAGTGTTATTCCTATGTGGATAGCAGACATGGATTTTGATTCGCCAGATTGTATTAAAAAAGCTTTAAATCAACGAGTTAATGAAGGCGTTTACGGTTATACCCATACGCCAAAAGCCTTAGTTAAAGCGATTAAGTCACACTTGTCTACTCGCTATGATTGGGATGTTTCTGGTGCGCATTTGGTGCATTTACCTGGGCTAGTTTGTGCCTTGCATTTGAGTGTTCGTGTCTTCTCAAACGAAGGGGATGGCATCGTAGTTCCTGGTCCGGTCTATTATCATTTGACCAAAGCTCCATTAGCATCAGGACGTGATTTATTAAATGTGGATATTGTCATTCAAAATGGCCGCTGGGTGCCCGATATGGCGCAATTTGAAGTAGCTTGCGCTAATCCAAAAAGCAAGATGATTCTTCTATGTAACCCTCACAATCCGGGTGGAACCGTCTATACCAAAGAAGAGTTGTTAAGCATTCATGCATTGGCTGAAAAGTATGATCTGGTCGTTGTTAGTGATGAAATTCACTGTGATTTGATTTTAGACGATTTACCTCATGTGCCATTTGCCAGTTTGAATGACGACGCAGCCAATCGAACTATTACCTTAATGGCGCCGAGTAAAACCTTTAACATTGCGGGGCTAGGTTATGCTTTTGCTGTTATTGAAAATGCCAAATTACGTCAAGCATTTAATCAAGAAAGAGCAGGCTTAATACCGTCACCTAATATGTTAAGTTTAGCGGCTACTATTGCAGCTTATGAAGAAGGCCAAGAGTGGCATAAAGAGCTATTAGTGTATTTGAAAAGCAACCGAGATTTATTAGCCAAAAGGATTGCTGCAACACCCCTTGAAATGGTGCATTTAGAGGCGACGTATCTTGCTTGGATCGACGTTTCTGCCTTGTCTCTTGATAACCCGTATCAATTTTTTGTGGATGCAGGCGTTGGTGTTTCTGATGGTAAAGATTTTGGCAATCCTAACTATGTTCGCCTAAACTTTGGTTGTCCCCAATTTATTCTCGACCAAGCGATGACTCGTATTGAAGAGGCGTTGATAAAGCATAAGTTTATGTGATTTTTCGTTTTAATATCTATCAAGTCAGTGAGATCGAGCTCTGTTTACTATGTATCTAAAGGAGCAGTTCTTATGTTGACGTTAGTATCGAATGATTTTGTTAGTCGTTATGTCCAGCAAACGCCACTCGCTATGCGAGAAGATTTGCTGGAAATAATTCAAATGATGGCGTTAATTGCGCCTGAGGCTGAGTTGGTAAGTGACTTGGGTATTCCTTATTTTCAGCAAAATGCCAGCTGGATTTATGGTGTGGCAGCGCGTGAAGATCATTTGTGTGTGTATTTTTCCGATTTGAGTGTGCTGCACTCTTTTGCAAGCCGTTTGCCTCATGCTCAATTTGGTGACGATTGCCTTATTATTCATCGTTTAGATGAGATTAATCTGAATGTTTTTATGGAACTTCTTGGACAAATCAAAGTCCATTTTTTACTGAACCATAGAGAACCACCTGAACTGGTTCAATAACAGAGATATATATTATTATTTGATATATAAGGTTTTTTTAATTTAGGCTGTCTGCTAAATGATAGATTTCACTGTTCGTATAGGTGTTTTTGTTCTGGTCTTTAGCTCGCTGATTTTTTGGCAATGGAATTGGCCCAGAGGGGCGCTGTTGCAGTGGCGGCAACGTTGGCGTCATAACTTTTCTTTGTTAGTCATCGGAGCGATTAGCGTTCGAGTTATTCAGCCATTATTACTGTCTATCGTCGCAATATTTAGTCAAAATTTTGGTTTGTTCTCGGTCTTGAGTTTGCCTTTCTGGGCGGTTTTTTTGCTGAGTATTTTATTACTAGATTGCCTTATTTATTGGCAACATAGACTATTTCATCGTGTTCCTTTCTTATGGCGTATTCACCAAGTTCACCATTCTGATCCTGAGTTAGATGTGAGTTCTGCGGTACGTTTTCATCCTATCGAAATTATATTGTCTCTTTTTATTAAGGCTTTAGCCGTTTGGTTATTAGGTATTCCTGTGGAGGCTGTGTTGGTGTTTGATATATTATTGAATGCATCTGCTATGTTTAACCACACTAATGCAAGATTGCCTGTTAATATCGAAACATGGGTCAAGAAGCTGGTAGTCACTCCAGATATGCATCGCATACATCATTCAAGGGTAAGTCTGGAAGCGAACAGTAATTACGGTTTTTTCCTGAGTATTTGGGATGCGTTTTTTAAGACTAAAAGAAATGATGCATTAGAGGGAGATGAACATTTAAAAATTGGATTGCCTGGTACGGTGACGTATCAACCAAGATCGTTAAAGGAAGTATTGGTGATGCCTTTTAAGTTATTAAGAAGGCTTCGTTAAAGACGAATTGAAGAAGCAGTTAGGAAAAACTATGAGTTATCACGAAGTAAATTTTATCGAAATGCGTGTTATTGGTTGTCTTATGGAGAAAGAGATTACCACGCCAGATCAATATCCTCTTAGTTTGAATGCCCTCGTTAATGCCTGTAATCAAAAGTCCAATCGTGAGCCTGTGACTCAGTTGTCAGAGCTTGAAGTTCAAGACGCGGTTGATGCTTTGGTTGGGCGTGGCTTGGTGACTGAAATCAATGCATCCCACAGTCGCGTTAGCAAATATCAGCACAGGTTTTGTAATACGGAGTTTTCCGATTTGCAATTGTCGCCAGCGGAAACGGCTATTATCTGCCTGATGTTTGTACGTGGTGCTCAAACGCCAGGAGAGCTTCGCTCACGCAGTGGTCGTCTGCATAGCTTTCAATCACGCGATGAAGTTGAATTGGCTTTGCAGTCGCTACAGACGAAAACTGGCGGCCCTTATGTTTGCCTGTTACCAAGAGAGCCGGGTAAGCGCGAGCAGCGTTACCAAGAGTGTTTCTGTTCCGAATCAGATCGACCCGCGGCCTCTTTTTCTTCTGATACAAGCGGTGAATACACGCAACAACTTGAAGCCAAAGTTAAAGAGCTAGAAGCACAAGTTGAAAAATTAAATGAACGCATTCAAGAACTTGAAAATGCCAGTGGACTATAGTCTTCTTTGACGTCAAACTTAGCGAGATATTTGCACGACTACTGTGCTTGCCAATACTTTGTTAAAAACAGACTCGAAATGCTCATTTATAAATCATAAACTCTGCTTTCTCGTCTCTTTTTGCCTCGTCTTGGTTTCGCTCGTAACGTCGTGCAAAGGTCTCTTACGTGCGTTTTTTAGTGTCGCTATTTTTAACACTAATAAGTTGTTGGCGTTAATGCTTTGATTAAGTCTATGGGGAGAATCCTATGAAGAAGGTACGCTGGGGTATTATTGGAACAGGTCAAATCGCGCATTTATTTGCCAGTGATTTTTGTCATGTCAAAGCGGGCGAACTTCGTGCGGTTGCTTCTCGTGATAAGGCCTCGGCTGATGCATTTGCAGCCGAGTTTGATATTGAATTGGCATTCATTGATTACTTTTCACTGATTAATAGTCATGAAGTAGATGTTATCTACATTGCAACACCTCACGTGTATCACTACGACCTTACTAAAGCCTGTATTTTGGCTGGTAAGGCCGTATTATGTGAAAAACCTTTCACTATCAATCAGTCACAATCTAAGGAGCTTTATGACCTAGCCTTAGAGCATAACGTGTTTGTTATGGAAGCCATGTGGACACGCTTTAATCCAGTTATAGAGCAAGTTGTAGAGTGGGTTGAAGAAGGTGAGATCGGCGATCTAAATAGTATTCAAGCAAGCTTCAATTTTGTCGGGCCTACAGACCCAGATCATCGTTTGATGAATCTTGAGCTTGGTGGTGGCGCTTTATTAGATATTGGTATTTATCCGGTATTCTTAGCGCAGTTGTTTTTCGGTAAACCTGATTTTGTGCAGAACCAAGCAGTAATTGGCGACACAGACGTGGATCTGTTCGAGCAAATTCTATTGGGCTGGGAGAGTGGACAGCTTGCTTCTTTGGATGCGTCTTTGATTTCATGTAACCCGAACCGTGCCATGTTATCTGGTTCTAAGGGCTATATTGAAATCGATTCTGAATGGTTCAAAGCCAAATCTTGCCGTGTTATTAGTGCGGATAATAAAGAGCGTGCTGTGGAGTTTGATTTCCCAGGAAATGGCTATCAGTTTGAAGTGGATGAAGTGAACCGCTGTCTTGAAGAGGGGTTGATTCAAAGTCCTAATCACAGTTGGCAGAACAGTTTGGAATTGATTGCGACGCTAGATGAAATTCGTCAGGATATAGGTTTGTACTATCCAGGCGAAGATGGCTCTAGTGATGGGCACCACCATCACCATGATGAAGAGGATTTACATCACCATCATCATGAACATAGTCATCATAAGCACTAGAAGGCCTGATTATGACTACTGCACTCGTGACATTGTGCAAAGGTTTTTAATAGTATTTTGTAAATAAAAAAAGCTCTTTTCATCGCTGAAAAGAGCCTTTTTTGTATCTATCTTCTTAAACCAAGTTTAATTCTTAGTTTAGGTGTTTGTTCAGCGTTGGTAACAATACTTTAAACAAACGTGGTGCTGCGCAAAGTACATCGCCTTTTTCTAGACTTGGTGAGCCATCAAAACCAGCGAATAAACAACCAGCTTCTTTCGCAATAAATAGCGGCGCTTGCATTTCCCACTCTTGAAGTTTAATGCCCCAAGCGGCATCCAGACGGCCAGCAGCAACGTTAGCAAGCATCAATGCTGGGCAATCTTGCATAACTGCACGAGCACCTTGCTCTGCAATTTCAGTTAGCACAGCGAATTGACCAGATAGGTAAGGCATAAGACGATCAGTTGCAGGGAATTGTGCTGCTACAGTAACGTTTTCTAATGTACGTGCAGCGCTGCTACGGATTCGAGAGTTGTTCAGGTAAGCACCACGGCCTTTACTAGCGTAAAACTCGTCTTTGGTGTGAGGATTTAGCACAAGAGCGTGCTCCACTTTACCGGCAACTAGGTAGCTCATTGTAATAACGTTGCCTGTTAGGCCGCGTGAGAATATGTGCTGTCCTTGTATTGCATCAATGATCCATTCGCCTTCATTGCCATTTTGTACTGTGCCTTGAAGGCGAGTTGTAATGGTGTCAGCTGGGTAGGCTTTTTCTAGGTGGTAAACAATGCTGCGTTCTGCGCCAGAGCAAACAGTTTGATAAACCTGTTCAGCGGATTGGCCTTGTTCTTTGTCAAAAAGTAGTTTCTCTTGCGAGTGAACTATATATTCTGCAGCGGCACGAGCTGCTTTAAGTGCGACATTGATTCTAGGTTGCATAATTTACCGTCAATTATTCCGTCATTAAAATGCATATACCGCCTATAAGACGATAAGTTGCCAAATAAAGTGTTAAAGAGCGAGCGGTCTCCGTTTTATCAATTGCCTCACAAAGGTGAGTCTCTTTAAAGAAAGAGCGTAATAAAACCGAGCGCCTATAAATAAGAGCGCGAATTCTAGCGTAACAGCACGCTTTTTACTAGTGAAATGTTGGTTAAAAACTGATCGGTTTGCGGCTTTATGATAAATATCTGTTAAGATACGCGGCATTGTCTGACTGCTACTATTGGTACCTCATAAAATGCAAAATAAAGTAAGAATTGTCCTTGTTAATACATCGCACCCTGGCAACATTGGTGGCGCTGCTCGTGCAATGAAAAACATGGGGTTAGCAGATCTGTATCTTGTTGCACCTAAGGAATATCCCAGTGATGAAGCGGTAAGTCGTGCTTCTGGCGCGACTGATATTTTAGATAATGCCGTTATTGTGGATACTTTAGAAGAAGCCTTGGCAGACTGTCAGCTAGTCATCGGTACCAGTGCCCGCGAACGTAATATTCCTTGGCCTTTGGTAGATCCAAGGCAAGCTGCGGACTTAGTGTTTGATGAAGGCTTGGTCACTGCGTTTGTGTTTGGTCGAGAAGACCGAGGGCTAACTAACGAAGAACTACAGCGCTGTAATTACCATGTTCACATTCCTTCTGTTGAGACCTTTAGTTCCTTGAACTTGGGTGCAGCGGTGCAGGTTATAGCGTATGAGCTACGCATGAAGACGTTATTGATGAAAGATGCGCCAGTGGTCGCGAGTAAATGGGATGTGCCAGCAGCAAATGTTGAGCAAATTGATTATTTGCTTGAGCATTTAGAGAAAGTCTTAGTTCAGACAGAGTTTCTTGATCCTGAAATGCCAATGCAAGTGATGACGCGTTTTCGTCGTTTGTTTCAGCGTTCTCGATTGGATCAGCAAGAAGTGGGTATGCTGAGAGGGATGTTGACTTCGATGGAAAAGAAAATGAAGTAATGACTAGTGCTTAATACGTCATTATATAAAGGTAAAGACCTTTAATAAAATTAAGCATCTTAAGTTGAAACAAAAAAACGCTGACTTATTGCTAAGTCAGCGTTTCTTTTAGCTAGAAGTTGGTCTTAAGCTTTACGCTCTGGACGACCTTCTTCTTGCCAGTAAGTATGGAATTTTTGACCTGGCTCTGCGTCTACGCGTTCATACGTGTGAGCACCGAAGTAATCGCGTTGCGCTTGTAGCAAGTTAGCAGGCAAAACTTCAGAGCGATAGCCATCGAAGTAAGCTAACGCAGAGAAGAAAGATGGCGTCGGAATACCTGATTGTGCAGCAAGAACAACGGCTTTACGAAGACCTGTTTGCTTGCTCGCCATGGCATCAGCGAAGTAATCGCTTAGCAATAGGTTTTCAAGTGCTGGGTTTTCGATAAACGCATCGGCGATCTTCTGTAGGAAAGATGCTCGAATGATACAGCCACCGCGCCAGATTTTCGCGATATCGCTGAAGTTGAATTTCCAATTGTATTCTTTTTCAGCTGCACGCATTAACTGGAAGCCTTGGGCGTAAGCACAAATTTTTGCACAGTAAAGCGCTTCTTCGATTGCTTTCTCTACTTCTTCGGCTTCAATTTCGCCACTTTCTACATCAGCAACAAGTTTGCTTGCAGCAAGCTCTCGTTCGCCTGTCAGTGTGCTTAGTGCGCGAGCATAAACGGATTCGCTGATAATGCCAGCTGGAACGCCCATTTGTGTTGCGCTGATAGATGTCCATCGACCTGTGCCTTTCTGGCCTGCGCTGTCTAGGATCATATCAACTAGCGGAGCGCCTGTTTTGTGGTCGTATTGTTGAAGGATGTCTGCAGAGATTTCAACAAGGTAGCTGTTTAAAACGCCTTGGTTCCATTTCTCAAACAACTTACCAATTTCTTCAGGTTCATAACCAAGCAAAGAGCGTAATAGGTGGTAAGCTTCACAGATAAGTTGCATGTCAGCATATTCAATACCGTTATGAACCATTTTTACGTAATGACCTGCGCCATTTGGCCCAAGGTAAGCGGTACAAGGTTCGCCTTCAGTAACAGGCTTGCCAGGTGTATTGCTCTCGATAGGTTTGCCATTCTCGTCTACTTTAGCAGCAACGGCTTCCCACATTGGTTGTAGATATTTCCAAGAGTCTGCGTCGCCACCAGGCATAAGAGATGGACCAAAACGCGCACCCACTTCGCCACCAGATACCGCGGTACCAAAGAATTTGAATTTTTCTTTGTACTCTGCTTCACGGCGAATGGTATCTGTCCACTGACTGTTTCCGCAGTCTACGACGATATCGTCTGCTTCTAGACCAGCTTCAATTAAACTGTTGCATACTGCATCTACAGGGCTTCCTGCAGGAACTAAGACAACGATCACACGAGGTTTTACTAAGTTTGCTAGCATGTCTTCCATGTTGGAGCAGCCAACGATTCGTGCTTCTGCTGATGGATCCGGGCGTTCTGCCTTTTCGGTGTCTAAAACGTCTTGTACTTTATGCGCGTCAAGATCAAAACCTGCAACTCGGTAGCCATGGTCAGCTAAATTTAAGGCCAAGTTTTTACCCATGACACCCAGGCCGACAAATCCAATATTGCAGTTCTGATTCGTTTTTAACATAAATATCGATCAACCTTTTGAACAATTGGGGGGAAATTGAAGAAAGAATCTTACCATGAAGCGCTATGATTCAGGACATACTAGAGGTAATAAAAATTCAAATAATTGTGTTTTTTTGATGTTTTTTAGTAGAAACCTTACATTCTTGATGGCTTTTTAGTTGGGAATTGTGGCGAGTTGATAAGTCTTTTTTGTTGTTTTCTTAATTGGTAATAAGTTTTCCATTTGGTAGAAAGCCTACAAAAAAGAAAGAAAACTACAAAAAAAATGGTATTGAGTAGTATAACCTAGTGTTGAAAATGAGTTATTTAAGATTGATTTTTATAAAAATCAATACATATCAATGTCTTATGTAATATTGGAAAGTTTCAAAATGGTAATAAAATAACATATTGTTATAACAATATTTTTTTTTAGATTGTTTTGTTACTATCCTTTTCACAGAAAAAACTTCGCATAATAACAAGAATGACCAGACAATCTTTTTAGTTCAGAGGATTTAGTAACATGAACTCCGCATCAGACGTAACTAACATACATAAAAATTTAACTACGCCGCAGTTGGTTGAAAAAGCTCTGCAAAATGGCGAAGGTGTTCTTGCCGATAACGGTGCGCTTGTTGTTGAAACAGGTGCTCGTACTGGTCGTTCTCCTATGGATCGTTTCATCGTAGAGGAAGCATCCAGCAAAGATAGCATTCACTGGGGCCCTGTTAATCGCCCGTTTTCCGAAGCAAAATTTGCTCCGCTTTGGGACCGAGTTGCTGCGTATCTTGATGGTCAAGAGTCGTTTGTATCTAACATTCATGTCGGTGCGGGAGATGAGTATTATTTGCCTGTGATTATGCGTACTGAAACCGCTTGGCATCAGTTGTTTGGTCGCAACCTGTTTATTCGTCCTGATGTATATAATCCATCAAGCAAAGGTGAGTGGCAGATTCTTAATGCGCCAAACTTTGTTTGTGAGCCTGAGCGCGATGGCACTAACTCCGATGGTTGCGTGATTCTAAACTTTGCTGAGCGTAAAGTGCTTATAGCTGGTATGCGTTACGCTGGCGAAATGAAAAAAGCGATGTTCTCTGTACAGAACTACTTATTGCCAGCTCATGATGTATTACCAATGCATTGTGCTGCTAACGTCGGTACAGAAGATGATGTGACTTTGTTCTTTGGTTTGTCTGGTACTGGTAAAACAACTTTGTCTGCTGATCCTGAGCGCTTTTTGATTGGTGATGATGAACACGGTTGGGGTAAAGATACTGTTTTCAATATTGAAGGCGGTTGCTACGCAAAAACTATCGATCTTTCTCAAAAGAATGAACCGATCATTTGGGATGCAATCAAATTTGGTACTATTGTTGAAAACGTCGTTTTGGATCCTGAAACACGTATTGCTGATTACGCAGATACGTCTTTGACTCAGAACGGTCGTGCTGGTTACCCTCGTGAGCATATTGAAAAACGTGCAGCGGGTAATCGTGCTGGTGAGCCAAATGCCATTATCTTCTTAACGTGTGATTTGACTGGTGTTCTTCCTCCAGTTTCTATTCTGACGAAAGAAGCTGCGGCGTATCACTTTTTGAGTGGTTACACTGCGTTGGTTGGTTCAACGGAAATGGGTGCAGGTACTGGTATTAAATCAACCTTCTCGACTTGTTTCGGTGCACCTTTCTTCCCACGCTCTGCTGATGTGTATGCTGATCTTTTGATCAAGCGTATTGAAGAGTTTGGTAGTAAAGTTTATCTAGTTAACACTGGGTGGACTGGTGGTGCTCATGGTCAAGGCGGTAAACGCTTTAGTATCCCAACGACTCGTGCGGTAATTTCAGCTATTCAATCTGGCGTGTTGGCTGATGTAGAAACCGAGCATTTGGCAGATGTTAACCTAGATGTTCCTACTCAGGTTCCTGGTGTTGATAATGTTTTATTGAACCCTCGTAAAACATGGGCTGATCAGGCTGCTTATGAAGCGCAAGCGAAAAATCTGATCAATCAATTTGTTGAGAACTTTAAGAAATTCGATACTGTATCTGATGCTATTGTTAAGGCTGGTCCATCGCTTTAAGCTGATTTTATAGAACCTCTCAAAAAGCCGTGCATTTTGCACGGCTTTTTTGTTTTTAGTGATTTATGCGCTAACACTTAGTGTCTAAATAATGTAATCTTTTGTGTATGTTTATTGATAGCCATTGTCATTTAGATTTTGATGTGTTCGACGAGCAACGTGATTCGTTAATGCTGTCCTGTTTGGAAAATAAGGTGGCTGGCTTTTTAGTGCCTGCGACTACTTTTGTCAGTTGGCCTAAGTTAGCAACATTAATTAAGCGTTATCCTGAGTGGCGTGCTGCTTATGGCTTACACCCATATTTTTTGGCAGAGGCTTCTTTAGATCAGATCGATTTTCTTGCTGAGCAATGTGATACACCTCGTGTGGTTGCTGTGGGTGAAATAGGGTTAGATTGTTGGCCAAATGCTGTCGATATGAGGATTCAGTTAGATTTTTTCTCTCGTCAGCTAAAGATTGCTAAATCATTGAAATTGCCTGTTATTTTGCATGCCAGAAAAAGTTATGATTTGGTTTTTAAATGCCTACGGGAAACTGGTTTTAATGACGGTGGTGTTGTTCATGCTTTTAATGGAAGTATTGAGCAAGCTAAACGATTTATAGATTTGGGTTTTGTGTTGGGAATTGGTGGCACGGTAACGTATCCGAGAGCACACAAAGCTCATCGAGTATTGGCATCGCTTAGTGATAAAGCGTTTATTCTTGAAACAGACTCGCCTGATATGCCACTTCATGGTTTTCAAGGTAAAAATAATACCCCACTCTCTATTCCACTTATTGCACAATGTGTTGCGATGATAAGAGAAGAGAGTGAAGAGCATATAGCAGTGCAGACATATGATAATCTACTGAGGGTTTTTCCTAGGTGGAATGAGGACTTGCTTTGAATAATACACAAAATATTAATGCCCCGATTCGTATTCTCCTTTTAGGAAGTGGTACAGAAGTAGGTTCGTCTTTATTGCTTCTCTCTGAAGGAAAAAATGAATTTGAATGGTTGTGTCCAGAAGAGTCGTTATTACTTGATATTGCAAGAAGAGCTGAATTAGATGCGATGCAGTTTGACGTGATAATTGATGCGTTAAGCTTACGTTATGCACTGCAAAATGATTATGGAAAATTCCAGTCCACTTTGCGGTATTTGAGTGAACAGGCGAACACGACATTAATCATGATTAGTAGTGCTAGGGTATTTTCTGGCAATAAAGATGTGCCATATGCTGAAACAGAGGTTCCAGATAGTACTGAATCTTATGCAAAGGCTTTGATTGCAGCTGAGTCTATTGTGCTTAGTAATCCTGAAAATATTGTATTGCGAACTGGTTGGTTATTCAGTGGTAAAGGTGATGACTTTGTTTGTAGGACGCTTGGTTTGATTCAAGACGGTGTTAATCTTGCTTATAAAGACGACTTGATTGGTAGCCCAACACCGGTATCAGACTTAGTTCGAGTTATTTTGTCTATTGTGAATCAAGGGCATTACGGAGCTCAAAATAAAGGTGTTTACCATTATTGTTGTGCTGAGGAGATTAGTTGGATTCGTTTAGTTGAGGCTATTTTGGCTACGTCTAGTCAGTTCGATCCGAAGGCGCAAGTAGAAGTTGAGGCTATTGGTGATTCGTTTCCAGAAGTGCAAGAAACCTCAGCTATGCAACGGCAATCATTGTCTTGTCGAAAGATATTTAATCACTTTGGAATAAAGCAGCGTCCGTGGCGATCAAAATTGCGAAGTTTAGTTAAAGAGTTATATCAAGCTAGTTAGTAGGCGGCTTTTCGTTGGGCTAAATAGACAAAATAGGGGGGTGATGTGTACAAAATAAATCATAAAGCGGTCGTATTGGTTTTTATCTTTCAAATGGTTGTTGGGGGGATCTGGTATGCTTCTACACCCTTTTCATTTTTAGGGCGCACAGCCTTGGAGGATATGGCTAAACAACCTACCGTTGGAATGGTTTTATTGTTCGCATTTTCTACTTTTGTGTATTTGTATTTTACTGCTTGGCTTTTGGTTAAAGTTAAAGGGTTGTCTGGATTTGGGCGCTTTTTTTTAGTTATGGGGATATGGTTATTTATTGTTGTACCTAATTATATTTTTGTATTTATTAATCTTCATCTTAGTGAATCTGACGTCTTGTATTTGTTGTCATATGGCGCGGTTAGCTGCGCCATAGCGGCGATTATATTACCGTTATGGCGATCTTCTAGATCAATCTTTAAAGATTAAGTCTTTAATCAATATAAGCTGCTTTCTGGCCAAACCAGCCATAAGCTTAGCCCGCTGATTAGGATGCTGACGATTGTCTGGCCAATAATGATAAAAGTACTTTGTTTATTACTTAATTTGTTTCCTAGTGCAGTAGCTAATGGCGTTACAAAGCAGCTTGCAACAAGCATGAGCATAACGTTTAACGGAATGTCTGCGAGAACGTGGCTTTGTGTAATTAGTCCGCCTAATATTAAGAATGCAGGAATAGCTGAGTGGCTTTTGGTCGCTTTTATAAAGTAACTAACAGCCACATAACCAAATAATGCAGCTCCTAAAGCTCCTAATAACTGTCCTATTAGTAGGCTTCCTCCAATTGATATAACAGGTGCCGCCGCGCCAGCAGTAATCATCAATCCTATTGGTAAAAGCAGTGGGGAGATACTGCGCTCATTGTTTGTTTTAAATTTAACCGTTTCTTGTACTTTCTCTTGGATGAGAAGGTGATATATCAGTGTGACAATTGCGCAACTGAATGCCCAGCTAAGGCTAATAACAAGCCCTGAGTGCTTTAGTACAGGGTTAAGTAAGAAATAAAATGACAGTCCAAATAGCACAAAGCTAGCACTGAAACGAAGTGTTAGTGAGTTAATTAAAGTTAAGCAAAGTACTGATGCTATGCCAATTAACGTTGTTACGCTGTAATAATCTATCGCTTGGTTTGGAGGGAAACTCAAGCCTGAATGTATCAGGCCGAGTCCGACAATAAAACCGCCAAGGTAACCAAGATAAGACGATGCACGTAACAGTTTGCCAGCAACAATGCTGACTATTAGTGCGGCGAGAAAGGGGTAAACTGCCGTATGTAATAGCATTAAAATAGTAGAGTTGCTGGCTTCTTCGTACATGATCGCTTTCCTTGGTGCTTTTTTTAAATTGATTACTGGCGAATGCCTTCTACGTAAACTTCAATTTCAGTTGTATCTGTTACGCCAGGAATAAAGTAAGTCACACCAAAGTCACTGCGTTGAATAACGGTTTTTGCTTCAAAACCTGCGCGGTAGCCGCCCCAAGGATCTTTGCCTTCACCGATTTTTTTAACGTCAAAGCTAACTGGTTTTGTCACGCCATGTATTGTTAAGTCACCAGTTAAAGTGTCACCTTCAAATTTAGTGCTTTTAAATGTCAATGTTGGAAATTGCTTAACATCTAAAAAATCAGGGCTACGAAGATGTTTGTCACGAGCATCGTGGTTGGTATCGATGCTATCCGCTTTGATAGTTAGGGATGCACTACCTGATTTACCGTCTTCTGCGTATACGAAGCCACCTTCGAATTCATTAAAGCGGCCAACAGTTGTACTAACACCCAAATGTCCGACTTTAAACACTACCCCTGAATGGGCAGGATCAATTTTGTAATCCGCTGCCATTGTTAGACTTGATGCGAGCATTAATGCACTGATAGTAATTACTTTCATTCTTGCGTTCCTTTATGAGATTCAAAGATATGAGTAGTGTAAATTGTTTTTTTTAATAAATAATCAACCCAAAAAACAATTCAATATTCACTAAAAAGAAATGATAATGGGGGAACTTTTTATTTTTTAGGTGAGTGAATGGATAAGCTGCAAGCAATGAAGGTGTTTTGCCGTGTTTATGAGGCGGAGAGCTTCAAGTTGGCGAGTGACTCTTTGGGAATTTCTCGCCCTATGGTGACACGCTATATAAACGCCATTGAGGAAGAGCTGGGCACTAAGCTCTTACAGCGAAATACTCGTAATATCAGTATTACTCATGCTGGCCGTAAGTACTATCAGCATTGTATTGCAATACTCGACGCGATTGAGGAAGCAGAAAGTGAAATAGGTGAACTGACGCAAAAGCCAAAAGGGCTTTTGAAGATAAGTGTGCCAATGGATTTTGGTTTATCGCATATTGTTCCTTTGTTGGACAACTTTAGTCGTTTATATCCTCAAATTGAACTGGATGTTGATTTTAGCGATAAGCGTGTTGATATGACTGAATCTGGTGTGGATATAGCCATTCGGGGTGGTGATTTAGGTGGGGATCAGTTTGTGGCGCGGCCCTTATGTTATTCCAGAGGGTTTGTTTGTGCGTCACCAAATTACATTTTACAGTATGGAGAACTTGATCGTATAGAAGACTTAGAAGGTCATTCCTGTCTTTTGTATAGCAATGCACTAGTGCCAAATCGTTGGTCATTGACGGATGAAGGCGGTATTTCTAGAACGGTTTCAATTGCCGGGGGCGTTACTACAAATAATGGTGGCGCCTTAACACGGTTTGCTTTGGCCGGTTTAGGGGTGATTTATCAGCCAGACTTTCTAGTGGCTAAATATATAGCATCAGGTGAATTGATTAACTTGCTACCTAAATATAAAGGTTATGAAATATGCTTTTATGCTATCTATCCACAGCAAAAGCTAATGTCTAGAAAAACTCGATTATTGCTTGATTTTTTACAAGAAGAGCTAGCCAATACAAAATTTTAATAGTGTATTGGCTAGCCTTTTGGGTCTTGATTTTGCGTTATTTTAAATCGCTAAATTCATTTTCTATATTAAGATTTACCGGCATATCATAGCCAGGTAGACGGATTTCTTGGTCCGTGATACTAAGCTCTTCGCCACCCAATACATTAAACCCAAACTTATAGATAGGAAGGGTTTCACCACGAATTGCGGATTGGTTGTATTCTTCCGCCGCTGCCGAAACGTCAATGTTTTTAGCTTGATAAGTGCTGATTTGCTCAGCACTATAGCGCTTACTTAGCATTTTCATGGTTTGAATTGGAGATAACAAAACCGCGGTTGCGTTGTTTCCGCCGAAACCTTTTGAGTTTAGCAAAGCGGCATCAAAATAGTCTTTTCCATAGGCTTCGTGTTTTAGCTGGAATTTTAGGCCGTCTTGATAAACGTCATCGGCAACCGCGTGTGATGTTGTGATGCCAGGTAAAATACCATCTTTCCACACACCTAAAGACAAGTGTAACTGATCACCACCTGCAGTACCTTGAGAGTGACCAAGGAAAGCTTTCATCGCCACAACTGGTATTTCTGTTGCGCCAAAACTTGTGGCTGCTTTGCTTAGTACATGGGACTCAGTGATACGGTTTTGCGGTGTACTTGTGCCATGCGCTTGGATGAAGGTGCGCTGTGTTAAGCCGTCATTACCTATGATGTTTTGTAGGTAAGCCATGGCTTTGCTCATGGTCAAATAATTACCAATACCTGGCGCAGAAATGGATTTTTTATGTCCATCCGCATGGGAGAATACTGCTGGAATAGAGCCAAAAATTTCTGCGCCCAATTCAATGGCAAGTTCATCATCCATTAATAGCGTCCATTGACTAGATTCGCCAATGGTAAAGCCGCAGTTTTGAGCGAATGGTCGACAGCTCCTGGTATGATCTGGTTCTTCTTGATTTGTAATTTCGTCTAGAGCAAGTAAAGCAGTATCTTCTGCTAAGGCTCCCATGGTTCTGAAACCCTCAATAATTTCAGGGGTGATGGGAGCATCACTACCGCCAACCATTGCGACGCGAAATTTTCCAGTTTTGATGCCTTCTATGGCTTTTTCTAAATTAAAAAAGTATGTTGCGCAGGCGCCTATTGCTGTACCTACGTTACCAACACTACCTAGAATATAAGCATTTACAAAGTCTGCTGGCATTTGAGCATAGCCAAGAGGTAAGTGCTTTGATGTTGTGCGTTTACCCATAAGGGCAGATTTCAGCATGCCGCCAAATCCTAAGTCGTCCATTTGACCTATTGAGTTGGCTGCGTAAACGGCCATTTGATCTGGAGCGACTTTACTGCGAATAATTTCCCAATCAATACCACTACTCTTAACTGCATCTGATGCGCCATAGACCGTCATCTGTAAGCCACGAGGATGATTTCGGCTTTGGTATAGCTTAGATGGATCAAAGCCAGTAGGCAGTTGTCCGGCGGCTTTTACAGAAAGAGGTCGCGTGTCTTTTATGAAGGTTTCTAGATTACCATCAACAACGACTTCACTTAGGATGTCTGAAAGTTCAGTTACTTGCCAGTTTGTAGGGCGATCATTTGGAAGAGAGCGTGTCTTTATAGTAAAACTGAGTTTTTCTTCGCTTTGGCTCGACTGCAATGTTGTTGATTTGTGTAAAACCACATGGTCAACATCAAATAAACTAGGGTGAATACGACGAATCAAAGTGCGAGCAAGAAGAGATTCCCCGATGCTGTCAACAAGTGCAGCAGCATCTAATGCTTCCCCACCATTTGTATACCAAAGGCCATTTTTATGCTCGGCCATGTTAGTAATAGTGGCAAGATCGAGTAAAACATCCTGCTGGATTGAACTTGGAAGAAGATCAAAGACAATTCGGCGATATGCTTGATGTGAAGAGGTACGACCAGCCGAATTGATTCCGCCAAAGCCAACAATAACAGGTAAACGGGCCAATTGAATTTCCTCGTTTGATGAGTGGGTGAAATATTACGGTATTGTAATGAAGGGGGTAACGCTTAGCCACCCCACATAAAGTAATTTCGTAACAATAAGTTGCATTTTATTACATTTTTTTCTTGTTTGAGCTTTGAATGTTGTTATTGGATTATGGTTGCTCTGGTTTTGGCTGAGAGCGATTAAAGCGCCAAAGTTTGTTGTAGTTAATTAAACCTTCTATTTCTTCTACGTAGGCTTGGCCCCGTTCCGAATAGTGTTCTAAACCATGAACTAGGGCAAGGCCAGTGACAACTTCTTTATCTTGTCTTAACTGTGCACGAGAGGCTCTGAGTTTTTTGTAAGCTGCATTGGTGTTTAAGTTATCTATATAAGCAAAGACTGATTCGCGAGCATCGTTGAACTTTCGTACTTCATGGTCAGCGTCACTGTCTCTCGACTCAGGAACTAGACCACAGCCTTTTCTAAAGCACCATTGGCCAAAGTAGTTGTTACCTTTTGTGGCGAAGCGAGATGTTCCCCACGCAGATTCATTGGCTGCTTGCGCTAAAACCAGTGAGGCAGGAATAATGTCGAGTCTATTAAGTAATGCTTGTATATCGTCTTTTGAATAGTTCTCAAGTTTTTTGAGTTTGTGGTTTTGACGAAGTGTAGAAATCCATTTTTTGTTTTTTGTTGATAACTTTTTATTACTTTTAAGCAGAGCATTTAGACGCTCGCGATCTTTTAAAATAAGACTATTTTTTTCATTTATAAAAGGTGTTAAGTAATCAAAGAAGGCTTTTTTGCGTTCTTTTACATCAGTTATCGCGGCAAAGTCAGGGCTGTTTTTTTGAATAGGATGTGATTTAAAGTAGTTCTTTTCATCAGACGTTGCTTCCCCAGACTCTTCGTATAGAGAGCTTGTTTCAGATGCTCCATCTTGCGTATCGTCCAAGTCATTTTTAAATGGGCCAGCTTTTATCCACAAAATAAATATTAGTGCAAAAGAGATAATCCAGAGTATTTTCTTTTCCATAAATAGCCACAAGTCTCAAATATTTATATTTTTCAGCTGACATTACAAGGCTAGTAATGACTAACTGAAGGGGTGCGCAGATAAAAAAGTGAGTCTATTATCCTTAAAAATAGCTCACTTTAATAGACTTTAACTCAGGCTTCTTGAATTTGCCTTAATTCCTTTTTTTGTGAACTGATGTCTAAGGAAATAATTTAGCGGGTCCTACTGGAACCACTTGAGTTGGGTTGATTGTTTTGTGGCTGTAGTAATAATGTCGTTTGATGTGCTGTAAGTTTACTGTGTTAGCAATATTGGGTACGTCGTAGAGTCGTTTTAAAAAAGAATTAATATTTGGGTAGTCTAAAATGCGTTTTAGGTTGCACTTAAAGTGTCCAAAATAGACAGCATCAAAGCGGATTAGCGTTGTAAAAAGGCGCCAGTCTGCTTCTGTTTGTTCCTCTCCCAATAAATAAGTTCTCGTTGATAGTTTTTCTTCTAAAAAATTCAGAGTATCAAAAAGCGGTTCTAATGCTTCTTCGTAAGCTTCTTGAGTTGTAGCAAAGCCGCATTTGTAGACACCGTTGTTAACCGTGTTATAGATTCGCTCATTTAGCTCGTCAATCTCATTGGCTATGCTACTTGGGTAAAAATCCAAATGATTTCCTGTCATTCCATTAAATGCACGATTAAAAATACGGATAATTTCTGACGATTCGTTGGATACAATGGTTTGGCGTTCTTTGTCCCACAGAATAGGTACAGTGACTCTACCGCTGTAGTCTGGTTTAGCTTTGGTATAAAGCTGATAAGCAAAATCAAAATGGTGTAATGGATCGCCTACGTCAATGTTAGGGTCTTTGAAATTGTCGTCTTGCTTAAATTCCCAACCATTTTCAAGCATGTCTGGATGGACGCAGCTAATGCTAATAATGTCCTCTAGTTGTTTTAATTTAATGAAAATCAAAGTTCGGTGAGCCCAAGGGCAGGCAAGCGAAACATACAGGTGATAACGTCCTGCTTGGGCGGGAAAATGGTTTGGGTTATTTGATTGGTATTCGCTTTCTGGATAAATCCAGTTTCTGAATGCAGACTCGCTGCGTACGAATTTACCTTGGTTTGCCTTTGTGTCGTACCATTGGTCGACCCATTGACCATCTACAAGTAATCCCATCGTATTTTCCTTCTCGTTTAGAATTCACACTATTATTAATGAAATCGAATCGTTTTCGGGGCAATATATTGGTCGTATTTAATCGAATGATTCGATGGGTTTGATTTTTTTATGTCCGAACGCTTAAGTTCATTGTTAGTTCCGTGCTTCATTTTACTAGTGAGTGTTTATGCTAGTTTGTATGTTGGCCTATTGCCACCTTTGTGGTTTAGTCTGTTGCCTTTACTTCCCCTTATCTTTGCTGGCGTAGCTATTTTACTGGCTTGGCATTTTAATAAAGGCCGAGTGTTTATTCTCGTTTTGCTGTTACTGATTCCGAAGCTTTATGGTGACTCGGATCAGGCTGCATCATTAACTGCATACTTGGTCATTTCTTGTTTCTGTATTGCTTTGTTGGGGTTCGTCCCTGAACGGGGCTTTTTTAATCGATTTGTGGTTAATCGTATATTATTCGTTTTGATGCTTGTGAGCTGGTGTTACGCCATTGAGCGTAATTGGGTGTCTTTTGCTTTTTTGGATCATGCTTTTTTAAGTACTAACGTAAGTTGGTCTACTGTTTTGTTGTGGTGTGTTCTATTTATAAGTACTTTGGCAATAGGTACGGCTTGGTGGTTAAGTGGTGATACTTTTCGAGCAAGTGGTCTGATTAGTATTGTCAGTTTGTTGATTGTCAGCCATTTTGTTTCTTCGGACATTCAGTTTGATGCTTTGCTATCTGCACAGTTTTTATTGTGGATTTGGTTCTTACTGATGGAAAGTCATCGTATGGCTTATTTGGATGATATGACTAAATTGCCAGGTAGGCGCGCCTTGAATGAGCAACTTGTTGGGCTGTCTAGGCACTATGCTATTGCTATGGTCGATGTGGATCATTTTAAGAAATTTAATGACACTTATGGGCATGATATGGGCGATAAAGTGCTGAAGAGTGTTGCCGCTCAATTGAGGCTATTTTCTTGCCCTGGGAAAGCATTCCGTTTCGGTGGTGAAGAGTTTACCATTATTTTTCGAGGCAAGCGCCTTTCTGAGGTTGATGGCATTTTGGAATTGATTCGAGAAAATATCGAAGACGCCATGGTTGAGGTGTTTGATCCCAAGAAAAAACAAGAGGTAGAAGTGAAGGTTACTGCCAGTGTCGGTGTGGCTTTTGCTGCTAGTGGTGAATCTCCTGATTCTGTCTTAAAGAGGGCAGATGAGGCCTTATATCAGTCCAAAAAGAAGGGGCGCAACCGAGTTTCTAAATCCCCATCTCCTAAAAATGTCTAAATTATAAAAAAAACTGATCGATCGGTCAGTTTTTTGACTCTCATCTATTGCACTGTAAAATCAGCTGTTTATAATCGTTATATAGATTTTATAAAAGACAGTATTTACTTGTCTGAATCGCCTGATTTAAGTTCTAAAAGTGTTAACTATTAGAAGATGGTAGAGTATTTTGTGTTTACTAGTATCAGTGACCAGCGATGGTAATAACCATCGATCAAGAACATTGAAGTACGCTGAATTTTATTGGTTTTGCGTCTCAATTACAGCGCCAACGTGGTGTAGCAGTTAGCCTAATGACGAATGCCTATAGTCATTAACGTCTCTGCTACGAGGGGAAATGGGGAGCTTCGGCTCCCTTTTTTTATGCAATTTTTTCTTAAGGCTTCGTGCCTATTGTAAAGAATGTTATTCTTCCGATGTATCGCACAGGATGGTAAGTCGATATAAAAAACATTCCCCCTTTAGTGACATGTTGATCAGCGAGGCTTCACCTTTGACCGAAGTAAAACGACCAAAAGATCAGTTGAAAGCGCACATTCGTGCTCAAAATCAAACCCTTATTTTAGAAACATCTGAACGTGTTTTTGCTCGACAAGGTTTAGCGAAAACCACTACTCAGATGATTGCCGATGAAGCTGGGTTACCTAAGGCAAATGTTCATTACTATTATCGCTCTAAAAAAGACCTTCTAGAAGCTGTGTTAGAGCGCATTCTTCGTCTTTGGTTAGATTCCGTCAGCGAATTTAATGTTGAAGAAGGACCTAAGCAAAATCTAACGCGTTATATCAGTGAAAAAATAGATCAATCTCGTACCAATAAAAATGCTTCTAAGATCTTTGCGATGGCATTAATAGGTGAAGAAACCTTTGTCTTAGATTATCTTAGAAATTTGTTTGTTACTGAATTAAGTCGTGAAAAGGCGACAATTCAGGTTTGGGTAGATAAAGGCTTGATGAACCCTGTTTCAACCGAACATCTTTTTATTAGTATTTGGGCGATGACTCAGACTTATGCTGATTTTGATGCACAAGTGAAAATTCTATTGCAGAAAAATGAGTTAGAAAAAAGTGATTATGAAGAAGCTAGGCAATTTATTACTCGCATGGTTTTAGCTGGTTGTGGTGTTGCTGAGCATTAGCCGTAAGTTGGTGGAGGGTTTGATATGACTCTAGAAAGCGGAATTACATTTTTTATCGCTATTTTTATTTTTAGCATTACTCCGGGACCTGGAATTTTTGCTATTTTGGCAAGAAGTATCTCTAGAGGCGCGAGAGCGAGCTTTTCTCTTAGTCTTGGTATGGTAATGAGCGATATCGTCTATTTAGTTATGGCGTGTTACGGCTTGGCAGCCATTGCATCAGCTTGGGAGGAAGTGTTTCTTATCATACGTTATGCTGGTGCTGCTTATCTTATTTATCTGGGTTGGAAAATGTGGATATCGCCAGTTTCTACTGTTTCCTCAGGTGATAATCTGCAAGACGCAAATAACGAGATGGCGAGTTTTATTCAAGGCTTTATGATTTCTGCTTCTAACCCTAAAGTTATACTTTTTTATGTCGCTTTTTTGCCGACATTTATGGATTTAACAGTCTTAAGTGCTTCTGATATTGTGTTGGCCTCGTTTCTTACTTTTGTTGCGCTGTTACTTGGTTTGACAATAATTTCTGTTGGGGCTTCTCAGGCGAGACGTTTTATGAAGTCTGAACGCTCTATGAAAACATTGAATAGGACGGCTGGTGGAATAATGGCAAGTGCCGGAGCTTTCCTGGCTCTTAAGGGTTAGCGTTATAATTAATTTGCTACTTTTGAATGATACAAAAGCCGTCTCTTTATTGAACTAAGAGGCGGCTTTTTATTTGTTTATTCAGTAATTAGCGCGTGCCGTAAATACGATCGCCAGCGTCGCCAACACCTGGGCGAATATAGGCATGCTCATCAAGGCCACGATCGATTGATCCGATATACATGGCAACATCAGGATGCGCTTGTTTAAATGCTTGAATGCCTTCTGGTGCCGCAAATAGGCAGATAAAGCGAATATCTGTTGCGCCCATTTCTTTCATCTTATCGATGGCCATAATGGCAGAGTTACCCGTTGCCAGCATTGGGTCAACCACAATAATGGTACGCTCATTCACTGAGTGTGGCATTTTTAGGTAGTACTCAACAGGCTGCTTTGTCTCAGGATCGCGATATAAGCCAACGTGCCCAACTCGTGCACTAGGAGACAGTTTTAATACGCCTTCAGCAAGTCCATTACCCGCTCTCATTATTGTAACGATACAAAGCTTCTTGCCTTTTAGAACTGGGCACATGGCTTTTTCTAGAGGTGTTTCAATTTCAACATCAGTTGTTTCTAAATCACGTGTTGCTTCGTAGCCAATTAGCGTTCCTAGCTCTTCTACTAACATGCGAAATTCACGTGTGCTGGTGTTTTTATCGCGAAGACTGGTTAATTTGTGTTTAACAAAAGGGTGTTTGATCACAAATATATCGTTGTAAGCCTTAAGGAGTTCATCGCGGGTCATTAGCCTTTCCTTTTTTGTAACTCTGAGTCGAGAGTGTGAAATTGAGCGAGTTCTATCTATAGCATGGCTACTATAATAACACTAAGTCGGAATAGGCCAAATAACTAATCCTGTCCTGAGGGTTAGTTTGTTTCTTGAAGTGAGTAAGTATTTGGGAAAATAGCCTATGGTATTGTTTTCGGCAATATCGTCATTACATAAGATCTATCCATAGCAAAAGCTTATAAAAAATAGCCACAGACATTTCTGGCGTCATTTTTTACAAAAATACAGATTTATTGAGAAGTTTATTATGAGTGATGACGAGCAATACTTAGATGCACAAGAAGGCCAAGTTGAAGTAACAGAAGAGGAAGGCATTGTTATTAGTGATCCTAGAGGTCTTGCTCTTCCAGATGATGTTTTGCCTGAGACATTGTTTATTTTGCCTATTTCAAGCCGCCCATTTTTTCCCGCTCAGGTACAGCCTGTTATGGTGGATGCCGAGCAGTGGGAAGATACTTTAGAGCGAATCGCAGAACATCCTCAAGCGGTCGTAGGTTTGGTTTATGCTGATAAGAAAACGAAAAAAGCGCCTTCAGTAGACGAATTTCGCTCTATTGGTTGTGTTGCAAGAGTACATAAAGCCGAGAAGCAAAATGATAAATTGACCTTTCTAGCTCAAGGTGTAAAACGTTTTGAAGTTATTGAATGGCTAAGTGAAGAAGCGCCTTACCTCGCTCGCGTTCGTTACCTTAATGATGTGAAATCCAATGATGATGAATCGAAAGCTTATTCCATTGCCATTCTGGATGCGATTAAACAGCTGATTCGTTTAAACCCGTTGTTTAGTGAAGATCTAAGGCAGTATCTAGGTCGGTTCTCATTTAATGAATCGGGTTTGTTGGCAGATTTTGCTGCATCTATCACTTCTGCGGATGCGGAAGATTTATATGATGTTTTGGCAACCATTCCAGTAAATGCTCGCATGCATTTGGCTCTTACCTTGCTAAGAAAAGAGCTTGAAATTGCGCGCTTGCAGAACGAAATTAGCGCCGAAGTGAATGATAAAATCAGTAAGCATCAGCGAGACTTTTTCCTAAAAGAGCAATTGAAAATTATCCAGAAAGAGCTGGGTATTTCAAAAGACGATCGTACTTCTGATGTCGAAACATTCGAAGCTCGCTTAGAAGGTAAAACCTTACCCAAAGCTGTGAGCGACAAGATTCAAGAGGAGCTGCATAAACTTAGCATTCTTGAGACTGGCTCCCCTGAGTATGGTGTTACGCGTAACTATTTGGATTGGGCGACGTCTTTGCCTTGGGGTGTTCACTCGAAAGACAATTTGGATATCAAGCTAGCGCGTGAGGTTCTTGAATCTCATCATGCAGGCCTTGGTGACATAAAAGACCGCATCGTTGAATTCTTAGCTTTGGGCGCACACCGCGGCGAAATGGGCGGTAGCATTCTATTGTTAGTTGGCCCACCAGGTGTTGGTAAAACGTCGATCGGTAAATCGATTGCTGAGTCTTTGAATCGTAAGTTTTATCGCTTTAGTCTTGGTGGTATGCGCGACGAAGCTGAAATTAAAGGTCATCGACGGACTTATGTAGGCGCCTTACCGGGCAAGTTTGTTCAAGCATTGAAAGATGTTGAGGTCGAAAACCCTGTCATCATGTTGGATGAGATTGATAAAATTGGTTCTTCTTTCCAAGGTGATCCAGCGTCTTCTTTATTGGAAGCGCTTGATCCTGAGCAAAATGTTGAGTTTCTTGATCATTATTTAGATATGCGCATCGATTTATCTAAGGCGCTGTTTATTTGTACGGCAAACCAGTTGGATACTATTCCAGCGCCGCTGTTAGACAGGATGGATGTTATTCGATTGTCTGGTTACATCGGTGATGAAAAACTAGCGATTGCTAAGCAGCACTTATGGCCGAAATTGCTTAAGAAAAACAAGCTTTTGAAGAAGCAGCTAAACATTACTGATGCTGCGTTACGTCATATTATTGAGCATTATGCTCGTGAAGCGGGTGTTCGAGGCTTAGATAAATTGCTGCAAAAAATCTTACGCAAGAGTGTTGTTCAGTTAATGACGGGTGAAAAAGAGCATATCAATGTTGGCGTGAAAGACGTTGAGACCTTGTTGGGTATGCCTTATTTCCGACCAGAAAAAACATTACAAGGTGTTGGTGTTGTTACTGGTTTGGCTTGGACTTCTATGGGGGGAGCGACTTTGCCAATTGAAGCCAATAAAGTGCATGAGCTAACACGAGGCTTGAAACTCACGGGTAAGTTGGGTGATGTGATGAAGGAATCAGCCGAAATTGCGTATTCTTATGTCTTTTCACATGCAAAAAGCTATCAGAAACATCCTGAATTCTTTGATAAAAGTTTAGTACATTTGCATGTGCCAGAAGGTGCTACTCCGAAAGATGGCCCTAGCGCGGGTATTTCGATGGCTACCGCATTGTTGTCACTAGCGAAAGGCGAGCCGGTTCGACGTGGATTGGCGATGACCGGTGAGTTGACGCTTACAGGTCAGGTTTTGGCTGTAGGTGGTATCCGCGAGAAAATCATCGCAGCTAAACGTAGTAAAATTAGTGAAGTGATTCTACCTGAGCCAAATCGTCGTGACTTTGAAGAATTGCCTGAATCGGTGAAAGAGGGAATGACTGTGCACTTTGCCGAACGCTTTGTCGATGTTGAAAAAATCGTTTTTAATCGATCAAATAACGATCTTCATTAGGTTATCCACAATGTAAGCATTTTCTCAAATCGTCATACATGAGAAAATACTCAACCGGACAAGTATTTGCTTGTCCGGTTTTTTTATTTAATGGCGAATTTTTTTGTCGCGTTTTTTGCGCATAGTCGTTGGATGCGTCATTTTAGGGGAAATAAATGCCTAGTCCGGCAAAGCTTACAGAAGGTTCAACCTTTAAACATGTTGTTAGCATGTCTGCCACTGGTGCGTTTGGTTTGATGTGCATGTTTTTGGTTGATCTGGTCGACATGCTTTTCCTTTCTATGTTGGGCGAGAAAGAAGCGGTGGCAGCGGTAGGATTTGCCAGCACCATTATGTTTTTTACCATTTCATTAAGCATTGCCGTGTCTATTGCTGCAACAGCTTTGGTATCCAGAGCGGTGGGCGAAGGGCAGATCGAGTTGGCTAAACGGCGTGCAGTCAATGTACTGGCATTTGGTATTTTCTTTTCGACCGGTGTGGTTTGGCTTATATGGCCCAATATTCCCCATATCCTTTTGTATGTTGGTGCCACAGGACGAACGCTTGACTTGGCAACAGAGTATTTGCAGATTTTAGTCATAGGCATGCCAGCGGTAATGATAGGCATGATTGGCTCTGGAATTATGCGGGCGTTGGGTGATGCCCGCCGTGCTATGTACGCCACCATGGTTGGTGGATTGGTTAATGCGCTATTAGATCCTATCTTTATTTTTGCTTTCGGATTGGGCGTGCAAGGTGCGGCTATTGCTTCTTTGCTTGCGCGCTTTTCCATGGTTGCTGTGTCGTATTATGGTGTGGTTCATATCCATAAGATGCTGGGCGAGTTTGATCTAATGGATTTTTTCAAAGATGCTAAATCTATTTCCGTAATTGCCATTCCTGCCATGTTAACTAATATGTCCTCGCCGTTAGCGAATGCCATTGTGATGGAGCATACTTCGTCGTTTGGTGATGATGCAGTTGCTGCTGTGGCGGTTATTGGGCGTATTATTCCTGTAGTGTTTGGCGGGATATTTGCCTTGTCTGGTGCCGTTGGGCCGATATTAGGGCAGAACTATGGGGCAGGGCGTTTTGATAGGATGCACAGCGCGATTAGTAGTGCTGTCGTTTATGCTTTTGGATATTGCTTGATATTGTGTTTTTGTCTTTATCAAATGCAAGATTGGCTTGTATCAGTGTTTCATGCAACACAAAGTAGTGCTGACCTAATTCGATTCTTTGCTACTTTTGTATCTTTTAGCTTTTTCTTCCAGAGTTTGTTGTTTATTGCGATTGCTGTTTTTAACAACCTTGGCAAACCGTTAAATAGTACCTTGCTAAATTTTGGTCGTGCGACGTTAGGTACATGGCCATTAATTACTATCTTCTCTCTCTTTATGGGCGCAGAGGGGATACTTTTTGGGCAGGCTGTAGGATCGGTTATCTTTGGCTGTTTGGGGTTCTACATGGCAAGAAACTACATTACCGAGCTTGAAGAAAAAGAAGCTCGTGAGGTTTTACCTAATAGTCACCATAGTTATGATGAGGTAATTTAACCACCTTTATAAACCGAGATTTTAAGATCTATGATCTGGTTGCCCAAAGTAAAAATTCTTGATTACCGTCACCGCCTTTTATTGGGCTTTCTATATAGCATTTGACCTCAAAGCCTAGTTCTGTGACGAAGTCCTGCATGTCCTGTTCGAGCTGTTTTACACGCGTTTTGTCTTTTACTATTCCGCCTTTACCTATGAATTCTTTGCCTACTTCAAATTGAGGTTTTACTAATGTAATCAGGTGCCCTGTTTTACTTAGTAAATTTGGTAGCTGAGGCAAAATTTTAGTCTGTGATATAAAAGAAACATCCATGACAATAAGATCAAAGCCGTTTTCTGGGAAGTGTTCACTTAGGTCTTTAATACTCAAGTTTCGAGCATTAATTCCTTCTAGGCAGATAATATTTTGATGATTACGTAGGCGAGGGTCCAGTTGGTCATGTCCAACCTCAACACCAACAACATGTGCAGCACCGTGTTGAATCGCGCAATCACTAAAGCCACCGGTCGATTGGCCGATATCTAATACAAGGAAACCTTCGATATTGAGTTTTGTATGTAGCAGAGCACCTTCAAGTTTCAAGGCGCCACGGGAAACGTATTTATCGGCCTCGTCTGAGATGACGTTCAGCTCAATGTCGGATGACAGTTTCAAGCTAGGTTTGGTGACTTTTATCCACTTCTCGTTTTGTTTGTATGATACTCGTCCTTCACTGATAAAGGTTTGTGCTTGCGAGCGAGATTTAGCAAGGCCTTGCTCGGTAAGAATTAGGTCGATACGTAACATAGAAAACTCAGTAGTAAGATAATTGCTGCGAATATTAGCAAAAAATGAATAATCAAAGTAGATTTAAAAGAAACAGAAAAGGTTTGTTTATGACCACCTACGATTGTCTGAGGAAAGCCTGTGCTATTAAAAACATTAATTAATACAAATGAACTGGCCCTATTACTTGGGCAGCCTAATGTGGTTGTTTTAGACTGTAGATTCTATTTAACGGATCACGCTAAAGGTCAGTCTGAATATAATAAAGGGCATATTCCAAGTGCTATTTTTGTGGATGTTCATCGTCAGTTGGCAGCGCCAGAGACAGAATTGACTGGTCGACATCCTTTGCCGGATGAAATTGTCTTTTCCGAGCAATTGCTGGCTTGGGGAATAGACTCTAGTACTCAAGTTGTTGTGTACGACGATATGGGGGGAGCGATTGCCGCAAGAGCTTGGTGGATGCTTAGCCAGCAAAATATTGATGTACGTGTTTTAAATGGTGGCTTTCCTGCATGGTTGAGAGAAGGAAGGGATGTTTCACTAACTCCAGTCATAGCAAAATCGACATCCAATCAAATTGAGGTTTCTTTTCCTTGGGCGGTCAGTGAGCAAGCGATAGTTGAAAACTTTGAAACGAATCAGTTTCAATTAGTGGATGCTAGAGCATCAGATCGCTTTAATGGCGAGAACGAAACCATTGATGCTGTTGCTGGGCATATTCCAGGTGCTATAAATCGTCCATTTTCAGATAACTTAGATGCAAATGCTTGTTTCAAACCCGCTGAGCAGCTTCATGTGGAATGGCAAGATTGGCTATCTAATAGTAGTGATGCATACGTGTATTATTGTGGTTCTGGTGTAACTGCTTGCCATAATGTCTTGGCTTTAAACTATGCTGGGATAGAGGCAAAGCAAGTTTATGTTGGGTCGTGGAGTCAATGGTCAAAAAGAATGCTGCGAGCTGTTGCTTTGTAATGACATAGACTTTGCATAGTGAATATGACGGAGCTGGGCCTTTTGATCGAGGTAAGCTCCGTCATGAAACCTAGTTATTTTGGTGTTGCTCCTGCCATAAATATTTGCACTTGTTGGTGTGTTTCCCCCCAAATGTGTGATTTAACTGCAAGCAAGAAATGTTCGGCTTCTTTTAATGTTACGATGCCGTCCATTAATTTGATGCCAATTCCTTCTTGAGTAAAGAAAAAGTGCCATGTGTGTTTATCGATAATGGCTTCGCCTTCGCCATTGTTGTAGCTGACTTGTTGGAATGGATAGTCACTGGGAATAAAGCAGGAAAGCTCTTGTCCTGAGGCGCCATAGATAAGATCAGGGATATAGCCTTGACGATCTACCAGTTCAAACTTCATATAGAACTCCTTGTTTTTTATTAAGATTAGCTGTGGTGTTCTCGATTTGCTGCATTTCTTGATGTAAATAATAAAAAAACACGATTTGGCATTTTTAATTATGGTGCAAACTGTAAAATAGCCTCTTTTGAATACAAATTCTATCTTTAAAACAAAAGGTAAACTGAATGAAAATAGCAGTGGCTGGAACTGGGTATGTTGGCATTTCTAATGCTCTGTTATTAGCAAAGTACAATCATGTCGTCGCCTTGGACATTGTTGCCGCTAAGGTAGATATGCTTAATAAAAAACAGTCACCTATCGAAGACCGTGATATAGAGCGTTATTTAGCCGAAGAAAACCTTAATTTTGTTGCAACGCTAAACAAGGAAGAGGCTTATCTTGGTGCAGACTATGTGATCATTGCAACCCCTACCGATTATGATCCAGAAACAAATTATTTTAATACTAGCCATGTTGAGTCCGTAATTCAGGATGTTATGCGTATCAATCCTAATGCGGTCATGGTGGTGAAATCTACTGTCCCGGTAGGCTTTACAAAGTCCGCGAGCGAGCGTTTTTCTACTAATAATCTTTTATTTTCACCTGAGTTTTTGCGTGAAGGCAAGGCGTTATATGACAACTTATATCCTTCGCGGATTGTCGTTGGGGAGGTCTCAGATAGAGCGCAGGTTTTTGCAGATCTGCTTGTTCAGGGCGCGGAAAAAACAGACATAGATGTGCTGCTCACAGGGGCAACTGAAGCTGAGGCCATTAAGCTATTTGCTAATACTTATTTGGCCATGCGCGTTGCATTTTTTAATGAGTTAGACAGCTATGCGGAATCTCACCATTTAGATAGTCGTCAAATTATTCAAGGTGTTGGGCTTGATCCGCGTATTGGTAGTCACTATAACAATCCGTCATTTGGTTATGGTGGATACTGCTTACCAAAAGATACCAAACAGCTACTAGCTAATTATGACAAGGTCCCAAACAATTTGGTGCGAGCGATTGTTGACGCAAATGCTACACGTAAAGATTTTGTTGCTGAATCTATCTTGAAAAATAGCCCCAAAGTCGTCGGGATTTATCGTCTCGTGATGAAAGTTGGTTCTGATAATTTCAGAGCGTCTGCTATTCAAGGTGTTATGAAACGTATAAAAGCCAAAGGTGTAGAAGTTGTTGTGTATGAGCCAGCGCTTAATGAAGATAACTTTTTTAACTCGAAAGTAATGAAAAGCTTAGAGGAGTTTAAAGCGATATCCGATGTGATCGTAGCAAACAGAATGACAGATGATATATCTACCGTAAAAAATAAAGTTTATACGCGGGATTTATTTGGTGTTGATTCATGATTTTATTTTCAATTTTTGCTTTTTAAATTAATCTTCTAGGTTTTTATCATGGCTCTTGGTAATAAGCGTTCAGTTTTTGGTTGCTTCCTAATAATAAATATATTTTTTTCTATACTTTTAGCAATAAGGTACTTCTCATTTTTACCTGAATTTCCTACAGATATCTTAGGGTCCTCTTTTATTGTCACGAGTTTAATAGGGCAAATGGCATTATTAGGTGGGATTTTAGGTTTTTTTGCTTTTATATTTATTTTTCTTCCTAGAAAAATATTTTATTTGATTATTAGTTTTTTGGCGTCTGTTTCACTATTTGTGCAACTGATTGATACCTTTGTTTTTGCCCAGTATCGTTTTCATATCAACGAGGTCGTCCTTAAACTTGTATTGTCCGGTGATGTGGTTGATTTTTCCATCGTTACTTGGCTTGTCGCTGCTTTTAGTTTTCTCGTTATATTTTTAATTGAGTATGCTTTACTGCATTTTTTAAGTGCCTATCCAGAAAGAAAACTTAAAAAAAGGTATTTTGTATGTTTTTTTGTTTTATGTTTTTTTGTTAGTAATTTTATTCACATATGGGCTGCAGCAAACGCATACCAGCCTGTTACTATCAGTAAAAGCTATTTGCCTCTATTTCAACCTGCTACTGCAAATGATTGGATGCGAAAACATGGTTGGATTGATGAGAAGGCATTAGAGCAGCAAAAGAAGCTGTCTTTAAAAGTAAGCAGTAACCTTAACTATCCAATTGGAGAGCTGAATACAGTTACTGTCGATAAGCCTGTGAATATTATGTTTTTGGTAGTGGACTCATGGCGTTTTGATACCTTTAATGCTGATAATTCACCTAACATGTGGGCTTATGCTCAAAACGGCGTTTCTTTCGCTAATCACATATCAACAGGGAATGCGACTCGAACAGGTATTTTTGGCCTTTTCTATGGTCTACCTGGGACGTATTGGCAAAGCATGCTATCGAATCAAAGATCTCCCGTTTTTATGGATCGCCTTCAAGCGTTGGATTATCAGCTAGGTATTTTTACTTCTGCTTCTTTGACAGATCCTGAGTTTAATCAAACTGTTTTCGCCAAAGTGAATGGTTTGCGTCTAAGGTCTGAAGGAAGCTCTCCTGCTGAAAGAGATAAAAATCTGACCGAAGATTGGTTGCGGTGGTATCAACATAGAGATAAGTCTAAACCAACCTTCTCGTTTCTTTTTTACGATGCTCCGCATGGCTACGATTTTCCGAAAGATTACGACAAAAAATATGAACCTATGTTGGCGGATGTAAATTACTTAGCTCTTAATAAAGATTCTGATCCTACACCATTTATGAATCGTTATAAAACGAGTGTCCGCTATGTTGATGATTTGGCTAAACAGGTGCTGGATGAGTTGAAGTTAACTGGTGATGCCGAGAATACCCTTGTTATTATTACGGGTGATCATGCCCAAGAGTTGAATGACAATAAACTCAATTATTGGGGGCATAATAGTAATTTTACGGCAGCACAAACTCATGTACCATTTATTATGGTTGGACCTAATATTGGAGTGAAATTAGAAAAAGAAAAGCTAGATTCTATAACGAGCCATGAAGATGTTGTACCTACATTAATGAAAAATTATCTTGGCGTTACTAGTCATCTAAATACTTATTCAGAAGGCATTGATCTTTTAGGTAGTAGTGAAAAGCGAGATTGGGTGCTTTCGTCAAGTTATGCTGCTTATGCCTTGATTACTAATGATAGTATTTTGGAAGTGGGTGCTGGTGGTCAATATAAAATCTATGATTTAACAAATAGAGTAAAAAAAGGTGCAGAGCCTAACTATATCTATTTAAAGGATGCACTAGAAAGTATTAGTCGATTTAGGAAATAGTTAGGCTTTAAATAACGGTCTGTTTTTGTATATCAGGCCGTTATTTTTTCATAGATGGAAAAATATCTTTCAGCCATTTTTTGTGGCGTATAATTTTCAATTTGTTTTTTGGCTCCCTCGACCAATCTCGTTTGAAGTGCCTTATCACTGGAAAGCTTTATTATGGCGTCTTTGAGTGCAGAACTATCGTTTGCTTCGATTAATATTCCAGTCTCGTTATTAATAACAATGTCTGGAATGCCACCAACATTAGAGGCAATGATAGGCACACCTGCATCCATAACGTCTAACAATGTAGACCCTAAACCCTCATTTCTAGAGGGGAAGGCAAAAAGATCGAAGTAAGGTAAATAGTCACCAATCTTTGGTTTGAATCCCATCCATGTAATATTTTTAATGTCTTTGGATAAAGACTCAAGTTCTTCTTTATCTGCACCATCGCCGAAAAAAACAATATGTAAGTCGGGATGGCTTTTTTCTAATAGGCTAGCAGCTTCAATAAGAACTTTTTGTCCCTTATGTTTATCAACTAATGCACCTACATGGCCAATAATTGTCTTTCCAGGAAAAGCATTTCGAAAGGCTTCGCCTTCTTTGTGATCGGTTTCTAAATGGGCTAAGGTACTAGGGATCTGATTGACTTCTCCCCATTTTTTATCACGAATTTGGTTAGCAATAAGTGTGGATATGCCCACTAATGCAGACGCATTACTGTATGTCTTTTTATTTAACCACTTATCTTTTACGACAGTATCGACTCGTCGAGTAAGTATGTAAGGGGTGTTTCTTAATAGCTTGTGAATATAAGCCCAATGGACAGCTTTGGCTTCATGCGCATGAACGATATCAGCATGAGGAGCTGCATAGTGGCCTGATAACTGGTTATTTGCCGTAACAAAAGACAGGTCCTCGACGTCAGCAAGCCTAGTACGAAGCGGGGAATCTTCTCGACAAGCAAGCAATTGCTTTATTTTAAAGTGCTTTGCTAGGGCTCTTATAAGAAGCTCTGTTTGTCTCTCGCCGCCACGGAAGCCTTTAGCGAGATTGACATGAAGTACTGTTAGCATTTTGCTCAAGGTGTATCGCCTGTTTTGTTACCAGATGTTTTTAAAGTCGTCTTGTTTTGTGACGCTAGGATCGCGTTGATATTCAAGCAGTTTAGCGTATTTGAGATAGCTATTGACCGCCGCACTCAATGCTACTGTCATTCCATCTACGCCACCCATGAATCCCCTTTGAAAAATATACTTACGGATAAAAGCATTTAGGCCGTGAGTAAAAGGAGAGAAGCAATTCGCGCGCTTGCCTTTTGCGTACATGATTTTAGCTGCTCTTCCACTGAAATTACGACCAGGCTTGGCAAATAATTCGCCAATATTTTTAAAGGAATAGTGGATGATATCGGCATCGATATTTTTGACGTTTTTAGTTTGCACGCTGGCGTGTTGTTTAACATCGGCAAAGCGAGTTTTGTCTGTATTGTATAATCGAATGCAGCGGTCAGGGTACCAACCGCAATGCTTGATCCAGCGGTTGCCAATCATATTTTGTCTGCGAAATGAGTAGCCTTCAATGCTGGTAGATTCTAGATCTAGCTGCTGAATGGCTTGTGTCATTTCTGGTGTTAAGCGTTCATCAGCATCTAAGCTTAGTACCCAAGTATTTTGAGTGTGGTTTAGTGCGACATTTTTTTGGATGCCGTCACCTAGATAGGGCTGCTTTACTACGGTTGCGCCTAAGCTCTTAGCGATTTCAATCGTATTATCGGTGCTTCCTGAGTCAACTACGATAATTTCATCGCAGACAGTTTGCATAGACTCTATACAAGCGGCGATATTTTTCTCTTCGTTGAGGGTGATGATATTGCCTGAAATTTTCATGCTTGGCTCTTCAATAAATTAACAGCGTATTCGGTGACGCTTTTGGTGGTAATGGTTTTGATGTCATTTCCTTTTTGTGGGAGCACTTTAACCGACTTTGCATGACTTAGAAACCACTCAGTATTGGGCTCTCTAAATAGACCTATATATGGTTTTTGCATGCATTGCGCTATGTGAGATGGCCCACAGTCATTTGCTATTGTTAAGTCACAGTGATCGACTAGCTTTGCTATGTCGTTAAGAGGGATATTTACGTGAAGAGATGAGTTTTTGATATTCAGCTCCTGCATGTATTGAATTTCTCTTTTCTCATCTGGCCCTAATAGAATATGGAGATGACAATTTTTTTCTAGTGTATTGGCAATGGATTGTACAGCGCTAATAAAGTTCTCAATTCCCCATTTTTTTCCTTCACCAGCACCGCCACCAGGCATTATAAGTATGTTTAGTTCTGCTCTTTCTAGATTCAAATTGGAGTCTTGTAATAACGCTAAAAAGGGCGCTGCTAGGGCATTCAGTAGGGCGCGCTCATCTCTAATGAAGATTTTTAGATAAGCTAGCGCTCTGTATTCTGTATCACATAAAACGTTATGTTTTTCAGAAGTTAAGTGGATAAGAAAATCATTTTTTACAAAGTCGAAGACTCTCCCACCTTTAATAAATTTATATAAAATGACAGGAAGGCGATTGCTAGGTCTCAAATTAAGCAGGTTGTCACAATGCTTAAGTTTTTTAAGGTCTTCAAGTCTACTTTTTGACTGAATGCATTCTTTTACCCAAGGCAGCTGGTTGTAAATCCATCCGACATTGCTTTTTGATAAAAGAGTCAGGTCTTGATTGCCGTAGTTTTGGAAGAAGAAAAACAGCACCGGAATACTGGTTATTTGAGCTCCAAAATGTGGCCTATTTCTGAGTAATACAAGATTCATTGGGTAATGACTGTCCTTATAATCATGTCAGGAGTCAGTTGATTCTGGCAGTTGGTGTGCTCGAGCGGACAGATTCTTTTAAAGCAAGGAGAGCATTCAAGGTGAAGATTATGAATGGTCTTGTTGCTTGTGAGAGGTGGTGTAAATAATTCGCTTGTAGATCCATAGATTCCATGTACTTCAGTGCCAACGGCAGCTGCAATATGCATTAATCCAGAATCATTACTAACGGCTTTTTCTGCTACCGCCAGTAAATCTATAGCGTCTACCAATTGGGTTTTTCCACAAAGATTTACGGCAAACTCACCTAGGTGGCTAATGATTGCCTCGCCGTCGTTTTGGTCTTTTGGTCCACCTAATACCCAGATTTGATAACCCGCTTCAATGGCGCTTTTGGCTAATTCATGGAAATAAGGGATAGGCCACTGTTTAGAAGGACCAAATTCCGCACCCGCCATAAGAGCGATTGCAGGTCTATTTGATAAGCTGTGTAATTGAAAGAGTTTTTTCTGATTATCTGTGTCAACTCGTAACGCAGGTAACGGGATATCCATAGGTGGATAGGCTAACTCGTTAGGCAATCCTAAAGATGTAAAGCGTTTTACGGTTTGATTTAAAATGCTTTTATCTAGTTTGCGACGCTCATTTAGCAGAATGTAGCGCTGCTCACCAGTAAAGCCGACGCGATGCGTAACCTTAGCAAAAAAGGGTACCAGGGCAGACTTCCATGAACGAGGCATCACGATTGCGTGATCATAGTGTTCTGAACGGAGTGAATGCCCTAGTTTGCGGCGCGTACTGATCCCCCATTCACCATGACCTGTGGGCAAGGTAATTGCGTTACGAACCTCTGGCATTCTAGCCAATATAGGTGATGACCAGTTTGGACCAATGACATCTATGATAGCCTCTTCATCACGCTGTTTTAGCGTAATAAAGAGGCTCTGCGCCATGACCATATCACCAACCCAAGATGGGCCAACAATTAAATATTTAGCCATTCGTATCGAGCCAACCTAAGTAATCTTGAACACCTTGCGCTAGTCCGCGGAAATTTCCTTCATATCCAGCTTTACGAAGCTTGCATATGTCTGCCTCAGTGAAGCTTTGATAAGCCCCTTTTAAGTGTTCAGGGAAGGGAATGTATTCAATTTCGCCTTTTCCATAATGGGCTATAACAGTTTCAGCTATTGTGCGGAAAGGCTCTGCTTTACCTGTACCTAGATTAAAAATACCTGACTTCTCTGGGTTTTCTAGGAACCAAAGTTTGGTATTAACCAAATCTTCAACGTAAATGAAATCACGGCTTTGACCGCCAGCTTCGTAGCCATCGTAAGCGCCAAAAAGCTTTGGATTCTCGCCAGCAAGTACTTGGTTACGAAGGTGGAAAGCCACGCTTGCCATGCTGCCTTTATGTTGCTCACGAGGTCCATACACGTTGAAATAGCGGAAACCAACAATTTGGCTTTTCGCTTTCGGCAAAATAGCGCGAATGTATTGGTCAAATTGGAATTTTGAGTAGGCGTACATGTTAAGTGGCTTTTCGTTTTCACGGGACTCCTGAAAAACGGGGCCAGAACCATAAACAGAAGCTGAAGACGCATAGGAAAATGGTGCATCATGTTTTAAACAAAAATCTAGTACCGCTTTTGAATATTGATAATTCACGTCCATAACATACTTACCGTTCCACTCTGTGGTTGCTGAGCAAGCACCTTCATGGAAAACGGCAATAGGGTTAATGCCTAATGTATCGTTCTTAATAGCATCCAAGAAGTCATACATATCCATGTAATCAGCAATATCAAGATCGGACAGGTTTAGACATTTTTTACCGTCCGTCAAATCATCTACCAAAAGGATATTCTTGATGCCTTTGTTGTTTAAGGCCTTGATGATATTACTGCCAATGAATCCGGCACCACCAGTTACTATATACATAATATATTTGTCCTAATATCTAAGGTTTTGCCTTTGCTAAGTTTACGTATAAGCCTAAGCCTAAGCCAGTAAGCTAAAACTAGAAAGAGCCCAGAAAACCGTTGTTTGCTTTTGCCCATGCTATCACTTCTGTCAGGCCGAGAAAAATATGATAGCTGCTGGTTCCGGGAAGCGGATAGTTTTTTGGTGTGTTGTCTTCGTTAAGGTATTCATTCCAACTGCCGTTTGGTAGAAAATAGTGCTGCTGAGCAAAGTTGATGCATTTCTCTAAACGGTCGATTTTCTCTTCTTTGCCAATCGGCATTACTGTGACTGCTTTTAAATATTCGGTAATCGGCCAGATACGTTTTTCTTTATCAATGGGGTGCTTGGTATCTCCATCTATTTGATTATAAATGCCGCCATTGTTGGCTAGTCCATGTCTGGTTGCTGTTAGCCATAGTTGTTGTGCTAAGTCAGTATAGTCGGAGTTAGGGATTATTTTATTTGCTTGGTAAAGCAACCAGACCCATTCGAAGTGGTGCCCAGGTTCTACTTGATTGCCTGTTTGAGGGTCAATACCCCAATCAGCACTAAAAAACTCACGTAGTGTCTTCGTTTCTTTGTGATAAAAGCGTTCAAGTGCCAGTGAAAGTAGAGATTGGATAGCCTCTTTATAATCGTCATCGTTAGTTGTATCAAAAGCAGCAACATAACCTTCTAGTAAGTGCATGTGTGGGTTTTGGCGACGAATTTGGCTTGTATCGACAGGATAGGATTCATAAAAACCACCTGATAGGGCTTGCATATTATCTAATAAAAAGAGATGCGTTTTTTTCATAAAAATAAGAGCGCGATCATCTTTTGTTGCTTTGTAATAATGACTAAAAGAGAGCAGTACAAAGGCAAGAGCGTAGGCATCAGATTGCTTGTCTTTTATTGAAAGGTCGTCGTTTAGCGAAAAGATCCAGCGGTCATCAATAAAATAATGAGAGGTGATAAAGTCGAAAAGAGGAGTTAGCTTCACTTGCCACTCTGGCATATTTTTGATCTGGCAGGCATGGCTAAAAGTATATAGCTGACGACATTGAGTTAATAAACGAACACGGCCAACACTGTTGTTGGTCCAGTCATGGTTCATGCTTTCATAACTATAGCCATCTTCCTTGTTGATACCATAACAAGACCAATTGTTTAAAAGTTCATCAAATAAGAACGATTGGCTAGATAATAGAGCGGAATTCAGCATTGTGTAAAAGCCTTATTTCGTATGTTTTAGGTATGTCCAACTTGGTGTGGGAGTATGATAAGATGAGTGTCTCTAAAAATCGATTATTATGTGCCTATGAACTCTTCGTATTTGAATTTTAAAGATAAACACATCCTTGTTGTTGGGGATGTGATGTTAGATCGCTATTGGCATGGCGGCACCTCGCGTATTTCACCTGAAGCTCCGGTTCAAGTTGTTAAGGTTTCCAGTATTGAAGATCGCCCCGGTGGTGCCGCAAACGTAGCACTTGGTTTGGCTAAATTAGGTGTATCTGTAACGTTAGTAGGTGTAGTCGGCAACGATGAAAATGCTGATGTCCTGGCTCGCTGCCTAGAAGAAGTAGGGGTGACTTGTCGTTTTGTTCGCTCAGAAACCTTACCAACCATCACTAAATTGCGTGTGATGAGTCGTCATCAACAACTTATCCGTTTGGATTTTGAAGAGCGTGAAGACAGTCTTTCTCAAAATGAGGCATTGGCAAAAGTCGTCGAAGAGTGTTTACCTGAATCTGATGCTGTCATTTTTTCTGATTATGCAAAAGGCTGCCTTGCTGATGTTCAGTCTTTGATTAAATTATCAAATGCGGCGAAAGTGCCTAGTTTTGTTGACCCTAAAGGTAATGACTTCTCAATCTATCAAGGAGCAACCTTAGTTAAGCCGAACCTTCTTGAGTTCGAAATGATAGTGGGTAAATGCCGCTCAACGAAAGAGTTGGAAGAAAAAGCCAAAGCTCTGCGCGAGCAATTTGGCTGGAAAGCATTATTGGTCACTCGTGGTGAAGACGGTTTGATTTTATTGAGTGATGATAAACCTCCTTTTTCATTGGCGACGGCTGCCAAAGAGGTGTTTGATGTTACGGGCGCTGGTGATACCGTTGTTGCAGTTTTGACTGCGGTTTATGTTACGAGTAAGCGTTTTATTGATGCTGTTGAATACGCTAACCAAGCAGCGGGTTATGTCGTTGGAAAACTGGGTACGGCATCAATCAGTGCTGAGCGACTAGACGCTATCATGTTTCAGCGTTCACATAACACAAACTTTGGCGTGCTTTCTCCAGAAGACCTGCTTGAACAAATTAAACTGGCGCAGATGAATGGTGAAAAGATTGTTTTTACGAATGGTTGTTTCGATATTCTTCATCCTGGACATATTGCTTACATGAAGCAGGCCAAAGCGCTTGGAGATCGTTTAATTGTTGCCGTCAATACCGATGCATCGGTTAAGCGACTCAAAGGTGAAAAACGTCCAATTAATAACTTGATTCACCGTATGTCTGTGCTTGAAGGCGTGGGCTCTATTGACTGGGTAACTTGGTTCGACGAAGACACACCCAAAGAAATTATTGAATTCTTAACGCCTGATGTTTTGGTTAAAGGTGGGGATTACACCATAGAAACAATTGTTGGTGCTGATCATGTCTTAGCTCATGGAGGGGAAGTGAAAGTTTTGACTTTTGTTGATGGTTACTCAACTACCTCTATCATCGAAAAAGCGAATTTATAAATGCAAGATAAAGAAAATATAGAAATCGAAACTCCGGCTCCCAAAGTGCCTGTTTCTGGGATGCAAAACTATTTTCGTCTTTTGGGTTATGTGCGCTCATCTTGGTTGTATTTGGTTCTTAGTATAATAGGTTATGTCATTTATGCTTCGATGGAGCCAGCTTTAGCTGCTTTACTAAAGCATATTGTAGATATTGTTTCTGTAGGGCAAATATCAGATAGTCGTCTATTAATACCTTTGGCTATTCTGGGGGTTTTTATTGCTCGAGGGATAGGTACCTTCTTGGGTAACTACTTTATGGCGAAAGTCGCCAATAATGTAGTGTTTGATTTACGTACCAGCATGTTTAATAAGCTCGTACTCTTACCTTCTAATTATTATCATTCTATTCCTACTGGACGACTTCTCGCTAAGCTGACATACGATACTGAACAAGTCATTGGCTCTATTACTCAGGCAATACGTGTTCTTTTGCGTGAAGGCCTAACAGTTGTTGGTTTGTTAGGCTATATGATCTATATGAACTGGCGCCTTTCTTTATTGTTTTTATTGGTTGTGCCTTTAATTGGCTTAATTGTTTCTTATGCATCTAAGCGTTTTCGCAAACTGAGTACTAGAATTCAAAATGCGATGGGTGGTGTTACTGATGTGGCATCAGAAGCGATTAAAGGTCATGAAGTGGTTAAAATATTTGGCGGTAGCCAGTATGAAATATCGCGTTTCCATAAGGCTGCGAATGAAAACCGTCGTTCTCAGTTAAAAATGGAAATGACTAAATCTCTTAATATTCCGATTGTGCAGTTCATTCTTGCGCTGATGATGGCGATTTTAATTTGGTTTGCCTTGAGTCCTTCGATCAGTTCTCATATGTCTCCAGGGGATTTTATCGCCTTCCTGACTGCCGCTGGTATGTTAGGTAAGCCTATTCGTCAGCTGACTGATGTAAACAGTATTTTGCAAAAAGGTATTGCTGCTTCTTATAGTATTTTTGATTTCTTGGATTTGCCAGAAGAGGTTGATAAAGGATTAACACCTGCAACCCGATTTAAGGGGGATATTGAGTGGGATAATATGTCCTTTAAATACACTGGTGCTGAGAAACAGACATTAAAAAATATTAGTTTGTCTTTGCCAGCTGGAAAAACTTTGGCGTTAGTAGGGCGTTCAGGTAGTGGTAAATCTACGATAGCGAACTTAATTCCGCGTTTTTATGATATTGATGATGGTTCCTTGAGTATAGATGGCGTTCGTATCAATGATTATAAGTTGACTGAGCTGCGCTCTAATATCGCTTTGGTAAATCAACAAGTTGTACTTTTCAATGGCACGATTCGAGATAATATCGCCTACGGTTATTTGCGTGATACCAGTGTAGAAGATGTCATTGAAGCAGCTAAAGCGGCCAATGCTTGGGACTTTATTCAAGAGCTTGATCATGGTCTAGATACCATGGTTGGCGAGAATGGTGTTCTCTTGTCAGGTGGTCAGCGACAGCGTATTGCGATAGCTAGAGCTATCTTGAAAAATGCGCCTATTTTGATTTTGGATGAAGCAACGTCAGCATTGGATACGGAATCAGAGCGAGCAATTCAGACTGCCCTAGATGGTCTAATGGCGAATCGTACCACTATCGCTATTGCCCATCGATTATCGACCATTGAGAATGCCGATATTATTGCGGTTGTGGATCATGGTGAGATCATTGAACAAGGCTCGCACAGTGAGTTGTTAGCGATGAATGGTGCTTATGCGCAGCTTCATAATCAGCAATTCAGCGAGACACCAGCTTAATTATGTGGCTGTACCGTTCTTTACTAGTCTTATTAACGCCGGTTATTTTATCTAAAATACGGCGTTTTAAGAAAACTTATCAGGACTATCGTGCTAAAGAAGCGTTTGGCTTTTGGCCTTCTGTTGAAGCGGATTTATGGATTCATTGTGCGTCTGTGGGCGAAGTGCTTGCTGTACGCCCGTTAGTGCTTCAATGGCGTGAAAAATACCCTACACAGCGATTATTAATTACCACTATGACACCGACGGGTGCAGAGCAAGTAGTAAAAACCTTTCCTTTTGCAGAGCATCGATACTTACCAATGGACTGGCGTTCAAGTGTTAAAAGGGCGCTAAGAAAATTGACCTGTAAGCATTTATTAATTGTTGAAACCGAACTTTGGCCTAACTTGTTGCAATTGACTAAGCAGCGAGGTCTACGTGTTGAAGTGGTGAATGCCCGTTTGAGTGATCGTTCTTTCCTGCGCTATCAGAAGTTTTCAGCTATCTCGCGCCCCTTATTTGCTTTACCGGATTGTTTTTTGGCGCATGCACAAGCTGATGCAGTGCGCTTTGAAGCGTTGGGAGCAAAAAAAGTATTAGTGACAGGAAGTATTAAATTCGATCTTGCTGTGCCGCCTGAAGTATTTCAAGCTAACTGGCGTCGACAGTTAGGTTCAAGGTTTGTCTGGGTGGGAGGAAGTACTCACCAAGGTGAAGATGAAATGCTATTGCGCGTTCATAAGGCGCTGCTACAAAAATATCCAGATGCGTTATTGGTACTGGTTCCTCGTCATCCTGAACGCTTCGAAGCAGTACAAGCTTTAGCTATGCAGTCTTTTGAGCGAGTCGCTCTTCGTACTCAAACGGCACTCGATCAATGGGCTAATTTTGATGTGGTGATTGGCGACTCCATGGGAGAGTTGATGTATTACTATCAAGCATCTGATATGGCTTTTGTTGGTGGCAGTTTGATTAAACGCGGTGGCCACAATCCGATTGAGCCCGCCTTGCTTGGAAAGGCAATTTTAGTTGGACCCTATACCTTTAATTTTATGGATATTACTGAACAACTTTTGCAGGTCAATGGCGCTATTCGTTGTCAAGACGAAGCGCAATTGACAAAAGTAGTTGTGGATCTTGCGGGGCAATCGTCTCAGCGTTTCCGTCTCGGTCAAACTGCGTTGCGTTTTGCGGAAAAAAACCAAGGTGCAGTCACCAGAGTGCTTGCTGAAATAGACTTCCGTTGATCGACTCTTTACAATAAACGCTCATTATCTCATGGGGTGCTTTAGCATTTAGTAAATGTTAGAGCTGAGAAGCAGATTGTCTGCTAACCCACCGAACCTGATCCAGATCATGCTGGCGTAGGAATCGAGATAGCAAGTTGAACTGCCGACATTTATAGTAGCTCAAAAATCATCCTTGCCATTTCCCCTGTACGCCGCTCACTTATTTTAGGAGCGACACTTTGAAACCATTTTTGTTAACCACTCTTTTTTCTGCGGCTGTTATTTGTCTTGGCGTAGCTTTTTCGCCTGTAACATTAGCCAAAGATACTCTGAATATCTATACCTATGATGCGTTTGCATCCGACTGGGGCCCAGGCCCGAAGATAAAAGCTAATTTCGAAAAAGAATGTGCCTGTGAAGTGAATTTTGTCGCATTGGACTCTTCGGTTGGTATTTTGTCCCGCGCGCAATTAGAAGGGAAATCGTCACAAGCTGATGTACTTTTGGGGTTAGACCTAAATCTAATGGAAGCCGCAAAACAGACAGGCCTATTGGCGAACCATGCTGTTGATACTTCAGCTGTCACTATTGCTGGTGGTTGGTCGGATAAAACCTTCGTGCCATTTGATCAAGGTCACTTCGCTTTTATTTACAATTCTGAAACGCTTCAAAGTCCGCCAACTAGTTTGAAAGAAGTGGTGGATAATCAAAACCTGCGTGTTATTTATCAGGATCCAAGAACGAGCACGCCAGGGCTTGGTCTGTTGTTATGGGTGAAATCTGTTTATGGCGATAATGCTGCTGATGCATGGGGGCGTTTGGCTTCTCATACCGTGACAGTAACGAAAAGTTGGTCCGACGGCTATGGTTTATTTTTGAAAGGCGAAGCGGATGTTGTGTTGAGCTACACCACATCTCCTGCTTATCACATTGTTGCGGAAGGGGATAATAAGTATAAAGCTGCTGCAGCCAGTGAAGGCCTTTATCCACAAATCGAAGTGGCAGCGATGATGAAAGATGCGCCTCATCCTGCCTTGGCGAAGCAGTTTATGCAGTTTATTTTGCAGCCAGGTTTCCAATCGACAGTTGCAACGGGCAATTGGATGTTACCCGTGGTTAAGCTAGATGAAAAATTGCCAGCGGCTTTTGACAGTGCTTTAAAACCGGTAAAGAGTTTGGTTCTGCCGGCAAAAGACGTGGCGCAACATCGTAAAGCTTGGATTGATGAGTGGTTAAATGCCACGACTCGATAATCGACGTTAAGTTGTTTTTCTTTCGAACCGTCAAAGGGTTATTGCCGGCGCTATTAGGTGTTGGTTTTTTCCTGCTAATGGGAGCTGCCAGTTTGGCGGCTCTTTTGCGTTATAGCGAATTACACTCTTGGCTTGGCTATATGCAGCAGCCTTATCTTTGGCGGGTTGTACGCTTTTCCTTATGGCAAGCGCTGCTAAGCAGTGGTATTAGCTTACTTATTGCTATTCCTGTTGCTTCTTGTCTTATTCATCGCCAGTTTTATGGCCGATCTGCTTTACTGCAATTGTTTTCAGTTTCCATGGTGGTGCCAACCATTGTGGCGATTTTAGGCTTGGTGGTTGTCTATGGTCGTACCGGGTGGCTGAATCAGTTGTTTGGGGTACAAATTCCCTTGTATGGTTTGGTGGGGATCTTGCTTGCCCATGTGTTTTTTAATATGCCGCTGGCCGTGCGCCTTTTATTGCAAGGTTATGACTTAATTCCATCAGGGCAGTGGCGTCAGGCTTCGCAACTTGGGTTTTCTCGTTGGGCAGCTTTTCGCTGGATTGAATGGCACTACATGAAAAAGGTTCTACCTGGAGCATTTGTGCTGATTTTTATGTTGTGCTTCTCTAGCTTTGCTGTGGTGTTAAGCTTAGGTGGCGGCCCAAAATATAGTACTTTGGAAGTGGCTATTTATCAGGCGCTTAGATTTGATTTTGATCTAAATAAAGCCAGTTTTTTAGCTTTGCTGCAGGTATCAATATGTACTTTATTCGCAGTTATTGTTTATCGGATCGCACCGATTAACCGTCAAGATGTGAGTTTATTAGCGGTAAAGAGTTATTTACTTAAAGATTCTTTTTGGGCTAAGTCGGCAGATTACTTGGCCTTACTATGTGCGTTTGTATTGGTTATTCCGCCTTTTTTAGCGATTTTTGATCCGATTTTCTCACCTGTTTTTTTCAAGACATTACAGTCTGTTGCTTTGTGGAATGCTGTGCTTGTTTCATTGCAAATTGCTATTCCAGCGGCTCTGGTAAGTTTGCTGCTTGGTGTCTGTTTTGGTGTGCTGGCGCGGTTTTGTATGGCGCGTCAGTATTTTGCTTTTTTGCCGAATAAAATCGAGCATCTAGGGAATATGATTTTAATGGTGCCGGGTTTGGTGATTGCCACTGGCTTGTTTTTGACTTTGCGTGATTTTGGCTGGGGGTTGCAGTCGAGTTATTGGATTGTTGTGTGGGTCAATGCGGTTATGGCGCTGCCTTTTGTGCTGCGAGCTTTGATGCCAGTAATGTACCAACAAGAGCGGCGCTTTCGAAATGTATATTTAAGCTTGGGGATTCAGTCTTGGTCGCGCTGGTGTCTTGAGTGGCCGTTGATTCGACCAAGTGTTGCGCAAGCGTTAGGTTATGCTCTTCTGCTGTCTTTGGGTGACATGGGGGTGATTGCTTTATTTGGTAGTCAGGGTTTAGTGTCTTTGCCACTGTATTTATTTCAATTGATTGGCTCTTATCGGTTGGAAGAGGGGGCTTGTGTTGCTGTGGTATTAATTTCTCTATGCTTGATCTTGTTTTATTGTTCGTCTCGCTTTATTGGTGGAGTAACAGCACGTGTTAAAAATTAACCTTCAATATGATTGGGAGAATTTTCATGCCAATTATTGTGTGGAGATTTCCCCTGGTGTCACCACTTTACTTGGTGGCAGTGGTGAAGGAAAAAGTACGCTATTGCATTTATTGGGTGGCTTTTTAGACGGCCGTGGAGAGCTTTTTTTCAACGAAGAATCACTGCTTTCTTTACCCCCTTACGAAAGGCCAATATCGACCTTATTTCAAAGTGATAATTTATTTCCGCAATTAACCGTCTGGCAAAATGTCGCCATTGGTTTGTCTCCTTCTCTCTCTTTAAGCGGTGAGCAAAAAACAAGAATTCAGTGGGCGCTTGAAAAAACACAGCTTGTTGATAAAAAAGACCGCTATCCACAGGCTTTGTCTGGCGGGCAAGCCCAGAGGGTCGCTATTGCACGGGCATTGGTACGAAAAAAACCTATCCTGTTACTCGATGAACCTTTTAGTGCTTTGGATCCTGCCTTACGAGAAGAAATGCTCTACTTGGTCAATAATGTAACGCTAGAATTGGGATTAACCACCTTGTTGGTATCGCATTTGCCGCAAGAAGCGAGTTTGGTCGGCGGACGAGTTATCTTGATTGAGCATGGTCGTGTTACAGCTTATGAACCCGTATCTGTTTTATCTCAAATCGAGCCTCATCCGCTTTTTTCTCGTTACCTTGGAATGCCTAGTTCTGGATTGCCGAGCGCTGAAGGAGCTAATAGCTCGACAATCTAGCTTGATTGAGTTAAACAGTCTTCCTGCTTCACTTACATAGAAAGAGCGATTTAGTGTTAGATGATAACGAGTTATTAAAGAAAGGCATTGTGATGACAATCGCTTATGCGTTTGTTATGTCGCTTACTGCACTGGCAGCCAAACAGGCTCAAACCATGATCGCGGTATCAACCCTAGTTTTTTGGCAGAGTTTATTTTGTGCCTTAATACTTCTACCCCAAATGCGCGGACGCTGGCAAAAACGATCGCTTTCTGTGTGGAAAATTCACTTTTTGCGCAGTTTTGGTGGCTTCATTGGTTTTCTTTTTTATTATTGGTCGTTGAATCATATTCCTTTGGTGGAAGCTTCTTTACTTCGAACCTGCGCGCCATTGTGTGTTCCTTTTGTGGTGCTAATACTGCATAAAATCAGAATTCCAAAGGCGCGTTGGTTACCGCTTATAATTGGTTTTATTGGTGTGGCATTTGTTATTCAGCCTACGCCGGACCACTTAAATCCTTGGCATATTGTTGGTTTTATTTCTGCTATTGGCTTGGCCTTGTCTATGGTGACAACGCGAATGCTGTCTCAGCAGGTATCAGGTCAAGAAACCTTGTTTGTGTATTTTTTGGTGTCGACAATATTGTCTCTACCTTTGATGTTAGTGCAGGGTGATTCTTTGGTTTTACCTATTGCTGTATGGCCTCTGGTGGCTGCGGTCACCATCACTTTGTATGTAGGTATGTACCTTTATAATTTGGCTTATACCTATGCGCCAGCAAGTGTTGTTTCTCCCGTTAGTTATGTTGGTGTGGTGTTTAGTGGGTTTTGGGGATGGGTTGTCTGGGGCCATGTCCCTGACATTTACGCCATTCTTGGAATGTTGTTTATTTTTTCAAGCATTTTGATTAGTACCCGAATGGCGCGAAATAGAGGCTAGGCCGTTCGCAGCTTTTTTTTGTTTAGTATTGTCGCCACAAATATTCCTGAAAAAATTAATGTTATACCGACGTAATGGAAGCTAAGCAGTTGTTCGCCTAGGAATATCACTGATAGGCCGATACTGAATGCTGGGAGGAGGTGGATAAAGTGTCCTGCGGTTGCCGCACCGAGTTTCTGTACGCCAGTATTCCAGCATAAAAAAGCCCCAATTGAAGCAAATAGCCCCATATAAATGATGGCGCCCCAGTTACTTACTGTGAAGTCAGTTAGTTGACTATGTCCAAATAGGAAGAATAGTGGAGCCTGAAACAAGGTTCCTATAATTGCTGTGCAGGCAAAGAAACCAATCAAAGACATTTCTTTCGGGCGTTTTGCAATGAGTACCGAATAAATAGCCCAGCTAATAGCCGCCGTAATAATCCATAAGTCGCCTTGTGAGAAACTTAAGTGTAAAAAGGTTTCTAAACTGCCGCGGCTAACGATGGTAATTGCACCAAGGGTGGAAATAAGTATGCCAGTATTCTGTAACCAAGATGTTTTATTTCCCAACAGTAGACGAGCTGTAATTAGTATCATTACCGGCATGATGGAATTGAGTAGTACTGCATTGGTGACTGTTGTGGTACTGAGCCCTATATAAAGGAAAAGATTGTAATTGCAAATGCCAAGCCAGCCAAAAAGAACAAGCAAAGGCCAGTTTTTTGCGATAATACTTCGTTCTCGCCAAAGCTTCTTATAAGCAAAAGGCAAAATGATTAGGCAGGCAAGGCTCCAGCGTAAGAAAGATATTGAAAACGGGTCTATTCCATTGGAAACGGTTAATCGTCCTAAAATGTAATTGCCTGACCAGAAAAAAATAGGCAGTAATAGGTAGATGAATGCTGGCATTTTTTTGTCCTTATTGTTTTTTTCTTTTTGCCCAGTTTTGAATAAATAGGCCAACTAGAATACAAGCTAAACCAATGAGTGTGGAACGTAAGATAGGTTCACCTGCGAATTGTGAAAGCCAGATAATTGATAGCAATGGGGATAGAAATATTAAGTTCGCTACTTGGCTGGCATTAGTTGTTAGTTTTAATGCTCTATTCCACAATACAAAACTTAGTCCCATTTCAAATAAACCAATATAAATTGCGCCCCATAATCCATCATTATTCCAGTGGTTTAGTTCACCTGTTACGCCTGCAAATATCGTGATTAAGGGGAGTGCAAAGGCAAAATTAAGCGTTAGGCCGATTAAACTGGGGCGTTTGTCTTTTGTGTTCAATAACCAATAAAGAGCCCAGATAATAGTACTTAGAAGGGCGAAGGCAACACCTGTGACGTTTGAAAACTCTAGTGACGCTATCTGGCCGCGAGTAGATATATAAAGTACGCCAAAATAGCACGCCGCAGCTGCGATATAGTCCGCGCTTTTTAGGCGTTGTTTGAGTATTGGGACGGCCATAAAGCTAAGCATAATGGCCCAAGTATAATTTATCGCTTGTGCCTCTTGTGCTGGAAGCATGTTGTAAGCTTGAAGTAATATTAGGTAATAAAGAAAGGGGTTGATTGCGCCAAAAAATAAAGATGATTTCCATGATTGCTTGGCGAAGCTAATTAATTGCTTTGTTTCACCCTTTAATGCAATCAGGGTTGTTAAAAAAATCAATGAGACGATGTTCGCAACAAGCAATAACTGTGTGGGCGAGAAGTACTTGAGTGATATAGAAAACGCAGTGGCAACGGTCGACCAAAGTAACACGGCCCCAAGGCCAAACAGCATGGCTTGGGTGTTGTTGGAAAATTTACTCATGACTTATTATTCCGAAAACTCAGATTTACCTGTGATGCGATATTTATGTTGTATCTATTAAAATGAAAAGATAATACCAGCTAGAATAGATGTGATCGTATTGTCCTCTACAATAGGGCTTTTTAAAATTTCACTATCGAATTTAGTGTGATTGATGCCTAACATCAGATTTACACTTGTTGAAAGTGGATAAATGCCTCTTACCCCATATCTGATTTGAGAAACGGCACCTGAATCGTATGCTGCGATAGCACCACCAGTATTTACTGATTCGCTTTGAGAGACACCAAATAAGTGGTTGCTCATTTTACTGTCCATGTAGCGATATGATATGGAAGGGATGACCTTCCATGCCCCGACAGGAAGTGGATATCCTAAGGCGATTTGTGCATAGTAGCCATCATGTTCACCGCTAATATCTTGAGCAAATTTTGTTGAAATCGGCCCCACTCGATAACTGGCAAAAGCCATGATGCTGTCATCTCTATCATCTAGTTGTTGGATGTTTATATTATCTGAGTCGTCAGGGTCAAAGTTTGAACTTTCGTAAGAAAAGCCGATAGCAAAGTTTTGTGGTGCTTGTTTGGGTAAAAAACGATAACCAATTTCAGGTAATTGAAGGAAAAAGTGTTCACCTTCATAACTTATGTTGGGAAGGAGTTTAGATTGAGTATCTGTCTCTTTGTACACGGATTCTGATACAGCACCAATGATGCCTAAGCTACCATCAGCTTGAGCAATAATAGGTGTGGATAGCAATAATGCTAAAAATGCTTTTTTCATGATGTCCATATCCGTGGGGTAGAGTGAATTATGAAGAATCTAATTCTATTGTCTTTAATTGAGCCTGTAAAATAACCAAAGTAAAATAGGTTTTATTTTTACTGTTTTAGACTAAGAAGGGTGATGCGAGTATTACTTTGGTTGATTTCGTTTACTTATTGTTCACTAGTGCTATATAATGCGCGTCCCTGTAAATCAATACTCCTTGTCTCACAGCTTTTTTAACAGGGGGAGCGTGGAGACTAAGAACCCATAAGGAGAGCTTAAATGCGTCATTATGAAATCGTCTTTCTGGTTCACCCAGATCAAAGCGAGCAAGTACCAGCAATGGTCGAGCGTTACACTAACCTAATCACTGAAGATGGTGGTCAAGTTCACCGTCTTGAAGATTGGGGCCGTCGTCAACTAGCTTACCCAATTAACAAAATTCACAAAGCACACTATGTTCTTATGAACATTGAGTGTTCTGACAGTGTTTTGTCTGAACTAAACGACACTTTCCGCTACAACGATGCCATCATCCGTAACTTGGTGATTCGTCGTAAAGAAGCGGTAACTGACGTATCTCCTATTAAAGCTTCTGAAGGTCGTGAAGATCGTCGTTCTGCTCCTCAACGTGAAGAGCGTAACCACGACAATTCTGACGAAGTATCTGAAGAATCTGAAGATTAATCTATTTTTATTAGGAGACACTCATGGCTCGTTTTTTCCGTCGTCGTAAGTTCTGCCGTTTTACAGCAGAAGGCGTTAAAGAGATCGATTACAAAGATCTAGACACACTGAAAGGTTATATCACTGAAACTGGTAAAATCGTACCTAGCCGTATTACTGGCACTAAGGCTCGTTACCAGCGTCAGCTAGCGACTGCAATCAAACGCGCTCGCTACATTGCTATTCTTCCTTACACTGACAGCCACTTTAATTAATAGGCTTAAAGAAGCGCTTTTATGGGTGGTTTAGCTAAATGGGTAATGAAAAAACGCTTGAATGCCATTATTGGTGTGATGGTGTTTGGTCTAATTCCTATGATGTTTTGGCTGGCGGCTGCAATCTTAGGATTGGTGGTGCTTCGTAAAGGTGTAAAAGAAGGAATACCTGTATTAGCTTGGGGTTGTCTACCAGCACTTGTGTTGTGGATGTTCCAAGGAGATGCTACGGCGCTCATGGTATTAGTTGATGTGATGTTGTTGAGCTATTTGCTTAGATCAACAATGTCATGGAGTTGGGTGCTACTAGTCGGCAGCTTTTTGGCGGTTATTAGTACTCTGCTTCAGCCTCTTTTGATGGCAGATATTTTGAATTTGGCGGTAACGTTGGTTCAGAGTGTTTTGACGAAAGAAGGTGTTGAAGTTCCTGATAAAAATTTAATTTTTAACCAGGCGGTGATGGCTATATCCATCTTCCAAGTGGTCATTGCTATTATTTCTTTGTTTTTGGCAAGAAAATGGCAAGCGGGGCTCTATAATCCAGGCGGATTACGTACTGAATTTCATCAGTTAAGACTGCCAATAGTGTTTAGTTTGGTGTTGGGTGGAATGATTCTAATAGGTGAAAGCCTAGGTGGATCTTTTATTGTTCTTTCTCAAGCCGCTGTACCTGCTTTGGTGTTGCCGGGGCTCGCTCTAGTGCATGGTGTTTTAGCAAAAAAAGAAATTGGGATTGTTGGACTGATCGCATTTTATCTTGTAGGTTTTTTTGTCCTGAATGTGTACTTTGCAAATATTCTTGTCGCACTTTGTGTGATTGATAGCTTTGTAGATATTCGTTCTAGAATACAAGGTAAGGCGTCCAACTCAAGTGATAGCTAATGATTAATTAGAGGTGATCGAGATGGAAGTTATTCTACTCGACAAAGTAAACAAGCTAGGCGGTATTGGTGACGTTGCTGTTGTTAAACCAGGCTATGCTCGTAACTTTTTGATTCCGAACAAAAAAGCTGTAATGGCTACTAAAGCTAACTTGGCTAGCTTTGAAGAGCGCCGTGTTGAACTTGAAGCGCAAGCTGCAGAGCGTAAAGCTGCTGCTGAAGCTCGTGCTTTAACGCTAGAAGGCAAAACTTTCACTATCGCTGCAAATGCTGGTGATGAAGGTAAGCTTTTTGGTTCTATCGGTACTCGTGACATCGCTGATGCTATTTCTACGCAAGTAGCTGTAGAGAAAGCTGAAATCCGTCTTCCAGAAGGCGCGATTCGTCACACAGGTTCTTTCGAAGTAGACGTTCAACTTCATTCTGAAGTTATTGTAACGGTTACTTTAGAAGTAATCGCTGAGTAATTTGCTTCGGTAAATTACTTAAGAAAGATGCGAGTCTTTCTTAAATAAGAGAAGGGTATCTTGCTTTGCAAGATGCCCTTTTTTTGTTGGCGTGATAAGCTAATCTTTCTGTATTTTTTCTGTATTTGTATGGGTATTTTGCGTGCAACTAAATGATTCTGAAGTCGCTTCTATTAAATTACCACCGTATTCCATTGAGGCTGAGCGTTCAGTTGTTGGCGGGTTGATGTTGGATCCCCAAGCTTGGGAGAAAGTCTCCGAGCTTGTTATTGCTGATGATTTTTATCGTCCAGAGCATAAGGCAATTTTTACCGTTATTGCTCGTCTAGCTGACGAATCAGAACCTATTGATGTGGTTACCATTGGTGAGCGATTAGATAAGCGTGGCGATCTAGAATCTATTGGTGGTATGGCATATTTAATTGAGGTTGCTGAAGCCACGCCAAGTGCCTCCAACATCGCTTCCTATGCTGATATCGTTCGTGAGCGTTCTATTTTGCGCCGTCTTATTTCTACAACAAACGATATATCTGCGCGAGCTTTTCACCCAGAAGGTATGACTGCTGCTGAAGTATTGGATGAAGCTGAGCGAAAAATATTTCAAATAGCTGAGGGTGGAGAGAAAAAAGGCGGCCCGCGAATTGCCGCAGATATTTTAAGTGCCACCGTCGATAAAATTGATGAGCTGTACCATCAAGAAGGTGCCATTACAGGTTTAAGTACGGGCTTTACTGATTTAGATGCTATGACGGCAGGGTTGCAGAAGTCGGATTTGATTATTGTGGCAGGGCGACCTTCCATGGGTAAAACGACCTTTGCGATGAACTTGGTAGAAAATGCCGCCATGATTAGTGATAAGCCCGTTATTGTATTCAGTTTGGAGATGCCTGCTGAATCACTCATGATGCGTATGTTGTCCTCTCTTGGTCGAATCGATCAGACTCGAATGCGTTCTGGGCAACTGGTTCAGGAAGACTGGGATAAGTTAATGTCTGCGGTGAAAATGCTAAAAGATCGCAAGCTCTTTATTGATGATACTGGTGGTATTAGCCCAACAGAAATGCGCTCACGTGTGCGACGTATTGCTCGTGAACACGGTGGTGTTGCAATGATCATGGTCGATTACCTTCAGTTGATGCAAATTCCAGGTTTCACTGAAGGTCGTACCAATGAGATCTCTGAAATCTCTCGCTCTCTTAAGGCTATAGCCAAAGAAATGGAATGCCCTATGGTGGCGCTTTCTCAGCTCAACCGTAGTTTGGAGAATCGACCCAATAAGCGCCCAGTTAACTCTGATTTACGTGAATCTGGGGCAATTGAGCAGGATGCCGATGTTATTTCCTTTGTATATCGAGATGAGGTTTATCACGAAGATACACCGCATAAAGGTATTGCTGAAATTATTATCGGTAAGCAGCGTAATGGTCCAATTGGTACATGCCGATTGGCATTTGTGGGTAAATATACTCGCTTTGAAGATTTAGCGCCGGATGCTTACCGAGACTTTGATGATGAATAAGTCAATGTGATATATTTTTAGGGTATATTTACAAATAGTAACAATCCAGCATACGTGATAAAAATAACTAATATAAAAAATCGAGAGTTGTTTATGCGAAAAATGCCAGTAACAAATAAAGAAAATGATTTTCCCGAAAGCTACGTGTTAGTTTCCAGTACAGATGTGAAGGGACGCATTACGTTTGTGAATGATGTTTTCTGTGAGATAGCAGGTTATAAGCGTGAAGCTCTGATTGGCTCGCCACATAATATTATCCGTCACCCTGATGTGCCGGCAGCGGTTTTTGCTGATATGTGGGCCAATTTGAAACAGGGTAAGAGTTGGATGGGGTTGGTAAAAAACCGCTGTGAAAATGGAGATCATTACTGGGTAAGTGCTCATGTAAGTCCGCTATTAGATGGCAGTAAAGTGATTGGTTATGAATCTGTTCGCCGCAAAGCAACGCGAGATGAAATTCAACATGCTCAGTCTATTTATGATCGTATTAATGCGGGAAAAGGTTTGTTACCAATAACGACCAAGGTATCTGCGCATTTAAGCAATGCTTCTTGGCCTTTAATGTCCAGTTTTATTTTATTGGCCATTATTGGTTTATTGTCTAACGTATTAGCTTTGCAAGTTGCTGGGCCTATTTTGGCTTTGTTCGGGATGTGGTTAACCTATTTCCAGGCTCAGTCTTTGCACTCGGTTGTCTCTGGCTTATCGTCCGAGTCGCATAACCCAATAGGTCAGTATTTATACTGTAAAACGGTTGGAACCAAAGCCGCGATCAAGTTTGCAAAAATTCATCAAGAAGCGGCTGGTAATACTTTTCGCTATCGCCTAAAAGAGGGTGCTCAACAGCTTCGTCAAAGAGCATCGGATGCGAAAGCCAGTGTGACAACGAATTTGGTCAATTTCAATAAGCAACGAAATACCTTTCAGGAAGTGGTTGCGGCGAGTTCTCAACTCTTGTCTAGTGTGACTGATGTTGCAGAGCATGTTCATGTGGCGGTTGAGGCAACTGAGTCTGTCGGTGGATTATCTCGTGAGAGTCGTTTGTTGGCTCAGCAAACGGGTGAGACTATGCGTCAGGTTTATCAAGACATTTCGGATGCTAAAAAAGTTGTCGCGATATTAGCTGAACGCAGTGATAGCATTAACGAAGTGGTTAATTCTATTAGTGGTATTGCTGAGCAAACAAATCTGTTGGCGTTGAATGCGGCCATTGAGTCTGCTCGTGCGGGTGAAGCTGGGCGTGGTTTTGCGGTGGTTGCGGATGAGGTTCGAGCATTGGCAATTCGCACTCAGAATGCCACACAAAGTATTCATAGCATGACGGAAGAGCTGAAGAAAAACACTTTAGATGTAACTAATACTATTGATAAAGGCACTGCGGTTGCACAAGAAGGTGTTGATAGCGTTAATAAAGTGGCTCAGAAAATGGGTGATATAGAAGCGGCTATAAAACGTGTTGTAGAGATGACGGCACAGATCAATGTATCCTCTGAAGAGCAAGCTAGTGTAGCTAGAGATCTTAATGAAAAGATGCAAGATGTCGACGCATTAAGTATTAACAGTATTGAGCGCGCGGAAAATATAGTCGTCAATATTAGTCATATTGAAGAAGAAGCTTATGAGCAAGGGAACCTTGCTGAGCGCATGAAACAGTAATGCATTAATAAAATGATTTTTTAGGTCGCGCGTTAGTGCGTCAAGTTTGTTGTAGGTCGTGCTTTAGCGCGTCAAGGGTTTTGGTTTGGTTTAACTAGGCTTTTGATGGCCTGAAGTCTGACCTACACGTGGTTGGTTTTGTGTTATCGGGCTTTTGACGGCCTGAAGGCCGACCTACATGTGGTTGGTTTTCTGTAGGTCGTGCTTTAGCGCGTCAAGGTTTTTGGTTTGGTGTTATCGGGCTTTTGATGGCCTAAAGACCGACCTTGTATGATGAATTTAATGGTTATTGAGGTGTATTATTTA
>TARA_R110002033_G_scaffold787_4_pt1 | contig 69116 bp, 63 predicted proteins | sample TARA_R110002033 | Tara Oceans TARA_R110002033 (sample SAMEA4397051) | marine metagenome | biome: Polar Biome; feature: [SRF] surface water layer (ENVO:00010504); material: water (ENVO:00002006), including particulate matter (ENVO:01000060) such as... | depth 5 m
GGCCGCAAGTCAAGCGAAAGCGGGGCTCTGCAAACGGGTATAATAGTACCGAACGCGCTTTTACCCCTGCTCCCGCGAATAATTTTTACGAGCCTGTACTGCGCTCGGGTTCAGCGCAATGCACCCTTCATTGCGCCGATCGGCCAAGTATATGCACACCCCAGACAGTCGCCGCCACCACCAGCGCCCCCACCGCCTGGTGGAGCACCGCAAGATGGATGTCGACGCCGGTCATTACCGTGGCGATGCCCAGCAATATCTGGCTGCCAAAGGCGATATGGATCGCAATGGAGCTTCGGCGATCAATCGGTCGAACCTTGCGCGCAAGGATCAACAGAAAGCCGACCACGACCCAGGCCCACCACCGATGGATGAAGTGGATCAGATAGGGATCATTGTTCAGCGCGGACCAGATACCGGCAGCCCAATTGATCCCGCCAGGAACGAAATAGTCGTTCATCAGCGGCCAGCTGCTGGAGACATAGCCGGCGTTCAGGCCAGCGGTATAGGCACCGAACAGCAGCTGAACGACCAGCACCGCCAACACAGCCATGCCCAGCCCGGTCAGGCGCGCCGGGCGATTCTGACCGCGTGCCAACTGGCGCAGGTCAAGCGCTGTCCAGACCAGCCCGCCAAGGATGAACAGCGCCGTCAACAAATGCACGGCCAGCCGGAAATGGCTGACATCGGTACGTTCACTGAGACCCGAGCTGACCATCCACCAGCCGATCGTGCCCTGCAGACCGCCCAGAGCCAGCAGTGCAACCAGTCGCACACCATAGCCGGAAGGGATCGCACGCTTGGCCGCAAACCAGAGCAGCGGCAGAGCAAAGGCCACCCCGATCAGCCGTCCGAGCAGCCGGTGAACCCACTCCCAGAAATAGATGAACTTGAAATCGGCGAGGGTCATTCCGGCGGGCCCGCCGATTTCCTGATATTCAGGGATCTGCTGATATTTTTGAAATTCCGATAGCCAGTCCGCTTCACTCAATGGTGGCAGGGCACCGGTGATCGGCTTCCATTCAGTGATCGAGAGGCCCGACTCGGTCAAACGGGTGATACCGCCGACGACGACCATGATGAAAACCAGAAAGGCCACGGAATAAAGCCAGTTGGATATCGCTATCGGACGGGGTGTTGCCGTGTCAGCCGGCGGATTCATGGCGATCGGTTCGGTCATGCGCCGCTATGTGGTATGAAAATTCTGCGCTGACAACCAGAAACGCGGCCGAAGATATGAAACTGGGCAAAATGTTATGTTGTATCTTAACACACTTGTTTCTATATCGGTCGCTCATAAAAGAAGTGAGATGGTGAGTCGTGTTCACGACAGCGAAACTGTGGGACAAAGAGGGCGTGTTGGTCAGGGACGGCCTTTGGGACCGTATGGCCGTCATGGTGTCGGGCCTGTGTCTTGTGCATTGTGTTTCGACTATTGCTTTTGTCGCAATCCTGTCTTCCGCGGGGGGCATGCTGCTCGATCCATTGATCCATGAAATTGGATTAGGCATTGCGATCGCCCTCGGCCTGTTCACCCTGGGACGCGGTGTGATGGATCACGGCTATATGATGCCGGTGGCTATCGGCAGCCTGGGATTAGGCATTATGATGGGGGCGATTACGCTTGGCCATGATGGTGGCCATGGCGGACAGGAAATTTTTTACACGATGCTGGGCGTCGGATTGCTCGCTCTGGCCCACGATCTGAACTACCGCGCCACCCATTAATTAGCGCCCCATTGCCCTTCTGGTCAAACGTCCCTAAATTATCGGGATGGGAAAACACGATCATCTTGAGCATCATGGCGATTCTTTGGCGGATGCAGCCCGCGCGAATCTCGAAAAATCCGGTGAAAAGTGGACCGATACGCGGGCCGCGATCTTTGAAGCACTGGCCGGCTTCTCTCGCCCTGCTTCGGCATATGACATCGCCGAACTGGTGTCCGCCACCCGCAGCAAACGCGTTGCACCGAATAGCGTGTACCGGATTCTTGACCTGTTCGTAGCGAATAATCTCGCAATGCGGGTGGAAAGCGCCAATGCCTATTTGGCTAACAGCCATCCAGGCTGCGAGCATGATTGTATTTTTCTGGTCTGCGACACGTGCGGAGAAGCCACCCATGTGGATGACGATTCCTTGTCGCAGCAGGTCCGCCAAGTCGCAAAAGCCGAGGGATTCAAATCCATCCGCCCCGTGATCGAAGTTCGCGGCATTTGCCAGAAATGCAACTGATCTTCCTTTCCTCGCAACCTATGTTAGCGGGCGTCCTGCTGAACGTTCGACAGAGCGGTGCGATGCCGTTAAAGATGGCATCAAACAGGGAGTGAATATGCCGGTTTCGAATACCCCATTGCTGGATGACGTCTCCTTTCCATCCGATTTGCGCAAGTTGAAGCCAGCGCAGCTTCGCCAGTTTGCCGATGAGCTGCGCACCGAAGTGATCGACACCGTGTCGACAACCGGTGGCCATTTGGGCGCGGGTCTGGGCGTGGTCGAATTAACGACCGCCATTCATTATGTTTTCAACACACCGGAAGACCGTCTTATCTGGGACGTCGGCCATCAATGCTATCCGCACAAGATCATCACCGGGCGCCGGGACCGGATACGGACCTTGCGTCAGGGTGGCGGCCTGTCGGGTTTCACGAAGCGGTCCGAGAGCGAATATGATCCTTTTGGCGCAGCCCACAGTTCCACGTCCATCAGCGCCGCCCTCGGTTTCGCGATTGCCAACAAGCTGAACGACAAGCCTGGCCGCGGCATAGCGGTGATCGGCGATGGTGCGATGAGCGCGGGCATGGCTTATGAGGCGATGAACAACGCTGCGGCCGCTGGCAACAGGCTGGTCGTCATACTGAACGACAACGACATGTCGATCGCTCCGCCGGTGGGCGGACTGTCGGCCTATCTCGCCCGGATCGTATCTTCGCGCGAATTTCTCGGCGTCCGCCAGCTGGCCCGCCGGATTGCCAGCAAGCTGCCCAAGGCGCTCTATGATGCGGCCCGGAAAACCGACGAATATGCCCGTGGCATGACGATGGGCGGGACCCTGTTCGAGGAACTCGGCTTTTATTATGTCGGGCCGATCGACGGCCACAATCTGGATCATCTGATTCCGGTGCTCGAGAATGTACGGGACGCGGCCGAAGGCCCCTGTCTGATCCATGTCGTCACCGAAAAGGGCAAGGGCTATAAATTCGCCGAAGAAGCGGCCGACAAATATCACGGTGTCGCCAAATTTGACGTCATCTCCGGCAAACAGGAAAAGGGGCCAGGCGGCGGACCGCCAGCCTATCAGAATGTTTTTGGCGAAACGCTGGCCAAACTGGCCGACAGCGACCCGCGGATATGCGCGATTACCGCAGCCATGCCATCGGGCACCGGCGTCGACAAATTTGCCAAGGCTCATCCCGACAAGGCCTTTGATGTCGGCATTGCCGAGCAACATGGCGTGACGTTCGCGGCCGGGCTGGCTGCGCAGGGCATGCGACCCTTCTGCGCCATCTACTCGACCTTCCTGCAGCGCGCTTATGATCAGGTCGTACATGACGTGGCGATCCAGAACCTCCCGGTCCGGTTCGCGATCGATCGCGCCGGGCTGGTCGGCGCGGATGGGAGCACCCATGCCGGGTCCTTCGATGTCACCTATCTGGCAACTTTGCCCAATATGGTCGTGATGGCCGCGGCAGACGAGGCCGAACTGGCGCATATGACCTACACTGCGGCATTGCATGACAGTGGGCCGATTGCCTTTCGCTATCCACGCGGCAATGGCACTGGCGTCCCAATTCCCGAAAAACTCGAGCAGCTCGAAATCGGCAAGGGCCGGGTCATAAAACAGGGCACCAAGGTTGCGATCCTGTCGCTGGGCGCGAGGCTTGAAGAAGCGAAAAAGGCAGCCGAACGGCTGGAAGCCAAGGGACTCAGCACCACGGTCGCCGATCTTCGCTTTGCCAAACCGCTTGATCAGGAATTGATACGCAAATTGCTCACCACCCATGAAGTGGCCGTCACGGTCGAGGAAGCTGCCGTCGGCGGTCTTGGCGCGCATGTCCTGACCTATGCCTCCGACAATGGCCTGACCGATGCTGGGCTGAAGATTCGCACCATGCGCTTGCCGGATATATTCCAGGAGCAGGACAAGCCGGAGCTGCAATATGCCGAAGCAGGACTCGATGCAGACGGTATTGTCGACACCGTTCTCAAGGCCTTGCGCCACAATAGTGCAAGTGTCGAGGATGCGGGCGCACGGGCCTGATTCATATTGCTGCTTGTGATTGCCCGAAACGGACATTAGGCGATTGCGCCATGCCACCACAATTCTCCCATATCGATCACTGGATCTTCGATCTCGACAATGTGCTCTATCCGGTCGAGTGCGACCTGTTCGCGCTGATCGATATCAAGATGGGCGAATATATCGCCAAGGCGCTTGACTGCGATCTGGTGGAAGCGCGGAAAATCCAGAAGCGCTTTTTCCACGACCATGGCACCACACTGGCCGGCCTGATGCACCATCATGGCACGGACCCTGCCGATTTCCTCGACTTTGTCCATGATATCGATATGGACCGGCTGTCACCCGCTCCGCTCGTGCGGGCAGCGATCGAAGCGTTGCCGGGCGAGAAGCTGGTGTTCACCAACGCAGACCGGCCGTATGCCCAACGCGTGTTGGAATTACGCGGGCTGGACGGACTGTTCCACCAGATGCATGACATTCTCGACGCTGATTTGGTGCCCAAGCCACAGTCCGGTGCCTACGCGAGCATGATCGCTGCGACCGGCATTGATCCGACCCGCGCGTTATTTGTCGAAGACACCGCCCGAAATTTGCAACCGGCCAAAGCGCTGGGCATGACCACGGTGTGGATCAACACCGGTGCCGAATGGGCTGGCCGCGAACATGATCCCGCCTATATTGACCATGAAATCACCGATCTGGAAAGCTGGGTTACCGGCCTCCACAGCGCGAAGGAAGAAGAACCGGCATGACCGCAGCATTGCAGACCATAATCGACACCGCCTGGGACAAACGTGAATCCCTGGGTCTCACGACCCAGGGAGCCGAACGCGACGCTGTCAACCAGGCGCTGGCCATGCTCGACAACGGGACCGCGCGGGTCGCGGAAAAAAAGGATGGCCAGTGGGTCGTCAACCAGTGGCTAAAGAAAGCGGTACTGCTCTCCTTCCGGCTCAACGACAATCATCTGATTGAGGGACCCGGCGGTGCCAACCACTGGGACAAGGTCCCTAGCAAATTCGCGGGCTGGGGCGAAAACCGCTTTCGCGAAGCCGGGTTCCGGTCCGTTCCCGGATCGATCGTCCGTCAGGGCGCTTTTATTGGCAAAGGCGTGGTGCTGATGCCGAGCTTCGTCAACATCGGCGCGTTTGTCGATGAAGGCACGATGGTCGATGGCTGGGCCACGGTCGGCAGCTGCGCGCAGATCGGCAAGAATGTGCATATTTCTGGCGGCGCCGGTATCGGTGGTGTCCTTGAGCCGTTGCAGGCTGGCCCGGTGATCATCGAAGATGGTGCCTTTATCGGGGCGCGGGCCGAGGTCGCGGAAGGCGTGCGCGTCGGCGAGGGTGCGGTGCTGTCGATGGGCGTCTATCTTGGCGCGTCGACCAAGATTGTTGACCGGATCACCGGCAAGATCTGGATCGGCGAAGTGCCGCCCTATTCTGTCGTGGTCCCCGGAACATTGCCGCCCAAGGTCAAGGTCGATGGCATGCCAGGCCCGTCGCTCTATTGCGCCGTAATCGTCAAGACGGTCGATGCGCAGACCCGGTCGAAAACGGGTATCAACGAACTGCTCCGCGACTGATGGGTACGCCGGTCAACCAGGTGAAGGCCACGCTGGAACCCAATGACCATCCCTATCGCAATGGTGCCTGGACGCCGGTATTTGAAGAGCTGGATACCGATGATCTCGAAGTCATCGGCAATATTCCGGACGATATCGACGGCCTCTATGTCCGCAACACCGAAAATCCGGTCCATGACAGTCTGGGCCGCTATCATCCCTTTGACGGCGACGGAATGATCCATACGATCCGGATCAAGGGCGGCAAGGCGACCTATCGCAACCGCTTTGTGCGCACCGCCGGGTTCGAGGCCGAGCAGCAGGAAGGCGGCCCGCTCTGGCCCGGCCTGATGGGCAATCCGCATGATGCGCTGCGGCCCGGCATGACCGCCCATGGCAGCGTCAAGGACAGCAGCTCGACCGACGTTGTCGTCCACGCCGGGGCGATCCTTTCGACCTTCTATCTGTGCGGCGAGGGTTATCGGCTCGACCCGGAAACGCTGGCGACGCTCGGTCCGGCGGACTGGGTGCCGGATCATGGCATTTCGGCCCATTGCAAGGTTGACGAGGCGACCGGAGAACTGTTGTTCTTCAACTATGCGATCGAAAAGCCGCATCTGCAATATGGCGTGGTCGGTCCCGACAACCGGCTGAAGCATCTGGCTGCGATCGACCTGCCCGGTCCCCGCCTGCCGCACGACATGGCGTTCACCGAAAATTTCGCCATTTTCAACGACTGCCCGCTGTTCTGGAAAGAGGAACTGTTCGAGCGAAAGCTGCGGATTCCGGCTTACCATCCCGACATGCCGACCCGTTTCGGTATCCTGCCGCGGATGGGCCAGCCGGAGGACATCCAGTGGTTCGAGGCGAAGCCGACCTATGTACTGCACTGGGCCAATGCCTTCGAGGATGGTGACGAGGTCGTGCTCGACGGCTATTATCAGAATGACCCGGTACCGCCGCCGCTGACCGATTTTCCGCCCGGCTATGAAAGCATGGGCGCGAGCCTCGATCTGCACAGCTTCAAGCCGGAACTGCACCGCTGGCGCTTTAACCGGAAGACCGGCGAGACCAACGAAGAGACCCTGTTCGACGATTATCCGGTCGAATTCGGCATGTTCAACCCGCAATATGCCGGCCGGCCCTATCGCTATGTCTATAGCGTCACCGGCGAGCCCGGCTGGTTTCTGTTCAACGGCCTGACCAAGCATGATCTGGAAACCGGCGAGGCGGAGCATGTCTCCTTCGGCGAGCAGCGCTTCGGATCGGAAGCGCCCTTCATCCCCCGCGCCAATCCCGAGTCAGAGGATGACGGCTATCTGATCAGCTTTATCACCGATATGGCGCAGGACCGGTCGGAGTGCATCATCCTGAATGCGAAAAACCTGTCGGCAGGCCCGGTCTGCAGGATCATATTGCCACACCGGATTTCCAGCGGCACCCACGCCTGCTGGGCATCGGCGGAACAGATTGGACAATAGTTGTGCTCCGCACCTGATGCGGAACTCTGGCGTCAATCGAACAGTTCCCCGTCCACCTCTTTTCCCGCAGGCGGATTCAGTCCGAGATGTTTCCACCCGCGGTCATTGAGCGTTCGGCCGCGAGCGGTCCGGGCGATCAGGCCAAGCTGGATCAGATAGGGCTCGATCACCTCTTCCACGGTGTCACGCGGTTCTGAAAGGCCGGCCGCCAACGTCTCGACACCAACCGGGCCGCCTTTGTAAACGTCCGCAATCATATGCAGATAGCGCCGGTCCATCGCATCGAGGCCGATGCTGTCGACTTCCAGCCGGGTCAGCGATGCATCGGCGATTTGCCGGTCGACGAGGCGCGTGCCCGCCACATTGGCGAAATCCCGGACCCGGCGCAGCAAACGACCCGCGATCCGCGGCGTCCCTCTCGCCCGGCGCGCCACCTCGGTGGCACCATCGGGCGCAATATCGAGATCGAGCAGCCGTGCAGCCCGGTGAACGACTTTTTCCAGTTCCGCGGTCGAATAGAAATTGAGCCGTACCGGAATGCCGAACCGGTCGCGCAGTGGCGTCGTCAGCAATCCCTGCCGCGTGGTCGCCCCGATCAGCGTAAAGGCCGGGAGATCAATCCGCACGCTGCGCGCCGACGGCCCCTCACCAATGATCAGATCGAGCGCCCGGTCTTCCATCGCCGGATAGAGGATTTCCTCGACCACCGGATTGAGCCGGTGGATCTCGTCGATAAACAGGACATCGCCTTCTTCCAGATTGGTCAGCAGCGCTGCCAGATCGCCAGACTTGGCGATCACCGGCCCCGAGGTCGCGCGAAAGCCAACGCCCAGTTCCCGCGCAATAATCTGCGCCAGCGTGGTCTTGCCCAAACCGGGAGGCCCAAAGAACAGCACATGATCCAGCGCCTCGCTGCGCCCTTTGGCCGCCTCGATAAATACCCGCAAATTCCCGCGCGCGGCTTCCTGTCCGATAAATTCGTCGAGGGTTTTGGGGCGCAGGGCGGCGTCTATGTCTTCCGGCTGCCGCTCGGGCGTAAGATGCGGATTGTCAGTAACGGCCAATACCCCTGAATGCGTCACCCTGAACTTGTTTCAGGGTCCATGGTGCGCCCATATACCGCCCGTGCGACAAGTGAAACAACCCTGCGTCTACATGCTCGCCAGCCAACCCTATGGCACGCTCTACATCGGCGTAACGTCGAACCTGTTCCAGCGCCTTTACCAGCACCGCAACAACCTGAGTCCTGGATATACGTCGCAATATGCGGTCTATCGCCTTGTCCGCTTTGAGATGTTCGACGACATGACCAGTGCGATCACGCGAGAGAAACAACTGAAAAACTGGCATCGCCAATGGAAGATCAACCTGATTGAATCGGAAAACCCGCAATGGGTGGATCTGGCGGTAAACCTGGGACTGCCGCCGATAAGCGACTGACTTCCCATACTCGTCATGCTGAACTCGTTTCAGCATCCACCGCGCGCCAATCACAGCCTGCGAGCATGGAGAAATGGACCCTGAAACAAGTTCAGGGTGACAAATAAAAGGTCCGGGAGTCTGCATGCGGAGTCGGTCCATCACCGCGCCGCCTTCTTCAACGCCAGCCGGACCAGCGCATCGAGCGTCGCGCCATCGCCGGCCTCGGCATCCGCCGCCGCCACCGCGGCACTGGCGTCCGCCGGTTTGAACCCCAGATTCTGCAACGCGCTGACCGCATCAGCGCTGTTGCTTGAGGGTGCGTGCACCACGCCGCCGGCACCCGTCACCGGATTCACCGCAATCCCGCCGACCTTGTCCTTCAGTTCGTTGACAATCCGGAGCGCGAGCTTCGGCCCGACGCCATTGGCCCGCGTCACCATCGCCTTGTCCCCCGTCGCCACCGCGCGGGATATCTCGCCCGGTTCCAGCGCCGACAGGATCGCCAGCGCGACCTTGCCGCCAACCCCCTGCACCGAGATCAGCAGGCGGAACCAGTCGCGTTCCGACCCGCTGGAAAAACCCATCAGCCGCATATCGGTCTCGCTGACCTGCATCTCGGTATAGATGGTCGCGCCGTCGCCCTTGCCGCCAATTGCGCCGATGGTACGGGACGAGCAGAAGACCAGATAGCCAACGCCCTGTACATCGAGCACGATATTGTCGATGCCGATTTCGTCGATGGTGCCGGTCAGTTTTGCGATCATGGGCTTGTATTAATGCAAGGGCGGCACAAGTCCAGTTCCGTTCGCGCTGAGCTTGTCGAAGTACGGATTCGCGCACTCCAGGGTCCTTCGACAGGCTCAGGACGAACGGTGCTTTACCTGCTTACCGCTTCCTATGATGCGCATGGGTGATCGCCACCGCCAGTGCATCGGCGGCATCCGGGCCGGCCAGCTTGACGCCCGGCAGCAAAATCCTGATCATTGCCTGAATCTGGGCCTTGTCGGCCTTGCCGACGCCGACCACGGATTTCTTCACTGTCCGCGCCGAATATTCGCCGATCTCGATTCCTGTCCGCGACGCGCCGAGCAGCACCACGCCGCGCGCCTGTCCCAGTTTCAGCGTGCTCTGCGGGTTGCTGTTGACGAACACTTCCTCGACCGCTGCGCCATCCGGCTTATATTCCAGCAGCAGGTCGGTCAGTTCGAGGTCGATCTGAAGCAGGCGGCTGGCCAGCGCCATTTTCGGATCGGTCCTGATCTGGCCATTGGCGATATGGGACAGGCGATTGCCGTCCGCGACGATCACGCCCCAGCCAGTGGTGCCGAGGCCCGGATCGAGGCCAAGAATGATCATCTCAATTCGTGCCCATCAGATCGGCAGGCCCAGCCGGCGACCGACAAAGGCCATGATCAGATAAAGGCTGATCGTCAGGACACACCCGGCCGCCAGCGACAGCCAGAAGCCGATTCCCTGCCGCAGCAGCAGCGGAATCAGCAGGAACATTGGAAGAGATGGAAGGACATACCAGAAGGTCGCCTCGGCATGCAGGGCCATATTTTCCGCGTCAGGCCGCGCATGCCACAGGAAAATCATGCCCAATATCGAGATCAGCGGCAGGGATGCGACCAGCGCCCCGAAACTGGGCTGACGCTGGGCGATGCCTGCCACCACGGCCACGATCACTCCTGCGAGAGCGGCCTTGGCGGCAAATTCCCACATCAGCCGGCGTTCAGTTTTTCCATGATCTCGTCGGACACGTCATAATTGCCCCAGACGGTCTGGACATCGTCATCCTCTTCCAGCAGATCGATCAGGTTGAGCAGGGTTTCCGCCTGCTCCTGGTCGACTTCCACCTGGACCGAGGGGCGCCAGGCGAGTTTCACGCTTTCCGCTTCGCCGAGCGTCTTTTCGAGCGCTCCGGACACTTCGTGGAGATCTTCCATGGCGGTCCAGATTTCGTGGCCGTCCTCATCGGAGGAAATATCCTCGGCACCCGCTTCCATCGCGGCTTCGAGGACGGTTTCCTCGTCGCCTGCGCTGGCCGGATAGTGGATATAGCCGACCCGGTCAAAACCGTGCGAAACCGACCCACTTTCGCCCAGATTACCGCCATTTCGTGACATAATTGTACGAACATTGGTAAAAGTACGGTTATTATTGTCGGTCAAAGTCTCGATGATCAGCGACACGCCGCCGGGACCGAAGCCCTCGTAGCGGACCTCGGTGAAATCATCGCCTTCATTCGCCGATGCCTTGTCGATCGCCCGCTGGATATTGTCCTTGGGCATCGACACCGCCTTGGCGCTGTTGACCGCGAGGCGCAGGCGCGGATTGAAATCCGGATCCGGCATGCCGGACTTGGCCGCGACGGTGATTTCGCGGGACAGTTTCGAAAATTGCGCCGCGCGCTTCTTGTCCTGCGCGCCCTTGCGGTGCTTGATATTGTTAAATTTACTGTGGCCTGCCATAGGATTCGTCCGTTACCTGTTTATACTCTTATCGAGGCTCTTTGGCGCATGTTTGAGCCCAACTCAACCATTGGATGGTCGATCGGTCAATTGCGGTCCACCGCCCGTGATCTGATCCTTTTTGTCCGCGCGCCTGCACCAGCTCTCCCTGCGGCCGGACAAGAGCGACGGGCAGCAGGGGTCGCATGGCTTTTCCTGCTGAACTGCCTGATTGTTGCGGCGATCATCGCTGTCCTTTTTCCGGTCATGACGCTGTTGGGCGTCAAAATGTCCAGCGACATGTCGGCATTATTCAATCTTCCGCCCTGGCAGATCCTGCTGATCGTGGTGCTGGTCGGCCCGATCGCCGAAGAATTGATGTTCCGGCTCTGGATCATCGGCACGGCCCGCTGGCTGATCCTTTTCTCCGGCCTGATCGCGTGGATTGGTGGTTCCTTTTTTCTGAAGCAACTCGGCCTTGTCGCAACGATCCCCACCATCGCGCTGATCGCCGTGATATCCCTTGCGGTTCTCATCGGCCTGGTCCGCTTCTGGAAATCGCCTGTGCCCGGCTGGTATATCCGGATCTTCCCCCTGGTCTTCTGGGGTCAGGCGCTGCTCTTCGGATTCGTCCATGTGTTCAACTATGCCGGCGACAATCAGGCGGCTGTCCTGCCCTTTGTCCTGCCGCAACTGGTCGGCGGACTGATCTGGGGCTATGCCCGGATTCGCTATGGCTGGTGGGCCAATATCGCCATGCACATGGCCTATAATCTGATCGCGATCAGCGGTTTGATCTATATGCTGCTGATGCGCCCCGAAGGGATTTAATCGACGACGACGGCAGTGCCCGACGCGGACACCATCAGCATCGAACCTTTTTCGCCGACGACCTCATAGTCCAGATCGACGCCGACCACTGCATTGGCACCAACCTTCGCGGCCTCCGCCTCCATTTCGGCCAAAGCTTCGTCCCGCGCCCGTTTCAGGACATTTTCATATTTGCCCGAGCGGCCGCCGACAATATCGGTAATGCTGGCGAACAAATCCCGAAACAGGTTTGCGCCGACGATAACCTCGCCGATCACGATCCCGCGATAATCGCGGATCGCATGGCCTTCGATAGCCGGTGTGGTGGTGACGATCATATCGTTTGTCCTGTTCCTGCCTGATGCAAAGCGGATGCTAATCCCGCGCGCTCGTCAGAGCAACCGCTGAAACCAGGTGACGTCGCGCCAGCTGCCCATTTTCCAGCCGACTTCCCGGTAGGTGCCCACCAGATCAAAGCCCAGCGCCTGATGCAGAGCGATGCTCGCTTGGTTGGGTAAGGCGATGCCGGCGAAAGCGGCGTGGATGTTTCTGTCTTTCAGCCGCGGCAACAGCGCCTCGTACAGCAGGCGGCCGATACCCTGACGCTTATATGCGGAATCGACATAGACTGCGACGTCGCAACTGGTTTGATAGGCCGCCCGCGTGCGATGCTCGGAGCCATAGACGTAACCGAGCACCGCTCCCTCTCTTTCCGCAACCAGCCAGTCGTGCGATTGCAGGATGCCCGCAATACGACCGGCCATTTGCTCAGAATCAGGAGCATCCAGCTCGAAGCTGACCCAGCTGTCGGTCACGAAGGGTGCGTAGATTTCGGCACAACGGTTCGCGTCGGCGACCGTCGCGGACCGAACCGCGATCATCAGGCCAGGCCGAGCGCCGCTTTATAAGTGTCGAGAATCGCTTCCATTTCCTGACGGTCATGGGCTTCCATCTTCCGCAGGCGGACGATCTGGCGCATGATCTTGGCGTCATAGCCCTGCGATTTGGCTTCGGAATATACATCGCGAATGTCGTCCGCCATGCCCTTTTTCTCTTCTTCCAGCCGTTCGATACGCTCGATAAACAGACGCAGCTGGTCTGCGGCGACATTGCCTTCGCTCATGCTTTCATTCCCTTGAATTATGGTGTTCGGATTCGAAGTCGGTCTTTAAGAGGCGTCGGCGTTTTTGGCCACGCTTTCCTTCATCTTTTTGAGCCGTTCGGGGGTGGTCTCCGTCTGATATTTTTGCTTCCATTCATTCACCGGCATGCCATGGATCGCCTCGCGGGCCTCCTCCTTGGTCATCTCGCCGCCAGCGTCATTGGTCGCCTCCATCACCCAGTCTGCGAGGCAGTTGCGGCAGAAGCCGGCAAGCCCCATCAGATCTATATTTTCCGCATCATGGCGGTGCTGCAAATGGGTGACGAGACGGCGAAAGGCAGCGGCGGCGGCGGCGTCGGATATTTGCTTGGTCATGTTCGTTTCCGTTGTTTTTTGTTTTTAACCTGTCATGAAACAGGAATAGGGACGGCGCGGGCAAAGCGCCACAAAGGAATTGTAAAATGGCATCGCCAATCTTCTCTCGCAACCGCAAGGTCAAGGTTCTGGCCACGCTGGGTCCGTCCAGCGGCAGCCCCGAAATGATCGAGAAACTCTATCGTGCCGGGGTCGATGCCTTCCGGATGAACATGAGCCACGGCGAACATAAGGCCCATGCGGCCAATGTGACATCGATCCGGGCGCTGGAAAAGAAGGTCGGTCGGCCGATTACCATTCTTGCCGACCTGCAGGGGCCAAAGCTGCGCATCGGAACCTTCGCGGAACGGCCGGTGATGCTGAAAGAAGGCGCCCGCTTCACGCTCGACATGCGCAAGGAAAAGGGCGACTCGACACGTGTCAGCCTGCCTCACAAGGAAATTTTGAGCACGCTGCAGCCGGGGCATACCCTGTTGCTCGACGACGGGAAAATCCGCCTTGAGGTCACCAAGGCCGATGGCACAAGCGTCGAGACCAAGGTGATCGTGGGCGGCGAGATTTCAGACCGCAAGGGCGTCAATGTTCCGGAAGTGGTGCTGCCGGTCAGCTCGCTGACCCAGAAGGACCGCAAGGACCTGACCTTTGCGCTCGAGCAGGACGTCGACTGGATCGCGCTCAGCTTTGTGCAGCGCCCCGAAGATGTTGCCGAGGCCCGGCGGCTGATCGGTGGCAAGGCGGCGCTGCTCGCGAAGATCGAGAAGCCCGCGGCGATCGACCGGCTGGACGAGATATTGGAACTGTCCGACGCGGTGATGGTGGCGCGCGGCGATTTGGGCGTCGAACTGCTGCCCGAACAGGTGCCGCCGCTGCAGAAGAAAATCGTGGCCGCCGCGCGCAAGCTGGGACGGCCAGTGGTTGTCGCCACGCAGATGCTGGAATCGATGATCAAGTCGCCCACGCCGACCCGCGCCGAAGTGTCCGATGTCGCCACCGCCATCTATGACGGCGCCGACGCGATCATGCTGTCCGCCGAATCGGCGGTCGGCGACTGGCCGATCGAGGCGGCAACGATGATGGACCGGATCGCCGCGCAGGTGGAAAATGATCCGTCCTATGCCGCCCGGGTGCATTTCACCGAAACCGTGCCGGACGAGACCACCGCGGATGCGCTGGCGGCGGCCAGTTTCAATATCGCGCGCACGATCGCGACCTCGGCCATTGTCTGCTATACGTCCTCCGGTTCGACCGCTCGGCGGATGGCGCGGGAGCGGCCATCGGTGCCGCTGCTGGTGCTGACCCCCAACCGTCACACCGCCCGGCGCGTCGGACTTTTGTGGGGTGCCTATGCAGTTGTCACCCGCGATGTTTCGGATTTCGAGGAAATGATTGCCAAGGCCAAGCGCATGGCGCTGCGCCACAAGCTGGGCGAGGCAGGGTCGCGGCTGATCGTCTGTGCCGGCGTGCCGTTCGGGACTCCGGGCTCGACCAATCTGCTCCATGTCGTCCGGCTGAGCGGAGATGAGCTGAAACGCAGCTAGAGCAGCCGCAGGGCCTTCAGCTCGCTTTCGAGCAGGGCCGCTTCCCTGAAATGATGGCCAGCGAGGCCGATCCGCTCGGCAGCCGCAATATTGTCCTGTCTGTCATCAATGAACAGGCATTGTCCGGGCTGCCGGTCGAAACGGTCAAGCGCCAGGTGAAAGATCGCCGGGTCCGGCTTGATCATTTTTTCTTCGCCGGAGATGACGATATCGGCAAATATATCGAAGATCGGTGCCGCTGGCCGGAACTGCGCCCAGGATTCGGCGCCGAAATTGCTGATCGCAAACAGCGGGACATTGCGATTCGCCAGCGCCTGCACAATTTCCAATGTGCCCTCGACCGGCCCCGGTATGGTTTCGGAAAACCGCCTCGAATAGGCCAGGATATGCTCTGCATATTGCGGAAATTCACGACTGCGCTCTGCCACCATGGCGGCAAAGGGCCGCCCGGCATCATGCTGAAAATGCCACTCGGGCGTGACGACGTGATTCAGGAACCAGTCCAGTTCCTGCGGATCGTCGATCAGCTTTTCAAACAGACAGCGCAAATCCCAGCGAAAGAGGACATTGCCAATATCGAAGATGACGGTATCAATTGTGTAAATGGCAGATTCATCTGCCACCGGCAGGCAATCAGCCCTGGCGTGCCTTGAACCGGCGATTCGTCTTGTTGATCACATAGGTGCGACCACGACGACGGATAACGCGGCAATCCCGGTGACGGTTTTTAAGCGACTTCAAAGAGTTGCGGACTTTCATTTTGGTACCACGCCTTGATTATCTGAATTTCTTGAGAGCAGCCAATGCTGCGTTGAAGCAGGGCAATTAAGGTCGCTGGCGGCCAAAGTCAAGCGACCAGCGCTATTCTCCGCGAATTTCGACCAGTTTGCGCTCCCAGGCCAGCGCATGGGCGACTATTTCGTCGAGATCGGCATGTTTCGGCTGCCAGGGAAAGCGCGCCATGATCGCGCGATTGTCGGAAATCAGCGAATCGGGGTCGCCGGCGCGCCGGCCTTCCATTTTCCGGGAAATTTTCATGTTGGTGACCCGGTCTACGGCATCGAGCACCTCAAGGACCGAAAAGCCGCGGCCATAGCCGCAATTGAGCAGATGGTTGCGAGTCGGGTCGGCGATCAGCGCCTCGAGCGCCAGCACATGCGCGGCTGCGAGATCCGAGACATGGATATAGTCGCGCACGCCGGTGCCGTCGGGGGTGTCATAATCCGTCCCGAACACCGCCACGCTGTCGCGCTTGCCCAGCGCCGCCTCGACCGCAACCTTGATCAGATGGGTGGCGCCAGCGGTCGATTGCCCGGTCCGCGCCTGCGGATCCGCCCCGGCGACGTTGAAATAGCGCAAGGCGCAGAAATTCAGATCGTGGGCCGCCGAAACGTCGTGCAGCATATGTTCGGTCATCAGCTTGGACATGCCATAAGGGTTGATCGGCCGTTGCGGCGTGCTTTCGCTGACCGGACTTTCCTCAGGAATGCCATAGGTGGCAGCGGTCGACGAGAAAATGAAATGCCGGACCCCGCCCTTCACTGCCGATTCGATCAGGATACGGCTTTTGGCGCTGTTGTTGTGATAATATTTGAGCGGATCGGCGACCGATTCGGGGACGATGATCGACCCCGCAAAATGCATGATCGCGCCGATATTCTCATCCGCGATGATTTGCGCAAGCAGGGCAGAATCCTCGATATCGCCTTCGTAGAAAGCGACATCCTCCGGCACGGCCCAGCGGAAGCCGGTGGTGAGATTGTCGATCACCGCGACCGGCCAGCCCGCATCGCGCAGCGCAAGCACGGCATGGCTGCCGATATAGCCGCCGCCGCCAGTAACCAGAATCGTGAACGGTTTTGCCATGGGTTGCAGATCCTCGTCAGTTCTCAGTATCGGCTGTCTAGCCCGCCGCAATCTTCAATCGATTAACCGCACCCGCCTGCGGATGCAATTTTTTTGCCGCAGTGTCCGCGATTATGCGCTAGGATATGTCGGGGGTGTGTAGAGGAGTTAGTATCATGGCCGCTTTTCCATCAATTGTGACAGGGGCGTTGGCAGCATTGCTGCTAACCGGATGCGCGGCGATGACGCCGCCGGTGGACGTCACCCGGTTCCACAACGCCGAGGTCGCCCCGATCATACCGGGATCCGTTCACATCCAGCCCAATTTCCCGGACCAGGACGACAGCCGCAGTATCGAATATATGACCTATTCCGCCGCGCTGCTGCGCGAACTGCAGCGCGTGGGCTTTACCGAAGCCCGCGACAATCCGGACAATAGCGAATATGTCGTGCGCTACACGATCGACCGGGCGGTGCTGACCGCCGGCGGAACACGGTCTCCCGTATCGGTCGGAGTGGGCGGCAGCACCGGCAGCTACGGGTCCGGCGTTGGCCTGGGCATCGGGATCAACCTGAGCGGGCCGCCGAAGGACAGGATCGCCACGGAGCTATCGGTACGGATCGCTCATCGCGCCAATGGCAATGTGATCTGGGAAGGCCGCGCGTCAATCGAGGCCAAACAGGGCTCCCCTGCATCGCAGCCGGGCCTCGCGGCGTCAAAATTGGCAGAAGCCTTATTCAAGGACTTCCCCGGAGTGTCCGGAACCACTATCACCGTCCCATGACCATAAAAATCACCAGCGCTTTCGATAGCGGCAATATCGAAGTTCATGCCCTTGAGGGCACCACCGCCCAACTGTCGATCCGCAAGGACAAGGACAGCGAGTTTTTCCAGTGGTTCCATTTCCGGGTCACCTGCGAAATTGGCGACGAACTGGAACTGAATATCGGCGGCCTCAAGGAATCGGCCTATCCGCAGGGCTGGCCCGATTATGACGCCTGCGTCAGCGAGGACCGCGCCTATTGGGGCCGCGCGCCGAGCAGTTATGACGAAGACAGCGGCACCCTGACGATCCGCTATACCGCCAGCAGCAATATCATCTGGTTCGCCTATTTCGCCCCCTATAGCATCGAACGGCATCATGATCTGATCGCCGAGGCCCCCGGTTTCGAAGGGGTTTCGGTGCGAACGCTTGGCCACAGCCTGGAGGGCCAGCCGATCGACTGCGTGGAACTGGGCTCAGGCGACAAGCAGGTCTGGCTCTACGCCAGACAGCATCCCGGCGAAAGCATGGCCGAATGGTGGATGGAAGGCGCGCTGGACATGCTGACCGATCCCTCGGACCCGCATGCGCGGCGGCTGTTGCAGAAATGCCGCCTCCATATCGTGCCCAATATGAACCCGGATGGTTCGTGCAGAGGCCACCTGCGAACCAATTTCGCCGGTACCAATCTCAACCGCGAATGGCACGAGCCGAGCGCCGAAAAATCGCCCGAAGTGCTGTGTGTCCGGGATGCGATGGACGCGAGCGGAGTCGATTTCGCAATGGATGTGCATGGCGATGAAGCGATTCCGGCGGTCTTTATCGCCGGCTTCGAGGGTATTCCCTCGATCACCGATGCGCAGCTCGAGACCTATCACGGCTTCCGCAACCGGCTCGCCGAACGGACGCCGGATTTCCAGACCAAGCTCGGCTATCCCACCGCTGCCGAGGGCAAGGCCAATCTGGCGATGTCGACCAACCAGCTCGCCGAACGCTTTGGCGCGGTTGCGATGACGCTGGAGATGCCGTTCAAGGACAATCGCGATTTGCCCGATGCCGAACAGGGCTGGTCGCCGGAGCGCTGCACCCTGCTGGCCCGCGAATGCCTAGCGACGCTGGCCGAGATGATCGACGATATCTAGAGAGACATAGTCCCGGGTCGTGTTTCACCCCGCTGGCTGGAATACAGTCTCGAGAACATCTGCTTAGTCGGCCTGCACCACCTGGGGGTAGAGCGAAGCCGTGCCTGCGGGTGCTGCGACGGCGGCAGGATCTGCTGCAGGTCGTCGCGCGTGCCCCCGCTTCGATCACGGGACGGGCACGCACCAGGAGCTTCAGACCTCCGTACTTCCGCCCCTTCCTCAATAGACCATATTGAAGCCGTAGAGATGGAACTGGAACGTGACCCAGGTCAGCACCAGCCCGGCGAAGATCATCAGGACCGCGCCCAGCTTCATCGTCCAGCGCCGCCTATTCTGAACCGAAAGGACCAGATGCCATATGGAGGTGGCCAGCAGACCGATGGACGCAACCGGCGTAATGACCCTGAGCAGGTTGATCAGCCAGTCGAGAGGCCCGCCAATGCTTCCGATATCGGCCGAAAAGGCAGCGACGAGGCCGACCCAGCCAGCGACGGCTGCAAGCACCAGCCATGCGCAGACCCGAGACAGACGATAGGCGAGAAGCGACCGGTCGGTCAGCGCAAATTCCGCCTTGTAGCTGCGCCGCACCAGCGCCCGCGTCGGCCATGCCAGTGCCGCGAGCAGAACGATGGCAAGCGCCGCCAGCAGCGCCGGGGTTAGCCACGCCGCATTGGTTGCCGCAGGTGCCGGCTCGAGCACCGTGAAGGGCGAGAATGAGTCGATGCTGAACCGAACCACCCGGCCATCCTTCACTTCGGCCGCAAGCCGCTCCCCGGTCGTCGTGTCACGCCATATAAAGGGCTCGACCTCGACCCATTCCCGGATACCCGCGCTCATGCCGTCTAGCGAAGGAATCATGATCTTGCCATCCGGCCCCACCAGAACTTTGGTCGTGCTGAGCAGGCCGAACAGGCTCATGAAATTGGTGAATGAACCGCGGCTCATCACATAGGTGCCGGCCATAATCTCGGCATGCTTGCGTGCCGTAGCCTCGTCGATCGGCGTAAATTGCCGGTTGTCCGGAAGATAGCGATTGGCGAATTTCTGAATCAGCGCGGTTCGGACAGCGTGCGAGGCCCCCTCTTTCCCGCCGCTGTTCATCGTGATGTACAGCCCGATATTCTCTTTGGGAAACAGCCACAAATCGCTGTGAAACAGACCAGTGTCGCCGCCGTGGGAGATGGCGCGCCGCCCGTTGATCCATTGCTCGTAAAAGCCGAGAGCCATGGAATTGAGCGGACCAATATTGGGTGCCTGATAATTGTGCATCATGCGCGCCGTCTCCGGCGAGAGCAGTTTGCCGCCATCGGCGAGATGCGCCATCATGAATTTGCCCATATCGGCGCTGCTTGCCGACAGGCTGCCGGCGGGTGCGGGGATGACGATCTCGAAAGGCTGCGCGGGCGCAGCCAGGCTCTTGTAGCCGCTCGACATGAATGGCTTGAACTTTGCCGGCAACGGTTGCCGGAAGGTCGAATGCGCCATGCCAAGCGGGGCAAATATGCGCTGGTCGACATAATCGTCGAAGGACATGCCGCTGACTCGTTCGACAATATGGCCGGCAAGCGCGGTGGCATAATTGGAATAGGCGGGCGTGGTGCCCGGGGCGAAGACCCGTTCCGGCAGGGCCTCCCTGGAATATTTGCCGAGCTCCATGACCGCTTTCGGATCATTGCTGATCAGATGGCGAATCGATTCCTCGAATCCGGCGCTGTGGGTCATGATGTTGCGCAACGTAATCGGCTTGCCGTCATAAGGAGGAATCTTGAAGTCGAGATAAGCATTCACATCCTTGTCGAGGTCGAGTTTTCCGGCTTCGACCTGCTGCATCACTGCCGTCCAGGTGAACAATTTGGAAATCGAACCGGGGCGGAACATCGTGGTTTTGCCATCGACCGGCTTTTTGGTGGCGAAGTCGGCATAGCCATAGCCTTTTTCAACGATGGGCTGCCCGTTGTGCACCACGACCACCGCACCACCGGCAATCTGTCCGCGCTCCAGGGCATAAGGCATGAAGCCGTCCAGCCATGCCGTCACATCTGCGGTGTCGAGAACGACTGTTTCCGACGGCGGTGCAGAAGACTTGCCGGGCTGGGAATTGGAAGCGCCGCCGCTGTCGGGGTTGACCGGGGCTTGGGCAGACAAAGGGACAAAGCCCGCCATCGCCAATATTATCATGAGTTTATAAAAAAAACGCATATCTCAACTCCCTGTGCCCATGGCCTTGTCCATCTCGCTGCGACTCATGCAGCCTTGCGAGCGGTCATAGAACTATAGCCTTATGAGGACATAAAGAGCCTAATTAGGCAAATGTCAAATCAGGATTTGGTAATTGGGCACGTTACGCCATCAGAACCACATGCGCTCCGAGCGATAACACAGGCCATTCGGTGGCAGAATGGCCGGGCTTAGAAGGCGATGATTGACGATATCTGGAGACCGGAAGACCGCCCCCTGCGCCGCCGTCAAGCGGTGACAAGGGACGGCCTTCCCGGCTAGTGTCTCTGTACATCGGCGGGCTAGTCCGCCTCGATGTCGCGCTTGTAGGTTTCGGGAAGGAACAATATCCCGACCACTGCAGTGATCCCGGCGATGATGATGGCGTACCACAGCCCCTGATAGATATTGCCGGTTGCCGCGACCATCGCGAAGGCGACGGTCGGCATGAAGCCCCCGATCCATCCGTTGCCGATATGATAGGGCAGCGACAGCGAGCTGTAGCGGATTCGCGCGGGAAACAGCTCGACCAGCAGCGCCGCAAGCGGGCCGTAGACCATGGTCCCCAGCGTGCCGAGGGCGCAGAGGATCAGCAGCACGCGGAACCGGTTGATCTGTTCCGGGTCGGCGCTGGTCGGATAGCCGGCCGCTTCCAGTTCCCTTTCCACACTGACCCCGAAGGCGGCGATGGTCGCAACCGTCGCCTCGTCCGTGAGGCCGGCGGGATTGGGCGCGACGATCGTGCGGTCGCCGATCTGAACCGAGGCAATGCTCCCTTCCGGGGCCTCGACATTGTTATAATTGACTCCGCTTTTCGCCAGATAGGATTTGACGATATCACAGCTGGTTTCATCAAAGCTGTTGCTGCCGATCGGATCGAACTGGAACGAACATTCGCTGCCATGGGCCACAACCGTGACCGGCGAGCGTTCTATCGCCGCCGCCATTTCCGGATTCGCCGCACCGACCAGCGCGTTGTAGAGCGGGAAATAGGCAAAGACAGCGATCACACAAGCGGACATCATGATCGGCTTGCGGCCGATCTTGTCGCTGAGCCAGCCCCAGAAGACATAGAGCGGGATGGTTATGGTCAGCGCCGTCGCTACCAGAAAATTGGCGGTGGCGCCGTCGACCTTGGCAATTTTTTCCAGGAAGAACAGCGGATAGAGATGTCCGGAAAAACCGATGACCGCCTGCCCCGCGACCGCACCGAACAGCGCGATCAGGACAATTTTGAGATTTTTCCACTGTCCAAAGGCTTCGGTGAGCGGCGCTTTGGACGTCTGGCCGTGCGACTTCATCCGCTGGAACACCGGGCTTTCGTTGAGCTGCAGGCGAATCCACAGTGCCACCAGCAGCAGCACGATCGAGAAAAGGAAGGGCAGACGCCAGCCCCAGGCGAGAAAGTCGTCCGCCTCGAGAGTCGTGCGCAAGCCGACGACAAACATCGATGCCAGGATCAGTCCCATCATCGCCGTGGTCTGGATGAATCCGGTGTAGAAGCCGCGCTTCCCCTTCGGCGAATGTTCCGCGATATAGACTGCCGCCCCGCCATATTCGCCACCGATCGCCAGACCCTGCAACAGCCGCAGCGCCATCAGGATGATCGGAGCGGCGATGCCGATGCTTTCATAAGAAGGGAGCAGGCCGACGGCAAAGGTCGACAGGCCCATGATCGCCATGGTGACGAGAAAGGTCTTCTTGCGCCCCACGATATCTCCGACCCGGCCAAAGACCAGGGCGCCGAACGGTCGCACCGCAAAGCCGGCGGCAAAGGCCATCAGCGCCAGAATAAAGCCTGTGGTTTCATTGACGCCGGAAAAGAATTTCGCTGATATGACGCTGGCAAGCAGGCCATAGAGATAGAAATCATACCATTCAAATACCGTTCCCAAGGAGGACGCGGTGATAACCAGCTTCTCGTTCTGTTTTTTGCCCGCGCCATCCGGCAAAGCATCCGTCTTGGTAGCCAATGTCCTTCTCCCTTTTTGCCCCGATAGCGACGGCAGGCATCTGCCTTCCGCTCGCTCTCGGAATTATCCCTGTCTGATCCCGTGCTGACCGCCATCGCTGATAAGCGCTGCCTCAGTTGGTCTCGCCGTGTGCGAAGGGCGCAGATATTTCCGAATATAGATCATGAACCGCTCCCCTCCTCTTATAGTAACTCACTCGTGAGTGAATATTATGTCTATGCGCCGCCAATGGCCCGCTCTGCTAGCCGCCTCAGCCTTTGTCCTGCTTCCGCTGCTCGCAAATTTCCTTGAACCCGGCGGCCATGAACCGCGCCATCCGCAGTTTGACCGCCGAATAATCCTCTGAATGACACAGACCGTCCGACAATTTGTCGATGCGGCCCGTCCGCGCGAGAGTCAGCATCAGTGCGCCGGTCACAAAATGATAGCCCCAGAAAATATCTTCCTCGGCCGAGTCCGGCAGCGCCTTTTTCAAGATCTCGATCAGGCGCAGCACGACCGGATCAAAATATTTGTCCATATATTCCGCGCCATCCGGACTGTTCGATGCCTGGGCACCGAATGCTCCGTAATTTTTCCAGCCCTCCCCGCCCTCGATATAGAGATCGAGATCGGTGTCGAGAAAGGCATGCAGTGCCCCCTCTACGGTCGGGCTGTCGCCAGCCGCCCTGTCATAGTCATCAAGCGCCTTCATCCGCTTTTCGATGGTCACCACTGCGCGCCGAGCGAATACCGCATCGAACAACGTCTGCTTGTCGTCGAAATAATAGTTGAGCAGCGTGTGATGGACACCGACCTGTTTTGCCACGTCCTTCAGGGTTACACCATAAAAGCCATGCTTGGAAAAAAGCAGTTCGGCGACATCCAGAATTTGCTCCATCATCTCGGCGCGCTGCTCCGCCTTCGACGATTTCTTGACTGCAGTTTTTGCTTTCGACGCCAAACTCATTTCCTTCTGCACCTGCCGGTAACCGGCCTCAACCCCGGATGCCCTACACTTATCCGTAATCTGCTCGCAATTGTATTTTGTCGATCTTGCCGGTGGCAGCCAGGGGCATCCGATCCAGCCGGATGATTGCGTCCGGTATCCACCAGGAGGCGACACCTTCGCGCAAGGGGGCCAGCAGAGCCTCGTCATCAATCTCTTCGTCGCAGGTTTCGACCAGCAGGATCGGCCGTTCGCCCCATTTGGGATCGGTCCGGCCGATAACCGCAGCGAGCGACACCTGCGGCAGCGCGCCGACCAGCGATTCCATCTCGGCAGGATTGATCCACTCACCCCCCGACTTGATCAGATCCTTGGCGCGGCCGGTGATCCTGATATTGCCGGAAGGATCAATCCGGGCCAGATCGCCGGTATCAAACCAGCCATCCGCATCGGTCGCCGGCGCGGGATCACCAAAATAGCGCCCAACGACGCTGGGCCCGCGGACCCGCAAATGACCCTCCGGCCCGCGCTGGTCATCCAGTGGCAGGCCTTCCTTGTCCGTAAGCAGAAGATCGATCCCGATCGCCGGCCTTCCGGAAACACCGGGCGCCCGTTCGGGGTCACCGGGAATGGCGGCCGTGCCAAGCGGCGACAATTCGGTCATTCCCCAGCTCGTCTGTACCTCAGCGCCAAGCCGTTGCTCGATCCGCTCCATCAGGGCTGGCGGCATCGATGCGCCGCCGACCAGAATCCGTTCGAGCGAGGGCAGATCGCCGCCTTCTTTCTCGAGATGCTCCACCAGACCCAGCCAGACCGTCGGAACGCCGACCCCCAGAGTCACAGATTCGGACCGGATCAGCGAAGCCAGATGCGCTCCGTCGCTGTGGCGGCCAGGCAGGACAAGCTTGCCACCAACAGCCGGTACCGTAAACGGCAGGCCCCAGGCATTGGCATGAAACATGGGCACCACCGTCAGCACCGCATCATGCGACCGCACGCCCATGACATCGGCACTAAGCTGCCGCATCGTGTGCAGATAGCATCCGCGATGCGTATAGGTGACGCCCTTGGGTGCTCCCGTCGTGCCCGAGGTAAAGCAGAGACCGGATGGCATATGTTCGTCGAACTGCCCCCATTCGATGTCCGCCGTTTCAGTGGCCATCGCTGTTTCCAGCGAACCGATATTGACGAGCCCCTCGCTTGCCTCGATCGCCGCTCCGTGATCGTCGAGCAGCAGGATATGCTCTATCGCGCTGCCTTCGATCGAAGCGGCCTGCGCCAGCGGCAGCAGGTCCGGGCTGACCAGCAGGACCCGTGCTTCCGATTGGCCGAGCATCGAGCCGAGATTCTTGGCCGTCAGACGCGGATTGAGCGTGTGGCACACTGCCCCCATGCCGATGATTCCGTACCAGCTTTCGAAATGCCCCCGGCTGTTCCAGGCCAGCGTCGCCACGCGGTCGCCCTGGCGCACGCCCAGCCGGTGCAGAGCGGCAGAAACCGCGCGCGCCCGATCATAGAGTTCGGCATAGCCAATCCGTTCGACCGTTCCGTCCGCCGCTGCCGACACCACCTCCGCAAGGGGGTGCCATTTTGCAGCGTGGGAAAGAAACTTGTCGAGCGTCAGTGCATAATCCTGCATTGCGCCGTCGATCATTGGCAGCCCTCTGCTTTGGGGGGAAGCGGTGGCGAAATGACTCCGACGTTCCAGTTCCACGGCATATCGCCCGCTGCCCGACGGCGACACACAACCGCTTCGTGCAGCGCCGCTGTGCCGGGAAATAGATTGTGACGCATATGCGGCTCGTCGGCAAAATGCATGAAGGCCCTGTCCTCTGAATAAGGCAGCCAGTCGGGCTTGCCCTTGGCCCAGGGTCGCCCGCTCCGGGCGAAACTGGTCCAATAATCGCCCATCGCATCGATCAGCTTGCGCTCCGCCAGCTTGTCCGGGATCTTCGGCCAAAGCGGCGGGGTCTTGCTGGCCGTGTCGAATAGGAAGGGCAGTTCGGCAGCATGAAATGCATGCAATTTCCATTGCTGGGTCGCCGGATAGCCATGGTCAAAAAGATAGAGATAGGCGGGTTGACCCAGCGCCGCCTGGTTCGACACCAGTCGCTCGGACGTCCAGCCGTACATCGCATCGCGGGTGGCGGCGAGCATGCTTTCGTCGATATCCTTTGCCGGATAGCGAGCCAGAAAGGCATCGGCAAATTCGCCGTAATTTGCCCGAATGGCCGCTTCATAGGCCTCCGCATCGGCGGGTGCCTTGGGCAGCAGAAAGCGCAGGGAGCGGATTTCGCCGGCGTTGAAGCCCGCGAGAATCGGCACCGGCGCCTGTTCATTGCGGTCGAAGGTCTCGACCAGTTGCCGGGGCACGGTCTTGCCGTCGATGACAGGGAAAGGGAAATAGCCGTTCGCCGGCGCCGTGGTCACAATTTCTTCCGCCGGCAGCGCGCGAAGCGCGGCAAGGTCGGATGCACCGAGCTTTGCCGCAAGGTCGATGCCCTGTTCCTCCGCCGGCACCATGCCGTTTCGCTTTTCGCGCAGCGCCGGCGCGGACACCATATAGGCGCTCTGGGCGACGGCCTTGTGGAACAGCCCGCGTGCGTCCGGTGCCGCCATCAGATACATGACGCTCAGCGCGCCCGCGGACTCCCCGGCGATCGTCACATTGCCGGCGTCACCGCCGAAAGCGCCAATATTGCGCTTCACCCAGGCGAGCGCCGCAATCTGGTCGAGCAGCCCGTAATTGCCCGACACCCCGTCTGCCGATTCGGCGCTGAGCGCCGGATGCGCGAAATAGCCGAGCGCGCCAAGCCGGTAGTTGATCGAAACGACAACCATGCCCCGCTCGGCAAGCGCGCTGCCGTCATAGAGCGGGTCGCCGCCGGAGCCGGTGGTCAGCGAACCGCCGTGGATCCAGAGAAACACCGGCGCATTGCTTGCATCTTCCGGTGCCCAGATATTGAGCGACAGGCAATCCTCGCTCATCGCCGGCAGGTCCCAGGCGTAGATGCTGGGGCCGCGCGGTTTCGGCTGCATGCATGCGGGGCCGAATTTGGTGGCATCGCGGACGTCCTGCCAGGCGGATAGCGGCTGGGGCGGTGCCCAGCGCAGCTTTCCGGTCGGGGACGCCGCATAGGGGATGCCCTTGAAAATACGCATCCCCCTGCTCGCCTTTCCTTCGACCTTGCCCGCCGGCGCCTCGACCACGGGGCCGGTCGCGGCGGCAGAAGGCGCTGGCAAAAACGCGGTTGCGACAAGAGCAAGCGGCAGCAGACGGCAGATCATCCTAAAGTCCATTTTCCGTTATCCGTTCAGAAGCGATAATTGGCGCGAAGGCCCACCGTGCGCGGCCGGAGCCGGGCATAGCGTCCATCGAGAAAGGCTTCCGGATGGATATAAGTGATCGAGGAATCGTCAAAGATATTCTCGACATAGGCGGTCAGGTCGAGCGCCCCCAGCTTGACCCCGGCAAACAGATTCACATTGGTCCACGCCTCGGTGAAGTCATAGGTCGGGCTTACCGCATTGGGGTTCCCCGGAACATTGGGGAACTGGTTCGGAAATGATCCGACATGCGACGCGTTCAGCGCCGCAAAGGCAGTCTTGCCATCGCCGACAGCAAAGTCATAGCGCAAGGTGCCCGATCCCTGAAAATGCGGCGAGGCCAGACGGACGCCCGGTACCGCACCCGAAATCGCGGCTTCGACCGGTGACAGGTCGGTGACCTTTGCACGGTTGAACGATCCGTTGACCGCCAGGCTGAGACCGGCAAACGGCCGGGCAAGAAATTCGAATTCGAGCCCATAGCTTTCGGCACCGCCGATATTGGTGGCAAACTGGATCGAGTCGGAGACCCGGTTCGCCTGGACCTGGATGTCCTTCCAGTCGATATAATAAGCCGCAAGATTGGCGGTCAGGTCACCGCCCAGCCAGCTGCCTTTCAGGCCAACTTCATAGTTGGTCACACCGTCCGATTTCGCACCGTCCGGGATGACAATGTCATTGGGAGCCGCCGCCGGCGGGGCCAGACCAGCACGGGCATTGACCACCGGTGTCCGGAAACCGGTCGAGACGGTGACATAGGTGGTCAGATCGCTATTCGGTTTCCACGATGCACTGGCCTTCCAGGACAGACGATCATCCGAAACCTTCAGTCCCTCGGCATAGGCATTGGGCGTTATGGTGAGCGGCGGGAAAAAGAAGCCGCAGGCGGGAAAGAGTTCCCGGCAATAGGCCGCCGTCAGATAGTTGCTGGAATAACCGCCAGCGCGAGTGAAGCTCTGCACTTTTGTATTGCCATAACGCAGGCCGCCGGTGATCCAGAAGCTGTCGCTGAACCGGTAGGTCAGTTCGCCAAAACCGGCGATCTCGGTCTGGTCGGTATAGGAATTGAAACGCTGGTAATATTCGTCCGGAAGGCCGGTCAGGCCATTGGCGGCCAGATATTCCTCCGTTGAGCGATAGGCGAAATCGACCGTCCGGCGCTTGTCATAATAGAAAAAGCCGGCAACCCATTCGAACGGGCCCTTGCCCCGCGAGACCAGGCGCGATTCCTGGACAAACAGGTCGTCATAGCCATAGGCATCCAGCGCGAAGGGAAAGGCCTGATCATAGGTCCCTGCGAGATCAACATAAAAGGATGCATCATAATTGGACATGGTCGTCGAACTGATCAGTTCGGCAAAATCGAATTCGTAATTGATCGTGGCATTATAGTTGGTCAGTTCACCCTGAAACAGGTCGGGCCGGTCCGAACGGCGTACGAACTTGCCGAGATTCGGATTGGTCAGCCCGGAATCCGCGGGCTGGCTGTTCTCGTAGGACACCAGCAGCTTGACCTGCATCCGGTCACTTGGCTGCAGCATCAGGGTCGCCCTGCCGCCATAGGCCTCGAGACTGTTGGAATCCTTGACGCCGGTTCCGATATTGTCGACCCATCCGTCCTCGTTGCGATAATAGCCGGTCACACGCAGGCCAGCCTCGTCGGTCATCAACGGGATATTGATCATCGCATTGTAGCGCTGGCGCACCGTATTGGAGCCGGTCAGGCCAAGATCGACGCTGGCCGAGGCCTCGAATTCATCGAGGTCGGGACTTTTCGTAATGATGCGCATGGCGCCGGCCAGGGAGTTCGACCCGAACAATGTGCCCTGGGGGCCGCGCAGAAACTCGACCCGCTCGACATCATAGAGATTGGGATCGAGAATGGTCGAGTTGCCGTTGGCCGAAATCGGCAGTTCGTCGACATAGATGGCGACGGCGCTCTGCAGCCCGGCGCTATAGCCGTTGGTGTTGATGCCGCGGGCAGTGAAATTGTTGAAATTCTGCGTCGGCCGGTTGACGACGATGCCTGGCGTATTCTGGGCTATTCCCTCGAATCCGACGATGCCGAGATCATCCAGCTCCTCCTGGTTGAAAGCCGTGACACTGAGCGGAACATCCTGGAGCCGCACGGTGCGCCGGGTGGCGGTGACCACGATTTCCCTGTCCCCGCGCCGTTGCTTCTTTGCAGTGCTGTCGGCAGCTGTTTCGGTCGTCTGGACCTGAGCCGATACGGGTTGCGCAAGCAAGGCCATTGCTGACGCAGACGCGAATAATATTGCTTTCATTTGAACCTCTCCTCCAAGCCAGTGCTCTTTGTCACCAACTGGGGCAGCATGTACGCCACGATATGTCGCCCTGTCAATACTCACTATCACGTGTGTGAATATCTTTTTGAGAGGTGCTGAAAGGCTCGAGAAAACGCTTGAAGGGCATCAGAGAAAGAGGGATCCGGGACTTACAGCAGGAGACTGGCAGGGCGGAAAGTCACAGAGCTTGCCGCCCTACTAACGGCAGTTCTGCGCAGGGATACGAGCGACCAGCTGTTGTGCCGCAGCACGACGGACAAGGCTGTGCGTCAAAAATACCGGGAGGGTCAGAGGAACTTCAGCAGCCGCTCCGGATGGGCGGTGAAATCACGCCGACCCTTTTCACAACGCCGTGCGGTCGCGATGCGTTCGGCGCCATAACCGAAGCAGATTCCGGCCAATCCTGTCTGCTCGGCTTGATCCAGGGGACCGGGACCCAGGTCGAACCGGCGCGCGCCCGAAACAAACAGGCCTTTTTGCAGGACAAGTGCCGTCTCCAGATCGCCTTCCTGCAAGGTGCCGATCGCCCATCTGTTAAACCCGTTCAGCGGATTGCGTCCTTCAAACGGGCCGGGCGTGGTGACAACGCCCTTATCCAGTCGCCACTCAAGACGGGGCTGACCGTCCTGCAGCAAGACTGCATGGATTATGCCGCCCTGCTCATCCGGAATATCGATCGCGTAATGCCGTTCCACCTGATCGCGCCCGACATGACGCAAGGCCAGCCATGCGAGATCCAGCATGTGGGTGCAATTTGCTCGCGCTCTGCCACCGGCGAAAAAATCGGCTGTCGAGATATTCACGGGCAGTCCGACGAGTTCGCGAAGCGGGGCAATGGCACCGGGGCATGTCGTCAACGGATAATGACGAAAATCCGCCTCTACCGCTGTGACGGCATCGCCATCATGCGCGATTTTGCACTTCATGGCGTGCGGATCGTCTTCCATCTCCGCCAGCACAAACTGCTCTTTGCGTGTCAGACGGATGCGACGCCTGTAGACACCCGATCCATAGCCGGGATCGGGGGGAAACCGGATATCCGACACTTTCTTTTCCGCCTTCCCCGCTTCGGTCTTGTCTCCATTGTTTCGATTGCTCACAGGTTCCCCTCGGATTTACCGCGATGCGCGGCAGCTTGCGGATCACATCATTGCCCCGGAGGGGTCAGTCGGCATATTTCTTTTGTTCCAGACGCGCGATCGTGCGGGCGTGCACTTCGTCCGGTCCGTCCGCAATACGCAGCGCCCGAACCCGCGCGAACAGGGCAGCCGTTCCCGCATCGCTGTCCAGTCCCCCGGCCCCGAAGGCCTGTATCGCATCGTCGATGATCGCAAGCGCCGTGCGCGGTGCCATCACCTTGATCATCGATATTTCCAGACGCGCGACCTTGTTGCCCACCTTGTCCATCATATCCGCGGCCTTGAGGGTAAGCAGTCGCGACGCTTCGATATCGATCCGGGCATTGGCAATGCGCTGTTCCCACACGCTATGTTCGATGATGCGCTTGCCGAAAGCGCTGCGGCTCATCAGGCGACGGACCATTTTTTCCAGCGCCACCTCGGCCATGCCGATGATGCGCATGCAATGGTGGATGCGTCCGGGGCCCAGACGACCCTGCGAAATCTCGAACCCGCGCCCTTCACCAAGAATCATGTTGCTGGCCGGAACGCGCACATTGTCGAAGGTTACATCGCAGTGACCATGAGGAGCATCGTCATATCCGAAGTTAGTCATGTTGCGGCCAATCGTCATGCCGGGGGTGTTCATGGGCACGAGGATTTGAGAAGCCGTCTGGTGCCGGGGAGCGTCAGGATTGCTGCGCCCCATGACGATCATGATCTTGCAGCGGGGATCAAGCACACCCGATATCCACCATTTGCGCCCATTGATGACATATTCATCGCCATCGCGGCGGATCTCGGTCTGCATATTCGTGGCATCGGAGGAAGCCACATCCGGCTCCGTCATTGCATAAGCGGACCGGATTTCACCCGCCATCAGCGGCCGCAGCCAGTCTTCCTTCTGCTCTCTTGTGCCAAAAAGATGCAGCAGGTCCATGTTGCCGGTATCCGGCGCGCTGCAATTGAACACTTCGGATGCCCAGAAAATCCGGCCCATCGCTTCTGCAAGCGGGGCATATTCCAGGTTGGTCAGCCCTGCCCCCCGAAATTCCCCTTCGTCATGGTCTGACGGGCACATGAAAAGATTCCAGAGCCCTTCCGCTTTCGCCTTTTTCTTGAGCCCCTGAAGCACCTCCGGCTGCTTCCAGCGGTTTTGTTCCAGCTCGGCATAATAAGCGGGCACCGCAGGATAGACATGTTCGGCCATAAAGCTTTTCACGCGTTCGAGCCATTGGGCCTGGCGTTCGGATATGTCAAAATTCACTGATAAAAACTCCTGATAAGGGGCGGCTGTCAGACATCCGCGATGATCTTTCTCGCTTCATCAAGCAATGCTATGGCGGAAGCATGCAGGCGCTGCCCCGTTGCCATGTCGGCTAGACCCGCCTGCGCTCGTGCATGACTGCCTTCCAGAATCAGACCCAGCTTGTAACAAGCAAGAACTTCAAACCAGGGCAAATCATCAAGCCGGCGGCCGGACCGTTCGGCATAGCGTGCGACCATTTCACTGCGTGACGGATAGCCCCCGAGCGGGTCCACCCGCATTGTATGGGGTCTGCCGGATTTGCCGTTGGGCCAACTGATCAGGATCCGGCCAAGGTCGACCAGCGGATCGCCCAGAGTCGACATTTCCCAATCGACCACTGCGCGCAGCTGCCCGTCTTCCCCGAAGATGCCGTTGCCGATATGATAGTCACCGTGGATGATCCCCGGCTGCATGGCTTTCGGACAATGGTCCGTCAGCCATTTGCCAACGCTCCCGACATTGCCAAGCGCCGCCGGCCCGTCCCAGCCTTCAAACCGGTCGTAGCTGTCGAGCTCGCTCGCCCAGCGCGCGACCTGACGCTCCAGAAATCCATCCAGCTTCCCGAAGTCGGAAAGGCCAGCCGCAACCGGATCAATGCGCGACAAGGCCGCGAGCGCATCCATCAGTTCCAGCCCCATCCGGTTTCGCAGCGCAGGTTCCTGCCTGACTGCCGCCGGAGTTTCGACAGTCGGATTAAAACCGTCGACGGCTTCCATCACGTAAAAGACTGTCCCCGTCACGGACAGATCAGTGGATGTCGCAAGCAGGCGCGGATGCGGCACTGCAGAGCCCTCCAGCGCTGACAGAACGCTTATTTCCCTTGTCAGCAGCTTGTTGCTGTTGGGTCGGGGCTTTGCCGGCGGATGACGCAGCACGCAGTCCCGCCCTCCCCAGCCGAAACGGAGGACGATATTCTGGCTGCCGCCGGCCAGCAGCCGGGGATTCTCCATCTGATGATCGCCCATGGCACCATGTTCCCGAAGCCAGATCGCTATCGCATCCAGATCGAGAGGCAGGTCGGAAATATCTGCATTGGTTCGGGTCATTCTTCGCTCCTGAAACGGCCATGGTCCCGATGCAGAGGGGATGACAAGGCAGCAGGCGCGGATTGCAGTTGGAGCACAAGGGGAAGTTAAGAGCAGACAAAGGGGGAGGTGCATGGCTCGGCATTCTCCGCAGGCCAGCGAGGAAATATCCGGAGCCGTTTCATTACCGCTGAGGACCAGCGCGCTTGCAAGTGGCGGAAACGGATGTTTGCCGTTCATCCCCTATAGCATTCCCATCAGGATACCGACGGGCACGCACAGGGGCGGGTGATGGCGAACATAAGTCGCTGCCGTCCAGGCGCGGTGAAAGCGATGAAGGACAAATATATGGCAAGCGGACCATTGGCTGGCGTTAAAGTAATCGAATTTGCAGGACTTGGACCCGGGCCCTTCGCCGGTATGGTGCTATCCGACCTCGGCGCGGAGGTGGTTGAAATCGCCCGCGACGGTGCGCCGGCGCCGCGAGCGACAAGAAGCGACGCCAGAGGGCGCAAACGCATCGGCCTGAACCTGAAAACGCCAGAGGCGGTCGAGACCTGCCTGAGTCTTATAGAGAAAGCCGACATTATATTCGAAGGCAACCGGCCGGGTGTCATGGAGCGGCTGGGACTGGGTCCCGATGTGATGCTGGCCCGCAATCCCGCGCTTGTTTACGGGCGGATGACAGGATGGGGGCAATATGGGCCACTGGCCCAGGCCGCAGGCCACGACATCAACTATTTCGCTCTCACCGGCCTGCTCCACGCGATCGGGCCAGAAGAGAGACCGGTGCCGCCGCTCAATCTCGGCGCCGACTATGGCGGCGGCTCGATGTTCCTGATCGCCGGCATGCTTTCGGCCCTGATCCACGCCCGCACCACCGGCCAGGGCCAGGTGGTCGATGTCGCGATGACCGATTGCGCAACCTATCTCGGCACGCTCTTTCACGACATGCGCGGAAGCGGCGACTGGAAAGATCAGCGCGAAGCGAATTTGCTTGATGGCGGCGCGCATTTCTATGGAAATTATGAATGTGCCGATGGCAAATTCGTTGCGATCGGATCGATCGAGCCACAATTTTACGCCCTGCTTCTCGAAAAGACCGGCGCGGCGGAGAAGCTGTCCGATCAGCAGATGGATCGCAGCAAATGGCCGGAGATGCGCGAAACACTGCGCGACATTTTTCGCACCAGAACGCGCGACGAATGGTGCGAGATCATGGAAGGGACCGATGTCTGCTTTGCCCCTGTTCTTGCCTTGGAAGAGGTGCCAAACCACCCGCATCAGGTTGCTCGCGGGGTGTTTGTCGACGTGGGCGGCGTTCGGCAGGTGGCCCCCGCACCGCGCTTTTCAGGCACTCCGGCTACAGTCCAGTGGGCGCCATCGGATAAACAGTGGTTGGCCGAAGATATTCTGTCGGAATGGACCTGAGTTGGGCGGACGGCACTGCATTTCGCGGTCGGTGCCGGCAAAATAGCGAAGATTATCTCTGCTGTTGCCAGCGGCGGACCAGATTTTGCTTCAACTCTACCAGAGCCGCGCCAATTTCGTGCGTATCCGGTTCCGATTCATTCGCGCTGAACCGGATCGCAGAGATTCCATAGCGCAAATGGTCCTGCGCGTCGGAAAGAGCAACCGCAACGGTCGTCACGCCGGCGTCGAAATTGTTACGATCCACCGCATAGCCGCGACGGCGGCAAAGTTCGATATCCTCCTGGAAATCGGCCATGCTGGGAGGCCGCTGCCAGCGCAGCTTTGCGAATTCGCTTTCGATTTGCTCGTTCGTCAGACCCAGCTCGGCTGCAAAGGCACGACCCACGGCACCCACCAGCATCGGAACTCTTTGGCCGATCGACATGTGGATGCGCATGAGGCTCTGCGTTTCGATAAATCCCATGAGGATGATCCGATTATCCGCCACGCGCCGCCAGAACCCGATGGAAACATCGTAAGCCACGGCAAATCTTTCCAGCTCCGAGTGAAGCTGGGAGAATATATTCTGGGGATCGAGGGCGCGGGACGCGAGGAGCGCAGCGCCGCCGCCCAGCGTGTAGCATTTCGTGTCAGGGTCAAATTCCGCAAAGCTCTCTTCATGCAGTTGCTTGAGGATTTTGAAACAGGAACTGGGCGCGATGCCCAATTCGCGCGCGATCGCGTTTACCCCCATGGGCCTGCGCATGGTGGCAAGAAGGCGCAGAATGAGGATGGTTTGGACGACTGTGCTCGGCTTTTTGACGGCGGCAGTCGCTTGGTTATCGCCCATGACCGGGTCCAAAAACCTGGCTCGAAACAATATATGCTCTTACCCCGGATTGGGCATATAATCTAAAGGTAGATTCTGCCTTTTTTTCGCCGTTTGCTTCTGCCCCTGATTTCATTTTCGCTTGCCTCGTCTATCCATTTACGTTCGCCACCCCCCTCGCCCGACTAGCCAACCGTGCGTTTTCGTTCCAGAATAATCTTAGATTAGTCGTATTCTATGGCAATTTTGCCAAAGTGCCTTTGTTCCTGCAGCGCTCCAAAAGCCTCTGGCAAATCATGGAAAGAGTGAACGGAATCGATCACCGGACGCAATCCGCCGGTTTCAACGGCCTTGACCATATCAAGCTGCTGCTGCCGGCTTCCCACGGTAATTCCGGAGACATGAAGATTGCCGTATATCATATGCGGCGCCGGGAACGCGATGGGTTGCCTGGTCAGCGCGCCGACAAGGCACAGGCTGCCGTCAACCCGCAGCGCGAAAACCGACATCGCAGATGCACGGCGGTGTCTCGGAACAACATCGGCAATGAGCGACGTGGCGGGCGGATTGCAACCAGCCTCACCTACGCCAACCCCGATCCGTAGCAGCAACAGAGAGGCATAGCTCGATGCCAGTCCGGACAAGGCAGTGCAGCTGCTCCATACGAACAGCGAAGCCGAGATGATACGCGAGCGATCAAAGCGATCGGCCAATCGTGCGACCGGCAAGCCAAGCAGGGTGTAGAACAGCGCAAACGCCAGACCCGTGAGCAATCCAAGCTCGGAATCGGACAGCTGCAGCTCGTTCTTGATCGGTTCTGCGAGTATATTGACGACTTGCCGGTCGAGATAACCGAACGCGTAGATGAGCATGAGCACGAACAGCGCGTAACGCTCTCGCCCCGGCGTCATGCCGGCATGATCCTCGCCAGGGTGCTGCTCTGCCATGGGTTGCGAAGAATGGTTCGTCACGTTGTCCAGCTCCCGTCGGCGTTCCGCCGAATTGTTCGGCATGCTCTGGCGGCATGCTTGTCTGTTACAGAATTGCAGGCAGCACCTTCTGTGTGCACCCGGCTTGATTGAGGCCGGTGGCTGTAGCAAACGGGCGGGCGCGACAAGCGCAAACGACGATCATTTGCGCCTGTCGCAAACGCGCGGTCAATCGACATCGGACAGCTGCCCGGTAATCCGGCAGTGGTTGAATGCGCTAGGCTCGCGCGATCTTGATACCGGCTCACCTCAGCTGGCAGGCCGGACTCAGACCCCGTCTGAACTGGCTGGTCAGTCGATACGACGCAAGTCCTGCACCAAATGCCTTTCGACAGTTCCGCGAAACCGCGGTCGTACACTGCCTGCCACCCAGACGATCTGCACAGACGAAAAAATCGTCGACCTCGCCAAATCCCGTTGGATTGGATATGATAATATTGACGCGCACCCTGCTTCACTTCGAGCGTGACGGGCTGGCGGTTCGGGACGAATTTGACCGAGGATTTCGGTAAAGCTCCCGCTTTCTACTGGAGGTCTGCCGAGAGGGTGATCTGGAATACCGATCGTGTGCCATCGCGTCGGTAGGCGACGTTGCCGCTATGGGCCCGGACAATGCCGCGGACGACCGACAGGCCGAGGCCGGAACCGCCGGCGGATTGCCCTCCACGGGTGAATTGCTGAAAGGCGCGGTCTTCCAATTCGGCGGGGAGTCCTGGCCCTGCGTCCTCAACGGCTATCGAGGCGCCGCCCGAAAAGTAGCTTAATCGGATCGCGATCTCGCAGGGGTCGGCATGGCGGCTTGCATTATCGACCAGCGCAAGGACTGCCTGACGGATGCGGCCGGCGTCGGCGCGGATCGTGCCGGGCGCAAGAACGAGCGAAAGCGTGAAGCCAACCGGTTCAAGAATGGAGCGCAGCGTCGGTGCCATGCCTTCGATTTCCGCCGCCAGATCGACGTCGGTGAGGACCAGATCAAGTCGCCCGCTGTCCGCAAGGCTGACACTGCGCAGGTCCTCGACCAGGCGAGTCAGTCCGGCAACCTGCACCAGCAAGCCGTCGAGCAGCACTGCGTCGAGCGGGAAAACCCCGTCCTTTGCGCCCTGCAACCGGCCCTGAAGGATGGTCAGCGGCGTGCGCAGTTCATGCGCGATCTGGGCGTTCCACGTGCTGACGTCTTCGGCCATCCGTTCCAGCCGATCCGCCATTGCGTTGAAGTCTGCAATCAGCAGCGCCGTTTCGCCCTGAGCCTCGGGCACAGGTTCGACTCGTGTCGCGAGGTCGCCTTGGGCGATCTGCCGGGCGGCATAGCCGACTGCGCCCATCGGACGGGCGATCCGGCGCGCCAGCCAGATCGCAAGGGCGATGGCGATCACCAGCCCGACAATGCCGATGCCCAGCGTGATGGCGACATCGAGCTGGACGGTATCCTCGCCATTCGCGGGCATTGGCGCCACGATCCGCCAGCGCTCCAGCACGGCATAGACGACGTAGAAAGCCGCGCTGCTGACGACGATCATCATCACCGAGAGGGCGGCCATCGCGACCGACAATTGCCGCGTCAGGCTGAGGCCTTTCCTCATGCGCGCGATGCCAGCCGATAGCCTACGCCGCGCACCCCTTCGGGCATATCGGGAACGCCCGCCTGCTGCAGCTTGCGCCGCAATTTGCTGATGTGGCTGTCCACCGTGCGGTCGAGCGCGTCCGATCCCGGCATGCAGGCATCGACCAGTTCGCCGCGCGCGAACACCCGCGTAGGGTTCCGCGCCATATGGGCCAAGAGCCGAAATTCGGTGAGCGTCAGCGCCAGGTCCTGCTCGCCGACGCGCACGATATGCCCGGCCGTGTCGATTTCGACCGGGCCGATGCGCAGCACACCGCTGGCGCCGCCGCCATCCGTCCGGCGCAGCACCGCCTTGACGCGAGCGACGACCTCGAACGGGTTGAATGGCTTGATGACATAATCGTCCGCTCCCACGCGCAGCGCCTGAAGCTTGTCGATATCCTGGTCGAGCGCGGTGATGACTATGACGGGCGTGCTGCCCCTTCGCCGAACCTCGGACAGAACCTCCCATCCATCCGCCTTCGGCATGGTGATATCGAGCAGCACGATATCGGGCTTGAGCGCGAGATGGACGTCGAGTGCGGTTCGTCCGTCGGCGGCCTGCACCGTGCGGAAGCCCTCGCGCTCCAGATAGGCGCGCAGAATATCGGCAATATCCTTGTCGTCCTCGGCAATCAGTGCAAGCGCGTTCATAACCTGCATCTAGCACAGCAGGGGCGCATCGTGCCAGACGGCTCCACACAATCTCCATGAAATCTCGACGCTGGGGCAACAGGGTGGGGCCAAGTGGCTCGGCATGATTGCTGCCCCCATCCTCCGCCGCTCCCTCCTGCCGTCGCTGCTGCTCCTGGTGCTGACAGCATGTACGAGCGATGCGCCTGCTGCCCCGCCGACCGCCGTGGAAGTGCTGACGACCACAGTCGCACCTTCGTCCGTAACCGCAACCGAAGAGCTCCCCGGTCGGGTGGTTGCGTGGAAGGTCGCGGAAATCCGCCCGCAAGTCACCGGGATAATCCAGAGCCAGCTGTTCGAGCAGGGCGCCATGGTCCGGGCAGGGACCCCCCTGTTCCAGATCAACGCGGCGCCCTATCGCGCGGACGCCGATACCGCTCGCGCGATACTAGCCAGGGCATCCGCCGCCTATGCCCAGGCGAAGACCCAGGCCGAGCGCCTCAAGCCGCTCGCCACCGCTGATGCCATCAGCCAGCAGAGCTATGACGATGCGGTCGCCGCGCGGAACCAGGCTGCCGCGTCAGCGGAAGAGGCGCGCGCGATATTGCGACGCAGGCAGTTGGACCTTGGCTTCTCGCGGGTGGTCGCTCCGATCTCGGGGCGTATTGGCGAAGCCAACGTAACCCAAGGCGCTTTGGTGACTGCGGGCGACGCCAATCCACTCGCGACGATCCAGCAGATCGACCGAGTCTATGTCGACATTCGCCAGCCCGCCGAACGCTATGCCGGCTTGCGCGCTTCGAAGCAGGCGGCGGGCCTCGTGGAAATCGTCACCTCTTCGGGCCAGACCCATCCGGTCAAAGGTCGCGTCCTGTTTTCCGGCATCACGGTCGATCCCGGCACGGGCGACGTGCTGGTTCGCGTGGCGGTCGACAATCCGGGCGAGCAGCTGCTCCCCGGCATGTATGTCCGGGCCCGGCTGCCCCTTGCGGTCATGCCCGCAGCGCTGACCGTGCCACAACAGGCCGTCACCCGCGATGGGGAGGGGCGCGCGCAGGTCAGCGTCGTCGGCCGAGACAATCGGGTGCGCGTGCGCCTCGTTGCCCCCGGTGCGATCGTGGACGGGCGCTACGTGATTGAGTCCGGCCTCAGGCGCGGTGATCGCGTGATCGTGGAGGGACAGGACCGTGTCCAACCCAACACGCCCGTCAAGCCGCTACCCTGGCACAAGAGCTGAGAGGCTTTATCTATGCCCCGTTTCTTTATCGACCGTCCGGTCTTCGCCTGGGTCATCGCGATTGCCATCGTTCTGGCCGGTGCCATCGCTCTGCCGAAAATGTCGGTCGCCCGCTTCCCAAGCGTAGCACCACCCAGCGTCAGCATCTTCGCAACCTATCCCGGTGCTACGCCGCAAACCGTGAACGACAGCGTCGTCTCCTTGATCGAGCGAGAACTGTCCGGAGTGAAGAACCTGCTATATTTCACCAGCAGTGCCGACACGTCCGGCAGTGCAAATGTGACGGCCACGTTCCGCCCCGGCACTGATGTCGAAATGGCTCAGGTCGACGTGCAGAACCGCCTCAAGGCGATCGAGGCTCGGTTACCCCAGGCCGTGCGTCAGACTGGCATCACCGTCGAATCGGCGACATCCGGCTTCCTGATGATCGTCAGCCTGATTTCGCAAGACGGCGGCCGCGATGAGGTTGCGCTGGCGGACTATATGAGCCGCAGCATCATCGATGAACTCAAGCGCATTCCCGGGGTCGGGCGCGTGCAGAATTTCTCTGCGGAGCGTGCGATGCGAATCTGGCTCGATCCCACGAAGCTGACCGGATACGGCCTGACCGCCAGCGACGTGACGGCCGCCATTACCGACCAGAATGTCCAGATCGCACCGGGCTCACTGGGAACGGAACCGACGACACAGGAGCAGCGGGTCCTCGTTCCGGTAACTGCCGACGGCCAGTTGAAGACGCCAGAGGATTTCGGCGCAATCATTCTGAAAGCGAAGTCCGATGGCTCGTCGGTCACGTTGGACAAGGTCGCGCGGATTGAGCTGGGACGCCAGAGCTTCGGCACCGCGACCCGCGAGAACGGCAAGGAGGCCGCCTCCGCCGCGATCCAGCTATCACCGGGCGCGAACGCGGTGGCCGTGTCGAAGGCGGTCAAGGCGCGCATGACGGAACTCTCGGGTTCCTTCCCCGAGGGTGTTAGCTGGTCGGCTCCGTTCGACACTGCGCCCTACGTCAAGATTTCGATCGAGAAAGTGATGCACACGCTGGTGGAGGCGATGCTCCTTGTCTTCTTGGTCATGTACCTGTTTCTGCAGAAAATCCGCTACACCCTGATCCCGGCCATCGTCGCGCCTATCGCGCTGCTTGGCACGATCGCGGTGATGTTGCTGGCCGGCTATTCGATCAACGTTCTGACGATGTTCGGCATGGTGCTGGCGATCGGCATCATCGTCGATGACGCCATCGTGGTGGTCGAGAATGTCGAACGGTTGATGCACGAGGAACATCTGCCCCCGCGGGAGGCGACGATCCGCGCCATGGCGGAAATCACCCCGGCGATCATCGGTATCACGCTGGTCCTGTCGGCCGTGTTCATCCCCATGGCCTTCGCCTCGGGATCGGTCGGAACGATCTATCGCCAGTTCACGATGGCGATGGCGGTCTCGATCCTGTTCTCCGCCTTCCTTGCCCTCACCCTCACGCCAGCGCTGTGCGCGACGCTCTTAAAACCGATCGAGCCGGACCGGCCGAAAAACCGTGTATTTCAGGTCTTCGACCGCTGGTTCGATCGAACGACGGCCCGATACGAAGACTGGGTCGGCAGGCTGCTGAAGCGCACCGGCCGGATGATGGCGATCTTCGTGGTCCTGATCGGGCTACTCGGCATTGGTTTTGTCAACCTGCCGTCGTCCTTCCTGCCCGAAGAAGATCAAGGCTATTACATGACGACCTTCCAGCTGCCTGCCGACGCAACCGCCAACCGTACGCTGGAAACGGTGACAGCATTCGAGCGGTTCGCCAAATCGCGCCCCGGCGTCCAGACGACGCAGGCGGTCCTCGGCTTCGGCTTTTCCGGCTCCGGCGCCAATGCGGCGATGATCTACACCATGCTCAAACCAGGCACCAACGTTCGAAAGGAGATCGCAGCCGCCGACGCAGCAATGGCGAAGGCGGTTCACGAAGGAACCGTCATGAACCTGATGCCGCCAGCTATCGAGGAACTGGGAACATCTTCGGGCTTCACCCTCCAACTCGAGGATCGCGCAGGCAAGGGGCGCACCGCGCTCGATTCGGCAAGCAAGGAGCTGCTTCGACTTGCCGCAGAGAACGGCAAGCTGGCCGACGTTTATGCGGATGGCCTGCCTGGCGGCACCAATGTCCGCTTGGACATTGACCGGGCGAAGGCACGCGCCATGGGCGTATCGTTCAGCGCGATCACCGACATGATCGGCACCGCTCTGGGCAGCGCATATGTCAACGACTTCCCCAATCAGGGACGGCTGCAGCAGGTCATCGTCCAGGCAGACGCGCCCCACCGCATGAACCTCAACGATCTGCTCGCGCTGCGTGTCCGCAATTCCGCCGGAGGCACCGTGGCGCTGGGCGAAATCGTGACGCCGAAATGGCAAAGCGGGCCGCTGCAACTGGCCAATTACAATGGTTATCCAGCGATCAGCATCACTGGGTCTCCTGCGTCCGGGGTATCGAGCGGCGATGCCATGAAGGCGATGGATGCGGTCGCAGCCAAGCTGCCGGTCGGCTTCGGGATCGACTGGACCGGCGCATCGCTACAGGAACGCGAATCGGGCGCGCAGGGGCCGTTGCTGCTCGGCCTGTCGATGCTGGTCGTCTTCCTGGTGCTGGCCGCCCTTTACGAAAGCTGGGCGATCCCGGCCTCGGTCATGCTGGTGGTGCCGCTGGGCCTGATCGGCGCGGTCACTGCAGTGTTGCTGCGCGGGATGGATAACGACATTTTCTTTCGCGTCGGCCTCATCACCATCATCGGTCTGAGCGCCAAAAACGCGATCCTGATCGTCGAATTCGCCAAGCGCTATCGCGAAGACGGCATGGCCCTGAAGGATGCCGCACTGGCCGCAGCCAAAGTCCGGCTGCGCCCGATCGTGATGACCAGCCTCGCCTTCACGCTGGGCGTCATACCGCTGATGCTCGCACGCGGTGCCAGTGCGGAAACGCAGGCGGCGCTCGGCACGGGGGTATTTGGCGGCATGATTACCGGAACCCTCCTGGCCGTTTTGTTCGTCCCCATCTTCTTTGTAGTGGTGCTGAGCCTGGCGGAACGCTTGCGGGGAGGGAGGGCATGACGATGCGCGTGCTCACCCTCGGGCTGCTGATGGCGACAAGCGCCTGCTCGATGACCCCTAAGCTCGCTCTGCCGGCACCGCCAGTCGCAGCGACCTATCCAATTGAGGTCGGGGGAGAAGCCGTTCCCCAGTGGCAGGGCATGTTTGCCGATCCTCGGCTACAGGCGCTGATCGCGGCGGCACTGAACGAGAATCGCGACTTGCGGATCGCGGCGCTCAACGCCGAGGCAGCACGCGCACAGATCCGCGTGCAGCGAGCGCAGAGCCTGCCGAATGTCAATCTCGACGCGGGCTATACGCGCCAACGTCTGGCTGACGGGGTCGCAACGCAGGGAACCGGAACGGGCCAGGCCGCCAGCGCTGGCGCTTCCTCGGGCCAGTTCACCCTGCAGGCCGCGCTGACCAGTTTCGAGATCGACCTGTTCGGTCGGCTTCGCGCCCAGAATGCCGCCGCGACCGAGCGCTACCTTGGCTCGCGCGAAGGGCAGCGTGCAATGCGGCTGGCCGTAATCGGCGCGGTCGCCGACGCTTATCTGGCTGAGCGGCTGGCCGAAGAGCAGTTCCGGTTAGCCGAAGCGACCCTGTCCGATTGGCAGGCTTCGCTGATGTTGGCCGGCCGGTTGCATGCGGCGGGCCAGTCGAGCGGCCTCGACCTGGCCCAGGCCGAAGGTCAGGTACGTCAGGCCGAGGCCGACGTAGCGCAACGCCAGCGCGAATGGTTTCAGGCGACCAATGCACTTCTCCTCGCAGTCGGTGGCCCAATCCCTCAAGACCTGCCACTGCCAATCGATCTGATGGCCCAACCGATCCGGACCGCACTGGCCGCAGATACCCCATCCGACCTGCTGGCCCGCCGCCCCGACATCATGCAGGCCGAGCATGAGCTGCGTGCGGCCAATGCCGACATCGGCGCGGCACGCGCAGCCTTTTTCCCGCGGCTGTCGCTTACCGGTGCCTTTGGCTTTGCCAGCCATGCGCTTCAGGCGTTGGTGGGAGCAGGCAAGCAGAGCTGGTCCTTTTCCCCCTCGCTGTCATTGCCGATCTTCCGTGGCGGAGAGCTGCAAGCCTCGCTCGACCTTACCCGCATTCGAACTTCGATCGCGGTGGCTAACTACGAGAAGGCGATCCAGACTGCATTTCGCGAAGTCGCCGACGGCCTCGCCGCGCGTGCCACATTCACGACGCAGCTGACGGCGCAGGCCGCAGCCGTGGAGCAGGCCGAACGGCGTCTCGCGCTGGCTCACCTGTCGTATAGAGCGGGCGTCACAAGCCGGCTCGAACTGCTCGACGCACAGCGCACGGTCTATGCCGCGCGGCAGGCGATGCTGGGCGCGCGCCATGCCGAACTCACCAGCGCAACGGCTCTCTATCGCGCACTTGGCGGAGGATCAGAATGAAAGGACCTGAGATGAAAGAGACCCCAACCAGTGTGGCGCTTCACCCGGCAGACCCAGAGGATTTCGACGTCTTCAAACGCGATCTGCAAGCCGCTTTCGCGCTCGCGGTGGTCGAAGAGATGGGCGAGCTGTCGGACGGACCGATCCCGTCCGACGATGATCTGGATGGTGCGATGGCGGCGCCCAATGCAACCGTTCTGCACATCCTGCACGACGGGAAAAGGGTGGGCGGCGCGGTCGTGACGATCGATCCCGATAGCCAGGCCAACTCGCTCGACTTCCTGTTCATTACGGTCGGAAATCACAGCCAGGGTCTTGGCAGGGCGGCCTGGTCAGCGATCGAGGCGCGATATCCCGAAACGCACACTTGGGAGACTGCCACCCCCTATTTCGAGAAACGGAACATACATTTCTACGTCAACCTGTGCGGGTTTCACATCGTGGAATATCATCACGAGCGGCACCCTGATCCCCATATGCCAACCCCAACGGACCTGCCGGACGATGGTGGAATGTTTCGCTTTCTTAAGGATATGCGGCGCCATCCGGGCGATAAAAATACACCTGTTTAAGATTGCATTGGGTCAGGCGATTGGCAGCTTACAGGCAAATTTCCGTATGATCGACTTTCGTGCGCAAAGCGGAAGTTGGGCAACATTCCGAGATGGTTTCTAGTGGCCATTGTTGCGCGTCGCCCAGATCAGTAGCCGGGCAAACCCGGCAAGACAGCCGCAATCTCCGTTGCGGGCCTCGTGCGGGATATGGATCAATCCAGGCGTGACTGTTGCAGTCTGGAATGCCGGAGTTTCTGGCTCGGTGTGCTCCACTTTGTTGGTTTCCGCACCTGTGATCTTGTCATGCAGCACGGGATTCCTCCAGTTCATTTGCGTAGAGCGCGAAAAGACTACGGAAGTGATTTTCCATATTTTCGACACCGCCCGATTTGTCCTGCGCCTGTATTTGAAGATCCGCGCTTCTGTTTATAAAGCGGACAATGGCTTTTGCGGCCGAGCGGGAATCTCCCGAAATATAGGTCAATCCAGCGCCTGCCTTGACCTGATCCGATGCCCCCCCCTGATCTGGTGCAATGATCGGGAGGCCGCTTGCGCGCGCTTCGGCGGCCACCATGCAAAAGGTTTCCGCTTCGCATCCATGGATCAGCGCATCGGCACTTGCCAGCATCGCCGCCAGTGCCGCGCGATCATTGGTCGGCGGCAGGAACTGGATATGCGGATTGGCCCGCGCCTCGCGCTGCAAGTGCGACGTTTTGCCGCCGCCGCCGATCTGGATCAGGCCGACCGCTCGCTTGGCGCCCGCCGCTGTGGCTGCTGCTATCACGAGCGGCCATCTTTTCTCTGCGGCATGCCGCCCGACAGCGATCAACAGCGTGGCATCAGGGCCCAGCGCGCAGCGCTCCAGCATGGCTCTTCGCAACTTTTCGCTGCGCAGCGCCGGAGAAAAAACATCGCGCTCGATCCCCATCGGCACCGTTCTGACCCTTTTCAGGCCGCCATCAATCAGTCTGTCCGCGAGACTGTCCCCCGCGCAAATGACATGATCGTAGCGGGAATCCAGACGCCGCAAATGCCGCCAGAACCAGTCAAACTGCCGATCAATTGTGGCACGCGCAAAAATTTTGCCAAACCAGCGATAGGCATAGGCGGATAACGGGTCAGCGTGCATGATCAGGGCGCGCGGCGCGGAACCTGGCCAGTCGGCAACGATGGAAGCACTGTTCCAGGGTGACGAGGCCTCGACATAGTCGGGCTGTTCGCGGGTGAGGGCAGCGTGGACTTCGCGGGCATCGTCAAAATAATGATAGCGGCCATCGAGAGGGAATTTTTTGCCCGGAATAGTGACAATCCGCGCGTCTCGACCAAAATGTTCCACGCCATGGCCGCCGCCGGGAACAATGATGACGATTTCATGGCCGAGAGTTGGCCCGATCGCAAGTTTCTGCCGGACATAGGTTTTTACGCCGCCGCCCATCGGCGAATAAAATGCGCAGACATCGACAATTTTCATCGGTTCATTCTTTCGTTCAATCTTTCAGGGGGCGAAAACTTGTTAGTCCGTGGCGATAATTCATGATGATGGTGGTATTGGTGATGCCCGCCCCGGCAACGAGACGCGTGGCGGCGGCTTTTGGTTTTGACCAACCCAGTTTGGGATTTGAAGAAAAGCCAATGCCATCCACCGAAAGACCGAACTTGCGGTTGGCGTCGCGATCATGGAGCAAGGAAAGCGAATAGCTCCCGGCAGCCGGAATGCGGATGCACAATTGCGGCGTGCCGGAACCGGGGACGGCGACTTCGACACGACGGAACGTTTTTCCTGCCATCAGCAGTTTGTTGTCATCCTCAAGAAAGTCTCTGTCATTTGACGGGTAGACTTCGAGCTTCAGTTTACCCTTGCGGTCCTTCAGTCCGGCCACGAGAACCTTGATCGCCGGACCGGTTTCATCACTGCGGCAACGACCTTCATCCGTGCCGAGTTCTGGCGAGGAGGGGATATATCGCGCCGCCAGCACCAATGGCATTGCAGCCGCCGCCGTCAGATGCAAAAATCTCATATGATTCTGCCTTTGCTCTCTCGGCGCACAAATTCCGGGATGGCGAGAATCGTGGCGATCGCGAGATGGGTGATGAGCAGCAGCGAGGTGATGAGCGCGATCAGTTCCCCGATTTCACTGTCGTGGCCGATGACAACGATGGCCAGCGCAGCGAACATGATGTCCTTGTTTGGCAGAAAGGGAAGGCGCGATATCAGCAGACGCCCCGCTGCCAGCAGCAACCACCAGCGGAAATCGACATCGGGGAGCAACAAGTGCCACATCAGTGCGCTTGCCGCCGTGGTAAAGATGATCCGGGCACCGTGAACATAGGATATATATCGCAGATCCGGACCTGCGAGGCTGAACAGACGATTTCGCAGAACCATTATGACGAGCGAGGTCAACAACACGAAGCCGATCGAATAATAAGCGGTATTGGCAACGCCGCCAAATTCAAGCGTATGGAACAGCGGGTACAGCAGCGCGAGGAACAGCAGCGTGAAGCCGTTGCCGATCAGCGCGGACAGGATGGTAACATCCTTGATCGCGCCATAAGGTGCGGTGTGAATTTCGGCGCTGCGTCTCGCCCAGGCATAGAAATAGACTTCGCCGAGATAGCCGAGCAAAATCTCGTTGCTGATCAATTTACGGATCAAAGCCCCGAAACCGGACAGCGGGATGTGCCAGAGTCGCCGATAAATGAACCATTCCGATACGGGTCCCGAGAAATAATAAGCGAAGAACAGCAGCCAGAAGGACGGCAGACTGGGTATTCTCGCCAGCATCTGGGCAAAATCGAGATTGCGGGCTTCGTAAAAGACCACGCCCAGAAACCCGAGCGCAACCAGCGGACCGATCCACTGGGTCCAGCCCGCTCCCTTTGTGATCAGCGGAGCGAGATTTGCGGGCATGGTTTCCCTTAGGCCCCGTTGGCTACTAATCACCGGAAGATAAGGCCCGTAAGCGGACTCGCCATTGCTCATGGTTTTACGCTCCTGATTTGCAAGACATCCCGTTCGCCGCGCTGCCCATCCGCCGCGGCGGCAAACAGACTCGCATAAAGCCGCCCGGATTTTTCGAGAGTGAACTGCTTCGCCCTTGCCGCCCGGTCCGCATCGAGGTGGAAATCCGGTGCCGCAAAGCGGATAGCCTGCGCCATTCCCTGCTCGTCGCTTGGCGCAATGATCCGGCCCAGCCTGCCGCCATCGAGCATCGCGGAAATGGCGTTGCTGCAATGGGTTGTAATGATTGGTAGGCCGGCAGCCAGCGCTTCGATAAGCACCGCCGGGACACCCTCATAATGAGAGGACATGACGTAAAAGTCGGCCTGCGCCAGCAAAGGGGCCACGTCATCGACATGGCCGGCAAATTCCACAGAGTCCTCCAACCCCAGCGAGCGCGCCAGCGCTTCGAGCGATTTTCGCTGCGAACCGTCCCCCACCAAGGTCAGCCTGTCCCCGCTGATCGATCCTTTGGCAAAGGCACGCAACATCATCGGGATATTTTTCTGCCTGGTGAGCCGTCCGACGGCCACAAATCTGCGTCCGGATCTTTGCTTCACGATATTTTTGCGAAGCCGGGCCAGACGGCGGATTTCACATTCGCTGATGGCGGGGTCGGCAATTACCGCTATCCGGTCCTTTGGAATCGCCATGCATCTGGTAATTTCGGGCTTCATGGCTTCTTCCATGGCCACGATTTGATCCAGAAAGGGTGCCTGGATGCGAAGCCAGAGATGATAGAACCAACGCGCTGGAAGGGGCATATCGCGACGGTCCAGATCGTTGCTGATTTTTGCGACGATGGGGGGACATTCGGGACCGAGCAGCAATTTCATTGCCACCGCCACGACCGAATAACTGTTGCCCGCACAAAACAGGACGTCCGGCTGTTCACGCCGGATGGCGCGTGGCAATGTCGCGATCATCCAGATGGTTTCGATCCAGGCTGTGCTTATCACAGGCGTTGCCGGATAGATCAGTCGCAGGCTCTCCGTTTCGGCGATCCGGCCGACACCATCCGGCCTGCCCACGAAGACAGGAGCATCAAGCCCCTGTTCCTGCCAAAAAGACGCAAGACGCAAAGCAACACGTTCAACGCCGCCCGGTTCAAAGCTGTGCAGGAAGGTCAGTATCTTCATGCTGCCAACCCTTGTGAATCCGCCACCAGTTCCAAATAACGACCAGGCTGCCGGCCCTGACGGAGCAATCGCGACATGCAATGATCGATGCTGGAGAGGATGGATGGCTTTGACACATCGCCGGGATGAACGGCGATCCTCGCGACCGGATAACGTGACAGAATGGCAGGGGCGACCCTAGCGAACGCTAGCGAGGAAGCCGTACGCAGAGCGCTGCGACTGGCCCATGTCACCACCGGACCGGTCGCCAGCGTTGCGCCGGATACCGGATTCCAAACGTGCATATGGTCTTCCGCGAGAGTGAAGCCCGCCTCGGCCAAAGCTTCCTGCGCGCCGGTCCCGTAGAGCCAGGCCGGGGCGATGAATCCGCTGACCGGGTTTCCTGTAATGTCTTCAATCAGCTTTCGGCCGTCACGCATTTTCCGGACCGCGCTCTCCCGGCCGATCGCCAGAAATTCACCTTCGCCGGCAGTCAGATGTTTGGCGCTAAACCGGTCAAATCGCGATTGGGGAAGATGCTCTGCGCGGTGATGCCAGCCATGCAGAAAAATCTCCGCGCCTCGGGCAGACCAGTCTCGCAACTTTCGGCAAAAGGCCGGTGACTTGTGGAGCGGCGCTGCGTCCCAGAAATTAGGTACAACCAGCATCGCTAGATTTTGGATGCTAGTCACCGGTACAATGCGATCCAGAAGTGCATCAATCTCGCCTTCAAAACGCGGACTCACGTCATGGATCGATGTCAGCAACAGATGATCGGGTATCGTCACAGTGAATAAGCCTCATCAGCCCCTATATTGGGGACATATGGTATATTCGTGACATATGGTGCACGGCGCAAATTAACGTGGTTGTTGACTACGGCGACCGGTTCGCTGGCAACGGGCGACGGAAGACCTTCAATGCAAGACGCGGCCGAGACATGGCCAGCCGCCTCCGGCCAAACGGATTCTCGAGCCGATTCAACACCATGGATAAACGACGGCAGGGCCAAAGCTTCCAGAAGAGTCGCTGCAACAAACAAGGCAGGCGCCCTGAACATGCTCATAAAAACTTGTTTCCCATAAAAGTTGCATCCCATGACAACTCGCTTGCGCGCCAGCCGATGTCAGCTAGACGCCAACGACCGTCGATTCCCGCACTTTGGTCGGCTCATGTGCGGTTTTTCACCCTCCCCGGCGTCTAGCTTTGAGGTGAGCTGAAGGGGCGGCCAGGGGGATCAGGCATCAGCTACATCAAATGGCTCGGGAGATTGACATTGGTACTCGTCGTGATTTTTCTCATGGAGAACGTTGCGCTGGCGCAGAGCAAGCTTCGAGCAGAGCGAGGGGCGTCTTGTGACAGGCCCCGCCCCATCGGCCACCATATTGCAGAAAATGCCCTTTCGATGCCGGCAGCCGAGCGAAAGCTCTGGTAGATGCATGCCTTATTGCCAATGGTGCGGAAGCACGCCTATGAACCCCAAATGGCACGAGGGTTTGGCGATATGAGCACGGGCGAAACAGGCCTGCGGCAATTGCTGAGCGAGATGCGCTCGGAATTGCTGCGCTTCATGCTCGCACGCCAATGCGATCCCGCCGAGGTCGAAGACTTGTTGCAGGACCTCTATGTGAAACTGGCCAGCATCCGCACCGGCCCGGTAAATAACCCGCGTGCATATCTTTACCAGATGGCGAACAACCTCTTGCACGACCATCGTCGCGGGCGTCGGCGACAGCAAGAGCGAGACGATCACTGGACGCGCAGTCGGATCGGACCCGATCTTGAAAAGGACGCTGGTCCTTCGCCAGAAGAGCGCGCGATCGTGCGCGATGAACTTCAGCGGGTCAATGAGGCGATTGCGTCAATGCCGGTCCGGACCGCGCAGATTTTGAAGATGTACCGCCTCGACGGAGTGTCGCAAAAGGCTATCGCCAATACATTGGACCTCAGTTTGAGCGCGGTGGAAAAGCACCTCCAGCGGGCTTATCGGACGCTCCAGTTTTTGCGCGAAGAATTGGATGACACCCCGCAACTCTTACAGACGGAGACGGACGATGCCAGCCATTACTGATCGCGCAATGGTTGAGCAGGCTATAGCCTGGCACCTTCGGCTCAAGGATGCCGACGAGAATGCGTGGATTGAATTCGCTGAGTGGCTAGATGCTGATCCCGCCCGTAACGTCGCCTATGAAACCGTCACAGACCGTGATGCGGATATGTCGACCGTACTGGAGAAAGCGACCTTTCCCTTCGGCGTTGATCATCAGCCACAAGCAGAATTCAGCAATGACGACGATAGTCGTGCATATGATGTCGGGGACGAAGGCCCGAGCCGGAATCGCTGGCGTTGGGGTGCGCTGGCTGCCTCAATCGTGGTGGCTGGTCTCTTTGGACTTCAAATGTTCCCCGGCTGGGACTCGACCTATCCAATCGAAACCGCGGTGGGAGAAACGCGAACCGTTTCACTCGCAGACGGGAGCGAAATCCGGCTCAACGGCAGCACCAGGATTGTCCTGGACAAGAGCGACGCCCGATTGGTGGAGATTGCGCGAGGCGAGGCGCGATTCACTGTCGAGCACGACGAATTGGATCCGTTCACCGTCATCGCTGGTGAGCAGCGTCTGGTCGATATAGGAACCGTGTTCAACGTGGTCCGTACCGATCAGCAATTTCGCGTCGGCGTGGCGGAAGGCGCGGTGCGCTTTGAAGGCATGGCCCGGACCGTCGAACTCCGCGCCGGTGACAGCCTTGCCGCAGACAATCGCGGGAGGATCGAAATTTCGCAGCGTCCGATCACAGCGATTGGAAGCTGGGCAGATGGTGTTCTGGTCTATGATCAGGCTCCGTTGGAACAAGTAGCCGATGATCTGTCCCGGTCAATTGGTGTATCGCTCGAGCTTCCACAAAGAATGCGCTCCAACAAATTTTCAGGGGTGATCCAGACCGACGGCGAAAGGGAAGCAGTGCGCGCTAGACTGGAAGAGCTGATAGGTAAGAAGATTGTCGCTGACGGGACACGCTGGTCCGTCGAAACCCGGTGAGCGGCAAATGGCTTCTTGTGAGCGCACCAATGGTCTGCGCAGTGGCAACGTGCCCAGCGCAGGCTGCGGATGCGATCTCCTTCGATGTTCCAGCCGGGCCATTGAATGCTGCTCTGATATCCTTCGCCACTCAGGCGCGTGTTTCCATTGATGCCAGTGATCCCGCACTGCGGTCGGTCCGGGTTGGAGGCCTGAGGGGACGTTTTACACTTCGCGAAGGGTTACGCCGGCTGCTGCAAGGTACCGGATACGATTTTCGCATCTCGCGCGGGAATGTGGTGAGGGTGCTTCGCAAGCATAGCCGTGGTGCCGAACCAGAGGATACCGGCCGGCGAAGGGCCGCGACCCCTTCAACCCAGCGCGCGGGCCGTCCAGCGCCACCGCCCGAACCGATCATCGTCACGGCAAGCAAACAGAATGTTGCGCTGGCCGATTACCCGGGCGCTTTCCATATCGGCTCTTTCGATGAAGCGCGAAGCTTCCATTCCGGCAACAGGGGGAGTGAGGTGTTGCTTCGAGAACTGCCGAACCTGACTTCAACCAATCTTGGTTCGGGTCGCAACAAGATTTTCGTCCGCGGTATTGCTGACAGCAGCTTCAACGGGCAATTGCAATCGACTGTGAGCCAATATTTCGGAGAAAGCAGGCTCACCTACAGCGCGCCCGACCCCGACCTCGCGCTATATGACATTGAGAAGGTCGAAGTCATCGAAGGCCCCCAGGGCACCCTCTATGGCGCGGGCTCGCTAGGTGGTGTAATCCGCATTATGCCCCGCCTCCCCGTACCGGGCGAGTTCTCGGCTAGCGGAACCGCAGCGATGGGCGTGACCGGTACAAGCCTGGGTGGTGACGGCGCCATCGTTGCCAACATCCCCATCGGCCAACGCGCTGCCGTCCGAATTGTTGGATATCGCATTATGCGTCCTGGCTATATCGACGATATCAGACGTGGTCTGTCCGAGGTCAACCGCACAAACGTGTGGGGAGGGCGGGCAACCTTTCGAATGGAGTTCGAGGATGGCTTGAGCATCGACGCCGGAATCGTGTCCCAGGACACGGCCAGCGAGGACGGCCAATATACCGATGCACCCCAGTCTTCCGCGCTGACGCGTCGGTCTTATGTCGCGCAACCCTTCAATAATGACTACCGCCTCATGTTTGGAACTGTCGGGGCGGACCTCGGCTTCGCCAAGTTCGTCTCGAACACGTCCTATACCATTCATCCGATCGACACGGTATTCGACGCCACGCCGGCCAACACACAGGTTCCTACAATTTATGAAGAGGTCATGCGGGTAAAGCTGCTGACACACGAGACCCGTATTTCGGGATCGACCGATTGGATTTCGAACTGGGTGTCGGGCTTTTCGCTGGCCCACAACATCAATAAGATAGACCGTTTTCTCGGCCCCGCAGACAAGCTCGAGATGATCTCCAATGTCCAGTCGGAAACCCTGGACGTCGCATTGTTTGGTGAGGCGACGCTGCCTCTCTGGCGTAATATCTCTGTCACAGGAGGAGGGCGCCTGTCCGTTTTTACGCGATTAGACGAATTCAGCATCCCGCTGGACGAAGCTTCGGATGAGCCAATCGGTCCGGAGACACGGTTTCTGCCAACCGTTGCTCTTTCCTGGAAGCCTTGGGACGGGGTGATCGGTTATCTGCGCTATCAGGAAGGGTTCAGGCCAGGAGCGGACCAGCTGACCGGAAGCGGTGATGAAGCTGCGGTGATCCGCCTCCAGCCCGACGAGATTCGCACATCGGAATTTGGTATCCGCTTTGGCACCGAAACCGGTTCGCGGCTGTCCGGCGGACTTTCCTATGCCTATTCAAGGTGGAACAGGGTACAAGCCGATCTCGTGACGAGTGCCGGTTTCCCCTATGTCGCCAATCTCGGCTCGGCGCAGGTGCGCTACATGTCGGCCAATATTCTGTGGAAGCCGACATCGGAACTCGCCTTGGAATTATCCGGTTTTCGCACGACCAGCTATCTCGATCGACCGGCCCCTGAGTTCGAAGCCGACGTGGAAGGAAACCTGCCCAATGTAGCCGATAGCGGTTGGCGACTCGCCGGTCGTTTCGAGCCCTGGATCGCAAATACCAAAATCTCTCTCGAGGGATCGGTGGGTTACATCGGCACCTCGGATCTGGGTGTTAGCGCCCCATTTGATATCCCGCAGGGAGATTATCTCGATACGGCTGTCGGCGCACGGGCCGATTTTGGCCGCTGGGGCCTGTCACTGGACATCGACAACCTGCTCGACAGCCGAGCCAATCGTTTCTCCTACGGCAATCCCTTTTCTGTGGCGGAAGGGAATCAGCGCACGCCTCTGAGGCCGAGAACGGTCAGGATCGGGATCGATGCCAGGTTCTGACCATCTTTCCTTAAGGACGATTTCCAAGGCTGGCGGAAGCAAGTGCATGATCCGGGATTTTTCAGCCTGTTTCGACGCGGTCGAATTTACCGAATGCGTTCACGCCAAGCCCGGCCAATATGTGATCGAACGCGCATTCGTTGGCTAATCCTTGGCCTTGAACTGCTGTAGACCCATCCATCGGGTTAGGGTGGCATCGGGATGGTTATCCCGTAACTCCCCGAACACCTCAGGAGTTTCATCTTGCCCCAATTTGAACGTCGCATCGCAAGTGATTATCGTCGCGCGAAATGCGATGATATATTTGGCCAGTTGGTCATAGCGCGCACCCATTTCGTCGCTCGACCACGGGGTCTGCTGATCTGATTCCTGCTGGGCGACGAGCTGCGCGACGGCCTGGTCGGTTTCTTCGGGAACAAATTTCACCCTGACCTTCATCCGCAGCACGGCATAGTTCCAGGTCGGTGCCCAGTCGCGATCCGACAACAGATTGGGCGACATATAGGCCTGCGGGCCGGTGAACAGGATCAGTGCGTCCGGATTGTCGCGCAAATAGGCATATTGCGGATTGCGCAAAGCAATATGGCCGAGCAGGGATGTCAGCTTTCCCTGATCGTTGACCTCGGCCAGCAAGGGCAAGGGCGTGGCGTCGAAATCCTGGGATACCAGCCATGCCAGCGGATATTCATCGATCAACTGCTTTATCTGCTGCGGCGCGCTCGGCTGAAATGTCGGCTCCATGACAGCGGCTCAGTCGCTGGTCAGAGTAGTGGACAACCAGGAAGCCGCATCGCTAATCGCCTGGTTGGCGATGGCGGACACCGACATCGCTTCGAGAAAGCTGTGGGTCGCGCGCGGGTAGATTTCAAGCTGAGTTGCCACGCCATAGTGGGCGAAATTTTTGGCCATTTGATAATTCACATCGGCCAGAATGTCATATTCCGCCACCGCCATGAACGCCGGCGGCAGACCGGAAAGATCGGCACCGATCGGTGCGACCAGCGGATTGGTGCGATCCTCGTCTGAGCGCAAATAGCTGTCCCAGAACCAGTCCATCTCTTCCACGCCAAGGGTAAACTCGGGTCCGTCAAAACGGCCATAGCTGGGCAAATGCTCAAGGCCATAGGCGCCATAATTGAGCACCATTCCGGCCAGCGGGCGGTCGGCCCTGTCGCGCATCACCAAGCAGGTTGCGACCGACAGATTCGCGCCAGCGGAATCGCCGCCGATCGCGATCCGGTCAGGGTCGATGCCATGGGCACCACCCTGTTGCCGCATCCAGGCCACGGCGGCATATACTTCGTCTAGCGCAGCGGGGAATTTCGCTTCCGGCGACAGGCTGTAGTCTATCCCGACTACGATGATGCCGGCACGCGCGGCATATTCGCGCATCAGCCGGTCATGGGTATCGATGCTGAACAGGGTCCAGCCGCCACCGTGGATATAGAGCATTGCCGGGAGTCCCGGCTCGGCGGTCGGGCGATAGATGCGCAACGGCACGCCGGCCACATCGATATTGGTCGTCTGGTACATCTGCGGGCCACCGGTTCGCCACGGCGTGCGGATTTCTTCCGCCAGCAGCCGCCGCTCCGGCAGGGTCATAGAGCCAATATTCTCGACCCTGGCATAGCTTTCGTTGAGCGAGCGCACAAAAAAGGCAATTTCAGGATCGACGATCAGCTCGTCGGCAGGATCAACATTTGCGGCCGCATCCAGTGTCATTCGTCCAATCTCCTATGCCGCGCAATGAGGCCCAGCCCATACTGGCCGTCATCTAGCTTTTTCGGACCAGATGGTTCCCTATGTCGCGGGCCAATGTTCCGTGGTAACGGGCCTAATATAATAATGGGGCTTGCACGAGCGCCATATTTGGCCAGTATTCATGATCCGTGGATCAGCTATCGAGTTAGGGCCATGAAACTGAGTACCGATTATCTGGAAATCATGCGGCCGATCATCGCATTGGAGGATGAATATCCGGCGGCCTTTGTCGATCCGATGCACTGTCACGATCGCACCCAATTGCTCTTTGCCTCCTCGGGAGTGATGTCCGTGACCACCCCCCAGACCAGCTTCGTCGTGCCGCCACAACGCGCGGTCTGGATTCCTGCCGGCACCATGCACGAAGTGTCCTGCCGCGGACCGGTATCGCTCCGCACTCTGTATCTCGAACGCAGCCTGGGGCAGACGCCGTCAGAATGCCGCGTCTTTGAAGTCTCCGATTTCCTCAAGGCGCTGATCCTCGAGGTCGTCAGCTTTGAGCCGCTTTATGACGTCGAGGGTCGCGATGGCCGGATTGTCGCCTTGTTGATGGAAGAAATCGACCGGATGCCGAACGCGCCCTATGGTGCGCATATGCCAAGCGATCCCCGCTTGCTACGCGTCTGCCGGGCGATCCTGGCCGATCCGTCCGATCCGCGCACCCTGGATGACTGGGCCAAGGTGGCGGGCATGGGCCGGCGAACCTTTACCCGCGCCTTTAAACAGGAGACCGGCATGGGCGTCGCCATGTGGCGACAACAGGTGCGGCTGATGGAGGCCCTGTCGCTGATTGCGTCCGGGGATTCAATCACCCGCGTGGCCTTTGAAGTCGGCTATGAAAGTCCCAGCGCCTTTAGCGCCATGTTCCGGCGGACGTTCGGGATGCCGCCCAGCCAGTATCAAATGCATTGATGCGCGGTTGCCCGTTCAGGCACGCCCTACTGATAACCCCTAAATTGCACGGAAATACCAATGATCAGCTTTTTCGACGACCGACAACTTGGCCATGCGCCGACGCAGGAACTGCACAATGGCGGCTGGGAGCCCTATAACGAGACCGCTGCGCGCGCTACCGATATCGCTTCGCGACTGGTCGACATTCGCCGCAGCAGCGATTTTGGCATCGACCCGATACTGGCCGTCCATTCCGCCGACTATATAGATTTTCTGTCGACCGCGTTCCGGCAATGGCAAGACGCCGGCCGCAGTGGCGATGCCCTGGGCTATACCTTTCCGATTGTCGGCCGCCGTCCGCTGAACCTGTCGCGCATCGACGCCCGGCTCGGCGCCTACAGCTTTGATGCCGCGACCCCGATTGCCGCCCATAGTTGGGATGCGGCTTATTGGTCGGCGCAGTCGGCGCTCAGCGCTCTGGACCATATGGCGCAGAATTCCGCCCAGTCGGCGTTCGCCTTATGCCGCCCGCCCGGACATCATGCCGGGGCGGATTATATGGGTGGATATTGCTATCTGAACAACGCCGCGATTGCCGCGCGCCAGGCCCAGAAGGCCGGGCTGGGGCCGGTCGCCATACTCGACATTGACTATCATCACGGCAACGGAACCCAGGATATTTTCTATGAGGATCCGGAGATTTTTTTCGGGTCCATCCATGCTGATCCGGTAGCCGACTATCCCTTCTACTGGGGGCATCAGGATGAGACCGGCGCAGGCCAAGGCATTGGCACCAACTTGAATATCCCGCTGCCCAGAGGCACCGACTACCGGCACTATCAGTCGGCTCTCGGCAAGGCGCTCGATGCCCTATCGAAATGGGGCGCGAAATTTCTGGTGCTGTCCTTTGGTGCCGACACCTATGCCGGCGACCCGATATCGGAGTTTCAGCTGCAAACCGGTGATTTCCCGCGCCTGGCCCAGGAAATATCCGCTTTGGCCATGCCGACGCTGATCGTCATGGAAGGCGGATATGCCGTGGACGCCCTGGGAGAAAATGTCGGGGCATTTCTGTCAGGTTTCGGCCACGGCATCTGAACTTATTGCATGCTGAACCGCACGGTCCCGCCGATGGTGCGCGGACGCACCACTGCGCCGGCAAAGGAAAAGGGCGCGCTCAATATGCCATATTGATCGAAGATATTCTTGGCATAGACACCCAGCTCGATATTGTCGGTCAGATTCATGAACGCGGTCAGATCGACGATATGATAGTCGCCTTTTTCGAGCGTCGAATCAAAGGCGACCGGGGCGTTGGATAGATATCGATGGGCAAGGCTGAATCGGGGCTTCATCGGTGCATCGTCGAAATGCAGCGACACGCTGTTCGACAAGGTCCAGTCGGATGCGCCCGGCAAGGTTGTACCCTTGGCATAGCCGCCGCCCGCCGCAAAACTGTCCGGCAACAGCGATGACAGCCGCGCATCATTATAGGAAACGCTGGACATAAACTGGAGATTCTTTGTCGGATTCAGCGTCATCGTCAGCTCGACCCCGTCAATGTCGGCGCCGCCGCCATTGGTGGTATAGGCTTCAAAGGTCACCGGTACGAACAGCCGCGCCTGAATATTGTCCCAGTCGATATGATAGGCCGCAATGTCGAACAGCATGCTGCCGTCTGCAAGGCTGAAGCGGGTGCCGATTTCGAAATTCTTGGTCGTATCGCTTTCGAAATTGAGCGGGGTTCCGGCGGCGGCGGAATAGACATTGATGCCGCCGATACGGAAGCCCTCGGAATAGAGCGCATAGAGCATGAAATCGTCGTCGGGCGCATATTTGACGGAGAATTTGGGAATGAAGCCCGATTCCTTTTTCTTGCCCGGCTGGTAATCGAAGGGCGGGGTCAGCGCCGCATTGGGCAGGAACTGCAGCCGCGGATTGGACGTGTAGCGGAACAGACGGCCGCCGGCGGTAAAGGTCAGGGCATCGGCAAAAGTATAGGACAGCTCTCCGAACAAGGCGGTTTCCTTGACATCATTGCTGCTCACCTCGCGCCGCAGGAGATCGCCGGGAGCCAGGAAACTGCCTGGTTGACCGCCAAATTCTCCCGGGTTGGCATCGATATAATCGCTGATCCCTTCCAGATAAGCACCGCCCGTGCTGTCGGACTTGAGATGGGTGTAATTGCCGCCGATCAGCCAGCCGAACGGGCTGGCGCCAGTCGATGCCAGCCGGACTTCGAGATATTCGGTCTTCGATTTGCCGGTGGAGGAAGACAGCTGCGGCGTGCCGGTCCGCGCGTCATATCCAAGGAAAATCGAGTCATCAAATGCGAGGTTGCTGTTCTTTTCGGTATAGCTGCCCACGGCGGTCAGGGTCGCAAAATCGAATTGCTGATTGATCGTCAGGCTGTGCAGCATGAAATCCGTGTCCTGATATTCCGGAACATTGGTGCTGCGTTCAAATGTCTCGGGGGCACCGAACAATACATAGGTCTGATCGTCCAGGTCATATTCCTGATACATGCTGAGCACGGAGAAGGTCGTCTTGTCGGTCGGCGTCCAGACCAGCGATCCGCGCAAGCCGCGGACCCGCAGGTCATTGCTGCCGTCGACGCCGGTGCCCGTATTGTCGAGATAACCCGCGTCAAAGCGCTGGAAAGCGACCAGCCGCACGGCAAGCTGATCCTCGATGATCGGGACGTTGACCATCGCCTTGGCGCCATAGCTGACTTCACCGGCCCGCCGGGTTGATGCCAGGGAGCCTTCGAAGCCGGCGTCAAAGCCGCTGGCGTCGGCTGTATTGACCACATAATTGATCGCGCCGCCGAGCGAGGAAGAGCCGAACAGGGTGCCTTGCGGGCCGCGGAGCACTTCGACGCGCTTGAGGTCAAATGTGTCGACATCGGGAATGACCAGCGGAAAGCCCGGCTCGGTCAGGGGTATCTCGTTGATATAATAGCCTGTCGTTGCCTGATTGGCTTCATGATAGGTGGTCGATGCAACGCCGCGAATGACGACTTCGGACACGCCGGGCTGATAGTCATTGAAAACGACGCCGGGCACGCGCGTGATATAATCCGACAGGCTTTGCGCCTGCAGGTTGCGCAGATCGTCTTCACTCAGGGCCGAGATCGAGCCGGAGACGTCCTTGAGCAGCTGCTCGCGCTTGCCGGCGGTCACAATGATCACATCATCTGCGGCACCTTCATCGGCCAGCTCGGCATGCGCGCTATGGGCGAAACTCAGCATGGCCATCGCCGACACGCTGCTGATGCAGATCGATTTAATCGCTTTGTTGTTCATGATATTTTCCCTTGCTGGACCCGATGCTGAATTATCAATTGTTACACTATGATTGCGATTTCCCGCCGTCCTAGCGTTCAAGGTCAATGATTGTCTCGAATGGGCCAATCCTACCGCAGGTGCGAAAAGACGTCGTGCCTGCCGGTTTTGCGCCCGCCAGCCAGGCATTTGGCCCGTTCGCCCTGCAGCTTGGCCTTGCTGAACATGGCGGGCCGATTATGATGACATAGACTGTCGCCGTTGGCCCTCGAACCCTGGAGCAATAATGACGGTAAGAAAATATGACTCGGTGACACGCCGCACATTGATGGCCGGCATGGCATGGGGCACCCTGGCAAGCATGGCCGGTCCAGGCAGGGCACTGGCCCGTACAGGTCCGGGGCAGGCAAGCGATCCTGCCGCCATCAAGCCGCCAATCGCGCCGCCAATCGCGCCGCGCATATCCTTTCCCATCGAGCAGCTTGGCCGCCACCGCGACGACCCCTATCACTGGATGAAATATATTCCGGCGCAGGGCACGCGCAGCATGGATAATATCCCGCCGATGCTGCGCAATCATCTGCTGGCCGAAAGTCGCTACGCGGAAGAAATGCTGCTCGGTGCGCGCGACGCACAAGCGGAGATCTACGGTCAGATCATGGCCCGCTTGCCGGCCAACCAGGCAGCGCCGCCGCTGCAAAAGAGCGGCTGGGACTATTATGACTATTATCCGGAAGGGAGCGCCCATCTGGTCTATGCGCGCCGCAAAAGCGGCGGCGGTGCAGAAGAAATATTGCTTGATGAAGGAAAGCGCGCCGCCGGCCACAGCTATTACAGGACCACGGCCCAGCAAGCCAGCCCGGACCATCGCTATTTCGCATGGGCAGAAGACATCAAGGGCGATGACCGTCACCGCATTTGCGTGCATGACAGCGCGACCGGCGACACCAGGCTCGTCGTTCCTGACGATGCGTTCGGCTATAGCGCCGTGATATTCTCGCCATCGTCCCAATGGCTGTTCTGGATCTGGCGGGATGCGCGCAACCGCCCGACCCGGGTCTATCGCACAGCGCTGGCATCGCAAGAAACGGTGCTGGTCTATGAAGAAACCGACCCGGCGATCTTTATCTCGATCGGGCGCACTGCGGCGAACGGCTATATTGCGATCAGCCTCGCCGGTCCCGACACCAGCGAAGTGCGGCTGATCGCGGCCTCGGACGAAACCGCCGACCCGCGGCTCATCTATCCGCGTCAAAACGGTATCCATTATGAAATAGAGGAATGGGGCAACCGGCTGCTGCTGCTGACCGATGCTGACGGCGCGCTGGATCGCAAATTGCTGGAAATATCCAGGAGCAATCTGGGGATCGTCGATACGCTCGTCGCCCACCGGGCGGGCCGACAAATATTGGCGCTGGCGCCGTTTCGCGGCACACTCGTCCGGCTGGAACGCGCCAACGGCCTGCACCGTCTGGTGCTGCGGCAGCAAGATGGCGAAGAAAGTTCGGTCGGCTTTGATGATCCCGCCTTCACCATCGATATCGTGCCGCACCAGGACTATGCCAGCCCGGTCTGCCGGATCATCTATCAGTCCCCGAAAACCCCGCAAAAATGGATCGACATCGACCTTGCCAGCGGCGCCCAGACCCTGGTCGCGCAGGATTCGGCCCCGGGATTTGATCCGGATGACTATATCGCCGAGCGCCTGTTTGCCCCCGCGCCGGACGGCGAGCTTGTGCCGATCACCTTATTGTCACGCCGGGATACCCCGCGCGACGGGAACGCGCCGCTGCTGCTCTATGGATATGGCGCTTACGGCATTTCCAGCGAACCGGTCTTTTCCGTGCCCGCAACGGTTCTGGCGGATCGCGGGTGGAACTATGCGATCGCCCATGTGCGCGGCGGGTCGGAGAAGGGGCAAGGCTGGTTCCTCGATGGCCGCAAATTCCACAAGCGCAACAGCTTCACCGATTTCATTGCCTGTGCAGAAGACCTGGTCCGCCGCAAGATCACCGCCAGGGGCAATATCGTCGCCTATGGGCTCTCGGCCGGGGGCCTGCTGGTCGGCGGCGCGATGAACATCGATCCGGACATGTGGGGCGGTGTGATCGCGAAAGTGCCATTTGTCGACATGCTCAACACGATGAGCGATGCCGATCACCCGCTGGTGCCGTTGTTCCGCCCCGACTGGGGCGATCCGCTCTCCGATCCAAAGGCCTATGACTATATTGCCTCGATCTCGCCTTATGAAAACGTCCATCCCGCCGCTTATCCGCCGCTGCTGTGTACGGCGGGGCTCAAGGATGACCGGGTGGGCTATTGGGAGCCCGCCAAACTGGTAGCCGAAGTCCGCCACCAGTCAACAAGCGACAATCCGGCGATACTCCTGATCGACGTCGAAAGCGGTCATCAGGGCAGCGGCAACCGCAATGACGAGATCGCCGAAATCTCCCTTTTCTGGGGATTTGCCGAACAATCGCTGGCCGCCGTCCAAAAGGCATGACGGTGCAGAAAGTTATCCAATCGGAAAAGACGATTTGGTTTTTCTTTTGCCCCAACTCAAAACGAATGGTTCGATTCTCAGGATGGTTTTGAGGAAATATTTTGCAAGTATTTGTAATGACTTGCAGCTTCTCAAGCCCAAAGGTTCGTTACCGCACCTGTTCCCACATTCCAAATCACACACCGGTGGAAACCTGAGGACAAATTAGGACCCGAATCACTCGCTAATCCGCAGGTAACTGCGGGTTTCACGGGTCAGCTCGGGATGGATGGAAACAGGGAAAATGGCGGACACGGAGGGATTCGAACCCTCGAAGGACCGTGAGGCCCTTGCCTCCTTAGCAGGGAGGTGGTTTCAGCCGCTCACCCACGTGTCCACGTAGCTTGGCTAGAGGGGGCGCTATAACCATCCATTGCCCATGCTGCAACGGGTAAAGTGGCCATTTCAAAAGGCCGCCGGAAAGCGCAAAACCGGTTCCTTGCCGGGAAGAGACTCGCACTGCCGCAGAATCGACTCATTTCGTCGTGCGTTCATTGCACGGTCATGTCCAACAGCCGACAGCCGTTTCTGGCTGGTAATGGGAAGGAGTTAACCCATGTTACCGTTTTGCATGAAGAAAATCTTGGGAACATTTGCGGTTCTGGCTCTTGCCACCGCGCCAGCCTTGTCACCCGCATCGGCGCAGGTCGATACGGTCGATACGGTCGATCCCAATGACGCGATCGATGCCGATCTGGCCACGCCCGATTATGACGGCAATTTCAATTCCGCCACCGCCAATCCCTCGACCGTCGACGATTCGGCGACAGACAGCAATGTCAATGCCGATATTGTGGCACCCTATGCGACAAATGACGGCACTGCAGTCGATTCCGTGCCGGCACCGGTCGAGGAGAACGGCACCTATCAGGATGATGACCTGATCGGCGCTGCGGAAGGCGTGTTCGGAAAGGGTGCAAAAGGCCTCGCCGAGGTCATTGAGGATATTCTGAAGAAACAGGGCCGGCCCAATGCCTATATCGCCGGACGCGAGGCGAGCGGCGCCTTCATTGTCGGGCTGCGCTATGGCTCGGGAAAGCTCTATCACAAGATCGAGGGCGAACGCCCCGTCTACTGGACCGGGCCGTCGATCGGCTTCGATATCGGCGGCAACGCGGCCAACACTTTCGTGCTGGTCTACAATCTTTATGACACCGAGGACTTGTATCAGCGCTTCCCGGCCGGCGAAGGCGCGGCCTATTTTATCGGCGGCTTCCACGTCAGCTATCTGCGCAGCGGCGACAAGGTGCTGATCCCGGTACGGCTCGGCGCCGGCCTGCGGCTCGGTGCCAATGTCGGCTATATGAAGTTCAGCAAGAAGCAGCAGTGGCTGCCCTTCTGATCGGCTGATCGACCATTACCCGTCCGCTGGCCTCGTCTCTCACAAAAGGCGACCTCATCAAGCCGCATTTTTCCCGTTAGCCCTGAGCCTGTCGAAGGGCGCCTATCGACGAGAGGCGTGGTTCGACAAGTTCACCACTAACGGCATTCCTGCCCGTGCGCAGAACCCAGGCGATGCGGCAATCCACCCCCCCTGCTGCCATTCGCCCTTGGTGCCGAGGGGTCGTCTGACCGAATCAGGCCAGCGAGCGGACCTTTTCCATCCGCGCGAGATAGCGCGCCAATATGTCGATCTCGAGATTGACCGCCCGGCCCGGCGCCAGTTCGCCCAGCGTCGTCACCTGTGCGGTATGGGGGATGATATTGAGCGTGAACTCCGTGCCCGTGTCCTTGTCGGACACCGCATTCACCGTCAGCGATACGCCGTCGACCGTGATCGATCCCTTGGCCGCAACAAAGGGCGCCAGCTCCTTTGACACCCGGACAATGACCTCGTGCGAATCGCCGACCGGCTGGCAGGACACCACTTCGCCGACGCCATCGACATGGCCGGTGACGATATGGCCGCCCAGTTCATCGCCGACCTTCAGCGCCCGTTCCAGATTGAGCCGCCGTCCGGCGGTAAATTGTCCGTCCGCCGTGCAGGAGAGCGTCTCGCCCGAAACGTCGACCGCGAACCAGCCGGGCCCCTTGTCGACCACGGTCAGACAGACACCCGAACAGGCGATCGATGCGCCCATATCGACGCTGTCCATATCATAGCCGCACTGGATTTTCACGCGCAGGTCGCCGCGCTGATCGAGCGACTCAATGGTACCGATATCTGAAACAATGCCTGTGAACATGGGCGATCCTATCTGCAGTGAACGGAGCGGAACCTAGGCGGCGCGGTCATATATCTCAAGCATATCCTGCCCCAGGTCACGCCGCTCCCGCCGCCGCCACTGGCCGTGCGCCTCGCTCAGCTTGTCCAGCCCGATATCGGCAATGCCGGGCAGCCCGCCGCCGATGATGATCGGGGCGCGATAGAGCAGCAGCCGGTCGACCAGGCCCGCCTGCAGGAAAGAGGCGGCGGTTTTCGCCCCGCCCTCGACCAGCAGCCAGTTGATATCGGCAAGCCCGGCAATGGCTTCGGGTTCGTCAATCTGCAGCCAGTGCTCCGGCCTGTCCTTGTCACTGCCCAGCACCACCGGTTGCGGCGACCGGTCGGCGAGACCATCCAGACGCACGTCCAGTCCGGGCCGGTCGGTCCTGGCGGTGCCTGCACCGACCAGAATCGCGTCGCTGCGCGCCCGTTCGAGATGGGCGTGCGCTCGCGCCCGCTCGCCGGTGATCCACTGGCTCGACCCATCGGCCAGCGCGATACAGCCATCCAGCGACATCGCCAGTTTCAGCGTGACAAAGGGGCGGCTATTCTCCAGCCGGCACAGAAAACCGGCCATGGCGCGTCGCGCTTCCCATTCGCGGATACCGACCGATACGGGAATACCCGCATCGCCCAGCCGGTCAATCCCTCGGCGCCGCGTGCGTTCATCGGCGTCGAGCGTCGCTACAATCACCCTTCGCGGTTTGGCGCCGATAATCGAGACGCTGCAGGTCGGGCCGCGCGTGCTGTCATGGGCACAGGGCTCCATGGTGACATAGATATCGGCGCCCTTCGCCGACGCGCCGGCCTGCGCCAGCGCCATTTCCTCGGCATGCGGACGACCGCCCGGCTGGGTCCAGCCGCGCCCGAGGATGATTCCATTCTTGACGATCACGCAACCGACATTGGGATTGGCACCGGTCTGGCCCCGCCCCCGCTCCGAGAGCGCCAGCGCTGCAGCCATATAGTGCGCGTCGGCGAAGCGGTTCAGCATTGCAGCCCGGCCGGGCGTTCCACCTCTTCCTCGCCGCGCGCCTTGCGGGCCGCTTCGGCTTCGCGTTCGATTTCCTCGACATCCATGCCGGACATCCGCCCGAGTTCCTTCATCGCATCCCGCCGCTCCGCTTCCAGCTTGTCCTTCAGACACTGAACCTCCCAGCGGTCCTGCATGATCTCCTCGTCGGTGCGGTCATTTGTCCAGTTTTCGACATAAATGACCTCCTGCGGTACATAAGTGTAGGTATTTACCTGCGGATCGAGCCAGAAAAGGAACAGAATGACGGAGGTGCAAACCATCGCCAGCGCCGCCGGGAGCAGTCGCTCGCCCGGTTCGCTCTGGCGAAAGACGGCGACCAGGTCGCCAAAGCCACCGCTCACCGATACGTCTTTTAACATTCCCATGCCGCTCAAATAGTGCGGGCAGGCCCGGATGACCAGCCCTTCCCGCAAATTTGGCGCAGGAAGCAGCGGCCCGGCCATCCGAGCCCGCGGTCAGCTGTTGATTTCAAAGCGGACTTTCAGTGTCATCCAGCTTTCAACAGGCTTGCCGTCTTGCGTCGCCGGTGTGAAGCGCCAGTATTTCAGAGCCTGCTTGCGGGTGGCGTTCCAGAAATCCGCATGCGGCGAATCGATCAGCTCGATCTGCTTCACCCGGCCATCGCTGCCGACCAGCACCCGCACACTGACCTCGGCCTCCCGCTCGAGGCGCAGCTGGCTGGGCGGATAGACGGGCTGGAACCGGTCCGCATAGCGGCTGTTGAGGCGAGCAGCGACGATCACCGGCTCCGGCGCGATCTCGACCGGATCAAGGGGAATGGCGTCTCCCGTTCCCGCAGCCCCCAACGCTTTGCCCGGCTCCGAATAGGTCGGGAATGGTTGGATTGGAATCGACAGGACATCTGCAACCGGCTGGTCCGGGATCCTTGGCCGGGTCTCCTGCGGCCATTCCGGGCGGGGCGGATCTTCTATGATCACCGGGTCGGACCGCTCCGGCTTTGCTATCGAAACCGCATTGAACGGACCGTTGAATTTTTCCGGAACCTCAATAGCCGGCATCGCAATCACGCCGGCGATAATCGCGACATGGACCGCGCCAGCCAATAGCACGCCTTTCGTGCGCGGCGTCTTGTTCTCGTAAACCGAAACATAGCTCATCATCCTGTCCTCTGAACCATCCTCTGGAAATGGCAAAGCGGCCCGTGTCCGTTTGACTATCTGACCCCGTTACCAATAGTAATGATATACCATTACATTAAATATTGCAAATCCGTTCGGGGTCGCGAGATTATCATTTTTTTATAATTACTTAAGTGGAAGCCGCAGCCAGCCTGGCGAGCGCGGCCTCGCGACCGATCAGCGGCAGCAAGGCGTTCATGTCCGGACCATGATCCAGCCCGGTCAGCGCCTGCCGCAGCGGCATGAACAAAGGCTTGCCCTTCCGCCCTGTCACTTCCTTGAGCGCGCCGGTAAGGTCTTTCCAGATCTCGTCAGATGCTTCCAGTTCTTCCAGTTTGGCATGAGCGACGGTCAGAAATTCGCGGTCTTCCGGCGGCATGGCGGGCGCGGCAACCGGCCCCGTGACCACTTGCCACCATTGCTCGACATCGCCCATATCGTGCAGGTTCGGGCGAATGATTTCCCAGGCCGCGGCATCCATCGCTTCCGGCAGGCGGTCCTTCACCGCCCCATAATCCAGCAGATGCACGATCTTCTGGTTGAGCTGCGCCAGTTCCTCCTCGTCAAACCGCGCCGGCGCCCGGCCGAATCGGGAAAAGTCGAAACTGGCAATCAGCGGCGCGGCATCGGCCACCGGTTCCACCGGATCGCTTGTGCCGATCCGGGCCAGCAGGGCAACAATCGCCTGCGGTTCGATATTTCTCTCGCGAAAGCTGCTGACTCCCAGCGACCCCAGCCGCTTCGACAGCTTGCCCTCGGTGCCGACCAGCAGCGCCTCATGCGCAAATTCCGGCGGCTCGGCGCCCAGCGCATGGAACATCTGGATCTGCACCGCAGTATTGGCGACATGATCCTCGCCGCGCACGACATGGGTGATCCCCATGTCGACATCATCGATCGCGGAAGGCAGCATATAGAGCCAGCTGCCATCCTCACGGCGGATCACGGGATCGGACAGCAGCGACGGATCGAAATGCTGCTCACCCCGAATCCGGTCGGCCCAGGTGATCGGGCTGTCGTGATCGAGCTTGAAGCGCCAGTGCGGCTTGCGCCCCTCCTCTTCCAGATCGGCCCGCTCGGCTTCGCTCAGCGCCAGCGCCGCCCGGTCATAGATCGGCGGCTTGCCGCGGCCCAGCTGGATCTTGCGCTTCAGGTCCAGTTCCTGTGCGGTTTCGTAGGCCGGATAGACCCGGCCCGATTCCTTCAGTTTCTCCAGCTCCTCTTCATAGCGGTCAAAGCGCGCCGACTGCCGCTGCTCCTCGTCCGGCACCAGCCCCAGCCAGGCCAGATCGGCCCGGATCGCCTCGACATATTCCTCTTTCGATCGCTCGGCATCGGTGTCGTCGAGCCGCAGCAGGAATGTGCCACCCTCCTTCTTCGCGAACATCCAGTTGTGCAGCGCGGTGCGGATATTGCCGACGTGAAGATGACCCGTCGGGGACGGGGCGAAGCGGGTTTTGATGGTCATACGGTCCTGAATGCGTTGGTGATCGGATAGCGCCGGTCGCGGCCAAAATTGCGGGTGCCCAGCTTGACGCCCGGCGGGGCCTGGCGCCGCTTATATTCTGCGATATAGAGCAATCGCTCGATCCGCACCACCGTTTCCCGGTCAAATCCCCGGGCGACCAGATCATTCACCGACAATTCCTCCTCGATCAGGCCGTGCAGCAGGGGATCGAGTATCTCGTAGTCGGGCAGGCTGTCGCTGTCCTTCTGGTCATCGCGCAATTCTGCACTCGGGGGCTTGCTGATCACCCGCTCCGGCATTACCGGGCCCTCCGGCCCCATGCCAAGGCTTGGGCGGTTGGCGTTGCGCCATTTCGACAGTTTGAACACGGTCAGCTTGTACGCATCTTTCAGCACCGAATAGCCGCCCGCCATATCGCCATAGATGGTGGCATAGCCGACGCTCATCTCGCTCTTGTTGCCGGTGGTCAGCAGCATGTGACCGAATTTGTTCGACAGCGCCATCAGGGTGACGCCGCGAATCCGCGACTGGATATTCTCTTCGGTGATATCGACATTGCTGTC
>TARA_R110002033_G_scaffold48042_11_pt1 | contig 68694 bp, 55 predicted proteins | sample TARA_R110002033 | Tara Oceans TARA_R110002033 (sample SAMEA4397051) | marine metagenome | biome: Polar Biome; feature: [SRF] surface water layer (ENVO:00010504); material: water (ENVO:00002006), including particulate matter (ENVO:01000060) such as... | depth 5 m
CGGGCTATGGCCTGTTTGCCTTGTTGCTGCTTCGCGTGCTGTGGGGTTTGATCGGTCCGCCCAGCGCGCGCTTTTCCTCGTTCCCGCCAAGCCTGACCCGCGCCGCAGGTCATTTGGGGTACATAAGGCATGGTGAACGGATTTCCCATCCCTCGCACAATGGGCTTGGCGCGCTGATGGCCTACGCGGTCTGGGCGTGCCTCGGCGTGATTGTTGCGACCGGGGTGGCAATGTCTGGTCCTCCCCCGACTAACCCCGGTGCAGCCGAACCGGACAGGGAATATAGCGCGGCTGTCTCCTCGCAGTATGAGGAGGAAGGGAACGAGGAAAACGAAAGCGAGGAAGTGCTGGAAGAAGTCCATGAAATTGCGGTGGATGTCCTATATGCCCTTATCGCGCTCCATCTGCTCGGAGTGCTATTCGAAACCCGGCGCAGCGGGCGCGAAGTCATTGGTGCGATGTTGCCCGGTGGCAACCGCAAGCGGAGCTAGATCGGAAAGGTCGGAGAGTGCGCGAAAGACGGACCAGTTACAGACTTGCTGGGATGGCGTGCATCGTTGCCATGCAGGCCGTGGCTGCCGTCTTTTTCGCTGCCGACGCGGTTACCGATATCGTGCTTGCTGGGGCTGGAGACCTGGGCATTCACGAGGTGATGGAACTCTTCATCGCATTGTCGCTGGTCGCAGGCGTCGTCACCGGATTGTGGTTCATGAGATCAATGCTGGCGAAGGAACGGCGGCAGGACGATGCCCTCGCGGTCGCCAGAGGAGCGATAGGGCAGTTGGCGGAAGATCGTTTCAAGCGCTGGGGCCTGACATCGGCCGAAAGTGAAGTGGCCCTGTTTGCGCTTAAGGGGTGCGACGTATCGGAAATCGCAAGATTGCGACAATCGGCCAACGGCACGGTGCGCGCCCAGTTGAGCAGCGTCTATACCAAGGCGGGGGTTTCCGGCCATGCTGCGTTGGTGAGCCTGTTCCTGGACGATCTGCTCGAACTACCGCGGGCTCCGGCAACCGATTGAAGAATTTTCGGTTCAGTAGAACAATCATGATTGGTCGGCAGATTGGTGGATCGCCTGTTACAGCTGGCGATGTGTTCAATGTTTGCTCCTAGGGAGTGCGGGCTTGAAACTTCACATCAGAAACCAAGGTGCAATTCAGACCGGCAGAAAATGGGCCGATTGCTGCCCGTATGCTTCGAGGATTTGAGGCGGCCTAAGCAGACATTCTGCAAACGACCCATCCCCTTGAAAGCAGGCTGTCATCCCGTAACTGATGAATCGCTTGGCCTGAGGCACACGTTTTTCGATTTCAGCACTGATCTGTTCAAGCCGCTGCCTTACCTCAGGTATGGCGGTCGCAAAATGCTCTTCGAACAACGGGTTTTTCATACCCGCCTCATCACGCAGCCTGTCACTATACATAGAGCAGAATCACAAATTGCTCTCACTCAATGCTGGACACAGCCGCCATTCCATTCGACCTGCACGTTTACTGGCATCATTGCTAAGCCAAAGACCCGACCCACGCCTTTGTGTCTTTGCAGGCGTCCATGGCTCCCGCATAACCTTCGCGCGCTGTAGTGCGGGCAACATATGCCTTCTCTACCCCATGGAGCGCCACTCCGCCATTTCGTTTTGCGAACTCAAGGGCATAGGTAACCGAGATATCTGCCGCCGTGAATGTCTCCCCAGCAAGATATGGCGAGTTCGCTAGCTGTCGGGACACCAGCTTCCGTCGGCTCTCGAACAGCTCCATCGCGAAATTGCCGGTCCAGCTGTTCCGCTCCGCTTCGGGTGCAAGAACGCGGTCAGCGAAGACCATGAAGAGGAAGCCCATCAGCCCAGCTTCACCCAGATGCAGGAACTGCTGGTAGAGTGGAAAATTTGCGTCATGCGGCGCCGGCGCAAGCGGCGTCGGCCCGTAACGATCCACAAGATACTGCATGATCGCGATTGATTCCACGATCGTAACGTCGCCGTCGACCAAGGCTGGGATGAAGCCAGCGGGGTTGACCGCCAGAAACTCAGGATCGTTCTCGGCCCCTGCAAGAAGATCGACCGGCCTCAGCGAATAGGTAAGCCCTATTTCCTCCAACAGCCAGACGACGCGAAACCCTCTTCCTTCGCCAAATACCGTGATGGACACTATCTAAATCCTTTCCTCAAGGTATCGTAGAGCCTGATTGGCCATTTAATTTCAGTTCCACCAGTCTGAACCAGCGACCGCTTCTCAACGGTGGCGCCGCAAAGACCGAAACTATCAACTCAACCGACATTTATCGGGAACCGCCACACTGTCCGCCTTGCGCTTCTTTTAGATCAACATCAGTGCATCCGATTCAAAAGCAATGCGTAGCGCATTGCCTTGTTCATCGATCCAGTTTTGCGTTACTTCGACGGTGTCAGTGTCGACGCGCCGCCAGCTGAACGAGCTGGGATCTGCATCGTGGCCAAACTGTTCAGAGTCATAAACAACGCTATCCCGGCCAGCTTTATCATTCTTGTTTTCCTCCCGCAGATTGATCGTGAACCGTGCGACTGTCCCTCGGCGCCTGAGTGCGATCGTTCAACCCATAGTCCCGGATGACGTTTACTACCCTTAACCGATAGTCGTCGAAAATGCCGCGCCGACCGCGTGATTGGGTTGCGCGGTGCTGTGGCAAATTTCGCCAGTTTTTCACCGCCGCCTCATCACGGAAGAATGACAGCGAAAGCAATTTTCCAGGTTCGCTCAGACTTTCAAACCGTTCAATCGAGATGAACCCTTCCAAGCCAAGCAGCTCGTCCTTCAGCGCCGCTGCTAGGTCGAGATACTCTTGTGAACGACCGCTGGCGGGATGCACCTCGAATATGACCCCGATCATGGCATTACCAAAGGGGCATGGGGTGTGGAAGCCAATCGCAAAAACATCCGGTCTTCACGGCGGATAAACTGTTCGCGTTTGGCAAACTGGTAGTTCTCCTGACCAGCGGGGTCGCTGCTCAGTCGAGCGCGTTACTCTTCATAAGCTGCAAGGCTTTCGATATTGTAGACACCGTATGCTATCGTGGTCGACCCTTCGTGCGGCGCATAATGCCGATCAGATCTGCGCCGCAGCGCGGGATCGCCTCACCCCAGTTGCGCGCATATTCGGTGAAGGCATCGACTTTGGATGGATCGATCTCATATTGGATAAAGCAGGTTATCAAGTGTCATCTCCTCTGTGCTGAATGGCGTGATTACCGCAATATCAGGTTGTGGATTTTCAATGCTTCGTTCATGGACGAACTATGAAAGAAGGACCGGACATCGCCCGCATTGCGTCGCTTATTGGTGATCCGGCGCGCGCCAATATGTTAACGGCATTGATGGTGGGCAAGGCACTGACCGCAACCGAACTTGCGCAGGAAGCCGGGGTCACCATGCAAACTGCCAGCGCCCATTTGGCGAAGTTGGACGATGGCGGTCTGATCTGCTCGCGCAAACAAGGGCGACACAAATATTTCACTTTGGCGACACCTGGCGTGGCATATCTTCTTGAAACGATGATGGGCTTGGCTGCCGGCCAAGGCCATCTGCGCACGCGAACCGGCCCGCGCAACGATGCGCTAAGGGCGGCGCGAATTTGTTACAATCATCTAGCAGGCGAAGCGGGGATACAGCTTTATGACAGTCTTTTGGCACGTGACTTCCTTGGCATCGACGATTGTGGGTTGGGCCTGACCGGCAAAGGGCAAGTTTTTATGACGGAATTCGGCATCAACTTGGAAGGCCTCAAATCGAGTCGTGCGCCGCTTTGTCGCGAATGCCTCGACTGGAGCGCGCGTCGGTCACATTTAGCAGGCACCCTTGGACGTGCATTGCTCAGCCACATGCAGCAACTCAGCTGGCTGAACTTAGAATCCGGTTCGCGCGTCGTGACTTTTACAAAATCAGGACATGCCAACTTTTGTGCCGCTTTTCCGCGCGGTTGACCCGATCAGCCAATGTTTTAAATGGCCCAAGCCTCCCCATTCGCACGATGTCCGCTTTCAGCTCTCGCGCACCGAAACCTGTCAGTCAGCCCCCCCCCCAGTTTCGGACACTATGGTTTGAACACGAATCGCTCGGGCAATGGCAGCTCTCAGGAACGCGCATCGGCCTTGGGGATGACGGCAATGGGGCGCTTTGCTGACTGGCCGGAATTGGGCCGGAAGCAGAAGGTCCTGCTCTGGAAGGCGGAGTTCGTAAAACGGCCAAGCAGCTATATGCATGAATTCAGCTACCTTCACTTCTACTGTTCAACTTGGCGATAACTTCTGAGTGACGTGCTCTGTCCAAACGATAATAATGAATAATCCATGCCGGAATGAAGTATAAAGCGGGAAGGGCATATCCCATCACCAATCCCAGCCTTACGATCGTATTTTCGGACAGGTCGGCAACAGTAGACTGTTCGGGAATTCGTATTACAAATTGCAATATAACACCCGCGGCGAGCACACCGATGCCTGAAATGGCCTTGCCAGAAAAACCGATCGCGGCGCTGAACACTCCCTCCCGTCTCACGCCCGTCTCCAGATCCTCCTCGTCGATGATGTCTGCGACCATCGAATAGAACATCGTCGCGTTCAGCACGACCAGGAACATGTGCAACGCCTCGTTTGCGACCAGGATCCAGACAAGCGCCGGCTCTCCATTCTCAGGTAGAATGTGGAGGAACCGCAGGTTGATGATGATGAAATTGTCCATCAGATTGGCGATGACGCCTGCGATCAGGATATGCTTTTTTTCGAAATGCGCATTAAGCTTGGGAATGGCGACGAGCGCAAACAAAGCCCCGACACCGGAAAGCGGCACATACGCCAGGTCCTTCGCTTCCAAGCCCCAGAAGAATGTATAGGTGTAGATTCGCAGCGCATTGACCGCTCCGGTAATCGTATTCGATATCAGCAGGCCCAGAAAGAGATACAGGAAGCTGCGCGACCGAAAGGTCATCATGAAGTCGCGAACGACTTTCAGGGCCGACATCCGCGTCTTGGCGGTCGGTTGCCTGAGATATCTGATCTGTCCGTGAGTAAGAGCGGCGGAAAGGCTGGCAAAGCCGGCCACGAATAACGCCAGAACGATGCCGAAAACGGCGTAATTCGATTGCAGCAATTGCCCGGGGCCGTCGCCCTGATCTCTGAACACCAGGCCCCAGGTAACGAGGCCGAAAAGCGCGACGCTCACAATGCCGATCGTCCAGCGATAGGCGAAAATCTCGCTTCTCTCGACATAATCCTCGGTCAGTTCCGGAAACAGCGCGACCCAGGGTATCGCGAAAAAGGTCAGCGCCACGCGAGAGCCGACCGCCGTGCCAACCAGCCACGCGAACAACTGGTAGTCGCTTAACCCGGACGGTGGATTGAACAGGGCCCAGAGGATGATGGCGAGGGGGACGATCGAACCATACATCAGCGGGTGCCGCCGGCCGATGCGCGTGACGAGCCCGTCGGAAAAGGAGCCGACCGCCGGGTCCGTGATGGCATCGACCAGTACCGCAATCATTAGAGCCGCACTGGCCAGTCCAGCCGGCAGCCCGAGGACCTGATTGTAAAACAGCAGCAGAAACGTGGCGAACGCCCAATCAGTCCCTTGCGTAGGAAATGCGCCCAAAGCCTGCGACAATTTGACGTGGAGAGGCAATTTTCCCTTCCTTTTTTCACCCATCCTGTAAGTTGGCATCTGACTCTCCCATTTTTTTGCTCGACCCGGTGAAGAGCGCATGCCGCGTGCGGCAATGCTCTTAAGGACGGATCTCTTTGTTGACGATCAGGCGCTGTATCTTCTGAAAGGCGCGCCGCTTTTCCCGAAGGTATTCCGATCCGGTCGGATCGGGGTGGATGCGGTTCAAAATTCGAGGTTGCTGCGCGGCACCTTCCTGAGTGGCGAACGCTGCCAGCCGTGCCGCGCCAAGGGCTGGACCCACTTCGCCATGTTCGGGAAAATCGAGCGTTACGTTAAGGGTGTCGGCTATAATTTGGCCCCACTGGAGCGAACGGGCACCTCCGCCGACAACACGCAGCCGCTCCGGCCGTACTCCCGCTTCCGCCATCGCTTCGATCCCGTCGGCAAATGCGAAGGCGACCCCTTCGAGAATAGCGCGTGCGATCCGTGCTCGGTCCGTGTCATGGCCGATATTATGGAGCGAGCCTTTCAGCGTGGGATCGTTGAAGGGGGTTCGTTCGCCGGAAAGATAGGGGAAGAATAATTCGTGGCCGACAGACGCTTCGACCCCTTCCGCCAGCTCGAAGAATTCACGGACATCGTCGATTTTCAGGGCCGCGCATCCCCATTCGACACATGATGCCGCAGCGAGGTGTACGCTCATCAGAGACCAGCGCGCCGGCACGCAGTGCGCGAAACAGTGTATTCCCCCGGCAGGGCCTGGGACGAAGGAATCGCACGCAGCGAAAATTACGCCCGATGTTCCCAGCGAGAGCATGGCATCGCCGGAGTTCACAACGCCGCAGCCGAACGCTCCGGCAGCGTTGTCGCCGGCGCCTGCCACGACCGGCACAATATCCATCCCCCACCGATCGGCCACGGATCGGCGGAGGGTTCCGGTAATCTCCACGCCCTCCTGAACGGTGGGCATATTGCCTTCATCGAGGTGGCACGCGGACAGCATCCGTTCGCTCCACACGCGCGTGTGCCCGTCTAGCCAGAGCGTCCCCGAACTGTCGGATACATCCGATGCGAAATCGCCCGTCATGCGCAATCGGACGTAATCCTTTGGGAGAAGCACCTTTGATATCCTGTCGAAGATTTCCGGCTCATGCTCCTTTACCCACAGCAATTTGGGAGCAGTAAGTCCCGGCATTGCCTCGTTTCCCGTAATGGCACGCATCTCCGGCACAAGCTCGTTCATACGCCTGGCCTGCTCGGCGCTACGCCCGTCATTCCACAATATCGCGTCCCTCAGCGGCTTCGCTTCTCTGTCCAGCAAGGTCGCCCCATGCATCTGACCGGCCAGGCCGATTGCCCGAACGCTCTTGCGCAAACCGGGGGCGAGCGCGCGAACCGCCCGGTCTGCAGCGTCCCACCAATCTTCGGGCTTCTGCTCCGACCAGAGCGGATGCGGCCGCCTTACCGTCAGCGCCACGCTCGACTGCTCGACGAGTGCGCCGCTTTCTGACAGCAGGACGGTTTTCACGCCGGATGTGCCGATGTCTATGCCGAGGAACACGGGGCTGCCCTAGCTTTTCCGGGCTATTCCTCCCTGCGGATATCGAACCCGGCAAACGCCTGCGTAACCGGCATCATCTGGATCCGGTTGATGTTGACATGCGCTGGCAGGGTCGCGGCCCAGAAGATCGCCTCCACCACATCCTGCGATGTCAGATATTGCGTACCCCGGTAGGTATCGTCTGCGCGCTGATCGTCCCCCTTGAACCGAACGTTGGAAAACTCGGTTTTCGCCAGCCCGGGTTCGATATTGGTTACGCGCACGTTTTTGCCCTGCACATCGGAACGTAGCGCAAGGGCGAACTGCTTTACGAAAGCCTTGCTGGCCGCGTAAACGTGACCGCTGGGATAGGGAAAATCGCCCGCGATCGACCCCAGTGTAACGATATGACCGCCGCCATTTGCGATGATCTTCGGCAGCAGCAGCCTCACCGTGTAAAGAAGTCCGGAGATGTTGGTCGAAACCATCTGGTCCCAGTCTTCGAGATCGACTGTGTCCGCAGGCTCGAGTCCGAGCGCGAGCCCGGCGTTGGCAACCACGAGATTCACATCGGCGAACGCGGGGGGAAGGTCGTCGATCGCCTTTGTGAAAGCCGCCTTGTCGGTGACGTCGAAGGGTGCGATGTGGCAGCGCTCGGGGCCCAATTCCGCCTGTAGTTCCTCCAGCCGGTCAATTCTCCGGCCTGTCGCGATCACCTTCGCACCCGCCGCGACAAATCTCCGGGCGGCCTCCTGCCCGAAGCCGGATGTGGCCCCGGTGATGAAGACTGTCAGCGTCGATGGGTCGATAGTTGCATACATTTCAGGTGTCTCCGTTTGATGCCGCGCTCGTGCGGCGGCTGCTTGTAAAATGTTCGGCGATGAACTGGTGCGATTGCGAAAGCGCGGCAACGGCGTCGGGGACGCTCACCGGTTCGAGGAATGTGGCCGGACCCCGGTTCGGACGTCGTAGGCGTAGCGGCATTTCCACACAGATCGGTGCATCGGGCTGCCTGTCGGCCAATATCCGCAGCATCTCGCCGATGGGGACCGAGCCCGCACCTGTCGGGCACATCTGCCAGCCTTGCTGATCGGACAGCACGTCCTTCAGGTGGTAATGGGCGGCGCTCCCGGCGATGATTGATATATCGTCGCGAAGATCGACAGCTTCATCATTGGCGGTGAAGACATTTCCCGTATCGTAATTCAGGTCGATCGATGGGTGATCAAACTTTTCTTTCCAGCAGATCATGTCACTGGCGGACCGGAACACGCTTGTTCCATGGCCCGGATTTTCCACGCAGATCGTCACGCCATATTGCTCCGCCTTCGGAGCGATCGCCTCCACGTTCCGGGCGAAAGCTTCTTCGCGTCCTTCTGCGGCAGCGTTCCCTATCAGGTAACTCGCACCGAGCTCTCCTGCAAAAACCAGCCGCCTTATGGTGGCATCAACAGCGCTCTCCGCGCCAAGGTCGACATGCGCGGACAAACTTCTGCATTCGAGGCCCGATGCCTGTGCCAGGTGCAGCAGGCGTGCCGCATTGGACGGAGTGAGTTCGTCTTCAGAAAAAAGTGCGTAGCCGGGTATGAAAGCAGGCTCGATGAAAGCGAAGCCGGCCGATGCGATCGCATCGCATGCGACCGAAAAGGAATGGCCTGAAAGCGCAATGGAAGAAGCGGAAATCTGCATGTACAAAACAAAACCCAAATCGATTTAGACATATGATGTCTCGGAACCACTAAGCTGTCAACCCGGACATCAAAAGAAAAAAACATTGCAAATTCGGCGATTTTAGGAAAGAAATGGGAATATGAAAACTGAGACATATGATCTCCTTGCCCTCAATGAGCGGGACGATGCCGTTTCGCGCGTCATTAGCCATGTTCTTCGCTTGAGCGAGGAAGGCGATTACGCTCCCGGTGAGCGGCTTCCGAATGAAGCCATGTTGAGCGAACAGGTGGGCGTAAGTCGTACGCCGGTTCGAGAGGCGATAAAGGTCCTCGAAGCGGTGGGTCTGGTAGAAGTGAGGCGCGGCGTCGGAACATTCTTGCGGCCGAATACAATCGCGGCCTTGGGCCAGTTGCTATTGTTCCAGCGGGAGATTGCGCGAACCACGCCTCAGCAATTGTACGAAGCCCGGCTCATGACCGAACGTTCGGCCGCGCGTCTCCTTGCTCAGCACCGGACCCTGGAGGACTTGGACCGGTTGCGTGAAATCAACCAGCGCCTGCGTGATCTCGCCGCTCAGGGCGCGGACAGCGAAGACCTGATGCGGGCCGACATAGCGTTTCACGCGGCGATCTACGATCGCTGTTCAAACCCTTTGATTGGCAGCCTGGGTCGCTTCGTCACCGCACTATTCGCCCCGTGGATTAAAAAGAGCATCGAGTTCGGCGGAGGCGAGCGGGCGGCTGCGAACCACGATCTGCTCATTGGGATGATCGAGGCGCAAAATCCGGGCGGAGCGAGCGAGGCCGCGGTGGATCGCGTGGTCGAGGAAGGGCTCATCTATTGGCAGACGACCCTTCACGAAGCGCAATGACACTGAGCAGGGAGAGAGAAATGCTTGAAGGTAAGGTTGCGACGGTCACCGGCGCAGGGCAGGGCATGGGCGAAGCTATCGCTCGGCGCCTGGCAACAGCGGGCGCTAGCGTCGTCGTCAGCGATATAGAAGGCACCAAGGCCGACGCCGTTGCGGAATCCATCCGGTCGGCGGGCGGTTCCGCGAAAAGCGAGACGATCGACGTGACGGACGAAAGCGAAGCGCGACATCTGATCGAAACGGCCATTGATCATTTCGGGCGGATCGACATCCATGTGAACAATGCCGGTGTCAGCACGACCAAGATGTTTCTCGATCTTTCAGAGGCCGACTTCAAATTCAATCTGGATGTGAACTTGATCGGCGCTTTTCTCTGCGGGCAGGCAGCGGCGCGCCGCATGAAGGAGCAGGGCGGCGGGCGGATCATCAACATCACATCGCTTTCCGGCCAGCGGGGTGGTGTGGGCCGAGGCGCCTATGGCGCTTCCAAGGCAGGGCTGGAGCTTCTAACCAAGGTCATGTCGGCAGAGCTTGCCGGATGGGGGATCAACACGAACGGCATCGCACCGGGGGCAATCAAAAGCGCGATGTCCGACGAACATCATGATAACGCGACGCGCGCGGCCTACACCTATCTCATCCCCCAGAGGCGGTACGGACTGCCCGAAGAAATTGCCGAAGCGGCCCTGTTTCTCGCGTCCGATTCTGCAAACCATATCTGTGGCCACATTCTGAACGTCGATGGCGGTTTTCAGACGGCCGGTCTCATGTTTGAATTGGGCGACTACCGCCTGCCTTCTTTTCCCGTGATGAAGCAAACCGAGTAAGTTGCTGGGTGCCACTATCATCTCGAGATCGCCCTCAACCTCCAATCTCGGACAAAATCCATTCGGTGAAATGTTTGACAATCGGACGTTTAGCATTGCGGCTCGGATAAACGAGCTTGTGACCGGTATCAATCGGGTCGTGCGAAAGTCCGCGCAGCGGTGCCACCAGTCGGCCCGTCTTCAGTTCGCGCTCGGCAAGCCGGTCGGAATCAAGGCAGATGCCTTGGCCATCAGTGGCGGCGCTGATCGCCATGAAACTCCGATCGAAGCGCATAGTCGATCCGCCTGCAGGTGTAATGCCATTGGCCTTGAACCAGTCATCCCACGTGACTTTCTTGAGCGTACTGTAAATTAGGACGTGATCTAGCAGATCCTTGGGTCGCGAAATGCGCTTCGCGAGCGAAGGAGCGCACAATGGCAGGACCCTCTCTTCGCCCAGTGAGTGGCAGACCACCCCTTTCACCACCGGTTCACCGTATATGATGTCCGCATCGAACTGATCGTCGGTGAAACGTGTATAATCGGAATCAGCCGCGATTTGCACTTCCATGCCCGGATTTGCGGCGAAGAAACTCTGCAGTCTTGGAGTAAGCCATTGCGCGGCGAAACTGGGCGATGCATGAAGCCTAAGCGTCTGCGCCTGTCGGCCAGCCACAGCGGCAAACCCGGCACGGATAGAGGACAAGCCGTCTTCCACATGAGCAAGCAACATAATTCCGTCAGCGGTGAGCGAGACACGGCGACCGTTCCGGTCGAACAAAAGTGCCCCGAGCTCGGATTCGAGTTTTGAGATGGCGTGGCTGACGGCGCTTGGAGAAAGGTGCAACTGGCTGGCGGCAGCCTTGAAAGACAGGTTGCGCGCGGCGATCTCGAAGACCTGGATAGAACTGAGGTTGATTCGCATTCGCTAAGTGAACCAATTTCACCTTGGATGTAAATATACCATTTGCCTCATCTGTCATCCTCCGGGCAGAAGAACGCGGGGCCGAGCGGGCTCGACTTGGCGGCTGTCGGTGCAGGAATGGGCCGGACGTCGTTCTTTATGCCCGTCGCCTCAAAAAACAATAAAGCCAAAAATTGGTTGGGAGAGACACATGAGAAGACTATCTTGGATTTTGGCATCCACAGCATTTGTTGGGTTAACTGCCGCCTCAGGAGCGGCTCACGCCCGGGACCGGGCTGAACCGGCTGACGATAGCGCTGTCGCGCAAGAGGTCAAAGACGATCAGACATTCCAGCCGGCTGCGAAAGAAGACGAAACCATCATCGTCACCGGGTCGCGCATCTCCAATCCCAATGTTACCGCACCATCGCCCGTATTGGCAGCTACCCAAGACCAATTGTTGCGCCAGGCGCCTTCCAACGTCGCTGACGCGCTGAACCAGCTACCCATCTTTCGCGGCTCGAACAGCGCGGCAACCGTGTCCACGGGCGCCAGCCCCACGCAGGGAAACTATCTCAATCTGCGCAATCTTGGCACCAACCGCACGCTCATTTTGTATGACGGCATTCGCGTCCTTCCCACGAATGCCACGGGCGGCGTGGACGCGAACATCCTTCCGCAGTTGCTGATCAAAAGGGTGGACGTGGTGACGGGCGGTGCGTCCGCCGCGTACGGATCGGACGCCGTCGCAGGCGTGGTTAACTTCGTTACCGACAAGAAATTTGAGGGCGTGAAGGCGATCGGCCAGACGGGAATTTCCGATTATGGTGATGCCGGATCCTACCGCTTCGGGCTGGCTGCGGGCACGTCACTCGCCGATGGGCGCCTGCATATCGAGGGAAGCTACGAGCGCTTCCACAGCAACAAAGTCAGCGCTGCGGACCGTCCGGGGTACGATTCCTTCTATTCCTTCGTCGGGGGCGGATCGGAAACCAATCCCTTCGCGCTGATCACGGGTGCGGAGTTCAACACCGTTACAGCCGGGGGTGTCATCCGCGGCGGTCCGCTGAACGGGACTGTATTTCTGGGCGGAGACGATGTGAAGCAGTTCGAAGGAACGCCGACCGCCACGTCGGTCATCTCGACCAACAGCGACGGCCTGCCGTGGCGGGCACCGGGCGCTCTTGCCGGACTGACGACCGATCAGGCATTCGGGCGCATAGAATATGAACTGACCCCGCGGATCAACGTTCATGCACAGGGGACATGGGCAAAATCGCGCAATCCGTATACCACTGTTTCGGACTATCGCTTCCCCGGATCGGGTGCCCAGCTTCGGCTCTACAGCGGCAACCCCTTTCTGCCCGCATCGGTTCAGGATGCGATGACTGCGCAGAATATCGAAAGCGTCGTCGTTGGCCGTGCCTCTCTCGAAATTCCGCCTTTCCGCGTCGACGTGACTAACGAGACCATGATAGCAAGCGCGGGTCTGGATGGCACTTTCGACATCGGGGACACCGAAGCGGGGTGGGACGTCACCTACGTTCGCAGCCGGTCGACATCGCGTAACCGGGGTATGGATTCGCGTAATGTGAACTTCTTCGCCGCGGTCGATGCGGTGCGTGACAGTTCCGGTGAGCTTGTCTGCCGCGTCACGATTACCAATCCGGACCTTTTACCCGGTTGCGTGCCCGCAAATATCGTCGGCGCCGGCTCGCTTTCGCCGGAGGCGGTAAATTTCATTCAGGACGAGACGTTCTGGGAAATCGAAAACAAGATGGACATCGTGGCGGCCAATTTGCGGTTCGACCCGTTCGACCTGCCGGGCGGGCCGGTCTCCATCGCTCTGGGTGCCGAGGCGCGCTGGCAATCGCTGCTGCAGACCAGCAATTCCGATCCGGCAATCGATCTGGTAGCCGCTTATCCGGGTGTGCGCGGGGTGACCTCCAGCACCACGGTGTTTCGCACCACGATCGCCGGCGTTGCCGAAGGGTCGGTCGACGTAAAAGAGGCCTACGGCGAAATCGCGCTTCCGCTGTTGCGGGATATTCCCGGCATACACAGCCTCGATCTGAATGGCGCAATCCGCGTTACCGACTATAGCACCAGCGGCACGGTGACCACGTGGAAGGTCGGCGCGGTGTATGAACCGGTGTCCGATCTCAGGCTGCGAGGCACATTGTCGCGGGATATTGCGGCCCCGACCCTCTTCCAGCTTTTTAGTGGCGCTCAGGTCGTCACCGGAAACATCCTTGATCCCCATATCGAACCGAACGGCCTCGCCGTTCAGGCAAACAGGATCACTCGGGGCAACCCGGATCTCGCTCCGGAAGTGGCGACGACCTGGGTCGTTGGCGGCGTCTATACGCCGAGCTGGTTGCCCGGCTTCAATATCTCGGCCGATTATTACGACATCAAAGTCGAAGGCGCGATCACCGTTTTGGGTGATGCGGAGATTCTGTCGGATTGCGAAGACAGCCAGGGAACGGCGCCGGTATGCGATCTGATCGAACGCCCTCTGCCATTCGATAATCGAACGCCAGCAAATGCGGCAACTGCGGTCAATCGCGCGCCTCTCAACCTGTCCTCCCTGCGTCAGAGAGGGCTGGATATTGAAGCCAACTACCGGTTCCCGGTCGGCAGCGATGCGCGCGTCGAGCTGCGCGGAAATGTCAATCTGTTGTTCGAATCCAGCACGCAGCAGACCGTCGATGCGCCGATATTGGACGCGGCTGGCCGGGGTTACGACAATCAGCGCGTCCGCGCCAATTTCAGTCAGGCCTATTTTTCGGGCGGGTTCTCCCTGCAATTGACGGAGCGATATATCGGGCCCTCGGAACTTACGCTGCCCCGCGCGACGGAACTGGTCTTTGCCGATCCGGAGGTCACCCGGTATAATCCGGCGCTTTATGTCGATCTGAATGTTGCCCAGAAAATCGGGCGGAACCAAGCGCTGGAGGTTTTTCTCAACGTCGAGAACCTGTTCGACAAGAAGCCTCCGGTCAACGGTCCGACCTTTACCAATTTTCCCGTCACTACTAATCCCGGCCTGTTCCTGCCCTATGGCAGCCAGTACGATATCGTTGGCAGATATTTCACGGCAGGCGTGCGGGTCAATTTCTAACGTATAATTTCAATATTCCAATTTTAACCTCATAAGGCCGGAGACTTAACTGAATGAAAAATATCGACTGGCTCAATAAATGCTACACGCGTTCTTATATCAGTCAGCACTACGGCGACTGGGATAAGAGGATATTCAAGGATTACGATATCAACGAGATCCTCCGGATACTCGAAGAGACCGATCCGGAATTTCTTCTTGTCACGGCGAGAAGCCACAACGGCAAATGGTTCTGCGATGTCAGCTTCGGCGATAAACATCGCGGCTTGGGCGAGGTCGATCAGGTTGCGGCCGTGATCGATCGCTTCCGCGAGAAAGGCAAGCCGGTCGTGGCCTATTTCTCGGCCGTGTACGATCAGGAACTTTATGAACGGCATCCGGACTGGAAGCAGGTCAATGCCGATGGACATCCGGTGGGCGATGGCGACAACAAAAGCTGGGGCAAGACTGTCTGTCTCAACAGCCCCTACCGCGAATATCTGACCGAGATGATCCGCGAACTTCTCGCCACCCATGAACTGGACGGTGTGTTCTTCGACATGACATTCTTCGATGTCGAACCTTGCTACTGCCAATATTGCAAGCGGGCCTTCCGCTCGATCTATGGTTCAAAACTGCCTGCGAAGGACTGGAATTCGCAGCTCTACAGGGATTATATCCAGTTCCGGATTGATACGAACTATACCTTCATCAAGGACATCTGCGATGCGGTGAAGTCTGCGAACCCTTCGGCATCCACGGGTATCCAGTACCGGCTGATGTACGACAACCTCACTATGACGGGCCAGTCGCTGAAGGCGGGCGCGGTGCCCGATTACCTCTATTTCGATCCCTATATTGAGCACGGCTTTCTGAAAGCCAGCGTGTGCACGCGCCTGGTCGCGCAGGTGAGCCGGAACATGCCGGAAATCAGCCTGATGGTCAGGCCCGGTAAGCATACCGACAATCCGAACATGAAGCCTCTGGCGCACCTGAAGATGGATGCCTTCACCGCGATCGCGAATGGCGGCAGCGTTCAGCTTTTCGACGTCATGATGCCCAACGGCACGCTGCACCAACCGATGTGGAAGCGTATCGGCGAAGTGTTCCGGGAAGTCGAGAAGCGCGAACCGTGGCTGGGGGGCGAGCATGTGAAATCGGTCGCGTTGCATTATTCGGAGAATTCTCGCCTGTGGTATGGCCGGGACGACCCGCTGGAACGTTACGACAACCATTTTTTCGGATGGGCGCGCGCCATGCTGGAAGAGCAAATTCCCTTCGTCCCGATCTGCGGGTTGAGCGCCGAGGAACTGGACGGGTACCAGGTTCTGGTCCTGCCCAATGCGGCTTGCCTGTCACCGGCGGAGGTCGAGGCGGTCGAACAATTCGTCCGCAAGGGCGGCGGGCTCGTGACCAACGGGAAGACCTCGCTTTACGACGAGACCGGCAAGTACCTGCGAAACTACGGCCTGGCCGACGTGCTCGGCATCGATCATTACGGCGACACCTCCGCCTACAGCCGCGTTTACAGCAGATTCGAAACTGCGACAAAAATCGGGCGCAGGCAGGCGGAAGACGGCCTCGTCTCGTCCTGGGGAACAGTGGAAAAATGCACGCCGAGGGAAGGGGCGGAGGTTATCGCCACTCTCGTCTATCCGCTGCTGGAGGCGACCGGCAAGCGCTTCGTCAACATCCAGGTCAATCCGCCGGCGGTGGAGACTGAGGTACCGGCCTGCGTCCAGCACACATATGGAGATGGCAGGACGGTCTATTTCCCGGGTTCGCTTGATGTCGATTATCTCAAGCTGAGTTTCCCCGAGCTAAAATGGCTTATGATCGATGCTGTCCGTTCCGTGGCCAGCGACGGTCTGGAAATCGAGATGCAAGCGCCCGCCTGTATCGAGATGACCGCTTTCAATCAGGACGACCGGCTGGTGGTTCACATGGTCAATTCCCAGCCGGAGATTGGCAAGCCGGTGTCATATGGTTACGGCCAGCTGGAAAGCCGCCATATCATTTCTGAAACACTGCCCGTTCATAATCTGCAGGTGCGTGTAAGGGACGCCGGCAAATTCTCGAAAGCGACCCTGCAGCCAGAAGGTAAGGCCCTCGACATAACAACCGAAGACGGCTTTCTGGTGGTTCAGGTGGCCCAAGTCACTGATCACAATATGGTTGTGTTCGAGCCTTGATAGCTAGTCAGCGACCTTTTCCGGTTAATAGCTCATTCGCTGCCTGTACTCCGGTTCGAGGTTGCCTGTTGCGCGAAATATGCAATGGGAATCATGGCGTTGAGAATATGCAGGTCAGGCAGAATGCAGACAGCTCTCTTAGCCAGCAGGGCTTAACCCTTATTATTCGATGTCAGCCGCAGCAATGTTGACTTTGTTTGTCAGAGGCAATCGTCAGGAATGATTGGCTTTCGACCGTGCTTAGTCGAAGCTCTGGAGAGCAAATATTAACTATATTATCTAGAAAAATAAAATTTCCCTGATTGGGGGAGGTCAGTCACAAATTGAACGGTTTGTAGGATAGAGTTATATGAAGTGAAATACGCTCCGTTGAATAAATCCTGCGGTAGCTGCCCAGGTTATTTCGATGGCAAGCGTGGTATTAGATGGGCGGTTGCGCGATCAATGAAGTCGGCGTCAAGTGGTACTGACTTTCGTGCTTGCAGATCGAAACGTACGCACACAGCCTCTAGAATGGCATGAACTGTCATCCCTTCAACATTGCTCATGATATGCCGGGTTCTTATCGATGAACGCCCATACGAAATAACTCCGCTTTTGCGGTAGAATGTTCCCCGTGCTGCTTTCCATATTGAATGGCTTCGCCGAGTGTTTTGATTTCGGCCACGCTTAACCGTCGTTCCTTTTTCTTCCCCGCAATTTTTCGCGCGCCCGCGCCTTGATTGCTGGCAATTATGTCCAGTTGCACGGCGTGGTTCAAAATACTTTGCAATGTAGCAACCGATCGCGATGCTACGCCGGCGCCACCTTTTGTCACCCCGCCGCGTCCAGGGGTGCGAGGCTTGGCGGTCTTTCTGATGGCAATATCGCTTTGTATGGCTTCAATGTCCGCTATCTTAAGGGTTTCAGCGACACGCTTGCCGAGTAAGGGCTTGATATGCTGTTCGATACGGCTGCTGTCCATTGCAAGAGTGGAAGACTTGATCGGGCGGTGCGCTTGCGTCAGCCTCCAGGAGGCTGCCTTTTCCATTCAGATCGCGGCAGACAGTTACGCCACCCCCCGTGCCTGCCGAGCGGCACGGTTCCCCTCCCTGACGGCCGCGTGCCAATTTTGGCGTCCAGTCAATTCCGAATGCCCGAAATATATTCGGCCATAGCCCTCACGCAGAATGTCACCAGCACCCCCCTCTCCATTGGCACCGAAAAAGAAGCCTGGCTGCGGTGAAACATAGGCGTGTCCCCACCGATTGAGAATGATGGCCGCAATGTCCCGCTTAGAGTCGAACCCGAATTGGCCGAACATGTGCTGAAGCTTAGCTCGCACGGCCCGTTCATAATCGACAAAGCTCGTATTGAACATCTTGGTTCTAGCCAGGGCTCCCTGGATCTCGGGTGGCTGACCCGGCGAGGGAAAAGCGATATATAATGTCAATACAGTCGGCTTGTTTGGATTGAATTCCGGTGCCGACCCATCCACCAGCATAGGGGCGCGTATATTGCAGAAGAAGCCTAGAGAATTGTCGAACCAGTGCGCCGCAGATACGCCAGCTTTGGCCAAAAATCTCCAGTTATTCAGGGCTACATTCACTACAAGCATGGGGGCGTGCCTGAATTCCGCCAAAGCTTTCTTTTGTCGCTCCCCGGCATCCGCCAGTATATGCCGGTTCACCCAGGCGCCGTTGGCCATTACAACCGCCTTTGCTCTTAGACGAGACAGCTTTCCGCTTTTGGCATAGGATATGATCACATGCTCAGCACTTTCCGGATCGCCCTCGTGGCTGACATGGAATACCGTCGACCCGAGTCTGATGCGGACCTTGTTTGTTGGCTTGTCGAGTTCGCCGAACTGTATCTCGTTCCAGACAATGTCCTCCGGGCTCGTTCCACCTGCGATGGAGTTCGGTAAGATGGCTTTGACCATCCGCCGCAGAATGGCAGTGTTGCCTCCCGGAAAGCTGTGGACGGTCTGCGAATCTGACGAGCCCTTGTCAGCCACCGGACTGACACCGGGCATCCCGAGGAGTCTCGCTGCATAGGCTGAAACCGCATCAGAACCGAGGCCGTAGCTTCCGGCTGCGAGAATGGGATCTGCGTAGCGTGCGACATCGGCTTTGAGGCCAAGCCGGTCCGTGAGAAACTGCTCGTAGCTCATACTATCGAGTTCGCGCGCCTCAGCTTCGATCGCCGCGCTACTTGCTTTCCCAAATCTCCAATTGAGCAAATCTCTCTTCGTGTCTTCTGGCCAGGGAGCTCTCTGAAGCCTGTCTGCCCAAATGTCCTTCACCATCGTCGGGTGGGTGGCCCCGCCATTCTGGAAGAAATATCCGACCGAGTATTTCTCATCACTCCAGAACATCGGCTCATAATTGTCGTGCGCGAACTTCACGTCCCTGGGAGCACCATCAGGGCTTCTGTAACCAAATTGCGTTGGCAGGCCGAGCTCCTTCCAGAGCTCATATGGCAAGCCGTCGCTGGGGTCCAAGGTTCTGAAATCGTTAGATCCTTGCGGCGCCGTTAAATGAACGCCGTCCACGTTGAATTCGTTTTGCTTCGCCTCGCCACCGAATACCGGATGATTCTCGAGAACAAGGCAACGACCTTCGCCGTTATGCATGAAATCATACGCCGCGGCGATCCCGCTAAACCCTCCTCCGACAACAACGAGATCGTAGACGTCGTCAACATAGGGCAGGTTGGAGACCGACTCTGGATATTGAAAATCACGTATGCGATGGGCTGCCTGTACTACGCCAGCAGTGTTTCCGTTAGCGGCGGCATAGTCACCAATGCCTGCGTACCCGGTCCATGGATCAACAGGATTCGGTCTGGGCGTCTCTGCGCAAGAAGATAATATCAGAGGTGCAACAGCGACACCTCCAATAAAATCACGCCGTGATATATCGACATCTACCCCCAGGGACGTGTCGGAGTTGCCGTTAATAATCTCGCGATCTGCAGTCATAATTCAGCCTTCTCCCGAAAAACGTCATTGGTTGGCACCGTCCTGATGCTCGGCGGCTGGTGCCCTTCAGAATGGTACCGATTGGTAAATGGCACCGCTGTTATCGATGTGACGCATCCATGATGATGGATGGAGTTAGCCAACCGCTCAATTGAAGCCGCAGGCGAGGGTGCCGTCGCTCCCTGAGCAAGAAGAAATGATGCATCATCGAGCGATAGCCCGGGGGCGCCTTCCGACGCTCGCAATGATTCAAGATCGACGATCGTGTCGAACAAGAATATTTGCTCTTCGATAGGAGGGAAATAGGAAGTCACGGGCGTCCACCTCTCGAGTTTTCATGCGTCGGCCAGTTCTGAAAGATTTTCGTGCCGCGAAAGAGAGTGTTGCATGGAGCGATGATTGCCACTGTCTCCTTGATGACAATCTACAAAAGCGATCGAAGGAGACTTGTTGCTGCCTGCGAAGGTTGCACCGTGGGCACGGCATCACCATCGATCCTCGGGCGGCGCATGTATCAAGTCATGAACCAGATATAGACATAATGTCTTATATTGACATATTGTATTGTGCGAATTACGAGGCGCTTATGTCAATTGCATTACAGGCCATGATCCCCGTCGCAGACGCCATTGCGATCGTGCTGCGCCCCTATGCTGAGGTGGTATTGCACGACCTCGAAGCCGAGGAGATTGCTTATATTGCCAATCCGATCTCCCGACGTGCACCGGGCGATTCCTCCCTTACCGATTTGATCGGGGTCGATGTGGACGGCTGCGAGGTGATTGGCCCTTATCCCAAGACCAATCCCGATGGACGGTCCCTCAAGTCCATTACTGCGATCCTGCGCGATAAGCAGGGACAGCCCTACGGCCTGCTTTGCATCAATATCGATGTATCGATGTTCGAAACTTTGGAGTCGTTGGCGAAGGCATTCCTTCGCTTGGACGACGGGAAGGCACGACCGTCAGCCCTGTTCGAGAAAGATTGGCGGGAAGAAGCAAACGAAATAATTGGAAAGTTTTTGGCCGACCGTGGTGAGGTTGCCAGAAAGCTGTCTTATGAAGATCGCTTGCAGATCATCGGAGAGCTCGACGTCCGCGGACTATTTAACGTACGCAATGCTGTTCCTTATATTGCCCGCCTTCTTGGTGTTTCACGCGCAACTCTGTACAAATCTCTTAAAGATGCACGAAAATGACTGATATTCTTCATCCCCATTTGACGAGAAAATAATATGAGTGTGATGCCTGATTTTCGCCTCGAAACCTATTTCTCCAAATGGGAATTCAAGGCACGATACCATATGACCGCCTCGGACGCGCAGAGCCTCACAGTTCGCGAGTTGCTGGATCTTGGTTCTCCGGCGGACGCGGCGGGCTTCGACGCGCAATGGCTCGGCTATACCGAAACCTTTGGGGCGCCGGCGCTTCTTGCAGAGATCGCCGCCACATATGACGAGATGCAGTCGGCAAATATCCTGTGTTTCGCGGGAGCCGAGGAGGGGATTTACATCGCCAATCACGTGCTGCTGAGCGCTGGCGATCATGCGATCGTCGTCACGCCCAATTATCAGGCGGCGGAGACTGTACCGCTGGCGATCTGCGAGGTAACCGGAGTTCCCCTCGAGCCCGAGACGGGTTGGAGTCTGGACATCGATCGCGTCGCCGCCGCGATCCGACCGAATACAAGGCTCATGTCGATCAACTTTCCGCATAATCCCACCGGTCGCATCATCGACCGGAACACCCTTGATGACCTGATTGCGCTGTGCCGCAAGCACGGCATCTGGCTGTTTAGCGACGAAGTCTACCGTCTGCTGGGTCCCTACCCGGATAGACAGCTTCCGCAGGTCGCCGATCTTTATGAGCGTGGTCTGTCGCTAAACGTAATGTCTAAAGCCTATGGATTGCCGGGCCTGCGTATCGGCTGGATCGCGACCACGGACCGGGAGGTGCTGCTCCGAATGGAGCGGATGAAACATTATCTGTCGATCTGCAACTCAGCACCGAGCGAATATCTCGCTGGCGTGGCGCTGCGCAACCGCGATACGATCCTCGCGCGGAACAATCGCCTCGTTCGCGACAATCTTGCGCTGCTGGACGATTTTTTCACCGACTTTCCTGATCTTTTCGAGTGGAGCCGACCCGATGGCGGCTGCGTCGCCTATCCGCGCTATATCGGCCCAGGAGATGTCGAGAACTTTGCAGCCGAGTTGGTCGCAGAAGCGGGCGTGCTTCTCCTGCCATCGAGTATTTACCACTCCGACTTAGGAAGCACGCCCATCGATCGTTTCAGGATAGGTTTTGGCCGGGCAAACCTCGCCGAGGGGCTCACCGCGTTCCGCAATCATCTTGGCCGTAATCGCTGATGTCTGCCCCATTCGATATATTGGAGCTCGGCGCTTTGCAGGAAGTTCTCCGCCCGAATATGGTAATCGCTGCTGTCCGTGACGCCCTCATCCGGCATGCGCGCGGCGAGGTTATGTCTCCATTGCCGATCCAGATGCTATTCGACAACCCGAAAGGTGATTGTCATATCAAGGCGGGTATGTTCAGCGGCAGTGATCGCTTTATTGCGAAAGTCGCGACCGGATTCTACGACAATCCGGGCCGGGGCCTTCCTGTCAATGACGGGCTTGTGCTCGTCTTTGACAGCAACACTGGCCGGCCCCAAGCGCTGCTGCGCGATGAAGGGTGGCTCACGAGTTGGCGGACAGCCGCAGCCGGGGCGCTTGCCGCCGAGGTCGGGAATATGCCGAAAGGTACGATATTGGGGATTGTGGGCAGTGGCCATCAGGCCCGCCTTCAAGCCGAATGGACGGCGGTCCATGCTGGTATCCGCTCCATCCGGATATTTGGACGATCTTCCGAAAAAGCAGATCGGCTGACGGCGGAACTCGTCCATGCCGGATTTGATGCAGCTACGGTCAGGTCGATCGAACAATTATGCGCCGAATGCCGACTTATCATCAGTTGCACTCCGGCATCTCAGTCGGTCATCCCTGCCTCTGCCGTTCAACCGGGCACGCATATCGTCGCCCTTGGCGCCGATAGTCTTGGCAAGCAAGAACTGGACGCCAATCTGTTTGCCAGAGCCGGGCAAATCTTCGTGGACAGTCTGGAGCAGTGCGCAAGCCATGGCGATCTGCGGCACGCGATCGACAAAGGGATCATCACTAAGGAGGAGACTATGCTCCTTGGCGAAGCCCTCGTGAGCCGGTCGCGACCGATCCGTCCCGCTGGCCTGATCTCGTTGGTCGACCTGACCGGCATAGTGGCTCAGGACATCGCGATAGCAACTTTGGCGCTTACCGAGACGCGTTCCCGACAATCTTGACATGATCTCCATGCAGGGGCGGCTTCGGAACGAACGCCGTGATGGAGGATCACGAAACTCTTGAATTCCCCGCCCGCGTCGACGAGACCGCCCGCTACGTGACCTCGGTTTGCACCGGCTCGGCCATCCTGGCAGCGCGCTGACCCGATCACCTGTGCGTCTGCCTTCGCCCCAGCCGGTGCCGATGAGATCATCAGTATCGCAGCAATGATCAGCTTTTTCATATTGCTTTTCTCCTGCCCCCACGGGCTTCCGCGATATATTTGTCTACAACGTCATTAAGCACTGCCAACGGCACTGAACCTACGGCGATTGTTGCAGCATGAAATTCTCTTATATCGAAGAGTGTTCCAAGTGCGGATTTGGCCCGGTCTCGCGACTCCAGCCACGTGGATTTTCCAACCATGTAACTGCACGCCTGTCCGGGCCAGACACAATATCGTTCGACCTCGTTGACGGCCATGCTCCTCGGCACGCCGCCGTATGTTACCATCCACTCAATAGCTTTGGCACGAGACCAGCGCTGAGCGTGTATTCCGGTGTCAGCAACAAGGCGGCTCGCACGCAAAAGAGTTGCCCACATATAGCCTATCCGACCTATCGGATCTTCGTCATACATTCCCAGTTCGTCAGCCAGCTGTTCCGCGTAAAGCGCCCAACCTTCACTATATCCGGAAGAAAACATAACCTTGCGAAGGTTCGGGAGCGGCGGTCCCTCCTGAAGGAGCGCTTGTTGCAGATGGTGACCAGGGCTCGCTTCATGAAAAGCGGTGGTCGTCAACATCCACATTGGCGTCTCAGCCGTATCGCGCAGATTTACGTAGAACACGCCCGGACGTGAGCCGTCCAGCGAAGGATCCTCGTAAAAAGCAAACGGCGCCCCGCTTTGGCGGAATTCGGGCACCGCTTTAATGACAACTTGAGTCCGAGGTAAATTATTAAAATATCTGGGTAGCTTTTGATGTATCCTGTCCAGCTTCGCATGCAGTTCGGACAAGATTTTTGCTTTACCCGCACTGGTGTTGGGTTGAGCCCGGCGAGGGTCGGTGTAAAGCGACTCAATTCGCTCCGCCAATCCACCCTTATTATAGCCCTGCGCGGCCAGCATCTTATTTAACTGGGGTCGAAGCTGCTCTGTAATCGCCAGCCCCATTTCATGAATCGTGCCGGGACTAAGCTTAACTGTGGTCGAATATTCCAGTGCAGCAGCGTAATAAGCGTCGCCATTTGGCAGGCGCCACACGCCTGCTTCACTCGACGCTTTAGGGCGAAAGGCTTTCAACGCGGCGATCTGTCGGTCTAGGGCGGGAACAACCGCATCGCTGAACAGTCTCGCGGCGCGGGCAGCATAGTGACCGCCCGACAAGCCCGCCTGAGCGGCTTTTCTTGCAATTGTTTTCGCTAGAATCGATCCTTTTGGATCGGAGGTTCTTATCGCGGCCAGCTGCACCAATGCTTGATCTTGAATAAAATCGGGCGGTGTAACGCCCAATTGCGCATCGTGCTGAATTCTTTCAATCTCCTGATCAAGCACTCGAGCGAAATCCGCAACACGTTCAAGATACGCTTCAGCATCTGCCGCCGACCGGATGTCATGTTTAGAATCCAGCAACTCCGGCACTGAGGTGTATGCACCGGTAAGATGGCTCACGACATATGGCTCGGGCGTGACTGCAGAGCCGTAAGCAAAGTTCTGTCCGATTGAATCTTGAAGGCTCAATGTAAAACTGACAGCCTTATGATCGATCGATGCCGGATGAGACAATTTATCGGTGTTTATGGCTTTGATCCGGGCGAGCTGCTTATGAATTCGATGCTTTTGTGCGGCAGCAGCAGCGAGAGACCGGTCATCGAGGCTAAGTTTAAGGGGATACATAGGCCCTACATCGAGACCTAAACGACTGGCATTTTCCGGTGAAGCTTGAATATTTTCCTGAAGAAACTCATTGAGCAAAGCGTCCAGTTCCGCATCTTGTCTGTCCCGAGCATAAGTAGGGGCCGCGGAAAAGGTCGCTCCTGCCGCAAGCAGCGCGGTTATCATTGTTCGGCGGCTGACTTCGTTGCCCGCCAAGCCGAGGTAAGTCCCCCTCATTCGCAATAGCTCCCTGACCATTTGCTTAATCGATAGGTCGCATCAAATTGGTGCGTCCCCGACACAAACTCTGTCAAAAAGCTGACACTTGCGCCCAGGGGACCATTCCAGCATCAGCGGCCAATGGTTCAAGCGCTGGACGATGCGCCCAATGCGCGCGCACGAGGTCGGCCAGTGGAATCGGCTGTCGGCCGGAATTGCGTGCCGGATCAACGGCCAGCATCCGCCGATTGCGGCCACGCCACCGGCGCCGTTTCTGGGCGCGCTCACCGCTCCGCTCCATAATCCTGGTCGCGCGACATACCGGGTGCCTTCTTCGCCGCTGTGAGCGCCTCGCTCATTGATTCGGGTGATCCAGGTTTCAATCCTCGTCCAACATGACTGTTGCGATGGCCGAAAGCGAAATAGAGAAGCAGGCCCAAAATACCCCAGATAGGCAATACAAGCTGTGACTCAATGGGAAGGTTGACGAACAGCCCGACACACCCGATCGCGGCAGCAGGCGCGACCAACCATAACAGCGGCACACGAAATGGACGATGCCGCTCCGGGTCACGCAGTCTCAAGACCAGCACCGAAACCGCAACCATGAAAAATGCGAACAAGGTTCCCGAATTGGATATATCCGCCAGTTGTCCCACCGGGAGGAATGCTGCGGCGATGGCAACAAAACTCCCTGTGATGAGAGTGACGAGATAGGGCGTCTGCCAGCGTGGGTGAATGTCCGCCAGTTTTTCCGGAAGCAGCCCGTCCCGAGCCATCACGAAAAAAATGCGTGTCTGCCCGAACAGCATCATCAAGATGACCGATGGCAGTGCTAGATTGGCGGCCAGACCGAGTAAATCGCCTGCGCGCTGATATCCTATGGCGCGCAGGACGTGAGCCAGCGCATCATTCGAACAGGCCAGAATTCCCGCGTTTTGTGGCAACGCACATGCTTCGTTGAAGGGGGAAGAGCCGGGTTGGAGCATGTCCCCCGCGACCAGATGTGCAGGCTGGGCTCCAATCGAACCGATCGAACCGGCGGCCACAAACAAATAGAATATCGAGCAGATGGCGAGGCTACCGATCAGGCCGATGGGAATATTTCTTTGCGGATCCTTCGTTTCCTCTGCCGCTGTCGAAACGGCATCGAAACCCACATAAGCAAAGAATATGGAGGCTGCGGCCCCGACAACACCAAAGCCGCTATGACCTTCGCCAAACCAGCCATTCGGCGTGAAGGGCCTAAAATGGGCCCCATTCATTAGGGGTATCGTGAGAGCAATAAACGCAACCAGCGCAGCAATCTTTATCAGGACCAGCACTGCATTCACCCTGGCGCTTTCAGTCGTGCCCCTCATCAGGAGACCAGTTATCGTCATCACAACCACAATCGCCGGGATATTCACCACGCCATGAGAGAAATCAGCAACGGGAAGGCCGTCTACAAAGGACCAGCCTGGCCCGCTGGCTGCCCACCATGGCACCCTAATTCCCATCGTGCTCTCCAGAAGCCCCATGAAATAGCCTGACCAGCCAACCGAGACGGCACTGCCCGCAACCGCATATTCCAGAACCAGCGCCCATCCTACCATCCAGGCAGTCACTTCTCCCATCACCGCATAGCTGTAGGTATAGGCTGAACCCGAAACCGGGACCATGGACGCCAGTTCGGCATAGCAAAGGGCCGCGACTGCGCAGATCGCCGCTGCAATGACGAAGCTCCACATCATGCCAGGCCCGGCCTTTTGCGCGGCGGCTGAGGTCAGAACAAAAATCCCCGTGCCAATAATGGCGCCCACGCCCAGAAGCGTGAGCTGCACGGCCCCCAGCGAACGGTGCAGAGGTTTCTGCTTCGACGTTTCAAGAATTGCGTCGAAAGATTTGATACGCCGAAATATCATTAGATTTCCCCTTGTCCTGATGGCGTCTGGTATTTCTGGTGCGACTGGTGACGGATGAGTAGGTGAATAGCGTCCTCGCGGACCGGCAACGACTTCGAGCCAGCGAAAATCATTTCACCGTTCGATTTTCGCACATCATGGCGAGCCCCAAGCGCCGCTTTCGGCAGTTCCACCTTCGCCGATCATTTCGCAACGGATGAAACGGGCGCTGGTGAGCAGTTCGCGTCTGTTTGGCACCAAGACGTCCTCCTCAGCCCCCGGTTAGGCCTTGTGCCCGATAATCTCTCTCGCCATTTCCTCGGCGGCGGTTTCTGGCGTTTTGCCCTCCGCCTCGGCGCGCCCGAAAATTTGCAGGAGGCGGTCGTAAATCGCTGCAAGACTCTGATCGAGCGGCAGCACCTTGGCTTTCTCGTGCCCTGGAATTGTATTGAGGGCCGGCATACCGCTGATTATTCCGCCGGCATTGAGAACATAATCGGGGCCAAAGAGAATGCCTCGTTCGGCGAGAATCTCTCCCGCCCTGGGACTCGCAAGCTGGTTATTGGCGGCGCCGGCCACTGCTTTTGCACAAATTTCCAAGGCAGATCTCTCAGTTACCACACCCCCCAAAGCGCAAGGGACATACAGATCGACATCCATTCGGTGGATATCCGATGGGGAGACCGCCTTGGCGCCAAACTCTGCGACAGCGGCAGCAACAACATCTTCCCGGACATCGGCCACGGTCAGTTCCGCCCCTTCCGCGTGCAACTGCTTCGCCACGCCCCATCCGACCGCACCGAGGCCCTGCACCGCCGCGCGCATATTCCGGAAGCCATCCTGTCCGAATTTCCATTTCGCGACCGCCCGCAGGCCATGGATGACACCAATCGCGGTAGGAATGGACGGATCACCGGAATTCGCCGATATGCCGGCCATATAGGGGCTGACCTCCGCGATGGTTTCGACGTCCGCCACGCTCATGCCAACATCTTCGCCCGTGGCAAAAGTCTGGCCGATCCGGTTGATGAAGCGCCCATAGGAATGCAGCAGTTCACGGCTCTTGATTGCGCCCGGATCTCCGATAATTACGCTTTTTCCACCTCCTACGGGAAGGCCGGCCAGCGCCGACTTGTAAGACATCGCCCGGGAAAGGCGCAGGGCATCTTCAAGGGCATGGGCGTCGGTATGATATGGCTTGAACCGCGTGCCACCGCATGCCGGGCCAAGCTTTGTGGAATGAATCGCAACGATGCATCTCAGGCCCACGTCCTCGTCGGTGAACACGCAGACTTGCTCATGATCGTCAAATTCCCGGGAATCCCATATGTCCATATTATCAACCTTCAGCTATTTTGGGTTTGCTGGCTGGAGCCAGTGATCCGATTGCGTCGGAAACGGAGGGAGAAACGACTTTGGCCGCACACCGCTCTGTTTCCAGTGCGCTCCTGAATGCAGGTCAAGCCATCTGACGTTCTATGTAATAGGCGACATTTGGCGCAAAAAACTTGTCAAGTCCGGGCAAGCGGGTAACCCATAGTGGGTAGCAAACCGAGATATCGGCGAGAGTAACGTTCCCCGCACGGATAATCCCGGCCATTCAGCCTGTTTTTCAGCTTGGTCAGACGTGTCACCGAACTTCATCTGCACGCACCCGTCCCGCAGCCGGCGTGCAGTTCTCTTCAGGGCGCTTCAGAGAAGGCCTTCATAATTCGGTAGGCGAGCTCCGTGCCCTCTGCGAAACGCTCCGAACGGATGCGCTCGTCCCGACCGTGGGCTCTGATGTCGTCATGATCGACGAAGATCGATGGAGCGCCAAAGGTTGGAATGCCCAGGGTGCGCGTGAAAAGGGAATCCGAGCCGCCGGCATCCATGACAGGCACCACCGGCAATCCCGGCCAGAGCGAATGAACCGCTCCCTTGAAAGTGTCCAGGATCGCATCGGTAGGCTTTGATTCCTCGGCCGCCGCATCGGCATAGCGCAGACTCAGCTTAATTTTGGGGTCAGCCAGCACGGTTGTCAGCTGTGCTTGGACCACTTTTACATTCTCCCCCGGTACCAAGCGACACTGCACCGTTGCCGCCGCGCGCTGCGGCAAAGCATTTTCGGCATGTCCGGCTTCCAGCATTGTTGTAATGCAGGTGGTGCGGAGCTGAGCGTTATCGGTTGGATTACCGGAAAGACGGTCAGCCGCTTTAATATCACCGCGTCCGACAGCCTCCATATCGGCCTTCCGCTCACCCGTCGCGAATTTCGCCTGCGCCGCATAACAGGCGCGCACGGTGTGCGTCAGCTTGACCGGAAAGCGATAATCCGCCAGCCTGTTCAACCCGGCAGTGAGCGAATAGATCGCGCTGTCCGGTCGCGGTTCGGAGCTATGTCCTCCGCGGTTGGTCACCTCGACCTCGAACGTGGCGTAGAGCTTCTCGCTCGTCTGGACACCGTAATAGGCGCGTTTCCCGTGGCGGAAAACGGCTACCGGCGCATCGGGGTTGAGGATCAGCTTTACATCGAACAATTCCGGCTGCGACTGGATCAGCCATACGATGCCATTCTCGCCCCGCGTTTCCTCATCGGGGCTGAAGACCGCGACAATATCACCGGGCGGTCTATGACCTTCCTTGTGCAGCCGAATCATGGCCGCCGCGACATTGGCGGCTTCGCCCTTCATATCGAGCACGCCCCGCCCATAGAGCCAGCCGTCCTGCTCGGTGAGCTGGAAGGGCGGCACGGTCCAGTCTTCCGGTTCGGCCGGAACCACGTCGAGATGCGACATATAGAGTAGCGGCTTGGCTTTCCCCCGCCCGCGCAAGCGCACCACGAGGTTTGCTTTTTCCGGCGCGGAAGGGCTCGTCAATATCGAAATATCCGATACCGGAAACCCGGCACGCAGGAAATGATCGCGCAATATCTCGGCAGTTTCTCTGGTCCCAAGAGCAGGGCTGGTATTGACCGCAACAAGCTCGGATAATATTGCCCGTGCCTCCCCCGGTTCAGCCGCCACAATCGTCGGCGCGGCAGCGATGAACGAGACCGCTACGGAAGCTAACCGAAGCGCTTTCATAGCAATATCGCTGACCATATTATAATCTCCGCGAGGCGGTGTGAAACCGCACTCAATCTTGTTCAGTCCGTCTTATCTGGCTGGCGGGCCATCGCCCGCGCGAACCGCGAGGGGCCTGACATCGGTCACCAGATGGAAAAGCAGCTTTCCGGGTACTTCGAACTGGATTTCATGAGCCACGTCTTCGAACCAGACCAACTGTTTTTGCGGCGCCTGCAGCTTTGTGAACCAGCGCTTCGCCAGCAGGCTGGACGTGGCCTGGTCATGCTCGCCGGCAAAAATGAAAACGGGGCATTCCACCTTGGTTATTTTGGTGAAGTCCAAATTCGCCATTTCCGGCAGAATGGCCATGGCGGTGATTCCGATATAGTCTCGCGCATCAATATCGTTCTTGGAATAATCTGGCGACAGCAATGCAGCATCTTCCTGAAAGGAAAGGTCATGACGATTCCAGGTCATTCCGCCAAAATAGGTTAGCCATTTTCTCTGGGTGATAACCTTCGGGATAGCGAGCTGCTTGCCAGGCTCAGGATAGGGGAGGATAGATTCCAATTCCTTCACCGCCTCCTGATTACCGCTCATCCGAGCGGCCTGAAGCGCAAACTGGGTACCAAGCTGCTCATTCTCCTCAAAATTTATCGCCTGTCCCATACCAATATAGGCATGCAACCATTCGGGCCGACGCAATGCGAGATTGAGTCCGATAATCGTGCCCCAGCTGTGGCCAAGTACGAATATCTTTTCCTTGCCGTAGCTTTCGCGCAGATAGGCTACCAACTCATCCGCATCGGAGACGAAGCGGTCCAACGTCAAATCCTGAGCCAAAGTCTCAGGATCTGAAGACGCCATGGTCTTTCCGGCACCCCGTTGATCCCATTGAACCACGGTAAAATAGTCTTCCCAAGCCGATTGGTAGAACCAACTGCCGGGCATCTCTGTCACCGCAGGACCACCATGGATGAACAGCAAAATAGGATTATCCCGGTCGCGCCCGCGGACGGAAATCCACTGCTCAATCCCCCCGATATTGACAGACTTCAGTTCTTCGATTCCGTTATCCGCTGTGATCTTTCGGAGATTGCCGACAATCGCTTGTGCCCTTGTTCTGTCCACTGCAATGCTTGAAGCGCTTTCAGCTTCTGCCAGGGTAGCGGATGTCGCCCGTGCGCAGCCCGGAAAAACGGTCAGGAGAGCAAGAGCGATCAGAAGCGCAGCCCCGCGAACACGAATACGACCCAAGAGCAAGACTGGGATGTGGAATGCCGGCGTGAGCGTGCTTCTGGTCATGGGAGCCTTTCTAGAAATTATAACCGAAAGTGAGACCGAATGTTCTCGGCGTATTGATTGTATATCGGTCAAGGGTGATAGGATTGCCATCACGTACGCCGAACAATATATCGCGAGCCAATTGCGCACGGACATCGGTGAGGTTCGTTGCGAAGGCGGACACACTCCATAAGGCAGTATCATAGGTGATCCGCGCATTCACGACAGCATATTCGTTGAGCGTGGAAGCCGTGGGACCGAGAATGCTGGTTCGCTTGCCTTGGTACTGAACATCGCCGCGCAGCGTGAGCCGACCGTCGGTCCCGATATCGGTGCCCCATTCAGCGAAACTGGAAGCGGACCATTTTGGCACTTGCGGCAGTTGCACACCAACAGTCGCGAAATTCGTCAGTCCCGGATTGAGAGACCGCAATTCCGCATCGGTATATGTGACTTGGCCGCCCAGACTCAGATCGGGTGAAATCCGGGCATTGGCTTCCACTTCCAATCCGCGACTGCGCGCCTGGCCGGCGTTGGCGAAACCATTGAAGCCATCTTCGCGACTGATGTTCAGCTGAATATCCTTCCAGTCGATCCAGAATGCCGCAATATTGAGGGTAAGCGCTTGGCCGAACAGCTTGGATTTCAGGCCTGCTTCATAGTTCCACAGACTGTCCGGTCCAAAATCCTGCGCGATATCGACAACACATGTTGGGCAGGGTGGGAGGCCCGGGTTAACGCCGCCGATACGAAAACCTTTGCTCGCCTGCGCATACATCAGAATATCCGAACCGACCTTGTACGAGATATTGACCTTCGGTGTTGTCGCAGTGTCACTGAATCGTCCGGTCTGCCGGTCCAATATGCCGCCAAGGGCCAGGCCGCCATTGACCGCGGTTGCCTTTCTTGACATCCGCGAGACGCGAACGCCACCTGTAAGCTTGAGCCCGTCCACCGGCTCCACGGTAAGTTCCCCGAAGCCCGCTAATTGTTCGATGTTCGAATCAGTCGCCGCATAGAAAAAATTAGCGGCCGGTGCGACCGGGATCGGCAGGTCCCGAATATTGATAGTCTGGGAATATTGTTCATCCCGCTCGACAAAATAACCGCCAACAAGCCATTGAATCGGTCCGCTGCCCTGCGATGCCAGGCGCACTTCCTGGGTGATAGACTGAGCATCATAGCTCAGCTCCGAAATGCCCCGGGGAATACCCGCAAGAGCCTCCAGAAAATAGTCGATATCATTCTCAAAGGACCGCTTGCGGTCAAAATAGGACGTTGATGAGGTCAGCATGCCGAGGCCGATGTCGGCCTCCACCTTCAAGTTAATCATGCCAAAGCGGTCCGTGAATGGCTCCGGCTCGCTCTGATCCTTGACCAGCGCGGGATAATGGTCGGTGACGCGGCTGTAAGAACCGCTCTTGCTGTGCTGATATGCGCCCATGAGGGTAATATCCAGGGCATCTGTGGCCTGGTGCCGCAGGGCGAGGCGACCGCCATAGGTTGTTTCATCATTGATGTCCGTGTCGCCGTTCAGACCATTGTCGAGGAACCCGGAATTGTGCAGGCCATAGCCGACCGCACGAACCGCTGTCCTGTCGTCAAGCGGCAGATTCAGCCACGCATTGACCGAGCCGTTCAGGCCGCCATGCTCCGTCACAGAACCCGTCACCTCACCGAAGCCGGAAACCCCGGCAAAATCCGGCTGGTTTGTAATGACACGCACAGTACCGCCCAGTGATCCACTGCCAAAGAGCGTACCCTGTGGGCCGCGGAGCACCTCGACCCGATTGATGTCAAAGAGCTTGAGGTCCGGTTGCGACGACCCTTCGCTCACGGGTGTTTCATCAATATATACGCCGACCGTCGATTCCTTACCGGTATCGACATCGGCTCCGCTGGACACACCGCGAATAAAAATCTGCGAACGCCCTGGTCCATCGTCCTGAAACTGCACGCCAGCGACCGTCCGGCTATAATCGGCGAAGTTTACGGCTCCGAGCTTCTTCAAGTCATCTCCACCAACGGCCTGAATACTCAAAGGCACATCCTGCAGCTTCTCCGACCTGCGGGTTGCGGTTACGACAATTTCCCCGTCTCCATAATCCGAAACCCCCGCATCATCAGCCGTTGCCTGCTGCGCATTGGCCGGTGCCGCTAAAGGCATCGCGCAGGCCGCAACGCTTAACAGTTGATATTTGGTGAACCTCTTCATTGCCATAACCCCTTTTTTCCACTGCTTTGATGCTGTGTTATTATGTTGAGACCCAATGCTAGCCACGACATCGGTTGAGGCTCTGTCAATTTGGTGACATTTACGATTGCGCTCGGCAATTAGCCCGTTCTTCTTGCGGGCCAGATCAGGCGGCACGCCGGATTACTGCTCTATGCGAACCTGCTCGGCGATCCACTCGCTGAACTTACGCATCGCAGCATTGCTTTGCCAATCAGAACGACGAACGAGATAATAAGCGTCTTCGCTTTCCAGCATATGGTCAAAAGGGATGACCAAAGTGCCCTGTGCAAGCTCCGGTTCAATCAGAAAACGGGGAATCAATGCCGCTCCCGCTCCGGATGCGGCGGCTTGGGCCAGCATCAGAAACTGTTCGAACAGGGGTCCTTTTAGGGTGGGAATATCCTTTAGTCCCTGGCTTGCAAACCACCGGCTCCATGCGCTGCGGCGGGACGCCTGAAACAACAAGGGCTTGCCAATCAAATCTTCCGGACCCGCTAGCGGATTTGCCGCCAGCCAGTCAGGCGAGCAAACCGCCACGACCTGCTCGTGAAAAAGTGAAAGATGCGAGGCATCGGGCCAATCGGGCTGACCGAAATGGATCGCCGCATCAAATCCTTCGCCTCGCAGATCGAAGGAAAACGAGCGAGTTGCAAAATTTACCATCAAGTCCGGAAAGCGCGCCGTAAGGTCGGGCAGGCGCGGGGCCAGCCATCGCATGCCGAAACTCGGGAGCGTAGCAATATTCAGTTCCCTGCCGCCTGTCCGGTTAACGACTTGTTCCGTCGCCTCTCTAATCCTGTCGAGCGCCGGACGCACCTGATCCAGATAGGCGCGGCCAGCCGAATTGAGCACAACCCGCCGGCCGTGGCGGTCAAACAGCCCGGTCTGCAACCAATCCTCGAGAAGTGCGATCTGGCGACTGATTGCGCTTTGCGTCAGTCCAATTTGTTCGCCTGCCCGAGAAAAACTGCCATAGCGCGCCGCAGCGACAAAGCTGTTGAGAGCACTGATTGGCGGCAGGGATTTCCGGCTTTCGTTCATTCCATTTCCTTATGAGCAGATGATAGTAATCCGTTTTGATTCGTCCAGATACGGCTGTTACTGAATAATTCGCGATCAATCATACGGATTTTAACATGACCGTTAAGAATGAAGATAATATATTTCGACTGTCATCCTCGCTGCTCGGTGAAGAACAGGCAAGGCATATGCTGACGCTGCTCGAGCCGATGGTTCGTGACGAGTATGCCGATTGTAACCAGATATCGCGCGCGCAATTCGCATCCGCAATGAATGTGGTTCTATTCGCCGACATCATGGATCGAGTGCCGCCCGCGCGTACCTATGTCGAAGATGTCGAGCGCGACGGAGGACGCATTTGCTTCGATCATGGAGCGCTGCGTACCGTTTGTCTGACAGAAGGCAGCACCGGTACGCTCCCACGCGGAGAAAAGGCTTTCCGGAGACTGCTGGAGCCCATGGGCTATGAAGAGGCGGCAATCTATCCGCTGCCAGCATTGCGGATGACCGGTCACGCCTATTGTCACAAAGATCATCCGGAAAGCATGCCCCAGTTTTTCGTGAGCGAACTGCATGTCGAAAAATTCGATGAAGAATTTGCACAAGCTGCAGACCGGGTGTTCGGTACTTCGCGAGATCCTGTGGATGCACCAGCGCTCGAGGCGCTGGCGGTCTTGGAACGGAAGGAATCTCTTCCCTTTGATGTCGCGGCGGAAACCTTGCGCACAGTGGTGAGCGCATTTGATCGCCATCACGAGCGCCCCATGCTGAGCGATTACGAGATATTGAAAGCATCTTCCGGTGAAGCGGCGTGGATCGCCACCGAGGGTAATGCCTTCAATCACGCCACCGATCGCGTTCCCGACGTTTTCGCTCTCGCCGAAGCGCAGAAAAGACTTGGCCGGCCTATGAAAGACAAGGTTGAATGCTCACAAAACGGGCGAGTTTGTCAGACGGCATTCCGCGCCGAAACAGTGGAGCGGCGTTTCGGTATTCCGGGGGCCGACGACTATCTGATGGCTGTGCCTGGCTCGTTCCATGAGTTTATCACGCGCAAGGTTGATCCAGAAACAGGCAGGCTGGATCTGACGTTCGATGCCGGTAACGCTACGGCCATCTTCCACATGACACGGGCTGCCTGAAACGGATGGAGCTCTCACAGCTGCGCCATTCATCACACAAGTAACAGATGTAGAAAACCAAGGAGTATAGAGAATGCCCAGTCACCTTATGGCTGTCTACAATCGCGCCGACGTTGAGGTCGACCGGGGCGAAGGCGTCTGGCTGTACAGCCGGGACGGCCGGACATTTCTGGACTGTGTCTCGGGCATTGCAACGAACAGTCTGGGCCATGCTCATCCCGCGCTTGTCGCGGCATTGCACGAACAGGCGCGGAAGCTATGGCATGTTTCCAACATCTTCCGTATCCCGGGGCAGGAGGATCTCGCGCGCCGTCTGACGCAGAACAGTTTCGCCGATGTCGTTTTTTTCGGCAATTCCGGTTCGGAGGCGGTCGAATGCGCGCTCAAAACGGCACGGCGCTATCATGCCGTCAATGGCTCGCCCGAACGGATCGATATTGTTGGTTTTGCCGGCTCTTTCCACGGGCGGACCTATGCCACGATAAACGCCTCCGGCAATCCCGATTATCTCAAGGATTTCGGCCCGCGCCTGCCGGGCTATGAACAGCTCCGCATCGACGATGCGGAATCGATCGAAGCGGCTATCCGCCGCCCGACAACGGCTGCGGTGATTGTGGAACCCGTGCAGGGCGAGGGTGGTGCGCGGGCACTCAGCGAGCAATGGCTGCGCCATGTGCGCCGTCTTTGTACCGAGAATGGCGTTCTGCTGATCTATGACGAGGTGCAGAGCGGCATGGGGCGAACCGGCAAGCTCTTTGCCCATCAGTGGTTCGAAGGCCTCGCGCCCGATATCATGGCCGTCGCCAAGGCCCTCGGCGGTGGTTTCCCCATCGGTGCCTGCATGGCAACTGCCGAAGCAGCCAAGGGCATGACCTTTGGCGCACACGGTTCGACTTTCGGTGGCAATCCGTTGGCGATGGCGGTGGGAATCGCCGCGTTCGATCTGATTGCGAAGGAGGAGACGCTGGCCAACGTGCTCAGCGTTTCGGCGCATCTGCGCGAAGGGCTGGAACGTCTGGCTGCTGACTATAGGGATATCGTGGAGGATGTTCGCGGCAAAGGAATGCTGATCGGCGTCAAGCTGATCCCCAATAACCGCGAAATGATGGCAACTGCACGCGGACACGGGCTGCTGGTCGCGGGCGGTGGAGAAAACTGCATCCGACTGTTGCCGCCGCTCATCATGACCATCGAAGAAGCGGACGAAGCCCTTGTTCGCCTCGACGCCACATTTGCAGCCACGCGCGCTGCTGCCGCCAAGGTCGCATAATGCTGTTTGTCCGCGCAGCCGGCCCCTCCGACATCGATGCGTTGATGGAGCTTGCCTATCTTTCCGGGACGGGCTTCACCAGCCTCCCGGAGGACAGGCGGACCCTGGCCGAGCGGCTGGAACTCTCCGAGGCCAGTTTCGCCGGCAGCGTCGAACCAGTGCAGGCCTGGTATGTATTGATGCTGGAAAATACCGAAACTGGCCAGATCGAAGGTGTCGCCGGCGTGAAGGGCGGCGTGGGGACCGGCCGTCCGCACAATTCTTTCAGGGTCGTGACGCTCGCGCAATATTCTTCCGCGATCAATACCCGTTTTGACCATCAGGCCCTTGTTCTGGTGAACGAATGCAGCGGCTGTTCGGAGGTCGGATCCCTCTTCTTGCGCCCTGGAAAGCGGCAGAGTGGTGCCGGATCGCTGCTTGCGCGCGCGCGTTATCTGCTGATCGGGGCAAACAGGGACCGCTTCCGCGAAACCATCATGTCAGAGCTGCGCGGGTGGTTCGATGAAGCGGACAACAGCCCGTTCTGGGACGGTATTTCGAGCAAATTCTTCCGTCTTCCCTTTGCCGAAGCAGACAGGATGATCACGTCGACCGACGGGCAGTTCATTGCCGACCTGGCCCCGCGTCACCCGATCTATCTCGAGCTCGTCAACGAAGCAGCGCGCAATGCTATAGGCGCCGTGCACCGCCATGGCGTGCCTGCGATGAGGATGCTGGAGAAGGAAGGCTTCACCCGCTCGGGCCTTGTCGATATCTTTGACGGCGGACCGACCGTCACCTGCGCGCGCGACTCCATCCGCACCATTCGCAAAAGCCGGAAGCTTGGCGTCAGTGTCGGAGTGATTGAAAGCAATGCGCCCGTTTGCGACATGCTCGTTTCTACTGGCAGTATGAGTGCATTTCGTACTATTCGAACCAACGTTGTTCTGGATCAGGACAATGTCGTCTTGCCTGCCGACAGCGCAGACCTTTTACGCCTGAGTGAAGGCGACCCCGTTCAAGTGAGTCCATATTCATGACCTTCAAATCCGTCGACCCCGCAACCGGTGAAATCATCTGGGAAGGTACCGAGCATAAGGCAAGCGAATGCCTCGCCGCCGTTTCCCGCGCACGCAATGCTTTTCCCGGCTGGGCCGCTACAACTTTGGCCGAACGCGTTGAAGTCGCGCATCGTTATGCGGCGATATTGAAGGAGAAAAGCGAAGAGATCGCGCATATGATCTCGCGTGAAACCGGGAAATTGCTGTGGGAAAGCCGGGCCGAAGCCGGCGCGATGGTCGGCAAGGTTGAGATCTCCATCACCGCGCAGGCCGAACGCGCAGGGTCACGCGAGCAAAGCATGCCATTTGGGCGAGCGATGTTGCGTCATCGTCCGCATGGCGTGATGGCCGTGCTTGGTCCCTATAACTTTCCGGGCCATCTTCCCAACGGCCATATCGTTCCGGCCTTGCTCGCCGGCAATTGTGTCGTGTTCAAACCCTCCGAAGAAACCCCGGCGACAGGCGAACTGATGGCACAAGCCTGGCAGGCGGCCGGATTGCCCGATGGCGTTATGGAGCTCGTACAGGGCGGCCGGGAAACCGGCGCGGCCTTGCTCGACGCCGATATCGACGGACTGCTGTTCACCGGATCGGCTAGTGCCGGAAGCCATTTCCGGCGGATGTTCGCCGATCGGCCGGCAGTGATCCTCGCGCTTGAACTGGGCGGAAACAATCCGCTCATCGCGTGGGACGGAGAGCCTGAAGCACTCGCTTCGCTGATCGCCCATTCTTCCTTCATCACCACCGGTCAGCGCTGTTCCTGCGCCCGGCGGCTGATCGTTCCCGAAGGCAAGGCAGGGGATGCCATAATCGAAGCGGCGGTCGAGCTCGCCCGGCGGTTGCCCGTTGGCGCCTGGAATGAACCCGATGACGCATTCATGGGGCCGCTGATCTCCGTCCAGACCGCTGGCCGGGCACGGGAAGCCGTTTCCGGGCTGCAGGCCGCCGGCGCAAAAACGCTGCTGCCGGAGACGGCGCTTGAGGGTCGCAACGCGGCATTCATGTCGCCTGTCATTCTCGAAACAACCGGACTCGAACTGCCTGATGCGGAAATTTTCGCACCGGTCTTGCAAATCCGGCGGGTGGCAGATTTCGATGCGGCCATAGACGAAGCCAACGCCACGCGATTTGGTCTTTCCGCCGGGCTATTGTCCGAAGACCGCAGGCTGTGGGAGCAGTTCTCGTTCCGCGCCCGCGCCGGTATTGTCAACTGGAACAGGCCGATCACCGGCGCGGCCTCTTCCATGCCTTTCGGGGGCCTGGGCGAATCCGGAAATCATCGGCCCAGTGCCTATTATGCCGCGGATTATTGCGCCTATCCGATGGCGAGCTTCGAGGCCGAGTCGGTTGAACCGCTCGCTATAACCGGATATGTGCGATAGGCTAGGGGTCAAGCCTGACCGGTTCCGCCAAAATCGATACGACCGAGCGCGACCGGTGCGATGCAGCGCTGCACCGCTCCGGCGAGCTGACGCACTCCGGCTGGTACGAAACGGTGATAATGGCCGATGTTGCGCGGCCCTATCCCATGTTCGGCGCTGAAGCTGCCGCCATATTCCTGCACGACGCAATCGAAAATCATTTCGCGCGCGCCTTTGACCATCGCCGGGTCGGGTGCGCCGTTCGCCGTGGGCCAGACCAGATTAAAGTGCAGCCCGCCGTCACCGATATGGCCGAAATCGTGAAGCCTCAGGTCCGGAAACGCCTTTGCCAGCCGTGCGGCCATATCGGCCCGGAACCGCATCACGTCGCCACGCCGCAGCGCGATGTCGCAGGCGATGACAGTCCCCGAGGCGCGCAGCCCTTCCGGGATGGCATGGCGGATCGCCCAAAGACCGTCGCGCCGGTCTACCGCAACATCAATAACCGGCGCGTCCCCGCCCTCCATGAAGGGTTCGAGCGCGGCGGCCAACTGCTCTTCCAGCATATCACCGTCCAGAGCAGCACCCGCTGAGAGTTCAACCAGCACCGCATAGTCGGGCATCACCGCAAAGGGCGCGCGCAGCGTCGGCACATGGTCCAGGGCCGCCTTCAACGCCGGTCTGCTTATCCCTTCAAAGGCAGACAAGAGCGCACCGAAATCTTTTTCCAGCGCGAGCAGCAGCCCTACCGCCGCCGCGGGATTCCGCAGCGCGATCATCGCGGTCGTCTGCACAACGGGCTTTCGCTGCAAGGCCACAGTTGCGCGGGTAACGATACCGGTCGATCCACCGCTTCCTACGAGAAGCTGTTTGAGATCGAGACCGGTATTGTTCTTCCACAACGGAGCGCCAAGCGAGTGCTGCGTGCCTTTATCATCCGCCTGGACAAATTCCAGTGCCATCAGATTGGCGCGGACATCCCCATATCTCAGCAGCCGTGCGCCTCCGGTATTGGCCGCAATCATCCCGCCGACAGATGGATCTGCACCAAGATCTATGGGGAAAAACAGGCCATGTTCTGCCGCAGCCGCATTGAGCGCGGACAGGCGGACGCCAGCATCTATGGTTGCGGTTCGATTGACCGGATCAATCTCAATATGGGTCGAAAGGCGATCGAGATTTATGATCAGGCTCTGGCCTTCATTCGAGGCAAGGCCCGCTCCGGCCAGTCCGGTTTGGCCACCCTGAACGACGATCGGCATTCCTGTTTCCGCAGCCCATCGAACGAGAGCCGAAACCTCATCGGCGCTCGAAGGGCGTATGACGGCAAAGGGGATGCCACCGTCTTTCCCGCGCCCATCGCTCTGGTAGCCTGCCAAGTCCTCCCTATCGACGAGAACATGTGTCCTTCCCGCAATAGCGCGAAGCTGCTCGATTAAAGATTCCTTGCCGTCCATATGGTTTCCGTTATCTCGCGTCATTGCGAGTCCTGTCATTCAAAAGTCCATTGCGGCGTACTGAATGGGGGCTTTGATTTGCTTCGATACCCGCGAGGCATATGCCGCGCAAAATGGATTTAATTCATCTGTATATGATATTTAGGCATCTACTGCAGCGGCTGCCCTCAAAACAGCAATCCCAACCGAAAGGGGCATTTTTTCGCTCTTGACGAACGGGGATTTATAGTTGCCTGATAGCCCCTATGACGGAAATCTATTCCACGTTCGATCTTCTGCAATGGCTGGACGATGAAGCCCGGGCGGCCTTCAAGGCTGCTTGCCGCCCGCGCAAATATCGCGCAGGCCAGGTGATCTACATGCAGGGTGATTCCGGCACCGAGATGTTTCGCCTTTGCAAAGGCACAGTGAGCTTTGTGGTAAACCATGTGGATGGAAAGGAGATGATGTTCACCACTTTTCAGCCTGGAGACTGTTTCGGGGACAGCAGTCTGATCGATGGTGAAGGGCGGCCCCAGACGGCGGAGGCCCTCACTGACCTGGAAGTTGAAGTTCTCGATGGGTCGGAGTTCAACCGGTTGCGCGAGCGGTTTCGCTGTTTCGACAACGCCTTGCTGAGATCGGTCATGCGCCAGTTCCGGCTGATATGCACATATTATGAAGATGCAAGCATGAATCCGCTGGCCGTCCGCGTGGCGACCCGGATAGTCAGTGCTGCAGAGTCCTTTGCCCCGCGCAATGGTGATGGTTCCGGTTTGGCAGTGCCACTTTCCCAGTCGGTCCTAGCGTCATTGGCAGGGGCCTCGCGTCAGTCGGTCAACAAGGTCCTGAATTCCTTCCAAGCCGAAAAACTGATCAAGATCGAATATGGTCATCTGGTTATTCTCGATCTGGAAGGGGTCCGGGACTATGCGGCGCGCCTCTAGTAAGTTGCCGCCTTTCCCCTAAACTATCTCAATATTTCGCCATTTGCCTGACTGTCGATATGGCCGAATCTTATGTGAGATCGTGTCTCGGTTCATCCAATCTTTGTTGCGATTGTAACTCATCAATCGATCTGTGCTTGTCACTTAGACGACATCCTCGCCTGGATATGCTTGATATACAACCAGGCAGGAGAGCATATGATGACCCAGAAGACTGTTTCCCTCGACGACAAGTGGACCGTTACATCCGGCCGCATTCTGCTTAACGGCACACAGGCGCTGGCTAGAATATTGCTGGCGCAATCTTGGCTGGACCGCCGGGCCGGGTTGAACACGGCAGGTTATATCAGCGGTTACCGCGGCTCACCCCTTGGCAATGTCGATACGACTTTGTGGTCGATCGCCAAGCGCCTGGAGGCGAGCGAGATTCACTTCCAGCCCGGTGTGAACGAAGACCTTGCCGCCACCGCCGTCGCCGGGACACAGCAGATTGACCAGGTTCCGGGTGCGCGCTTCGATGGCGTATTTGCAGCATGGTATGGCAAAGGCCCCGGCGTCGACCGCTCGGGCGATGCCTTCAAACATGGGCATTATGCAGGTGCCCATAGCAAAGGCGGGGTCACGCTGTTCTATGGCGATGACCATGCGGGCAAATCCTCCACTGTCGCGTTTCAGAGCGAACAGGCCATGGCCGCTAATCTGATACCCTGTTTCTATCCGGCGGACGTCGGAGAGATATTCCATTACGGACTGCTCGCCTTGGCCCTTTCCCGTCATTCCGGCTTATGGACAGCGATGAAATGCATCAATGAGGTGGTTGAACAGACCGCAACGGTTGATATCGATATCGACAATTTTTCGCCTTCCCTGCTGCCAGTCGGAACCTTGCCGCCAGAAGGGCTCCACGCCGCCATACGCCCGTTCAATCCGTTGCGCGCAGAACAGATTGTCGTTGAGCACCGGCTGCCGCTCGTCGTTCCATTCGTTCGAGCGAACAGGATCGACCGAACGGTCTTCCGTTCCGATCACGCTCGTCTCGCCATTGTCAGCGCAGGCAAGAGCCACGGGGACGTGCTTCAGGCGCTTAGCTTGTTGGGGCTGGATGAAGCGGCGGCAAGCGCGCTCGGGATATCGCTTTACAAGGTCGGTTGCATCTGGCCGCTCGATAGCGAGAGCGTGGCCCAGTTTGCGCGGGGACATGAAACGCTGCTGGTGGTGGAGGAAAAGAAAAGCTTCCTTGAGGCCCAGATCGCCAGCGCCTTCGTCAACCTGGCCGATATGCCGCGTCTTGTCGGCAAGACGGATGACGATGGCGCTCAATTATTGTCATCCGTCCTGCCGCTCGAGCCTGCGGATATCGCCGGGGTGATCGCGCGCCGGCTCGAAAAGCTGGGTGCTCTGGATCATCGGGTTCGGGACGCCAGCGAGGCATTGGCGTCCTCGCCCGCACCCAGCAGCCTGCCCATGAAACGCAGCCCGTTTTTCTGCTCGGGCTGCCCGCACAACCGCTCGACCCGCATTCCCGACGGCAGCCTGTCGATGACCGGCATCGGATGCCATACCATGGTTAATTTCATCGCGCCCGACAAGGCTATGCTGCCGACGCAAATGGGAGGCGAGGGCGCGAACTGGACCGGTCTGGCTCACTTTACGGATACCCCGCATATTTTCCAGAATATGGGAGACGGCACCTATTATCATTCCGGCCTGCTTGCGATACGCGCAGGCGTCAGCTCCGGCGTAAATATCACTTACAAGATCCTGTATAATGACGCCGTGGCGATGACCGGCGGCCAGCCGGTAGATGGTCCACTCTCGGTATCGGAAATCGCGCAGCAGGTTCGCCACGAGGGCGTACAGCGCATCGCCGTGCTCAGCGACAATCCCGACCATCATCGTGGTGACGACAACTTCCCGTCCGGCGTGACCATCGGCCACCGCGACGACCTCGACAGCGTGCAGCGCGAGCTGCGGGAGGTGCCGGGCACGAGCGTGCTGATCTACGAGCAGACCTGCGCCGCGGAAAAACGCCGCCGCCGCAAGCGCGGGAAATTCCCCAACCCGCCCAAGCGCATGTTTATCGCCGAGAATGTGTGTGAAGGCTGCGGCGACTGCTCGGTTCAATCGAGCTGCGTGAGCATATTGCCCAAGGAGACTGCATTCGGCCTGAAAAGAACCATCGACCAGTCGAGCTGCAACAAGGACTATAGCTGCGCTCTGGGCTTCTGCCCGTCCTTCATCACGGTTCATGACGCCGAACCGCGGAAGCCCAAGGGCGTTATGATCGACGAGCGTCTTTTCGAGAACCTGCCTGATCCGGTTCCACCGGCCGGTCCATGCAACATCATGGTCGCAGGCATCGGCGGTACCGGCGTCATCACGGTCGGCGCGCTGATCGGCATGGCGGCGCACATCGAAGGCCGCGCGGTCTCGCTGTTCGACATGACCGGGCTTGCCCAGAAAAATGGCGCGGTTTTCAGCCATATTCGCATCGCCGATGAGCCGACCGATATACATACCCAGCGGCTCGGCCGCAGCGAGGCCGATGTTTTGCTGGCCTTCGACCTGATTGCGGCGCTCTCGCCAGAGGCGAGCAATACATTGGCTTCCGGGCGAACGCATGCGATCGCCAATGAGGCCGTCGCGCCCACAGTTGCTTTCCAGCTGAACCGGGACGCTGTACCGGAGCCGGAGACCCTGCTGAGCAACCTGCGTAATCTGGTAGGCAATGATCGCCTTAGATCGGTCGATACAACCGAACTGGCCCTCCGTCTGACGGGTGACAGCATTGCTGCGAATCTGATGATGGTGGGCATTGCGGTACAGGCAGGCTTGCTTCCGGTCAGCCCGAAAGCGCTTGAGCAGGCTATCAACCTGAACGGGGTTGCCGTCCAACTCAACCTTACGGCTTTTCGGCTCGGGAGGCTTTTCGTGGCCGATCCTGATAAAGTCATGGCGCTGGCGGGAGAAAACGTCGAGACGCAGACGCTTCCTCAAACATGCGAGGATATCATCGCCCACAGGTCGCAGCATCTCGCAGCATATCAGGGCGAGGCGCTCGTCCGTCGTTATCGCGACAAGCTTGCCAGGGTCCGGCGGGCCGAACAAAAGGCCGCCCCGGACTCTGACACGCTGACGCGTGTTTTTGCCCATAATTATGCGCGGCTGCTTGCGGTCAAGGACGAATATGAGGTCGCGCGCCTGCTCACCGATCCCGAACTGCATGCCCGCATTGCTGCTGATTTCGAGGATGGGGCACGGCTGAGCTTCAACATGGCGCCGCCGTTCCTGCCCGGGCATTCCGCCATGGGACGGCCGCGCAAGCGGAGCTTTCCCGCCTGGATCATGTTGCCTGTGCTGCGAGTGCTGGCGCGGTTGAAATCACTCAGGGGAACGCCACTTGACCCGTTCGGATATAGCCGCGAAAGACGCGCCGAGCGCAAGTTGATCAGCGACTATGAGGCCCTTGTCGAACGCACTCTCGAGCGACTGACCGCCGACAATATGCAGCAGGCTGCCGCGTTGATAGGAAAGGTGGAATCCATTCGTGGCTATGGCCCGGTAAAGGCAGAAGCCATGATGGTTTATGAGAAGGAAATCGAGCAGGCAGAACGCGATTTATCGGTTGATTGCGAGGCAGGATTGCAGAAGGCTTGAACAGCGGATATTCTTCGGCATGGTCACACCCCCTGCAGCGACATACAAAGTCAAGCATCGACCTTATGCCGTGCATCATCATCTGAAGGATCAGCCGAATGCCAGTCTCCCGCCTCGTCATCACCGCTCTTCTGATCGTTTCCGCCCTGAATCTGGCGCTTATGGTGCCTGGAGGTTTCGTGGAAACACGCGATTTCAGCGCCTATCCCGCCGTGGTGCTGGGCGCCTTCAATCTGTTCCTGACCGTGCTCGGCCTGGGAAGCTTGGTGCTCGCTTATTTCGTTGCGAAGACCGGCAAGGGACATGGCTGGGCTTGCCTTGCCGGTCTCGCCTTCGTCGCCGTCTATCTGCTCGATCTCGGCCGCATCTTCCCGGTGCCGCCCAACCCGATGTCGACGCTGCTGGCGACGCTGGAATGGACCGGGACAGCGCTGGGTGCGGCCTTGGCCGTATCGAGCATCGTATTGCGCCGTCCGGCGAACACGGCAAGCGCAGCCGGACCAGTGGTTTCCATGCCGGTCGCGTTGGGCCTTGTCCTTGTTGCCCTGATCATTATCGCCTTTGCAACCAAGTCGGCAATGGGCCTTTAGGCCGGGCAGGGATGCGGGAAACGCCGGGCGGACGGTAGCCGGTAAAGCGCTGTCACTGCGTTTCGAACGAGCCGCCGACCGCCTGATGCAGCGTGACCTGGTTCTGGAGGCGTTCGAGCTGGTTGGCCGATAATGCCACATCCGCTGACCGGCGGCGCTCTTGGGCGTCCAGCCAGGCGCGCAGCGGCACGGCGCCAGCGCGGTAGCGAATCTCGTAAATGCGCTCGACCTCGATCGCCGCGTCGCGCGAGCGCCGCAATGACTCGCTTTGCGCCGCCAGAGTCAGGCGTGCTGACAGCGCGTTCTCGACCTCTGAAAGCGCCGTGTAGAGCGATTTGCGGAAAAGTACGACCGCCTCCTCGGTTTGCGTCCGGGCGATCGCGCTGTCGAACCGCATCGCTTCCCAATTCAGAAACGGCAGCGCCAGCCCGGCGCCGAGCGTCGCGATCGGATTGGCGAGCACATGGAGCAGCGAAGCGCTCGATCCCCCCAGCGAACCGGTCAAGGTCAGCGCCGGATAATAGCTCAGTCGGGTCGCGTCCCCATTTGCCAGCGTCCTGCGCAGGCGCAGCTCGGCCGCCCGCAAGTCGGGTCGCCGTCTGAGCAACTCCGCCGGAATGCCGGCCGCAACCGGGGGCAGGGCGGCGGCGTTCAGCAGCTGAGGCTCTGTCACGGGCATTTGCGCACCGTCCAGCAGCACGCCGATCGACTCGCGCGCTTCGGTGCGGATCTGGATCAGTTGCTGCAGGGCCGCTTCCTGTGCAGCCACCGACTGGACAACCTCATTGCGTTCAAGCCGCGAGACGGCACCGGCGCGATATTGTGTTTCGACCAACGCCTGCGTCTGCCGGCTGTAGGCGAGGCTTTGCTCGGCAAGAGCGATACGCTCGTTGGCAAAGGCGATCTGCCAATAGAGGGTGGCGGTGGTACCGACGAGCGCAAGTGCGGCGGCGTCGCGATCCTCTGCCGTGGCGCGGGCCTCGAAGGTGGCGGCGTCCCGCTGTGCGGCGATCTTGCCGAACAGGTCGACCTCCCAGGACAGGCCGACCGAGCCGCTCGCGGCTTCACTGGCCGGCTTGCCCTTGTCCAGCGCGCGCGAAACACCGGTCGAGACGCTGCCGCTCGGGATAGGCAACAGGGCGTTGCCCGCGAGCCGCGCCTGAAGCGTAGCGTGGCGCACGCGAATGGCAGCGACGGCGAGGTCCGGATTGCGCGCGATTGCCGTCTCGATCAGCGAATCAAGCGCGGGTTCGTTGAACTCCGTCCACCAGCGGTCTTGGCGCACCGGCCCCATGTCAGCGGCTCCGGCATGTTCGAACTGCGAGGGCATGGGCACTGGCGGTGTCACATAAGATGTCCGGCCCAGCGAGGTGCAACCTGCGAGAAGCATGATGCTGACGACGGCGAAAGATGTCCTGTATCGCATCAGTCGCGCGCCAGGGCTTCGACCGGATCCAGCCGGGCGGCGTTGCGTGCGGGCAGAAATCCGAACAATACGCCGATCGCGGTTGAGCACAGGAAAGCGAACAGGATCGGGGCAATGGAAAAGACCACATGGAAACCGGAGCCGGACAGATTGATCGCGAATCCCACGAGCAGCGCCAGGAGTACGCCGATAACGCCTCCGATCAGGCAGACAAGCACCGCCTCGATCAGGAACTGGTGGAGAATGTCGCTCTGGCGCGCGCCGACCGCGATGCGAACGCCGATCTCCTTGGTTCGCTCCGTGACCGAGACCAGCATGATGTTCATGACACCGATACCTCCCACCAGCAGCGCGATCACCGCGATCGAAGAGATGAGCAGAGTCAGCGTCTTGCTCGCGCCGGTCACGGCGCGGCGAATCTGGTCGGAGTTGAAGATAAAAAAGTCCTGGCTTCGATGACGGGTTGCAAGAAGATGGGTGACCGCGCCCTGCGCGATTTCGCTGGTGACGCGATCGGCGACCCGCACGGTGATGCTTTCAAGCCGGGAATTGCCGACAAGCCGCGCAGCGGCGGCCGTATAGGGCACGTAGACAGTGGGAGAGGAACTCCCGAACCCGCCTTGTGACGGCTTGAGCACCCCGATGACCCGGGCAGGCATGGTCCCTAGCAATATCACCGCACCGAGCGGGCTCTGGCCCTGGGGGAACAGAGCTGTGCGCGCCTTGCTGTCGAGCACGGCAACCTGCATGATGGCATCCACCGCCGCTTGGTCGAAGAGCCGGCCCGATGCTGTGTGCAGGCCCCGCACGCGAAAATAGTCTGCGCCCACTCCGTTGACCTGGGCAGAGGCGGCGATGTTGCGCACGCGGGCGCTGACACTGGCCGAGATATTGGGGGTGACGCTGTCGACATAGGGCTGGCGAGCCAGCGCATTGGCGTCGGCAACGGTCAGCGTCTGAATCGCGCCGGCGCGCGGATCGCCGAAATCCTTGCCCGGAAAAATGTCGATGGTGTTGGTGCCGAGGTCGCTGATTTGGCTCATCACTTTTTCCTGCGCTCCCTTGCCCAGGCCCACCACCGACACCACCGAGGCGATACCGATGATGATACCAAGCATTGTCAGAAAAGTGCGGGTGCGATGGGCGTTCATGGCGATCAGCGCCATACGCAGTGCTTCGCCAAAGCGGTCTGCAAGCGCGCGCCATGTGGAAGTTTCGCTGGCCGCAGGCGGCGCGGATCTGGCCACGGCAGCGGACTTGCCGGGGACGCGGCGGTCGCTGACGATCACCCCGTCGCTGATCTCGATGATGCGATGGGCATGGGCAGCCACGGCCGCATCGTGGGTCACGAGGATCACGGTATGACCATCGGCGTTCAGCTGCTCGAGGATACGCATGACTTCCTCGCCGCTTGCCTTGTCGAGTGCGCCGGTGGGCTCGTCGGCCAGGATTACCGCGCCACCGTTCATCAGCGCCCGCGCGATCGAGACCCGCTGCTGCTGGCCGCCGGACAGTTCTCCCGGTCTATGGTGGGTTCGATCCCCGAGGCCCAGCCGCGCAAGCAGCGCTTCCGCGCGCTGATGTCTTGTAGCCGGGTCCCGGCCCGCATAAATGGCGGGTACCTCGACATTGCCCGTCGCGCTGAGGTCGGACAGCAAATGATAGCGCTGAAAGATGAACCCGAAATATTCGCGCCGCAGAGCGGCCAGTTCGTCGGGTTCCAGTTCCGCCGTCAGGCGGCCGCCGACCCGGTAAGTCCCCGCGGTCGGCCGGTCGAGACAGCCAAGGATGTTCATCAGGGTGGATTTTCCGGAACCCGATGCGCCCATAATCGCGACGAACTCGCCCTGGCAGATTTCCAGGTCGACCTCCTTGAGCACGGCGATCACGCTGGTCCCCGCGCGATATTCGCGGCGCACACCTGTCATCTGGAGCAGCGGTTCAGACATATCAGAAGTCCATGCCGACGTCGGAAGGCGCTGCAACCGGTGCCGCTTCGACCAGCGCCACTTTGTCGCCGGGTCGCAAGCCGGAGCGCACGACAATATGGGTATCGTCTCCAATCCCGACCATGATCGGGCGCTCCTCGAGCTTGCCTCCTGCGCCGACGACCTTGACCGTCGCGTGCCCCTTGCTGTCGCGGCGTATCACGGCTGCAGCGGGCACTAGGATCGCGCGCTTCGCTTTCGCCAGCAGGACCGAGACCTGCGCCGTCATCGAGGGGCGCAAACGCCCGTCGGCATTAGGCACATCAAACTGGGCTATATAATATATCGCGCTGGCAGTGCTTGCCTGCGTCCCGCTGGTGGACGTCGAGGCTGTACCCTCGTTGACGATGGATTCCGGGGCCGGCTCGATTTTTTCAATACGGGCATAGTGACGGCGCTCCGATCCGCTCATCGTGGTGAACCAGACGGTCTGTCCCGGACGAACCTTTTCGATATCGGCTTCTGATATCTCGGCTCGCACCGTCATCACATCAAGCTTGGCCAGCATCACGATCGTCGGCGCAGACTGAAACGAATTCAGGGTCTGGCCCTGTTTGGTGACCACGGCGACAACCACCCCGTCCATCGGCGCGACAATCCGCGTGTAGCCAAGATTGGTACGCGCAATATCCGCCTGCGTGCGCGCCTGGACGATTTGCGCGTCGAGTCCTTTCACATCATTGCGCGCGGCGTCCAGCGTGGCCCGCGCCGCTTCATAATCGGCGCGGGCGGTCGCGTCGGCCGCCAGCATCATCTGCTGGCGCTTGAATGCCAGTTCGGCCTGTACCAAGGTTGCTGCCCGTGCGGACCGTTGCGCCCGAAGTGCATCAACTCCGGCTTGCGCTGCACGAAGTGCCTGCTGCTGGGGTTGGGCGTCGATGTCAGCGATCGGGTCGCCTGCGCGGACCGATTGACCAAGCGCTACATGAAGCCGTGTGACCTGCCCGGAAACTTGCACGCCGACATTGACTAGCTCTTTGGGTTTGAGCTTGCCGGTGGCAAGGACGGTTTGCTCGATGTCGCCGATTTTGACGACCCCAGTGGTGAACCCGGCTGCGGGTGAAGACCGGAACACCAATGCATAAAATGCAAGCCCCCCAAGGAGCAGGATCAGAGGCAGGCCGAACAGGATGAGTTTTCGTTTGCGCATTTGCTTCCACTAAACTGCTTTGCGCAATCGGTGGTGTAAGGTCTTCGTAAGCAGAGTGAAAAGATTGCGTAAAGATCGGCCTTTGGGTGGCCAGGCCAGTATTGTTGTTGAGGCTGCTGTGGTAACGAGCAGCAGATGACCGAGATACTTCTGATCGACGACGACGCAGAGCTGAGCGAGATGCTGGACGAGTTTCTTGCCGGAGAAGGCTTTGCCGTGACATCGGTGATCAACGGGGAAGACGGTGTCGAACTGGCGCTGTCCGGGCGGTTTGCTGCCGTCATTCTCGACATCATGCTGCCGCGAATCAACGGCATCGAAGTGCTGCGCCGCGTCCGTGCCAATAGCGAACTGCCGATAATCATGCTGACCGCGCGGGGCGACGACATCGATCGTGTTGTCGGTCTGGAACTGGGTGCGGACGACTATATCGCAAAACCTTATTATCCACGCGAGCTGGTCGCGCGGTTGCGCGCGGTGCTGCGGCGAACGGACAGTCCGCAACGTGATCGGCCTGTCTCGCTGGCAAAGCTGAAACTGGATGCGGCCCGCCGGGAGACGTCTTGGGACGGACGACCGATCGACCTGACCGTGACCGAGTTTAATCTGCTCGAGGCCCTGATGCGCAGCGGTGATACGGTCGCGACAAAGGACACCCTGTCGCTGACCGCCCTGGGCCGAGCGCGCCAGCCTTATGATCGCAGTATCGATGTTCATATCAGCAACCTGCGTTTGAAGCTGCATGCCGCAACCGCTGCGCGGCTCACGATAGAGACGGTGCGCGGCGTCGGCTATCGCATCCAGGTGGCAGCATGAGATTGCGCCTGTTCTGGAAGATCTGGCTCGGTTTCTGGGCCACATTTGTGCTGTTGAGCTATGGTCTGTGGCTATACTGGTCGGTTCAGCCAGACCCCACCGCCATCGATTGGGATGCGCCTCGGGCTGCCGGCGCCGTGCTCGTTGCGTCCGCTGCACATGCGCTCGAAGAGGGCGGCGTGGCAGGTCTGAAGCGGCAGATTGCCGCGTGGCCCCAAATAGAGCAAAAGCGGTTAAGCCTGCGCTCCGGGGCGGGTGAATGCCGCCCGACCGGCAAAAGGGAACTGGCCATTGCGGTGTCGTCGGGGGGGACGGGTTATTGCCTTCGCTATGCGACCCCCGCTCTGCCCAAAGACGACAGCGACGCTGTCATGCCGCCCGATTTCCTCATCGCGACCGCGCTTGCCGGCCTTGCATTCAGCGCCGGGCTTGCGTGGTATCTGACAAAGCCGATCTATCAGTTGCGCAAAGGTTTCGATCGGCTTGCGGATGGAGACTTTGGCGTGCGTCTGGGACCGGCGATGGGGCGTCGAAGAGACGAGATCGCGGACCTCGCTGGTGATTTCGACCGGATGGCCGAAGGTCTGGCCGAGCTGGTCGCAGCGCGCGACCGCTTGCTGCACGACGTCTCCCACGAATTGCGATCGCCGCTGGCCCGTATGCGATTGGCGAGCGGTTTGCTGCGCCGGGATCCCGCACGGTTTGAAACCTCGCTCGACCGCATCGATCACGAGGCGGACCATCTTGACCAGATTGTCGGGGAGCTGCTAACTCTCGCGCGCTTCGAAAGCGGTGCCGAGCGGAGCGAAGAATATTTCGAAGTGGTCGAAATTCTCAACATTGTGCTCTCCGATGTTAAGTTCGAGGCCACCTCTCAAAATGTGCGGATCGAGACCGATTTCAGGATCGAGGCAGGCGAAGAGGACTGGCTGGTCGCAGGAAGCGGCCTGCTGGCGCGCCGCGCGGTGGAAAATGTCCTGCGCAATGCGGTCCGCTTCTCGCCCCGGGGCGAGGCAATCCAGATGCGGCTCATGCGATCCGGGGGCAATTGCACGATCTTTATCGAGGATGTCGGGCCGGGCATCCGGGCGGCGGAACCGAGAGGGCTGCTCAAGCCCTTTGTGCAGGACCGCTCACCGGAAAGCGCAGGCTATGGTCTCGGTCTCGCCATCGCTCAGCGAGCGGTTGCGGCTTGTGCAGGCACGCTCGATCTGGCGAACCGGAACCCCACCGGATTAAGCGTGTCGATTACCTTCCCCCTGGCGCTCGCGCACGGTCGTTCGGTATAAAGGTTCAGCCAGATAAACCCTCCCGCTGCTCCAATATGCGCGTCACCAGTTCCAGGTCGGCGGGCTTGTCGACATCGATCGCTGATTCCGGGAAGGGCAGGACCACCGGCGCGGCGTGCAGCGACAGGCGCTGACCGGCCTTTGCCATGGCATCCCGGAAACCGATCGTCCGGCTCAGCGCCCGCAGCAGCAGCCAGGGACCGAACTGGGCGAATATCTTCCAGCCCTTCTTGCGGTCCTTTTCGACCGTCGACCACAGGGCCAGCGCAGGTCTGGCCGCTTCATTGTGCAGGGCAAAGAGATTGGCGCCGCTATAGGCTCCGCCGCGGAATTTCAGCCAGGTCCGGCGTGCGGCGGGATAGGCGGCCAGCATCGTCCGGCGCTCGACCACGCCGACCGCGACATCCTCGCCGGCATGGGCCTGCAGGAAATAGTCGATCATCTCTCCGGTCAGCAAGGCATTGTCCGCGGTGGTGACCAGCACCGGCCATGGCGCGATGGCGCTGCCGGCAATCTTGTGGATGCTCGCTGCAAGGCCGTCATTGGATTGGGCAAAGCCGATCCGTTCATTGTCCGCCAGATCGGCATCCAGACCAGCTTTCAGCGCATCGGGCGCCTGCGCCATGATAATGATCCTGCCGACATGGGCAGAGGCCAGCAGTGCGCGCGTAACCCGTTCCAGCATCGACCGTCCGGCAATCGGGATCAGCGCCTTGTAGCGGACGTTGCAATAGGCGGCCATCGGGTCCCCCTCGGGGCGCTGGCCGGCCATGATAACCGCCGTCCAGAGCGGAGATCCGCCAGACCGGCTATCTGCATCAGTAACAGGGGGTAAGGACATCCATGTTTTTTCCCATAGCGGCCTTCGAAAGCCGGGTGCGTGGCAAGCGCTTTAACCACCGCTGACGGATTTGCAAAGCGGGTGCCGTAAACATCCGGTCCTGCCGTGCGGGAAGCAATGCCGGATGCCGACCGCGTAGACTTCCGCAAATAATTTGTCCAAGGACGGAAACAGGCGGATTGGTTCCGCTCGTGGCGGAAAGCAGATGAGGTCGGATCGACGATGGAAGAGAAATGAAACCCGATTCATCCAGCGGCGCTCAGCGCATCGGCTTTCTGTTCAATCATGACGAACTGCATCAGGTCGCCCATATCGCGCCGATCATTTCCGCGCTGCAGCGGCGCGCGCCGGGAACCAGTGTCGAAGTCATCACCTCCAGCGAGCGGCAGGCCGATGCGGTGCGCACCTTTCTCGATCCCGCTTTGCCAGGCCCGGTCTTCCGGTCGATCCGCCCGCATGGCGGTGCCCGGCTGGTCGAAAAAATGCTCGGCAATATCGTCCCGCTCAACCGGCTCAGCAGTCTGAAGCGCAACGCCGATCTGTTCCGGCAGTTCGACGCGCTGGTGGTGCCGGAGACCACGACGACTTTCCTCAAGAAAAATGGCCAGATGGGCCGACCCAAGCTGATCTTCTTTCCCCATGGGGCCGGCGACCGGTCGATCGGCTTTTCCCGGGAAATCAGTCTGTTTGACTATGTGCTGCTGCCCGGCGCGAAAACCCGCGACCGGATGCTCGCGGCCGGAGTGATCCGCCCCGACAATCACCGCATCGTCGGCTATCCCAAGTTCGAGGCCTATGGAGACCGTCCGCCGGCCCGGCTGTTCGACAATGACCGGCCGACCGTGCTCTACAACCCGCATTTCGATCCCTTGCTGTCGTCCTGGTTCCGCTTTGGCGAGCAGGTTCTCGACTATTTTGCGAACCAGAACGCCTATAATCTGGTGTTCGCGCCGCATGTCATGCTGTTCCAGCGCAAGCTGCTGGCTTCGGTCGAGCATCGGCTGCTGCGCTTTCGCCAGCGCATCGACCCGCGCTACGCCAGGTTCGACCATATCCATATCGACACCGGCAGCCCGCGCAGCGTCGACATGACCTATACCAACGCCGCCGATATCTATCTCGGCGATGTCAGCAGCCAGATTTACGAATTTATCCGGAAGCCCCGCCCGGCGATTTTCCTCAATTCGCATGATGCGCAGTGGCGCGGCAATCCCAATTACGAGCACTGGACCTTCGGCCCGGTCCTCGATGATCCCGCCGGTCTGGAAGCAGCCTTGGCCGCGGTCCGGCCGCTGCCGGAAGAATATCGGCAGGCACAGGCGCGGGCCTTTGCCTGTTCCTTCGACATGGAAAATCCCGATCCTCCTTCTCAGCGTGCGGCGGCGGCGATTGCGGAATTTCTGCGGCTTCCGCAACAGGACCCGCCGCTTTCTACAGGCTAGCCGGCTCGATCGTCAGAAAATCCCGGATCTCCACCGAATTGGGTCCCAGGGTAATCGGGTTTTTCACCGCCGGCAGCACGCAGATATCGAACAGCTCGGTAATCGCGCCCTCGAACCGCAGCCAGTGGGCGAGGCTACCATCCGCCTGCGACACGATCTGTACCCCGCACCAGGCCTCGCGGTCCTGTTCCCGCAGCCGGTCATCCAGCGCCAGGCCCTCGAAATGGCCCTGCCGGGGTTTCGACAGGGTGACGAAGGCATGACGTCCGTGAAATGCCAGTCCGCGCAGAAAGCCGGGGAAAAAGGCCAGCGGGACGAAGTCGCCGCCGGCCGGGTCGAGCCAGCCGAGGTCCCCGGTCCCGGAATTGAGCAGCCAGATTCGACCATCATGGAAACGCGGGCTGTGCGGCATCGACAAACCCTGGCCGATGATCGCATTGCTCTCCACATCGATGATCAGCCCGCCCTCGTCCCGGTCGTCGCGCCAGCCGTCGACCGTGTCGGAACGCGACACGGCGCTGACATATTTCGGCTTGCCGTCGACCATCGCCAGGCCGTTGAGATGGCAGCGATCCTCGGGCACCAACTGGCTGATGAAATCGGGCTTCCAGACCGGTTTGAAACTGTGCGTCAGGCTGGGCTCGCACAGGCAGTTGTAGCGGGTGTTGACGAAAACAATCCGGCCATTGGCCTGAATGCCGATTTCATGGATGTCGACATTGCCGGTGGTCTGCAGATTGCGCGGCACATAGACCTTGTCGTGCACCTGATTGGCCCGCTGGCCGGGAGCGAGGACATTTTCCATCCGCACGATCTGGGTCAGCGTGCCCAGATAGATCCGGTCGGCATCGCCGGTCAGGCCCATCGCCTGCGGATAGACCGCTTCGTGCAGCGCCAGCTTGCCCTCGCGCCCATGGCCGATCAGATAGAGCCGGCCGGTCTGATAGGAGGTAAAACCCAGCGCGATATTGCTGGATTCGAGAAATTCGGTGAGGCCGGGAGAGAAGCTGATATCGATCGTGCCGGTCTCGGTGGCGGCGGTCGGCCCGGCTTCGGTGGGGATGTTCCGGTCTTCCGGCGCGATGGTCTCGACGCCGCTGGCGCCCGGCATGTCCTTGCTCACTATGTCGCCCTCCGATGCTCCGGACGACGATCATTCCATAAAAGGATGGTGGCGCAAAGGCTTAAATGTTCAGATCCACCGACCGTCACCACCGACCGCGGCCGGTTGTGCGTCAGAAATCGACCGCAATGCCCTTGTGCTCCCAGTCGCCATAGCGGGTCGGGCCGCTTTTGGCCGCAATCTCGTCGGCCTTCTCGATCGGATCGGGTTCCGGCACCGGCTTGCTTTTGGAAAGATAGGCGGGCGGCTTGACATGGGCTGGTCGCTCGCCGGGTTTTCTATCGCTTTCGGTCATATTTTTGCCTGTTCGCCAAATTGAATGGTCCCGCCTCAGACCCTATATTGAGACCATGTTGAACATAATCAAGCGAGTATAGACAGTGAATTTCATGAAAACAGGCATGTTGCTGGCGGCGCTGACGGCGCTGTTCATGGTTTTGGGCTATTCGCTGGGCGGCAGCGGCGGCGCGATCCTCGCCTTGCTGGTCGCCGCCGGCATGAACCTGTTCACCTACTGGAACGCCGACAAGATCGTGCTGAAAATGCACAATGCGGTCGAGGTGGACGCGTCCAGCCATCCCCAATTCTACAATATGGTCCGCAATCTGGCACAGCGGGCGCAATTGCCGATGCCGAAAGTCTATATCGTCGACCAGGCCCAGCCCAACGCCTTTGCCACCGGCCGCGATCCCGAGCATGCCGCCGTTGCCGCCACCACCGGCCTGCTCAAAATGCTCAGCCATGACGAGATCGAGGGCGTGATGGCGCACGAACTCGGCCATGTGAAAAACCGCGACACACTGATCATGACCATGGTGGCGACAATCGCCGGTGCGGTCTCGATGCTCGCCAATTTCGGACTGTTCTTCCGCGATCGCAACGCTGGCATTGCCGGGATCATGGCCGTCCTGATCGCGCCCTTCGCCGCGATGATCGTGCAGATGGCGATCAGCCGCACCCGCGAATTTGGCGCCGATGCCGCCGCCGCGCAGATCAGCGGCAAGCCGCTGTCGCTGGCGTCCGCGCTTGGCAAAATCTCCGGCGTCGCCGCCCGCACGCCAAACCCGGTGGCCGAGCGCAATCCGGCCGCCTCCCAGCTCTATATCGTTCCCGGCGGCGTCCGCCAGATGTTCTCGACCCATCCCGCAACCGAAGACCGGATCGCGGCGCTGCAGGCGATGGCGCAGGGCGGCGGCTCAGACGGCTGGTCCACACGGTCCGATGAAATCGGCGACATGGGCCGCCTGCGCAAGCCTAGCGCGCTTGATCCGACGCGATAGGATATTGGCCGGGCGTTGTGTCGCTCGATTTGCGTTCAGGCCTTGCTGCCTGTCGAAGGGTCCTCAAGGGCCAGCCGCTTGGCGATCCTCGCGGTTTGCACCACGAACAGACTGATCAGCAAAACCCCCACGCTGCCGACAAACAGGTCGAATATGTTGAGCTGGAAGAAGATCGGATGCTCCCGTCCGGCGATCAGCATCGACAGCGTCAGGCCGATCAGGACCAGACGCAATTCGGTTGGGCCGGCATTGAGATAGGAAAGCCTGAGTTCGCCCAGCACCCGAACCGACAGAAAGGCATGGATCGACATCAGCAGATATCCGACCAGCGCGATCAGCGCGACCTCCATCTGGACATAGGGAGTGATGCCGATACCGACCACGACCAGCATTGTCGCAAAGCCATCGCAGCTGTGATCGAGAAAATAGCCGTAACGCGGCCGTTCGATCTTCCGGAACCGGGCCAGGCTGCCATCCAGCGAATCGCCAAACCAGTGCACGACATATCCGGCGATTGACAACAGCAGCCAGGCCGGGTGCAGATTGCTGGCGACATAGCCGCCGAACACCAGGAAAGCGCCGATCATTCCCGTCATCGTCAGCATATCCGGCGTCGCCCAGGCCGGCATGCCGGCACAGAGGCGGTTGAGCGCACGCCGTTCCAGCCGGGCGATCATATTGTCCTGGATGCGCTCGATCGGAGCGGTGCTGCGTTGGTCGTTGGTTTTGGTTTTCATGGCTTTTCTCTCGCGACGCGCCTTTCCTGCCAGCATAGGCTCATGCTCGGATATCAGACGGAATTTGCGATCTCGGGGGAATGTGGACCAGCAGACTGTCAGGCGCGCCGGTCGTAAGATTACAGTGTAAAAGTCTGATATTCTTGTTCAAATGAGCAAGCTTTTGCGCTCGTTCGGGCAACTATAGCCGGAATCAGCACTATATCAATCAAAAGGGAGCCGGAGGCTGCTGCTGGCTCACATCAACCGGTCAGCCTGCCTTGGCCTCGCTCTTGTCCTTCAGCCTGCGGTTGCGCTGGACTATATTGAGCAATTCCACCGCGAGCGAGAAACCCATCGCAGCGTAAATATAGCCTTTCGGCACATGGAAGCCCAGGCTGTCGGCAATCAGGACCAGCCCGATCATCACCAGAAAGGCGAGCGCAAGCATCACCAGCGTCGGGTTTTTCTCGATGAACCGGGCCAGCGGATCCGCTGCCAGCATCATCACGCCGACGGTGATCACCACGGCCGCCACCATGATCGGGATATCGTCGGTCATGCCAACCGCAGTCAGGATCGAATCGATGGAAAAGACAACATCAATGGCAATGATCTGCACCAGCACGGTACCGAAGCTGGCCACCGCAGCCGTCGCAACACCCGGCGTCTTGTCAAGCAGATCTCCGGAATTGTCCTCCGGCTCCATCGTGTGGTGAATTTCGTTGGTCGCCTTCCACAGCAGGAACAGGCCGCCGGCCAGCAGGATGAGATCGCGGCCGGAAAAGGCCGTCTCGAAGCTGGCCTCGCCATATTCATTGGGAGCGCCCTGTAGGCCGAGATCGAACAAGGGGGTTTGCAGCGTCACAATCCAGCCGATCAGCATGAGCAGCCCGATCCGCATGACCAGGGCCAGCGAAAGTCCGATCCGCCTTGCCTTGGCCTGCTGATGTACGGGCAGCTTGTTCGACAGAATCGCGATGAAGATCAGGTTGTCGACGCCGAGTACGATTTCCAGGGCGATGAGCGTCAGCAGGGCAAGCCATGCCGCGGGGTCCGACAGAAGGGATAAAATTTCCATGCAGCGGCTTATGCTGATCATCGCGGAAAAGACAAGCGACTACATTTCGCGAGGGGCAACGGTACCCCCTCCGCGCAGTCTCAGATCGCGAAGGAAGCCGGGCTGTTTCGAAGAGGAGGGATGGTCTCTTCAGATTTCGACGGGCCGGTGGAGGCATCGCCGACAGCCATCCGTCCCCGGGCTCTGGGCTGCAGGAATATCAGGCTCAGGAAATAGCCGATAATCGCGCTCGCTCCATAACCGACTATCGGCGTGGGGTAGGCCCCCATTGCAGCAGCGGCGATCAGCGTTAGCCAGCAGGACGCAAACACATAGTGCAGGGTTGACCGCTCGGCCTTCGGAACAAATAAAATCGGGCAGACCAGCAACAGGCACCCGGCCCAGAGCGCCAGTCCGACCCACAAGGAGATATCAAAGGCGGACCATAATATCTGATCGACAAAGGGCACCGCTGGCAGGCGGTCGGGCAACAGCAGCGTCGCCGCGAAGGGCATCGTACAGAATAGCGCCGCGCTCACGGTCAGCCGGTTGGGCCGCATCACGCCGACAATGACAACCGCGACAAAAAGCATCGCCGCCATCGCCCGGTCAGGCTGGGCCGCCATCGAAAAAGCGGCGACACAGACCGCCAACACAGTCCGGAAATTCTGCACTCTGGCGAAACAGATGGCGATCAGCGGCAGCAGAATCAGGCTGGTCTGGATGAAAAACGGCCCGATCAGCAGCCACCGTCGGGCATCCTCGATCGCATAGCCAAAGATCGCGGTGCCCAGGAGAAGGAAGGCTCCGATCAACGCGGTTGCAGTGACGACCCGATCGGTCGCCCGCGCAGCGAGTCGTGCGGAGGGAGCCAGCAAAATGCCGACAACCATCGCCCCGCCATTGACGACGACCATGGTCAGCGGGGCCCCGGAGACGATCAGATAAGCCAGGCCGATCAAGCCCGCCACCACACCCGAGATGAACGTCAAAATCACGAACCTGTCCTTCACCATGCTGCTCCCTGTTTGTAAAATGTTGAATTCGAGCCGAAAGCGGCAGCAGGCGATCAGGCAGCCCATGGCAAAGGAGACTGCTTCTCTGTTGTTTTCGATCACCGCCATTTCTGCTGCCATCGCCCGGGCCCAATTTTTGCGATGATCGGGCGCCAGTCGCAGGATCAGCGATTCCAGAGCGCGCCGCATCATACCGGCTTTGCCCGCAACGGCTGATCGGCTGACCGACGGTCCTCGCTAAGCAGGCTTTTCGCCAAAACGCGTCCCGTCTCGGTCAGGCTGTACATATGCCGGGGAGGGCGCCCTTCGATGCTCGTCTCCTGCCATTGCGACGTCAGCACCCCCTGATCCTCCAGTCTCGCCAGCATCGGATACAAGGTGCCCGGCTTGATGCCGGTGACCTGCATGATCTCATATCCATGCAGGCTTTGGGGCGCGCTAAGCAAGGCGATCAGTGCCTGCTTCGTCGCCTTGGAGGGAGCCCTTTGTTTTCGCATGATTCGTATATCGATATATATCGACTTAATGTCAAACGCTTGTTTGCGGGCGCTGGAAAATAATATATTTTCGTCTATCGGCAGAGCATCGCTACGATGCAATCCCGGCGATACCCTTCCAAAAGCTTGATCGAAACGCCGGAAGGTCTATGCGGTCGGGCAGCGCAAACCATCCGGTTTGCGCATGTCCCGGCTTTGCGGGGCAAGCCAGTGCGGAATCGAACCATGAACGAACCCAATAACAAAATCCCCGGCCTCGCGACACGCCAGTCCGCCATCCGCTTGCTCGACGCCGTCTGCCGGCGCGGTGAGACGCTGGACCAGGCGATGCCTGCTGCGACGGGCAAGCTGGGCAATCCGTCCGACAAGGCGCTGGCCCACAATATCGCCGCCAATGTGCTGCGCTGGATGACCGCGCTCGACGCGATGATCGACAGCGCCACCCGCAACCGGCTCGCCGACGATGCCAAGCCGCGCATGGCCTTGCGCATCGCGCTGGCCCAGGTGCTGATTCTCGACACGCCGCAACATGCCGCGATTTCCACCGCGCTGCCGCTGGTCCATGGCGGACCGCGCCGGCTGGTTCACGGCGTCTTTTCCACGGTCATGCGCGGCGTCGAATCGGGCGCGCTGAAACTGCCCGAATATCCCGAAATACCGGGCGAGACGCTCGACCGCTGGACCCACAATTGGGGTGAGGATATCGCCCTTGCGGCCAATGCAGCATGGGCCAAGCCCGCGCCGCTCGATCTCAGCTTCCGGACCGACGATACCGGCTCTCTCGAAGGCCTGTCGCTCGCGCCCAAACATCTGAGGATGCTTCCAGCTCTTCCAGTCACCGGGCTGGCCGGCTTCGATGAAGGCCGGTTCTGGGTGCAGGATCTGGCCGCTTCGATCCCGGCCCGGTTGCTCGGCGAGGGCAAGGACCGCACCATATTCGATCTCTGCGCCGCTCCCGGCGGCAAGACGATGCAACTGGCCAGCAATGGCTGGAAGGTGATCTCGGTCGACAATAATACCAGGCGGATGGAGCGCTTCCAGGACAATCTCGGGCGCACCGGTCTCGAGGCGGAGCAGGTCATCGCCGATCTGATGCAATGGGAACCCGCTGAGCCCGCTGATGCAGTCCTGCTCGACGCCCCGTGCAGCGCCACCGGCATCTTCCGCCGCCACCCCGATGTACTGCACTGTATCGGCGCGCGGCAGATCGCCGACCGCGCCGAGACCCAGCGCGCGCTGCTCGACCGCACCGCCCCCTGGGTCAAGCCCGGCGGGACACTGGTCTACGCTGTCTGTTCGCTGGAACCCGAGGAAGGCGAGGAGCAGATCGAAGCCTTTCTCGAGCGCCACAGCAATTTTGCCATCGATCCGGTTACCGCTGACGAGCTGCCGCAAGGCATGTCGCCGACCGGCAATGGTTGCGTCCGCACCCTGCCGACCACGCTCGCCGAACAGGGCCATGTCGACGGCTTTTTCATCGCCAGGCTGATTCGCGGAAGTTGATTTTCTACATATTGTGAACCTGTCCCCAATCTGTCCACAAGGGACTGTGGACTGACGGGAATCGCGCCTTGCCTGATCCGTGCAAAAATTCTAGTGCCGGGTTCAGTTTAAGGAAGCGCCATGTCCGACAGCATTCGTATCGCCCCGTCCATTCTCTCTGCCGATTTTGCCCGGCTGGGCGAAGAGGTGCAGGCTATCGACCGGGCTGGCTGCGACTGGATTCATGTCGATGTCATGGATGGCCATTTCGTCCCCAATATCACGATCGGTCCGGCGGTGGTAAAAGCGCTGCGCCCGCACAGCGCCAAGCCGTTCGATGTTCATCTGATGATTTCGCCGGTTGACCAGTATCTGGAGGCCTTTGCCGAGGCCGGTGCCGATATTATCTCCTTCCATCCGGAAGCAGGGCCGCACCCGCACCGCACGGTGCAGACGATCCAGGGACTGGGCAAGCAGGCCGGGCTGGTGCTCAATCCGGCGACTTCGCTCGACATACTCGACTATCTGATCGACGATCTCGACCTGATCCTGGTGATGAGCGTCAACCCCGGCTTTGGCGGGCAGAGTTTCATCGACAGTCAGCTGCGCAAGATCGAGGCGATCCGGAGCCGGATAACCGCCACCGGCAAGGATATCAGGCTGGAGGTCGATGGCGGTATCGATCTCAACACCGCGCCAAAGGCGATCGCGGCGGGTGCCGATACATTGGTGGCCGGCACGGCGACCTTCCGCGGCGGGCCTGACCATTATGCGGCGAATATCACGGGCCTGAGGGGTGAATGACCACAGGCCGGCCTGACCGTCTCGATCTGGGCGACAGCGACCCCGACGATCCCTCGACCCACGACGAAAATGACAGCGCCGGGGAAGGCCGCAGCCTGACTCTGCGCCACGACCGCAACCGCGGCCAGTCGCTCGCCGAACAGGCGGCGATGCTCTATTATCGGATGACCTGGCGGATGCCGATGCACCGGCTGCGCCTGTCGGGAAAATTGCCATTGCGCTTGCTCGCGGTACCGGTCGATCCGGTCGAGGGCGACCGGGTGCAGGGCATGGCGGTGCGCGCGGGCCATTTCCTGTTCCGCGGTCTCAAGAAAAAGCACGAGAATATCGACTTCGCGAATCTCCGCCTGCCGCCGCAATTCGAGGATTATATCCACCGTTTCCAGTGGCTGCGCGACCTCGATACCGCCGCCTCGCGCGACCAGGCGGTGCCGGTAGCGGAAAAGCTGATCAGCCAGTGGCTCGATGCCAATGGCGGCGTCATTCGCCAGCCTGCCTGGCGACCCGACAATTGCGGCTGGCGGCTGATGATCTGGGCCAGCCATGCGCCGCTGATCCTCTCCTCCCGCGACCTCATCTACCGCTCCAAGCTGCTCAACAATATCGCTCGCACCGCTCGCCATCTTGACCGCACCGCCGACAAGGCGGAGTCCAGCCTCGGCCGGCTGGTGGCGTGGAGCGGGGTGGTCGCCGCATCCTTGCTGCTGCCCGAGGGTCGTGTGCGCCAGATCGTTGGAGAAGCCGGTCTGGAAAAGGCGATGGGCGAATTTTTCTTTGCCGATGGCGGTTCCGTCTCCCGCTCCCCGCTCAACCAGATCGACGCGGTCATCCTGCTGTCTATGCTGAAACAGGTCTATCTCGCCCGCAAGGAGGATCTGCCCGAGTTTCTCGTGGAAGCGCTCAACAAGGCGGTGCCACCGCTGACCGCTCTCACGCATTTTGACGGGACCATGGGCAACTGGCAGGGCAGCGGTGCGACATCGGCCGAGCAGATTGCGCAAGTGATAGAAGCCAGCGGCGTGCGTGCGCGGCCGCTCCGGCAGGCCCGAGAATGGGGCTATCAGCGGGTTACCGCCGGGCGCTCGGTGCTGATTGTCGACGCTGCACCGCCGCCGATCGCGCGTATGGCGGTGGCCGGCTGCGCCTCGACCCTGGCCTTTGAATTTTCCAATGGCGGTTGCCGGATCATCAGCAATTGTGGCGGTGCGGGGCTGGTCGGTGCCACCATCCCGGCAGCGCTCGCGCGCGGCCTGCGCACCACCGCGGCGCATAGCACCCTGTGCATCGCTGACAGCAACAGCACCTCGATTCTCGCCGATGGCAAGCTTGGCCGCGGCGTCAGCGAGGTCGAGCTGTTCCGCCGCGATGTCGAGAACGCCACCCGGCTCGAGGCCAGTCATGACGGTTATGCCCGGCGATTTGGGCTGGTCCACAAGCGGCTGTTGCTGTTGCGCTCCGATGGTCTCGAGCTGCGCGGCGAGGATATGCTGATTCCCGATGGTAAGAAGCGCCGCCGCCGCAAGGAAGATATAGAATATGCCGTGCGCTTTCATCTCGGGCCGGATATAGAAAGCGACCTTATCTCGGAAGGGAAGGGCGTTTTGTTGCGCCTGACAGACGGGAATCTGTGGCAGTTCCGTTCAACGAGCGGCGACATTCAGCTGGAAGAAAGCGTCTGGGTCGACGGCATGGGCATCGGTCATGCGGTCAGGCAGATGGTGATTGGCGGAGCAGTGGGCAGGGGCGGTGGCGCCACCGGCTGGCTGCTCAAACATATGGGATAAAAATGACAGAGAATATCAAAATCAAACGCGCGCTTTTGTCGGTATCGGACAAGAGCGGCCTCGCCGAACTCGGCCAGAAGCTCGCGGCCATGGGCGTGGCCCTGATCTCGACCGGCGGCACCGCAAAGGCGCTGCGCGACGCAGGGCTGGAGGTTGCGGATATCAGCGATGTGACCAATTTTCCCGAAATGATGGATGGCCGCGTCAAGACGCTTCATCCCAAGGTCCACGGCGGCCTGCTCGCCCGTCGTGACGATGCGGGTCATGTCGCCTCGATGAAGGAACATGATATCGCCGGCATCGATCTGGTGATCGTCAATCTCTATCCCTTCGCCCAGACCGTCGCCAAGGGCGCCGAGCGCGACGAGATTATCGAGAATATCGATATCGGTGGCCCGTCGATGGTCCGCAGCGCCGCCAAGAACCACGACTTCGTCACCATCGTTACCGATCCCTCGGACTATGACACACTGCTCGCCGAGTTGCAGCAGAATGACGGCGGTACTTCACTGGCCTTCCGCAAGAATATGGCCGCCAAGGCCTTTGCCGCGACCGCCCGCTATGACGGCATGATTGCCCAATGGTTCGGCTTTGCCGATCAGGGCAAGATGTTCCCCGACACGCTGCCACTGACGATGAGCCGCCCGGTCGAACTGCGCTATGGCGAAAATCCGCACCAGAGCGCTGCTCTCTATCTGCCGGATGGCCCGTCCGCCAGCGGCATTGCGCAGGCGGAGCAGCTTCAGGGCAAGGCGCTCAGCTATAATAATTACAACGACGCCGATGCCGCGCTCGAGCTGGTCAGCGAATTCCGCGACGGCCCGCCCACGGTGGTTATCGTCAAGCACGCCAATCCCTGCGGCGTCGCCAGCGCCGACAATATTGTCGATGCCTATAAAGAGGCGCTCGCCTGCGACAGCGTCTCCGCCTTCGGCGGCATCATCGCCGTCAACCGCCCGCTCGACGGCGCCGCGGCGGAAGCCATGACCGGTATCTTCACCGAGGTCGTCTGCGCGCCCGATGCCGATGACGATGCCCGGGCCATCTTCGCCAAGAAGAAGAACCTGCGCCTGCTGCTGACCGGCGAATTGCCCGACCCCGCCCGCACCGGCATGAACGTGAAAAATATCGCCGGCGGCTATCTGCTGCAGACCCGGGATAATGGTCATGTCTCCCGCGCGGATCTGAAATGCGTCACCAAACGCGAGCCGAGCGAGCAGGAAATGGCTGACTGCCTGTTCGCCTGGACGGTCGCCAAACATGTCAAATCCAACGCGATTGTCTATGCCAAGGACGGGGCCACGGCGGGCGTCGGTGCCGGCCAGATGAACCGCCTCGAATCCGCCCGTATTGCCGCCTGGAAAGCGCGCGATGCTGCGGAGAAGGCCGGCTGGACCGAATCCCGCACGATCGGCTCGGCGGTCGCCTCGGACGCCTTCTTCCCCTTTGCCGATGGCCTGATGGCAGCGGTCGAGGCGGGCGCCACGGCGGTGATCCAGCCCGGCGGCTCGATCCGCGACGACGAAGTCATTGCCGCCGCGGATGAAGCGGGCCTCGCCATGCTGTTCACCGGCATGCGCCATTTCCGGCATTAGGCGTTCTTCCCCTCTCCCGTGCGGGAGAGGGTTGCGCAGACTTGGCAGCTTGCTGCCTAGTCGCAGCTGGGTGAGGGTGTACCAAACTCGAGAGGGCAGAACACCCTCATCCAACATCGGCTAATCCGCTGCGCGAATAAGCCTCTGTATCCTTCTCCCTCACGGGAGAAGGAATCGGGATAAGACAATGGCAAAAAAGACCCTTTTCCCCCCTCGCGATCAATTGCTGGCTCTCGTCAATAATGGCGAACTCACCGTCAAGGTCACTCCCAATGCGGGCGAAAACAGCATCAGCCTGTCCGGCAAAGGCGGCTCTGACGTCACACTGCTGGTCCGCGTCACCGCAACCCCCGAAAATGGCAAAGCCAATGCAGCGGTTCTGAAACTGCTCTCCAAGGCGCTCGGCCTGCCCAAAACATCGCTGGAAATCATCCGCGGCCACAATGCCCGAACCAAAGTCATCGCCATTCCCGATTGAACCTTCCCTCTCCAGTGCGGGAGAGGATGGTGCCAGCTTCAACGAAAAGCACGTGCCCCTGCGAAGGCAGGGGCCCATCTCCTGGACCATGATTTTTACGCAGGGGTGATGGGACAGCGCACTCGCCCCGCAAGCGCCCTGGCACTTCGACGGTAGCAAAAGAGGCTATTTCACGAGATGGGCTCCTGCCATCGCAGGAGCACCACATGTGCTATTTGACACTGCGCTCCGCACCTGATGTGGAGCCCCGCGTTATAAAGCGCGCACTGTCGTCAAAGCTCCGCATCAGTTGCGGAGCACCCCCATCACTCCGGAACGGCAGCCTGTGCGTTCTGGCCATCGCCTTCGGGAGCGGCGATGATGTCGCGGGTCACGCTGCCCTTGGCAACGGTATAGGTTTCGGGGTCACCGACCGAGGAGCGAATTCCGGCATCGGAATCACCAGCCTGGCCGACCACGGCCGATTCGGTCACGCTGCGCGCTTGCGGGCCGCCGAACAGGGCTTCCAGCGTCTGCTGCTGCAGGCCACCGGTCTGGGGACGAGGCTGACCGGGCTGCGGCGGAACCAATGTGAAATCGGGCGGGATGACCAGCGGTGGCTGGCGCGAAACCGCGAATTCATCGGGCCGGTCGCGGTCGAACAGCCCGGTGGAACCGCATGCGGTCAGGCTGGCCAGCGAAACAAGGCTGATGGCGACGGTCGATTTACGCATGATTATGTCCCTCAAAAATCTCTTGTGGAGCCTGATAGCGCGCTCCTGTCACAGGTCAACTTTCGTCAAGCTGAACATGGTCTTTTGTCTCCGGCTTCTTTTCGCGGATTAACAGCGCCCGCGCAAGCAGGATCACCACGCCGATGCTGATACAGGCATCGGCGAGGTTGAAAATCAGGAACGGCCGGAAGTCGCCGATATGCAGGTCGGCAAAGTCCGCGACATAGCCGAGCCGCGCGCGATCCACGATATTTCCCATCGCGCCGCCCAGGATCAGGCCCAGCGCGAAAATATCCCACTTGGCTTTCTCGCGGTTCATCCACAGGAAGACTGCGATCCCGATCAGACCGGTCAGCGCCACCAGCGCCCAGCGCTGCAAGTCGCTGGAAGCGGTGAGAAAGCCCATCGAAACCCCGTAATTCTGCGCCCATGTCAGGTTGAAGAACGGCAGCAGCTCGATCTGCCCCCTGGCCGGCAGCTGCAGCGGCTCCATCACCAGAAATTTGCTCAGCTGGTCGAGGCCAAAGATCAGGAACGCAATGACCAGTCCGGCGCGGCGATATTTTTTGATTCTATCAATATCAGTCATTTCATTTTCCGTTTGTGTCGAGCGTAGTCGAGACACATTGGCGGGGCGAAGAAGGTCTCTCGACTTCGCTCGAGACGAACGGCAAGAATATCACGCGCCCAAAACCTCGGCACAACGATCACACAGCGCGCCATCCTCTTCCACTTCCGGCAGCAACCGCCAGCAGCGCCCGCATTTGTAGTTATCGGTCTTGCTCACGCCAATCGCATCGCCATCACTGACATCCGCGACAATCGCCAGTTCGGCAAATTCGTCGGTGCCGATCGGCAGGTCGGCCATCGGATAGACGACCTCCGCTTCCAGGCTCGACCGGATCGTCTTCTCCCGCCGCAGCGGTTCGATCGCCTCGGTGACCTTTTCACGGGCGGCGCGGATGGTCTGCCATTTTGCCGCCAGTTCGGCGTCGGCCCAGCCTGCATCCACCTCGGGCCATTCCTTGAGATGGATCGAATCCGCCTCGTCCGGGAACCGGCTCTGCCAGATTTCCTCGGCGGTAAACACCAGCACCGGCGCGATATAGCGGGTGAGGGCGTGGAACAGGATGTCCATCACCGTCCGGTAGGCCATGCGCTTCGGATCATCCGGCGCATCGCAATAGAGGCA